>Ga0070731_10000304_pt1 | contig 75850 bp, 68 predicted proteins | sample Coa_R1_2_FD_66448 | JGI IMG/M metagenome (GOLD analysis project Ga0070731, IMG submission 66448) | Surface soil microbial communities from Centralia Pennsylvania, which are recovering from an underground coalmine fire - Coalmine... | ecosystem: Environmental > Terrestrial > Soil > Unclassified ... | reverse complement strand
CTCGCCGAGGCCACCGAGGTCAAGCAGCAGCTTCACATCGCGGGCGCGACGGAGTCGCACTCCCTCTGTCCCTACTGCGCGGTCGGTTGCTCGCTGATCGCGTACACGCGCAAGCGCGCCGACGGCAGCACGGAGATCCTCCAGATCGAAGGCGATCCGGACAGCCCCGTCAACGAGGGCCGACTCTGCCCGAAGGGAGCGAGCGCGATGTCGATCGCGACCTCGAGCCGGCGGGTGGACCAGCCGCTCTACCGCGCCGCGGGCGAGACCGCCTGGAAGCCGGTCTCGTGGGATTTCATGCTCGACCGCGTGGCGCGCCTGATGAAGGACGCCCGCGACCGGACGTTCGTGACCCAGGACGCCAAGGGCAATACCGTCAATCGCTGCGAGGGGATCGGATTCGCCGGCGGCGCCGCGTTCAGCAGCGAGGAGGGCTATCTCGCGACCAAGATCATGCGCGGGCTGGGGGTGGTCCACTTAGAGCAGCAGGCCCGTGTTTGACACGGGCCCACGGTGGTCAGTCTGGCCGCCACGTTCGGAAGAGGAGCAATGACAAATCATTGGAGGGACATCAAGAACGCTGACCTGATCCTGATCAACGGCGCGAACCCCGCGGAGGCCCACCCCGTGGGCTTCCAGTGGTTCGTGCGCGCCAAGTTGGATCCCAAGCGCGGCCCGGGAAAGGGCGGCGGGGCGAAGATCGTCCATGTGGATCCGCGGTTCACGCGGACCTCCGCGCTCGCGGACACTTACCTCCGGATCCGCACCGGCACGGACGTCGCCTACTTCGGCGGGCTGATCAACCACGTGCTCCAGAACAACCTCCACCACGCCGAGTACGTGCAGCACTACACGAACGCGTCGTGGCTCGTCAAGGACGGCTATGGATTCAAGGACGGCCTCTTCTCCGGGTACGATCCGGCCAAGCGGACCTACAACGTCGCGACGTGGGGCTACGACGCGGACGCGCAGGGCATCGCGAAGCGGGACATGACCCTGCAGCACCCCCGTTCGGTCTTCCAGCTGCTGAAGGCCCACTACGCGCGGTACACGCCCGAGATGGTGTCGTCGATCACCGGGATCCCCAAAGACGACTTCCTGAAGGTGGCGGCGCTGGTCGGGGAGATGGGCAAGCCCGACAAGGTCATGACGATCGTCTACGCCGTCGGCCTGACGCACCACACGACCGGCGTGCAGCTGATCCGTTCCGGCGCACTCTTACAATTGCTCCTCGGCAACATGGGCCGCCCGGGCGGCGGCATGAACGCGGAGCGCGGCCACGCGAACATTCAGGGCAACACCGACCACGCGATCTCGTGGGAGATCCTGCCGGGGTATCTCGCGATCCCCGCGCCCGGCGAGAAGAACCTCGCCGACTACGTCAAGGAGAAGGCGCCGAAGAAGTCCGACCCCAACTCGTGGAACTTCTTCGGGACGAACTACAAGAAGTTCATGGTCAGCCTGCTCAAGGCATGGTACGGCGACGCCGCGACCAAGGACAACGAATTCGCGTTCGACTACATCCCGAAGCCGGCCGGGAACTCATCCTGGATCTCGTTCTACGACGACGCGCTGCGCGGCAAGATGGACGGGATCATCCTCAACGGGATGACCGCGACGAGCATCGGCCCGGATTCGAATCAGGTACTCCAGGCGCTGGCCAACCTCAAGTGGCTGGTCGTGATGGACCCGCTGCCGACGACGAGCTCGGAGTTCTGGCACGGGCCGGGCATGAACCCCGCCGACGTCAAGACCGAAGTCTTCATGATGCCGGCGACCCACTGGATCGAGAAGGACGGGTCGTTCGTAAACAGCGGCCGCTGGTCGCAGTGGAAGGACCAGGTGATCCCGCCGCAGGGCCAGGCCCGCCACGACCACTGGATCATGGCCGACCTGTTCAACCGCGTGAAGGCGCTCTATCAGAAAGAAGGCGGCAAGTTCCCGGATCCGATCATGCATCTGACCATGAACTACAAGGATCCGCTGAAGCCGGAGCTCGACGAGATCGCGCAGGAGGTCAACGGCAAGGATCTCGCGACCGGCAAGCGGCTCGCCACGTTCGCCGCGCTCAAGGACGACGGCACCACGATCGCCGGTGACTGGATCTACACCGGCAGCTATCCCGAGAGCGGCAACCTCATGAAGCGGCGCGACGGCGTGCAGGACCCGAAGAAGAACGACCCGACCGGCATGGGCTTCTACGCCAACTGGGCATGGAGCTGGCCCCTCAACCGCCGGGTGCTTTACAACCGCGCCTCCGCCGATCTCGACGGCAACCCGTGGGATCCCGAGCGCGCCGGCATCAAGTGGAACGGGCAGCGGTGGGTCGGCGACGTGCCGGACTACCCGCCGGCGATGAACCCCAAGGACCCCAAGGCGTGGCTGCCGTTCATCATGACGGGCGAGGGCACCGGCCGGCTGTTCAGCAACACTCCCCTCGACGGACCGTTCCCGGAGCACTACGAGCCGATCGAATCGCCGGTGGAGAACCCGCTGCACCCGCAGAACTCCGCGAACCCGGTGGCGTTCCTGTACGACCAGGCCGCGGGGCGGCCGAACCGGTTCGGGACGGTGGCCGATTACCCATACGTCGCCACGACGTACCGGCTGACCGAGCACGAACACTACGTCACGCAGCACGTCGAGCACCTCGTCCAGTTGCAGCCGGAAGCGTTTGTCGAGATTCCCGACGGCCTGGCCGCGGAGAAGGGCATCAAGAACGGGGACATGGTGCGCGTGTCTTCGAAGCGCGGCAAGGTCGAGGCGCGCGCCATGGTCACGAAGCGCCTCGGCCCGCTCACCGTGGCCGGCAAGCAGGTGTGGCAGATCGGGATTCCGATTCACTGGGGCTTCGTCGGCATTTCGGCGGACCAGCATCCGGACAAGTCGCAGCACTGGCTCGCCAACACGCTCACGCCCTTCGTCGGCGATGCCACCGCTCGGACGCCGGAGTTCAAGGCGTTCCTGGTCAACCTGGAGCGCATGGGATGAGGGCACCGGCCGTGCTCGCCACGCCCTGGGCCGCCCGGCGCGACCGGGCGGACGTCCTGCGCGAGCGCTACCCGTTCGCGCGAGAGCCGCTCGCGCTGTACCGGGCGCTCGTGGACGTGCAGGAGCCTGTCTGGTCGGCCGCCCGGCTGGACGCGCCGTCCGCGGCGGACGTGCCCGGGTACGCGGCGGAGCGACTGCTGCCGCGGGTCATCGAGGCGACCGCCGCGGCGGGACCGAGGGCGCTCGCGGAGATCGTTCGTGCGCAGTTCGCCGGGGCGCCGGCGGATGCGCGCGCGGAGATGATCCGGCGCTGGCTCGACGGGGAGGAGCAGACGCCCGTCGAGCGCTACCTCGCGCGTGCCTCCGTCGGCCCGGTGCTCGAGGCGCTCGGGGATCGTGCCGCGGACGCATGTGCCGCCGGCCGCGCGGATCGCGAGGCCCGCGACCCGCGGCATTGTCCGGTGTGCGGCGCGCTCCCCCAACTCGCCTTTATCGCGGCGCCGCCGGAGTCGCTCGCCGCGGGGCCGCGGTCGCTCCAGTGCTCGCGCTGCGGGACGGCCTGGGCTTATCCGCGGCTGACCTGCGCGTCATGCGGAGAGCAGGATACGGCGAAGTTGACCGTGCTGGCTGAGGAAGGCGCGGACGAACGGGCCCTCACCGGCAGCACCGTCCGCGGTCTTCGCGGTCGGTCCGACCCCGGCGGCCCGGGGCCCCGCTCGCGCGGGACTAGCCGGCGGGATGCGCCGGCGTCGCCGCGTTTTCCGCACATGCGGATCGACGCCTGCGCCGCCTGTTCCAGGTATCTCGTCTCCATCGACCTCGGGCGCGATCCGCGCGCGGTGCCCGCGGTCGACGAGTTGGCCGCGATTCCGCTCGATCTCCATGCCGTGGACCGCGGTTTCATCAAAATCACACCGAATCTGATGGGGGCGTGAGCCATGCCTGAGGCCGTCGGCTTTTTCACCGACTCGAGCGTCTGCATCGGCTGCAAAGCCTGCGAGGTCGCCTGCAAGGAGTGGAACGGGCTCCCCGGCGACAAGCCGAAGTTTATGGACAGCTACGACAACACCGGCGCGCTCGACGAACAGAACTGGCGGCACGTCCAGTTCATCGAGCGGATGGACGACAAGCCGGTCCAGACCGGCAACGGCGCCGCGTGGCTCATGCTCTCCGACGTCTGCAAGCACTGCAAACACGCGAGCTGCATGGAGGTCTGTCCGACCGGCGCGATCGTGCGGACCGAGTTCGACACGGTGTTCATCCAGCAGGACGTCTGCAACGGCTGCCGCTACTGCATCTCCGCGTGCCCGTTCGGCGTGATCGGGTTCAGCGCGCAGACCGGCACCGTGCACAAGTGCACGTTCTGCTACGACCGGCTGCAGGCCGGCATGACGCCGGCGTGCGCGCAGGCGTGTCCGACGCAGTCGATCCAGTTCGGGCCGCTCGCTGAGATGCAAAAGCGCGCCGACGCGCGCCTCGCCGCGCTGCACGACCAGGGGTACGCGCAGGCGTCGCTCTACGGCCGCGACGAGGCGGTCTACGGCGGGCTCAACGCGTTCTTCTTGCTGATGGACAAGCCCGAGACGTACGGCCTGCCGAACGCGCAGAATGCGGTGCTCCCGCGCCGGAACAACAAGGGCGGCTACTTCGGCATGGTCGCGACGGCGCTGCTCGGCGCGGTGGCCGCGGTCGTCGCCTTCCGCGACCGGCGCATGAACGAGCTCGGGCGCGGCAAAAACGGCGCGACGGCGGGAGGGACCCGGTGATGGCGGAACATTTTGTCCGGCCGCCGGACTGGACGTGGTACATTCTGGCATACTTCTTCTTCGCCGGCCTGACCGGCGGCATGTACGCGATCGGCGCGATGCTGCGGCTGTGGGGGCGGTCCGGCGACGAGACCGTCGCGCGCACGGCGTTTCTCTGGGCGTTCCCGATCCTGGTCGTCTGCCCGATTCTCCTGACGATCGATCTCGGGAAGCCGCTGCGGTTCTTCCACATGCTGGTATCGACGACGCCGGGGCAGGGCGGGCTGATCTTCCATTACTGGAGCCCGATGTCGGTCGGCAGTTGGGCGCTGCTGGTCTACGGCGTCTTCGCGTTTGTGTCGTTCCTCGAGGCGGTCCGCGGGCGTCCGGGCGGCGGCCGGCTGTTCACCGCCATCGGGGGGCTCCTCGGTCTCTTCGTCGCGTCGTACACCGGAGTGCTGCTGAGCGTGTCCAATCAGCCCCTCTGGAGCGACACCTGGACGCTCGGCGGGCTGTTCCTCGCCTCCGGGCTGACCGGGGCGGCGGCGCTTCTGGCCCTGGTCGCCCGCAGCGAGGCGGCCGCCGCGGGCACGGACGCGCGGCTCCGGGTCGCCGACGGCTATTTCGCGCTGATCGAGCTCGTCTGGATCCTGCTGCTGTTCGCGACGCTCGCCGCGGCCGGGACGCTGTCGGTGGCGCTGCGGGCGCCGTGGATCGTGCTGTGGCTGGTCGTGCTCATCGGCCTCATCCCGCCGCTCATGGCGCTCGGCGGCCGGGAGCGCGCCCGCCGCGGCGGGGCGCTGGTCGCCCTGCTGGCGCTTGTCGGCGTGCTGGCGCTGCGGGCCGCGATCATCTTCAGCGCGCAGGGTTAGCGCCGCCGACTTCACCGAGTTCGGTGCCGCCGTAGACCGGGTCCAGGTCGGCGTCGTCGCCGATATCCACTGCGGCCCGGACCGGGATGTCCTGCCGGGCAGTCGAACTCCCATGCTGCTCGATCGCTTCATCGCGGCGATGCGGGACGCGCGCCCCGCGTGCATCGTCGACTTGGGCGACCGCATCAACAGCGTCGCGGCCGGCCAGGACGGTGTCCGGGAACGGTACGTCCGCCGGCGCCTCGAGGATGCCGGCGTGCCCGTGTACCACGTGCTCGGCAACACCGATGTCGAGCATCTCCCCAAGCACGACGCGCTGGCCGCGGTTAAAAAGGGGTGGGCGGCGGAACTGATCGATCTCGGGCCGCTGCGCCTGGTCTTGCTTGATACCGTCGACCCCGCGGTCGACGTCAGCGGGGTCCCCGGTCGAGGGTCGGCCGGCGGCTCGATGGGCGCCGCGCAGATCGACTGGCTTCGCGCGGTGCTGGCCGAGCGCGCGGCGCCGTGCCTGGTGTTCGGCCACCATCCCCTCGACGAGCCCGCGCTCGACGGACACCATTACTTTGCCGCCAGCCCGCCGCTCGCCGCCGTGCGGAACCGCGCCGAGGTCCGAGCGGTCCTCGAGGGTGCGCCGGCCGTGACCGCGGTGTTCTCCGGCCACCTGCATTGGACCCGCGCGGCCCAGATCAACGGGATTCCCTACGTGACGATCGGCTCGCTCGTCGACACGGCGTATACGGGCGGCGAGCCCGCCGGTGCGTACGCGCTCGTGACCGCCGGTGCGGGCGCGCTGGAGGTCGGCGTCTTCGGCCGCGCGCCGGCCGAGTTCACGTTTCCGCGGTGATCCGCCAAGTATAGGTCAGTTCGGCGCTCGCCCGCAGCATCGCGGAGACCGAGCAGTACTTTTCCTGGCTCAATTCCACGGCGCGGCCGGCCTGCTCGGGCTTGAGGTCCCTTCCGCGGAAGATGTACTCGAGACGGACGTGCGTGAAGATTCTTGGGTGCTCATCCCGGCGGTCGCCGGACACGCGGATCTCGAGGCCGGCGAGCGGCGCGCGCATCTTGCCGAGAACGGAGACGACGTCCATCCCGGTGCAGCCCGCGAGCGCGAGGAGGAGCGTTTCCATGGGCGACGGCCCCTGCCCGGTGCCGCCGTGCTCCGGCCGCGCGTCCAGGGTGATGGTTCCACCGGACTCCGCGGCGCCCCCGAAGCGCATTCCGCCCTCCCAGCGCAGCGTGGCGTCCATGCCGTCACCGTCCTTTCTCGATTCGGGGGACAGTTCGACACGATCGCCAGGAAAGCACCTTTGAACGGGTGAAGGAGACAGGGCGTCGGCGCGGCGCACACGGGAGTCGCGGAGGCACGAACCTCGATGGAGACGTACGTGGTGCGGGTGGAGAACCCGGACGGGCTCAATGTGATTCTGGGCCAATCGCATTTCATCAAGACGGTTGACGACCTGCACGAAGCGCTCGCCGGCGCCGTGCCGAACATCCGGTTCGGGTTGGCGTTCTGCGAAGCCAGCGGACCGCGCCTGATCCGCACCAGCGGGACCGCGCAGCCTCTGGTCGATCGCGCGGCGGGGGCCGCGAAGGCGCTCGGATGCGGACACGTGTTCGTCGTCTTTCTCGACGGCGCGTTTCCGATCAACGTGCTCGGGGTGATCCGCGAGGTACCCGAAGTGTGCCGGATCTTCTGCGCCACCGCGAACCCGCTCGAGGTCGTGGTGGCGGAAACCGAGCAGGGACGCGGGGTGCTGGGCGTGATCGACGGTGAGCCTCCGCTCGGTGTGGAGGGGCCCGACGACGTCCGCGCCCGGCGGGAGCTTCTCCGGAAGTTCGGTTACAAGTTGTGAGCGGAGACGGCCCGGGCGGGCCGCTCGAGCGGTACAAGCGTGATGCCGCCCTGGCTGCGGTCGCCGCGGAAGTGCGGGACGGCATGCTGGTGGGTCTCGGCAGCGGCTCGACCGCCGCGTACGTCATCCGCGAGATCGGGCGCCGCGTCCGCGAGGGCGGGTGGCGGATCCGAGGCGTGCCCACCTCCGAGCGCACGGCCGAGATCGCCCGTGAGGTTGGGATCCCGCTCGTTGCGCTCGAGGAGGCGCCGGACGTCGTCATCGACGGCGCGGACCAGATCGATCCGTCCCTCGCCATAATCAAGGGCGGCGGGGGGGCCCACGCCCGGGAGAAGATTGTCGCCACGGCGGCCAGGCGGGCCGTCATCGTCGCGGATTACACGAAGGCGGTTCCGCACCTCACCGGTCCGGTGCCCCTTGAGGTGCTCCCCTTCGCCGCCTCCTGGATCATGCGGGTGCTGCCCGAGCGGATCCCGGGGGCGGAGGCCCGTCGGCGGACGCGGGACGGCCGGCCGTTCGCGACCGACAACGGCAACCCCGTTATCGATCTCACCTGCGGCGTCATCGAGGACCCGGCCGCGGTGGCCGCGACCCTCGAACACATGCCCGGTGTTGTCGAGCACGGCCTGTTTGTCGGGATCGCGCATGTTGTGTACTTCGCCGGCCCTAAGGGAATAAAGATAGAAAAAATCTAGCGGTGCGATGTTTAGCCTTAACATTGCTCTGGGAAAATACTTTAGGAACGAATCCCCAGAGGCGGTGACATATGGCTACGCTTATACCGGTGACGTTTCGCTTTCCGGCGCGGCTGATGCCGACCGCACGGGCTGTTTCGGTGATCGGTTCCTTCAACGGCTGGAATCCCCAGGTGCATCGTCTACGCCGCACGCCCGATAACGAGTGGGCCGTGACGGTGTACCTGTCGCCCGGCCGCGCCGTGTACTGCTTCTCGGTGGACGGCGTGATGTGGCTCGATCCCGCCGATGAAGGACGCGTTCCCAACGGGTGGGGCTCGGAGTACTCGGTCAGGCACGTCGCGTCGGGGGTGGAGGCGGCCTTCGCGCATTCCGCCTAACGGCTCGTTCTGAGCTCGGTAAAAAACGAAGCCGGCGTCCCGATCGGGACGCCGGCTTCGTTTCACGCTGCCGCCGGCAGCGCCGGCTCCGGCTTAGAACACCAGCCAGTGAAGCAGGGGAATGGCCAATAGGCCATACCCAAACGCCAAGAAGGATCCCGCGATCAGGTGCTGCACTTCGTCCGTCACGCGAAGGACGCGCAGCGTCAGCGCGGTCAGCGGCAGACCCCACCCCAGCATGATGACTCCGGCCAGCCCCACATGCGCAACCGACATCCGGCTCTCCCCCCGAAGACCACCAGAGCGGCTTCATCCTAGCACAAAGCCGCGGCCCCGTTGAAGGGGACGCCGGCCGCCCGGCCGGCAGCGCGCCGCCGCCGTGGCGTTGACACCGCCGGTGCCGGTCCGCTATTGTATGAGCACCCCCCCACCCCTAGGGGGGAGGGAGGCTTGTCCCCCGATGCCGCGAAACGTGACCGGGCTCGACCCCAAGGCCAAGGCCCAGATTCTCGCGCGGCTGCGCAGCATCGAAGGGCACTGGCGCGCGGTCGTCCGGATGGTCGACGAGGACCGGTATTGCGTAGACGTCATCAAGCAGATCAGCGCCGTGCAGAGCGCCGTCGACAAAGCGACGGCCCTGCTGCTCGAGCGGCACCTCAACCACTGCGTGACCGGCGCGATCCGGTCGGACAATCCCCGTCAGCGCGAGCGCGCCATCGCCGAGCTGCTCGAGGTCTTCGAAAACCGCCGGCAGTACGCGTCGATTACATCGTTGCCGGCGCGCGTTGGCTCGCGCCCGCAGGCCCGGAGCCGGCCGGCACGGTCGAACGGCGGCGGCGCCTCGTAGACCGGAGAATGCGATGACGGCGGAAACGCGCGCGGCCACGGCCACGGTCGATCTCCCCATCGAGGGGATGACGTGCGCGTCGTGCGTTCGCCGAATCGAGAAGTCCCTGCGCCGCGTCGACGGGGTGAGCGAGGCGATGGTGAACCTCGCCGCGGCCAAGGCGCGCGTCGTCTTCGATCCGGCCGTGGCCACCGTGGAGCGCCTCGGCGCCGCGGTGGAGCAGGCCGGGTATGCGGTGGGACCCGCGCCGGAGGCCAGCGCGGCGTCGGGAACGCCGGCGGCGCCCCGATCCGGGGAGGACGATCCGGCCCAGCGCGAGCTGCGCGACTTGCGCGTCAAGTGGCTCACGAGCCTGATGGTGGGCGCGGCGATGATGGCGCTCATGTATCTCCCCCTTCACCTCGACATGACGCTTTGGGCGCCGGTGCTCCTGATCGCGGCCTCGGTCGTGCAGTTCTGGGCGGGCGCGGTGTTCTATCGCGCGGCATGGGCCGCCGCGCGCCACGGCGCGGCCACCATGGATACGCTGATCGCGCTCGGTACGGGCGCGGCATACGGCTACAGCGCGTTCGTGACGCTCTGGCCGTCGCTGGCGCGGCGCTGGGGATTCCCGCCCCATCTCTATTACGACTCCGCGGTCATCATCATCGCCCTGATTCTCCTCGGGCGCTGGCTGGAGCGCCGTGCGATGAAGCAGATGGGGGCGGCGATCACCGCGCTGATGAGCCTGCGTCCCAGGACCGCGCGCGTCGTTCGCGAAGGCGCCGATCGGGATGTGCCGGTGGAGACGGTGCTCGCCGGTGATCTGATCCGCGTCCGGCCGGGGGAGACGCTGCCGGTCGACGGGGTCGTGCTGGAAGGGGCCTCGGCCGTCGACGAGAGCATGCTGACCGGAGAAAGCCTGCCGGTCGACAAGGCGCCCGGCGACACCGTGATCGGCGCGACGCTCAACACGAGGGGCTCGTTCGTCTTCCGCGCGACCAAGGTCGGGAAGGAGACGACGCTCGCGCAGATCGTCCGCCTGGTCGAAGAGGCGCAGGCGTCGAGCGCGCCGATTCAGCGGCTCGCCGACGCCGTCGCCGGCGTCTTCGTGCCGGTGGTGCTGGCCGTCGCGCTGCTGACGTTTGCCGGCTGGCTGCTGCTGGGGCCGGAGCCGCGGCTCACCTTTGCCCTCACCGCGGCGATCGCCGTCCTCATCATCGCGTGCCCCTGCGCGCTTGGGCTCGCCACCCCGACGGCGATCATGGCCGGCACCGGCACGGCGGCGGAGCACGGGGTCTTGATCCGCGGCGGCGGGGCGCTGGAGCAGGCGCGGCGGGTGACCAGCATCGTGCTCGACAAGACCGGCACGCTGACGGCGGGCCGGCCCGAAGTCGTCCGCGTCCTGCCCGCCGGCGGTATCGAAGAGTCGGACGTGCTGCGGCTCGCGGCGGGCGCGGAGCGCGGGTCCGAGCACCCGCTCGGCGGCGCGATCGTCGCCGCCGCTCAGGCGCGGCGTCTCCACATCCCGCAGGCGGAGCGGTTCGAGTCGATCACGGGGAAGGGGATCACCGCGATCGTGGAAGGCCGCCGGCTGGCCATCGGCACCCGCGCCTTTATGGACGAGATCGGCGCCGCGCTCGACGGCCTGGGGGACCGTGCCGCCGAGATCGCCCGGACGGGCGCCACCCCGATGTTTTTGGCCGTGGATGGCCGCGGCGCGGGTCTGATCGCCGTGGCGGACCGGATCAAGCCCGGGGCTCGGGAGGCGGTCGAGTCGCTGCGGGCGCTCGGGCTCGAGGTGTGGATGGTGACGGGGGACCACCGGCTCGCGGCCGAGGCCGCCGCCGTCGAGGCGGGGATCGATCCCGCACACGTGATGGCGGAAGTCGCGCCGCGCCAGAAAGCGGAGAAGGTCAAGGCGCTGCAGGCCGCCGGGCAGGTGGTGGCGATGGTCGGCGACGGGATCAACGACGCGCCGGGGCTCGCGCAGTCCGACCTGGGCATCGCCATCGGGACGGGGACCGACGTCGCGATGGCGGCGTCCGACGTCACGCTCGTCGGCGGCGAGCTGCGCAACATCGCCGCGGCGATTGCGCTGTCACGGGCCACGGTCCGCGTCATCAAGCAGGGGCTCTTCTGGGCGTTCGCCTACAACGTGGTGCTCATCCCCGTCGCGATGGGCGCCCTCTACCCGTTCTTGCACGTCCTGCTGAACCCCGTCTTCGCGGCGGGGGCGATGGCGATGAGCAGCGTCAGCGTCGTGACGAACGCGCTGCGGCTGCGCGGATTCCGCTGGCCGATCAGCGGCCAGCAACCGTGAAATCGAAGCCGGACCGGCGATACGGGAGGAGAGCGTCTATGACACGGGTCGTGCTGCGGGTGCCGGATATCTCATGCGAACATTGCGAGCGGACCATCACACAGGCGCTCGGGCGCACGGCCGGCGTCCGCGCGGTCGAGGTCGACATCCCGGCCAAGGAAGTCCGCGTCTCCTACGACGAGGGGTCCGTCGATCTCGGGCGGCTCAAAGCGGTGCTGCAAGCGGAAGACTACCCCGTTGCCTCCGCCGCCCCGGCGGACTCGTAGGGAGTGCATTCTCAGGCCGCGCCAAGTCAACCACGTCGGGGGAACAATGAGAACGTGGGATACCTGCCCATCGAACGGTATGGTGTGGTCGGTGATCTTCGAACGGCGGCTCTGATCGGGGTCAACGGTTCCGTCGATTTCCTGTGCTTTCCCCGGTTCGACTCGCCGTCCATCTTCCAGGCGCTGCTCGACGACGAGCGGGGCGGCCGGTTTGCCATCACGCCGCTCGTCGAGGACGTCCGGCACCGGCAGCACTACCTGTGGGATTCCAACGTCTTGCTGAGCCGCTTCCTGGCCGCGGACGGCGTGGCGGAGATCTCCGATTTCATGCCCCTCGAGCCGCCCGGCGGCGCGCCGCAGCTCGTCCGCCGCGCGAAGACCGTGCGCGGCGAGGTCCGGTACCGGCTCCTCTGCGCGCCGCGATTCGACCACGCCCGCGCCCGGCACCGCGCGGTCGTGACCGAGGATGGCGTCGTGTTCACCCCAGACGCGACGGACCTGCCGGCGCTGCGACTCCGCGCCGAGGTGCCGATGCGCGTTCGCAACGGCGACGCGGTCGCGGAGTTCACCCTGGCCGCGGGCCAGACGTGCGCGTTCATCCTCGAAGAGGCCCGGCAGGGTGAGGCTCCGGCGGCCGAGTTTGGTGGCTACGTCTCCCAGTCGTTCAAAGACACCCTCAACTACTGGCGCCGGTGGATCGCGCGGTCGACGTATCGGGGCCGCTGGCGTGAAATGGTGAACCGGTCCGCGCTCGCCTTGAAACTCCTCACCTCCAGCGAGTTCGGGTCGATCGTGGCGGCGCCGACGTTCGGTCTGCCGGAAGTCGTGGGCGGCGAGCGCAACTGGGACTACCGGTTCACCTGGATCCGCGACGCGTCGTTCACCATCTACGCGCTGCTGCGCCTCGGCTACACGGACGAGGCACGGGCGTTCATGCACTGGATCGCGCTGCGCTGTGAGGACATGAACCCCGACGGGTCGCTGCAGACGATGTACGGCATCGACGGCCGCCGGGACCTGACCGAAGCGGCGCTGCCGAACCTCGCCGGGTACAAGGGATCCAGCCCCGTCCGCACCGGCAACGACGCGTTCCGCCAGCTGCAGCTCGATATCTACGGCGAACTCGTCGACAGTATCAATCTCTACGACAAATACGTGGTGCCCATCTCGTCGGGGTTCTGGGAGGGGCTCACGCGGCTGATCGAGTGGGTCTGCGACAACTGGCGGCAGGCGGACGAGGGCGTCTGGGAAGTCCGCGGCGGCGCCAAGGAATTCTGCCAGTCACGCGTGATGTGCTGGGTCGCGCTCGACCGGGCGCTGCGGATCGCCCGGCGCCGGTCGTTTCCCGCACCGATCGGGCGCTGGCACGACATCCGTGACGAGATCTACCACAGCGTCTTCCACGACTTCTGGGATCCCACGCGGCAGGCGTTCGTGCAGCACAAAGGCGCGTCCGCGATGGGCGCCGCCAATCTCCTAATGCCGCTCGCGCGGTTCGTGAGCCCGGTGGACCCGCGCTGGCTCTCCACGATGCGCGCGATCCAGCACGACCTCGTGGACGACTCGCTGGTGTACCGCTACCGGGTCGAGCAGGCGCCGGACGGTCTGCGGGGGCACGAGGGTACGTTCAATATGTGCTCGTTCTGGTACGTCGAGGCGCTGTCGCGGTCCGGCGACATCGAGCAGGCGCGGCTGCTCTTCGAGAAAAACTTCGGGTACGCGAACCACCTGGGCCTCTACTCCGAGCAGTTGGGGGCCTGCGGCGAGCACCTCGGCAACTTTCCCCAGGCGCTGACGCACATCGGGCTCATCAGCGCGGCCTACGATCTGAACCGCCGGCTCGAGGCCGCCGGGCAGGGGACTTAGGGACGCACGAACGTGCCGTCGCCCGGGCGCGCGACGACGCGCGTCTGCTCGTAGGCGGGCCGGCCGCGCACGAAGGTGTGCGTGACGCGGCCGCGCAGCGCCATGCCCTCGTACGGCGTCCAGCCGACGCCGCTGTGTAGCTCGGCGCCCCGCACCGTCCAGGTGGCCTCGGGGTCGAGCACGGCGATATCCGCGTCGGCGCCGGGCGCCAGCACGCCCTTGCGCGGGAACAGGCCGAAGTTTCTCGCGGGCTGCTCGGCGAGGAGGCGCGCGGCGTCGAGAATCGAGATCCGCCCCGCCGCGACCCCCGCGTGGTGGAGCAGCGGCAGCAGCGTCTCCACGCCCGGGGCGCCGGACGCGTTCGCGAAGATGTCGGTCCGGTCGCTCTTCTGCGCCCGCGCCCAGGGCGCGTGGTCCGACGTCACCCAATCGACCCGCCCGGCCGCGAGATACGCCCACAGGCCCTGGACGTCTTTGCGCGACCGCAGCGGCGGATTGATCTTGGCGTAAGGCCCGAGCCGTTCCATCGCCTGTTCGTCGAGCACGAGATACTGGATGCAGGTTTCCACGGTCGCGTGCACGCCGTCCGCCCGGTAGCGCTCGACCAGGTCGAACGACCGCGTCACGCTGGCGTGGACGATGTGGACGTGCACGCCGGCATGAAGGGCGAGTTCCAGCACCCGGTTGACCGCCTCGGTCTCCGAGACCGGCGGCCGGGTCCGGCCGTGGGCCATCGGGCCCGTGTCACCGGCCGCCCGTGCCGCGGCGGTCGCGCGATCGACGATGTCCTGGTTCTCACAGTGCACCGCGACGAGCCGTCCGGTCCCGGCGATGCGGCGGAACGCCTCGAGTATCTCGCCGTCCGGGATCCGCGGAAAGCGGATCGGATGCGATTCGTACGTTGAGATCTTGAAGGCGCAGGCGCCGGCCCGGGCGAGCGGCTCGATCGCGTCGAGGCCGCCTTCCTTGCGGATCGTGCCGTAGAGCGCGACGTCGCAGACCGCTTCCGCGCCGACGTCTTCGACCTTGCGCTCGAACGTTTCGACGTCCGGGACGGCCGCGGGCATGTCGTACGGCATGTCCACGACGGTCGTCACGCCGCCGGCCACGGCGGCCGCGGTGCAGTGCGTGATCCCCTCCGCCGGTTCGCTCCGGGTGTGCACGTGCGTGTCCACGGCGCCCGGCAGGACATACGATGTCCCGGTCTCCACGGTCCGGGCGGCGGCCGGGAGGCCGCCGCCCGCGTCGCCGATCGCCGCGATACGGCCGTCCTGCACCGCTACGTACCCGTCCTCGAGCACCCGCTCGGGCAGGACGACGCGGCCGCGAACGACGAGATCGCAGCGCGCCTGCGACATCAGCCGCTCCGCCGGGCCGTCAACGCGCCGCCGCCGGGCTGGACGCCGGCTCGAGGTGTCCGCGCGCGACGAGGTGCCCGACGATCCGGTCGAGCTGCCGCAGCGTCATCGCGTCCGCGACGGCGCCGGGATGCCGGACGGTGGCGGTGCGGATCGCTCCGCGCCGGACGAGGATTTCCTTGCGCAGCGAGACCCCGATGCCGGGCTGAAACTCGAACCGCGCCAGGTTGACGAAGTCGTAGAACAGGGCCGCCGCTCCCGCCGCGTCGCCGGCGCGGTGGAGGCGGTAGAGGCGGACGAGCAGTTCGGGGTAGGCCAGCCCGCTCATGATGCCCACCGCGCCGCGCTCGAGCTCTTCGAAGGCGTAGAGTCCGCCGAGCGCGCCGAAGATCCCAAACGTCTCGCCGGCGAGCGCGCGGATGCGTTCCATCTTGGGCCCGGTCGGCGCGTCCTCGAGCTTCACGTACTCGACCCGCTCCAGCTCCTTGTAGAGGCGCGCGAGCAGCGCGGGCGTCATGAGCACGTCGGTCGCCGGCGGGTAGTCCTGGATGATCAGCGGGACCACCGCGGCCTTCGCGACGCGCTCGTAGTAGCCGAAGAGCACGCCCTCGTTTTGGATGCGCGGCGGCGTCACCAGCAGCGCGTCCGCGCCGAGGCCCTCGGCCCGGCGGCACGCCTGGATCGCCGCGTCGGTGCCGTTTGCGCCGGCGCCGACGACGAGCGCCTTTCCCGCCGGCAGCGCGCGCCGGAACGCCTCGACGACCTGATCGCGCTCCGCGTCCGTCAGCCGGTCGACCTCGCCCATGACGCCGAGAACCGCCAGCCCGTCGACGCCGCACCGGAGCATGAACGCCGTCATCGTCTGAATGCTCTCGACGTCGATCCGTCCCTGCTCGTCGAACGGGGTGGGGGTAATCGGAAAAATCCCGGCCAGTGCCATCGTCGATCCTCCGTGAGAACGCGTGCGCTATGGCTTCGTCGGGCGGGCCGGCTATTCTTGCTCCAACGGGGCGCCGAGCGACGCGGGCGGCGACGACTGCAGGGCGCGCAGCGTGCGGAGCAGCCTGCGGCGCGCGCCGGGCGGCAGCCGGTGCAGCGCGCGGTGAATCCGCTCCGAGTTGCCGAGCGCCACGAGCAGCAGCGCGAGGATCATCAGCGGGAAGGGCAGCGTGGGGAACACCTGGGTCGGAACGCGCGGCATCAGACTCTGCAGCACCGTGCCGAGGGTCTGGAGCAGCACGAACAGGTACGCGCCGCCGGCTCCGCGCAGCGGATCCCAGTTCCCGAAGATCACGATCGCGAGCACGATCCATCCGGTGCCCTCGATCCCGTACGGACGGCTCCAGCCCGGTTTGACCGCGAGCGAGAAGGCGGCGCCGCCGAGCCCGACGAGCGCCCCGCCCGCGACCGCGTACAGGTACCGCGTGCGCGTGACCGCGATGCCGCGCGCCGCGGCCGCCGCCGGATGCTCGCCGACCCCGCGCAGGACGAGCCCGGGGGCCGTCTTGGCGAGATACCACCAGACGGCCGCGGTCGCGACGAAGCTCAGGTAGACGAGCGCGTCCTGCTGGAACAGCACCGGTCCCACAAGCGGCCATTGCGCCAGGACCGGGACCGGCGCGGGCGAGACCTGCGGCCCCGGTACGTGCGCCACCGGCGCGCCGAGCAGATACGCCAGGTTCTGGCAGAGGAGCGTCAGCACGAAGCCCGTCGCCACCTGGTGCTGCCGGAGGGTGAGACTCGCGAACGCGACGACGAAGCCGGCCGCGGCCCCGACCGCCATTGCGGCGGCCGCGCCCGCGGGAACGCTTCCCGCCGCGCGCGCCGCGGCGAATCCCGTCATTGCGCTCAACAGCAAGAGGCCGTCCAACGATAGGTTGATGACCCCCGATTTCTCCGCGAGGGTCTCCCCGAGCACCGCGAAGATCACCGGTGGCGACGCGGCGACGACGGCGGCGATAAGCGGCACCGGATCCACCGTCAGGTCCCCTCGCGCAGGAATCGAGTCTGGAAGCCTCTCAACAAGATCACACACAGCACCAGCAGGCCCTGAAGCACGCCTCCCATCGAGGAGTCGAGCTGCATCGCCAGCGGGAGCTGCAGGCTGCCCATTGAGATCGCCGCGAACGCGGCCGCGATCGCCGCGCAGGCCACGGCATGCTGCCCCGCGAGCAGCACCACGAGGATCGCGAGGTATCCGTTGCCGGCTGAGATCAGCGGAAACAACTGGTGCCGGGAGTAGGCGCCGGCGACCAGGGCGAACCCGGCGAGCCCCGCGAGTGCGCCGCAGAGCGCGAATGCGCGGAGGGTCTCCCGGGTCGTCGCGATGCCTCGGAGCTGCGCGGCCCGCAGACTGTGTCCGATCGCGGTGAGGTAGAGGCCGAAGTAGGTCCCGCGGAGCGCCGCGGAGACCGCGCCGATCGCCGCGAGCCCCAGGAGGACTTCGATTGGCACGGCGACGCGCGAGACCCGGAGCGCCGGCAGCCACAGCGCCGGGTCAAACGGCAGGGTGCCGCTCGTCGACGCGATGCCGGGGCGCGCCCACGGGCCCAGCACCAGGTACACGGTGAGGCTGCCGGCGATGAAGTTGAGCCCCAGGCCGCCGAAGATCTCGTTCACGCGTCCGTACGCCCGAAGCGCGCCGGCCAGGAGCGCCCAGAGCGCGCCGCCCGCGGCTCCGGCGAGGCCGGCCGAGACGAGCGCGAGCCAGGGCGGTCCGAGGTGCTCCAACGCGCGCAGGGCGCCGGTCGCACAGACGGCGCCGAAGATCACCTGGCCTTCGATCCCGATGTTCCACAGGCCCGCGGCAAAGGTGACCAGCAATCCGGCGGCCGCGAGAAGCAGCGGGGCCCAGGCGGCCAGGACGAACGTCGCGCGCTCCGGCGATCCGACGGCGCCGGCGAGGATCAGACTGTACGCCTGCGCGGGCGACGCCGACACGATTCGAAGCACGGCCGCGCCGGCGAGTGCCGTCGCGGCGAGGCCCGCCGCGGCGAACCCCAGACGCCGCACGACAGGCGGGACGGCGCGGCGGCGGCTCAGAGTCCCTTGCCTCCGATGAGTTCTCCGAGTTGCGCGACGGTGGCGCGGCGGGCGTCGATCGGCGCGGAGACGCGGCCGCCGGAGAACACCACGATCCGGTCGCTGCGATCCAGGAGCTCGTCGAGATCCGAAGACGAGAACACGATCGCCGTGCCGTGGGCGCGCCGGTCGAGCAGCCGCCGCCAGATCTCCTCCGCCGATTCCAAGTCCAGGCCGCGCGTCGGATGTTCCATGAGGAGCACGGTGAGGCGCGCGGGCAGCAGCGCGAGCAGCGCCCGCTGCTGGTTGCCGCCGGAGAGCGCGCGCACGTCCGTGTCGGGCGTGCCGCGAATGTTGAACTCACGGATGCGCCGGGCCGCGGACCGGACGGCCTGCCGCCGGTCGACGAACGCGGATCGCCGGGGCTCCGCGATCGCGGCGTGTTCCGCCACCGTGAGCCCGGGGATCAATCCCTCGCCGAGGCGTCCGGCCGGAACGTACCCGATCCCCGCCGCGAGAAAGTGTTGGTAGGGACGGCCGGTCAGGTCGCGTCCGCCGATGAGGATGCGCCCGCCGATCGGCGGGATCAGTCCCGCGCACACCTGGAGCAGCAGCCGCTGTCCGCTTCCCTCGAGGCCCGCCAAACCGACGACCTCGCCGGCCGAAACTTGAAGAACGACGTGCTCGAGGGTGAGGAGCGTGTCGCCGACCGCGAGATCGGCGAGGTCGAGCACCGTCGGGCCGAGCCGGATCCGGGGCCGCGGCGCCCTGGGCAGGTCGCGGCCGAACATCAGACGCACGAGCGTGCCGGTCTCGCACGGGATCGGCGCCTCGCCGGCGACCCTGCCGTGGCGCAGGACGGTGACGCGGTCGCAGATCTCCTGGACCTCTTCCAGTTTGTGGGACACGAAGAACACTACGCGGCCCTGCGCGGCCATGGCGCGCAGGGCCGCGAAGAGCTGCGTCCGCTGCGACGCGGAGATCGCTGTGGTCGGCTCGTCGAGGATGAGCACCTGCACGCCGAGCCAGAGGAGGCGCACAATCTCCAACTGCTGGCGTTCGGCCACGGTCAGATGGTCGCACCGGGCCTCCGGGTCGAGGGCGAAGCCGAACCGCGCGGCGAGGTCCCGCAGCGCGTCACGGGCCCGGCGGCGGCGCGGGACGAGCCCGACCGGCGCGCCGACCAGGAAGTTGTCCAGGACGCTCATCGACGGGAAATCGAGCGGATCCTGGTGGACCATGCCGATGTGGGTGCGGAGCGCCTGCGACGCCGAGCCGATCCGCACCGGCGTGCCGTCGAGCAGGATCTGACCGCCGTCCGGGGCGAGCGTCCCGGACACGATCTTCATCAAGGTGCTCTTGCCCGCGCCGTTCTCGCCGAGCACCCCGTGGATCGTGCCGGCTTCGGCCGCGAGGGTGATGCCGTCGTTGGCGCGCACGGCGCCGAAGGACTTGCGAATCTCCCTCAGTTCGACGCGCATGCGGCCGTTCGAGCCGCGGCGCTATTTATTGGCGCCGGTCATGCCCTCGAGAAGCTGCGGCATGTACCAGATCTGCGCGTCGCTCGCGATCTGGCCCGCGCTCAAGTACGCGGAGCCGTCCGCCAGGCGCAGCGGCCCCTTCCACAGCACGATCGAGCGGCCGCCCATCCCTTTGACCAGCGCGTCGAGCCGCGCGCCGGTCGTGGCGCTCAGCGGGGTGCCCTTCTCGAAGCCGACCGCCGAGGTGTCCGGGTTGTTGATGTTCGTCCAGTCGGGACCGTTCCAATCCCAGTACTGCTGGTAGGTGCCGTTTTGCACCATCGTGATCGCCTTCACGTACGCCGGGCCCCAGTTGAAGTAGGGGACCCCAAGACACACGCTCGGCGCCTCCGCGCAGGCGTGCTGGAAGTCGTACGGAACCGCCCAGACGCGCTTGCCGGCCTTCGCCAGTTTGTTGGCCTCCACCAGCGCCTCCGTCGTGTCGATGCCGGACATCACGACGTCGTAGCCGCTGCCGAAGAAGTCGTCGGCGACCTTCGTCGGATCGAGCGTCTGCCCGGGGATGTTGAACCAGAAGCCGATCCAGGTCACTTTGAAGATCAGGGCGCCCGCGGGCCGGCGGAGATAGGTCGTCCAGCAGTACCGCGCCCCGAGGTACGCGGAGTCGGCCAGCCGGCGGGTCTCGTCGTTCGCGAGCGGGCCGAGGAAGCCGATCTTGCCCGTGCGCGTCGTCAGCGCGGCGGCGCAGCCCCCGAGCATCTTCATGTACTCCATGCGGCCCATGAAGTTGCTCTCGTTCGGCGGCGCCTTGTAGTCCCGGCCGGCCTTCCAAGCGTGGTCACCGGAGACGTTGATGATCGGCAGCTGCGGGTGCGCCTTCGCGGCCTCCAGCGTCCCGTCCTTGAAGTCGTCCGACGTGGTCACGACCAGCCGCGCGCCCTTGGAGATGAGGTCGTCGACCACCTGGGGCACGGTCACCCCGGGCTTCGCGGCCGGGTTGACGTTGTCCACGTAGATCATTTTGGCGCCCGGGACCTTACGCTCGGCGTACTGCGCGCCGATATAATGGGCCTCGCTCCAGCCGTGGTCGTTCCGCGGCCCCACGAGGACGATGCCGAACGGAACGCCCGCGGCGGCCGCCGTCGCGGTAGGGGCGACGCCCGGGGGAGCCAGCATGACACCGAGCAAGACCGTCGTGACGAGGACGCACGCGGCAACTCTCCACATATGGGGAAGCGCGCTCCTTTCCGGATCGAGGGATGAGTCAGAGCAGACTAGACCGGTCGGGATGGTAGTTCCCGGCAAGCGCGGGTTTCCCTACTTTGGTTGACAGGGCGGCGCGGGGGTTCTACCATGACTGATGGCGGGAGTGCCGCTTGCGCGGGGGCGTGGTGTAGCCTGGTTTAACACATCTGCCTGTCACGCAGAAGATCGCGGGTTCAAATCCCGTCGCTCCCGCCAGACCAAACTCAGCCAGGTTTCTTTACGATTCCCCGGTCACGGCCTCAGGTCCGGTGCTTCCGTGCCAATCGGCTTACGATAGGAATTGCAACGTCCTTGGCATTGTAGGCTTGGATCGCATAAAAGAGCGACAGCACGATGAACGTCGGCCACAGGACAGGGTACACGAGAAAGAGCCAGTGCAAGTGTGGGAGGCCGGCGCCGATATTCCACAGGATATAGATGCACACCCAGGCGGCCGCCCAGTACAGTGCATGCCATCCGTGGTAGCGCATGAACGGGTCCTTCTTGAGGTCGGTCAGAAGGATGACGAGTGCGACGACCCAGATTGGGTATGCCAGAGCGGCCAGCAACCGCTTCGAATCATCCGCCGGTGCGGATTGGCTACTCATCGCCGTCTTGTCATTCTTGGAGTGCGCCGGAAATCCTTGACGCCGCCCGCTGGACCGCGCTGACCCTCGGCATTCACGCGGCGATCCTGCTCGCACCGCTGCTGGGGGTCGGCCTGTACGGGCAGTTCGGCGCGGCCGGACTGCACGACGTTCGGATCTATTTCGACTACGCGTCGCGGGCGCTCAGGGGCGCCGTCCCGTATCGTGACTACCCGGTCGAATATCCGCCGCTCGCCGTACTGCTGTTTGTGATCCCGCGCCTCGCGAGGGGCCGGTTCGAGACGTATGCCTTCCTGTTTGCCGCGGAAATGTGGCTCTTCGATGGGCTGGCCGTATATCTTGTCGCACGATACACGGCGGCGCGTGAGGGCGTCCGGGCGGTGCCGGTGCGGCTCGCGTGGTACACTGCGTCGTTCGCCGCGCTCTACCCCGTCGTCGGGAATCGCTACGATCTGGCGCCGGCCGCGGTCGCCCTCGCGGGCGCGCTGGCCTGGCTCGGGGGGCGGCCGGTCCCCGGCGGGCTGCTCGCCTCCGCCGGCACGCTGATGAAGATCTTCCCGGCGGTCGCGGTGGCGCCGGCAGCCGTGTCCGAACTCGCCGCGGCGCGCGTGACGCGTGTCCGCGGTCTCCGCACGTTCGGCGCGGCGACGGTGGTTTGCGGAGCGGCATGGTACGCGCTGGACGGAGCCAGAGCGGTGACGTACCACGTGGAGCGGGGCTTGCAGATCGAGACGGCGTGGGCCGGAGCGCTGATGCTGGCGGACAAGATCCTCGGAATCGTCCCGGCGTGGCGCTACAGTCACTCATCGGTGGAACTCGTCGCGCCGGGTGCTGGAGTCCTCGCGGCCTTGGCAATCCCGGCGCAGATCGCCTTGGCCGGTGGTGTGATCTGGCGGTTCGCGCGATCGGGCCGGGGCGATCCGCTGCGGTACGCGGCCGCCGCCGTCCTGGCGCTGATCGTGCCGGGCAAGGTGCTCTCGCCGCAGTATCTCGTCTGGCTCGTGCCGTTTGTCCCGGTGCTCGGCGGACCCGCCGGACGGGCCGCGCGCCCGCTCTTCGTGATCGCCTGCGTCGCGACGACGTTCGAGTATCTCGCGACGCGACACCTGGCGTCTTTCGAGCTATGGGCGGTGCTCGTCCTCAACTGCCGGAACGCGCTGCTCGTCGCGCTGCTGGCCGTGCTCCTCGGCCGAGGAAGGGCGGGAGAGCCGGAGCCCGCGGGCGGCTAGGACCAGCGGCGCTCGTCGACGAGGATACGCTCCGCGCCGGTCAATGTTCCAGGGGGCACGATCTCGATGGCCGCGCGGAGGCGCGTCGCGTCGTGAACCGCGGCCAGCACGCGCTGCGCCAGCGCGTCGTCGGGCCGCTCGATCTCGAGCCGCGCCACCAAATCGTCCAGATGGCCGCTGCGGCGCACGGCGAACTGGTAGCGGGCGACTTCGGGGTGGCGCGCCATGACCGATTTGAGCGTGGCGGGATGGACGAACAGCCCGCGCACCTTCACCGCGTCGCCGCTCCGGCCGAGGATCCCGCGCAGGCGCGGCGCCGTCCGGCCGCACCGGCAGGGACCGGCGGCGTAGACGGACAGATCGCCGGTGGCCAGGCGCAGCAGGGGATACGTGGGATCGAGCACCGTGACGACGATCTCGCCGGGGTCTTCGGGGCCGACCGGGGCGCCGGTCTCGGGATCGACGAGCTCCACAACGCAGCGCTCGCCGAGATGCAGGCCGTCGGGGTACGGACACTCGTAGGCGATGATCCCCACGTCGGCGGTGGCGTAGGCCTGCCGCGTGCGAATCCCGCGCGACTCAAACCGCTGCCGCAGCGAGTCCGGCAGCGGCTCCGCGGAGACGAAGGCGACTTCGAAGGCAAGCGCGACGTCCAGCTCGTCGGCCTTCTCCAACAGACTCGCCAGGAAGCTCGGCGTGCCGGCATACCCGGTCGCGCCAAGCTGCGCCGCGGCGCGACACTGGATCTCGGTGTTGCCGGTGCCGCCCGGAATCACCACCGCGCCGAGCGCGAGCAGCCCGCCTTCCATGATGGAACCGGCCGGCGTCAGATGATACGAGAAGGAGTTGAGGACCACGTCGCCCGCCCGGATGCCGGCGGCGTGCATCGCCGCGGCACAGCCCCAGGGATCCGGCGCCGGGCCTTCCGGTTCGTAGATCGGCCCCGGCGAGGCGAACATTTTGCGCATTCGGTCCCGCGCCGCCCATCCGCCGAGCGGCGGGCTCCCGGCCTGCTCCGCGGGAAGCGCGTCCTTCCGTAAAAGTGGGACCCGGCGCAGCCGGTCGAGCGTCGGAGTGCCCTCCAGCAGGCCGGCGCGTTCGGCCGCCTGCCGCGCGGCGGGCGCGGACGTCTCCGCCAGGACGTCGCCCAGCCGGCGCATCTGCCGGGTCAGACGGGCGTCGGCCGGGCCGGCTTCGTCGGGCGAGTAGAGCGAGTCGGCGCGCGTCAGGAGAGCCACCGCTTGCGGCGCCGGTAGTGCTTCACCTCGCGGTAGTTGCGCCGCTCCCCTTCGCCGGAGAGACCCAGATAGAACTCTTTGATGTCCTCGTTCTCCCGAAGAGACGCCGCCGTGCCGTCGAGGGCGATCCGGCCGTTCTCCAGCACGTAGCCGTAGTCCACGATCTCCAGCGCCCGCGCCGCGTTCTGTTCCGCGAGCAGGATCGCCACACGCTCCTCGCGGTTCAGCCGGAGAATGATCTGGAAGATCTCCGCGACCAGAAGCGGCGCGAGGCCCATCGACGGCTCGTCGAGCAGGATGAGCCGCGGCCGCGCCATGAGCGCGCGGCCGATCGCCAGCATCTGCTGCTCGCCGCCCGAGGTGTAGCCGGCCCGCACACGGCGCCGCTCCGCGAGCCGCGGGAAGTAGCGGTACACGGTCTCGAGGTCGGCCCGCACGCCGGCCGCGTCGCGGCGGACGTAGGCGCCGGTCAGCAGGTTCTCTTCGACGGTGAGATGCTCGAACGGCCGGCGGCCTTCCATCACCTGCACGACGCCGCGCCGGACGATGTCGGCGGGGTCGCACGTGTCGAGGCGTCTGCCGGCGAAGTGGATCGTCCCGCGCGTCACCGCGCCGCGTTCGACGCGAAGCAGGTTCGAGACCGCCTTGAGGGTCGTGCTCTTGCCGGCGCCGTTGGCCCCGAGGAGGGCGACCATGCCCCCCTCGGGGACCACGATCGAGACGCCTTTGAGCACAAGAATCACGCGGTCGTAGACGACCTCGATGTTGTTGACGTCGAGCAGCGCCGCGGCGGACACGTCGGGTGTGGCGGGCCGCCTAGCGCTTCTGGTTGCGGTATTCGGCCGCGGACTTCGCGATCTGCGCCCGCACCAGGTCCGCGTACGGCTGCCACAGCCCCGGGATGCGCACCCACTTCTGGCCGTCCCACCGCTGGAAGTACGCGCTCGAGACGCCGCCGTGATCGTCCGGCGTGAGCGTCACCGGCGGGATCATCCCGGTGAGCCCGAGTTCGTGCAGCCGGGCCTCCGTGAAGTTGAGGTGCTCCAGGCCCCACCGGACCTTGTCGCCGGTGACCGGCAGGCCGAACTGCTTGATGGCGTTGTGGACCGCTTCCGAGAAGACCGCGGCCTCGATCACGCCGCGGTTGTAGTACACGGTCCCCACCCGCGCCTCGTCGATGTTGCCCTTGCCGTTCTTGTACACGGTCGCCAGGATCTGCTGGATCACCGGGAAGTTCCGGCCGACGCCGGTGAAGTTGGACGTGACGTAGTTCTTGGAGAGGTCGGCGGCCGGCCGGACGTCTTCCTCCGAGCCGCACCACCACACGCCCATGAATTTGTCGATCGGGAACGCGACCTGGTGCATCGCCGTGAACGGCACCGTGCAGGACTGGCCGAAGTTCCACTGGATCACGTAATCGGCGCGGAACCGGCGGGCCATGTCGACCCAGGCCGCGCTTTGCTCGAGTCCGGGCGCCGGCAGCGGGAAGTTGCGGAACTCGAACCCGAATTTCGCCGCCAGATCTTGGAACATCGGGATCGGCTCCCGGCCGTAGGGGATGTCGAGGTGGAGGAGGGCGATGCGCTTGCCCTTCAGGCTGCCCTCGCCGCCGACCGAGGCCGCGATGTACCGGATGAAGCTCGACGCCTGGCTCCAATAGTTGCCGAGCACGGGGAAGATCCACGGGAAGGTTTTACCGTCGGTCGCGTCCGACCGGCCGTATCCGATCGTGACCATGGGGATCTTGTCCGCGATCGACCGGTCGACGAGCGCGTAGGTGATGCCGGTGCTGGAGGGCCACACGACCACCATGTCCTTCTTCGTGCGCTCGTAGCACTCGACGCCGCGGGCGGTATCGTAGGCGTCCTCGCATTCGCTCCATTGAACCTTGAGCCCGTCGAGCCCGCCCCTCGCATTCAGCAGCGCGAAGTAGTCCTCGCGCCCGCCGGCGAACCCGCTGCCGCCGGCCGCGTACGCCCCGGTCCGGTAGATCGGCTGCGGTACGGTCAGCACGCCGCCGGACGAGGCGCCGGGCGCAGGCCCGGAGGCGACGAGCAACGCCAGGATGGCCGCGAGGCTTGCCGCGGCGGAGCCACTCCACAGACGACGCATCCTCATCGATATCCCTCCTTGCGAGATGTCGTGCACCGCTAGTACGCGAACGGCCACAGCCGCAGGTAGTCCTTGATCGTCTTCCACAGCCGCGCCAGACCGAGCGGTTCGAGCACCAGAAACAGGACGATCATCGTGCCGAAGATGAGGTCTTCCAGGCTGGAGACGAGGCCGTTGGCGGCGCCGCCGGCGGCGAGCGCCCCGGCCTTGTGGACGCCGACGCTGACGAGAATCGGCAGCAGCGTGACGAAGCCGGCGCCGAGGAACGACCCGACGATGCTGCCCATGCCGCCGATGATCACCATGCCGAGAATCCGGACCGAGTTGACGAGGTCGAACTCCTCGATGTTGGCCGAGCCGTACCAGCAGAAGACGACGAGCGCGCCCGCGACCCCGGCGTAGAAGGCCGCGACGACGAACGCCAGCACCTTGTACTTCAAGAGGCGGATGCCGATGATCTCGGCGGCGATGTCGCGGTCCCGGATCGCCATCCACGCGCGGCCGATCCGGCTGCGCGTGAGGTTCATGCCGAAGACGGTGAGGAGCGCGACGACGGCGAGCGCGAGATAGTACTGCCGCAGCGCCGTGTCCAGCACGAGGCCGCCCACGCGGACGGTCGGCGTGTTGATCGTTGCGAACACGCCGCCGCTGATCCACGGGACGTGCTGGATCGTCCACGTGATCAGAAACTGCGAGGCGAGGGTGGCGACGGCGAGATAGAAGCCCTTGATCCGCAGCGACGGCGTGCCGGCGGCGGCGCCGACCGCGGCGGCGATGAGTCCCGCGCCGAGCAGCGCCAGCGGCAGCGGCACCCCGTACCGGCCGTAGAGGATCACGCCGGCGTAGGCGCCGACCGCCATGAACGCGGCCTGCCCGAGCGACAAGAGGCCGGCGTAACCGGTGAGGAAGTTCAGGCCGAGCGCGGCGAGCGAGAAGACGAGGAACGGGATCAGGATGCCGCGCAGCCAGTAGGTCCCGAGGACCGGCGGCAGCAGCACCGCCGCCAGGACGAGCGCGGCCGTGCCGAGCCGGTCCGCCGGCAGCGGAAACAGCGCCGCGTCCTGGGCGTAGGAGGTCCGGTAGACTCCGCACTCCCGGTAGAGCAATGCCGCCTCCCCGCCTAGACGCGCTCGATGACCGGCCGTCCGAACAAGCCGTACGGCCGCACCATCAGAAACACGAGGGCCACGAGATAGGGGAAGATCTCCTGCACGCCGCCCCCGACCAGGGGACCGATGAAGCCCTCGGCGAGGTTCTCCGTGGCGCCGACGATCAGCCCGCCGACGATCGCGCCCGGAATACTGTCGATCCCGCCGATGATCAGCACCGGCAGCGCCTTGAAGGCGATCAAGGACACCGCAAACCCCACGCCGATGCGGTTGCCCCACAGGATGCCCGCCGCGATCGCGACGAGTCCCGACAGCGTCCAGGCGACCACCCATACGCGGCGCAGGTCGATCCCGACCGACATGGCCGCTTCGTGATCGTCCGCGACCGCGCGCAGGCCGAGGCCGAGCTTTGTCCGCTGAAAGAACCAGATGAGGGCGGCGACGATCACCGCGACCGCGCCGGCGGCGAACAGGTCGACGCGGTTGATGAGGATGCCGGCGGCCTGGATCGGCTCCGCCGAGATGCCGAGCGAGAGCCGATGCGGCTCCGTGCCCCAGAGCGCCTGCGCCAGGCCGCCGAGCGCGAAGGTCACGCCGAGCGTGGACATGGCGAGCGCGAGCGGCGGGCGTCCCGCGAGCGGCCGCAGCGCCAGCCGCTCGACCGCGACAGCCAGCGCGGTCATGAGCGCCACGACGAAGAGGAGGGCCAGCGGCCACCCGAGCCGGGGCAGCACGCTCACGAGCGCAAGCGCCGCGAAGAACGTCATCGCGCCCTGGGCGAAGTTGAACACGTCGGACGCCTTGTAGATGAGCACGAAGCCGAGCGCGACCATCGCGTACAGCACGCCGACGAGCAGCCCGCTCACGAGCAGTTCGAGGCCGAAACTGAGGTCCGCGGACACGGTCAGGCGCGGGTCGGCGCCGCCGAGACCGGCTCAGGGTCCAGGGTGTGGATCCGCAGCGAGCGGGAGACCTGCGCTTCCCGCCCGTCCTCGTAGCGGACGGTCGCGCGCACCGCGATCTCCGACGCGGCGGGATCGTAGAGCGCCTCGATGATCGGCGCGTACTTCTCGCCGATAAAGCGCCGGCGCACCTTGCGGGTGCGCGTGATCTCCGCGTCGTCCGGGTCCAGCTCTTTGTGGAGGATCACGAAGCGGCGGATGCGGAGCGGCGGGGCGAGCAGCGCGTTCACGCGCCGGACCTCGTCCGCGACCAGGCCGGCGACGCGGGGGTTTTGGGCGAGGTCGGTGTAGCCCGAGTAGGCGACCTGCCGCCGCTGCGCCCAGTTGCCCACGACCTCGGGGTCGATGTTGATCATCGCGGCGACGTACGGGCGCTCGTGCCCGACGGCCACCGCTTCTTTAATGTAGGGACTGAACTTCAGCTTGTTCTCGACGTACTGCGGCGCGAACACCGTGCCGTCCTCGAGGTGCGACACGTCCCTGGCCCGATCGAGGATGACGAGGTGCCCGTCCGGGTCCAGGAGGCCTGCGTCCCCGGTCCGCAGCCACCCGTCCCGCAGCGCTTCCGCCGTCGCCGCCGGGTCGCGGAAGTACCCGGAGAAGAGTCCCGGAGAGGCGATCAGAACTTCGCCGCCGTCGTCGACGCGGAGCCGGACGCCGGGAATCGGCGGGCCCACCGTGTCGGGCTTGACTTGGGTCCCGGGCTGAACAGTCGCCGGGGTGCTGCACTCCGTCATCCCGTAGAGCTGGGTCAGATTCACCCCGATACCGCGGAAGAACTCGAGCACCTCGGGTGCGATCGGCGCGCCCCCGGTGATGGCCACGCGGATGCGGCGGAGGCCGAGCTGGTCCCGCAGCGCCGCGAAGACGAGCGGTTCGCCGACGGCACAGCGCACCCGGTCGGCCGCCGTTGGGCTGCCGCCCTGCAGCGTCGCGCGGGCCGTTCGCATCGCCGCGGCGACGAGCCGGCGGGTGACCCCGCGCTTCAGCCAGTCGGCGTCCTCGATCCTGACCTGGCACTGCGCGAGCAGGCTCTCCCAGATGCGCGGCGGCGCAAACGTCACCGTCGGGCCGATCTCCCGGAAGTCCGCCCGCACCGTCTCCACGCTCTCCGGACAGTTGATCGTCGCACCGCTCAGCAGTGCGACCACCACCGAGAAGAACGTGTCGCCGACCCAGGCCATCGGCAGGTACGCGAGCATTTGGTCCGTCGGCCCGACCGGCACCACCTGGAGGAAGCTCCGGCCGGTCTCGATGAGCGCGCGGTGCGAGAGCATGACGCCTTTTGCGGCGCCGGTCGTTCCGGACGTATAGCTGATCAGCGCGACGTCTTCGGGGCCGAGACCGTCGATGAGCGCGCGAAACGCGGCGGGGCCGCCGCCATCCGCTTCACGGCCGAGCGCGAACACCGTGTCGAGGCCGCGGAGGCCGGGCTCGGCGTAGTGGCGAAGGCCCTTCGGATTCTCGTACAGGAGATGCTCGACCGACGGCAGCTCCCCCCGCACTTCCAGGATCTTGTCGATCTGCTCCTGGTCCTCCGCGACGACGATCCGCGCGCCGGCGTGGGCGATCGCGTACCGGAGCTCGTTCGCGGTCGCGTCCTGATAGACCGGAACCGGGATGCCGCCGAGCGTCTGCGCCGCGAGCATCGCCCAGTAGAGCTCCGGCCGGTTGTCGCCCACGATGGCGAGGCGATCGCCGCGCCCGAAGCCAAGCCGCGCGAACCCCAGGGCGAGGGCGTGCACGCGGTCGAGGCTCTCGGCCCACGTGTAGGACTGCCAGATGCCGTACTCTTTCTCGCGCACGGCGATCCGGCCGCCGCGCTCCTGCGCGTGGGCGAGGAGCAGCGCGGGCAGCGTCGTCATCGCCGCCGTCATCGCACGGCTCCGGCCGCGGGCGCCACCGGCGCCCCGCCGAGATAGGCCCGCAGCACCTCGGGATTGGCGCGGACGTCGTCCGGGGCGCCTTCGGCGATCTTCCTGCCGTGGTCCAGCACGACGACGCGATGCGAGATGTCCATCACGATCCCCATGTCGTGTTCGATCAGCACGATCGCCGGCGCCCACTCGTCGCTGATGTCGAGGATGAACCGGACCATGTCCTCTTTCTCCTCGCGGTTCATCCCGGTCATGGGCTCGTCGAGCAGCAGGACGGTCGGCTCCGCGGCGAGCGCGCGTCCGAGGTCGACGCGCTTGCGCAGCCCGTAGGGGAGCGTTCCCGCCGGGGCCTTGCGGATGTGGGAGATCTCGAGAAAGTCGATGATGCGCTCGGCCGCTTCGCGGTGCCGCAGCTCTTCCCGTTCGCCCCAGCCCCAGTAGATGCCGGCGGCCAGGACCCCCCCGCGCATGTGGATGTGCCGCCCGACGAGGATGTTTTCGAGGACCGTCATGCCGCCGAACAGGGAGACGTTTTGGAAGGTGCGGGCGACGCCGCGGCGGGCGACCTCGTCGGGGGACCGGCCCGTGATCTCCCGGCCGTCGAGGACGATCCGCCCCGCCGCCGGCCGGTAGACCCCGCTGATCGTGTTGAGCAGCGTGGTTTTCCCCGCGCCGTTGGGACCGATCAGGGCGAGGATCTCGCCTCCCCGAACCTCGACGCCGACCCCCGAAAGGGCCGTCACACCGCCGAATCGGACGAGCACGTCCTCTGCTCGAAGCCTCGGACCGCGGTCCCCGTTGAGCATCACGGCTCCGGGTGGAAAGTTGTCACGCCGCGTTCGCCGCATCGCGCCGGGACTCCTGCGCTTTGGGACCCCGGGGTTAGAGCTCCGCCGGGACAGGGTATTGTTCATTGTAAGCACCCCGGGGCTGGTCCCCGGGGTTGTGTGTGCGTCGCTACACCGGTACTGAGTTTCCAATAAGGACGGTGAGAGTACCGATGAATAGAACACGCGCGGTGTGGATCGCCCTCGCCCTGGTGGCGGCGATCTCGGTCGCGGCGCCGATGCCTTCGGGCGCCCAGGGCGTAATCAGGGTGTTTGTCGACGGTCAGCCCGTCAACTTCGACGTGCCTCCGACTGTGATTCAGGGCCGCGTCCTCGTTCCGCTGCGCGGCATCTTCGAGCGGCTGGGCGCGACGGTGGACTACAACGCCGCGAACCAGCACATCCTGGCGGTCCGCGGCGGACAGACCGTCGAGCTGACGGTGGGGTCGCGCCAGGCCGCCGTCAACACCCAGCCGCAGCTGCTGGACGTACCCGCGTTTACGATCAACGGCCGGACGATGGTGCCGCTCCGCTTCATCAGCGAAGCCCTCGGCGCCGGCGTGCAGTGGAACGCGGCCAACGCCACGATCTTGATCAACAGCGGCGGCGGCGCGCCGACCGCCGCGGCACCCCCTGTCACGCCGTCGGGTGAGGTCACCGGGCGGCTGATGGCGGTGACGACCGGACAGAACCCCCAGGTTGTCGTGCGTGCGAACAACCAAGACTACACGTATACCGTAAGTCCGCAGACGGCGATCTACCGATTCAACGCCGCCACGAACGCCGGCGGCTCGGCGCCGCTCGGCGCCCTCCACGCCGGCGATCAGGTTGTAGTCGATGCGAGCGGCAACCAGGCAACCAAGATCACAGCCACCTATCGCGTGGTGCCGGCCGGCCGTATTGCCTCCATCAACGCCGGCAACCGGACGGTCACGCTCGCGAACGGTCAGCGCTACGTTGTGCTGCCCGACGCCGTGATCACGCTGAACGGCCAGGCCGCGGACTTCAGCGCGCTGCAGAACGGCCGGGCGGCGCGTTTCTCCGTGGTGCAGGGAACGAATCAGGCGTACGAGGTCGCCGTGACGACCCCGGCGGCAGCGACGCCGGTGCCGACCGCGCTGACCGCGCCGACGATCACGTCGCCCGGCAACGGGCAGCGGGTCGGGACGAGCGTGACTGTTCAGGGACAGGCCCAGCCCGGCGCGCTGGTCGTCGTGACGGCCCAGCCGCGGCTCCTGGGGCAGGTGGTACGCGTGTCGACAACCGCGAACGCCAACGGGGCGTGGCAGGTGGCGTTGAACCTGACCTCGATTCCGCTGGTGGGCACGCCCTACGTCGTCAGCGCGGCGCAGATCGTGAACGGCGCGCAGTCCGACGCGGCGAGCATCGAAGTGAACGTGCAGTAGCGCTCTTGAGACTCGGTCGGGCCGCCCGCGGGCGGTCCGATCGACCGGTATGAAGAGAGCGGGGCGGGTCCTCAGAGAGGACCCGCCCCGCGGCGCTTATGCTGCGGCGATGCTAGACGGCCTTCTGCAGACTTTCCTGCGCGACTTCTTTGCTGAGATCGCGGATCGCCAGCGTCACCGCGCGGCGCGCGCCTTCATGATCCTGGAGCGCTTCCGCCGGAATCTCGGCCGTTTTGGCGTGCGCGCCCCGCGAGAACTCGACGCCGATGACGCCCTCGCGCGCTTCGCTTACCTTGCCAACGCCGATGTCGTCGCGGCCCGAGCCGGCCACCGCCTCTTCGAGGGTACGACGATACTGTTCCAGATCCTTATCGCGCAACATTCTCCCACCTCCGTCTCCGGTGAGAAGTATTTACCCGCCCTTGCCGCTTTTGCAGAGGGTAGGCTATACTCTGATTCGGCCCGCAAGCGTTTGTGCCGGGGTAGCTCAGGTGGTAGAGCAGGGGACTGAAAATCCCCGTGTCGGCGGTTCGACTCCGTCCCCCGGCACCATCAGAAATACAAGTAGGACAAGGGCTGGTGCTCGATTTCCTGCCGCCACTGGCGGCGGGACGCATGGACGCCCTTCGTGCGTCCCAAATGCTGTAGATATGCTGTACCGTGAAATCTGCACCGCTGGTGCGAACAGATGGCGTGGCACCCGTCACGCCGGACGGTGCTAATACAACGCACCCCCACACGGGACGAGTGAGCACCGGCCGTCTCACGGCAGCGAGAACGCCCACTCGTGTCGCTGTAGCCGGGCCTCCAATTCCGCGACGCGCGCCCCCCGCTCGGCCAGTCGGTCCGAGCAGCCACGCCACGTAGTGTTCGGCGTCATGTTCGAGCAGACCGTTACCCGCGCGCCCTCTCCGCCTCGGACTCGACCAGCGGGGTGTTGATCAGCATCGACGAAATACCACGTTGCTCTCGCAAGTCTGTTGCAGAAAGGGGACGCGACGATGGACACGGGCGACCAGAGGCCGTCCGCTGCGCTTCTGGATTTGGTCAACGGGTTCAGGGTGTCGCAGGCGATCAACGTCGTCGCGACCCTCGGGATCGCCGATCTCTTGAAGAACGGTCCGCGGAGCAGCGATGACCTCGCGGCGGCGACGGGGACCCACGCGGACACGCTGTACAGGCTGCTACGGGCGCTCGCCAGCGTGGGGGTGTTCCGGGAGGAGGCGGACCGCCGCTTCATGCTGACGTCGCTTGGCGAGTGCCTGCGATCCGACGCAGTCGAACCCGTGGGGCCCTATGCGGTTCACATTGGCGAGCCGCGACTGTGGCAAGCGTGGGGGCACCTTCTCGAAAGCGTGCGGACCGGTGAAAACACCTTCCGCCTCGTTCACGGTGTGGACGCGTGGGAGTACCGGCGGCGCAATCCAGAGGCGGGAGCAATTTTCGACCGCGCGATGACGGGGCAGTCGCGCCTCCAGGCGAATGCCGTGCTCAAGGTCTACGACTTCGAGCGGTTCCGGTGCGTGGTTGACGTCGGCGGCGGGCATGGTCTGCTCTTGTCCGCGATCCTCGCCAAACATCGGGCGCTCCGCGGCGTGCTGTTCGATCAGCCCCATGTCGTGTCCGGTGCTGAGCCTGCGCTGCAAGCCGCGGGCATTGCGGATCGTTGCCAGGTCGTTGGAGGAGACTTCTTCGAGGCTGTTCCCGGCGGCGGTGACGCCTACGTGTTGAAGTTCATCCTCCACGACTGGGAGGACGCGCACGCGACGGTCATTCTGCAGTGCTGTCGGCGTTCCATCGCGCCTACCGGGAGGCTCTTAGTCATCGACGCCGAGATCGCCCCCCCGAACGAGGGCTCCAGGAGCAAGTTCCTCGACCTCAGCATGTTGGTGCAATACGGAGCACGAGAGCGCACGCGCGAGGAGTGGGCGGCTCTCTTTGCCGCGTCCGGTTTCCAACTCATTGCCGCGACCCCGACCGAAGCCGGGTTGAGCGTCATCGAGGGCATCCCGGCTTAGCGCCGGAACACCGCCCCCGCCGCAGTGGGTGCGGCCGACCGTGGTCGTCCAGGTCGAGTACAGCCACCGTTCTGGAGGGATGGGGAAGATTCACTGTTTCAAGTAACGAAGCGCAACGCATCCTGACTTAAATGTCTCGGACTCAACAAGTTTTAGTTGTAATCTTTCTTGTAGGCTGCTACCGTCCAACAACCGTCTCCCCTCTCCTACAATTATCGGCTGAACGACAAAATGATATTCATCAACCAGACCGAGCTCTATCAGTTGTGAAGGAATACTTACACCACCGGTCAAAATATTTTTGCCTTGTTCTTTTTTCAATTTGAGTATTTCGTCTTGAAGCTCCGTACGAACAATTCTCGTATTGTTTCCTTCGGCGCTGTCCAATGAGCGGGAAAAAACAATTTTGTTGATGGAGTCAAATGTGTCGGCAAATTCGTTCGTTGCTTTTGTCATAGAGTGGGTCTTTGCGACATCAGGCCAAAACGGAACCATCAATTGATACGTCTTACGCCCAAAGACGAGTAGGTCAACATCTCGCATGAGGTGCGTAAAATATTCATGTATTTCTTCATTACCAATTGTTTTGGTGTGGTCGCAGCAGCCATCTAACGTAATGTTGATTGCGAAGATTACATTTCTCATTTTCGCCTCGGATTGAGCAGCATTGGGAGCGATCAATCCATGACTACGCGGTTACCGCCGGCACGCTTCGCTTGGTACATCGCGCGATCGGCCGCCTCCAACAGGGCATCGGCCAGAGCGTCGGCGGCGACTCCGCTGTTGGAACACGTGGCGACGCCGAAACTCGCCGTGACGCGCGTCAGCTGATTCTCGATATCGGTCATGGCTTGCCGTACCCGCTCCGCGACCAGCGCCGCGTTCCGCTTTCCGGCTTCTGGAAGCAAGAGCACAAACTCGTCTCCGCCGAAGCGGGCAGCCAGGTCCATCTCCCGACATGAGCCCCGCAAGACCGCAGCGACCGCCCGCAGCACCTCATCGCCGTGAAGATGGCCGAACTGGTCGTTGATTTTCTTGAACGCGTCGATTTCCACAAACACGACCGACACCGGGTGTCCCGACCGGCGAGACCGTGCGAGTTCCCGCTCCAGCGCCCGGCGTAGCGTCCTGCGGTTCGCGAGTCCCGTTAGGCCGTCGGTGGCCGCCTGTTCCCGAAGCTGTTCGTGGAGCCGGGCCGCTTCCAGGGCCGCCGCCACATAGCCCGCCACGGCGACGAGCACGTCCAGGTCCGCCTCATCGAATGCCGCCGTTTGGCGGCGCACGGCGCTTAGGATGCCCGTCACGCGGCCGCGGGTCACGAGGGGTGCATAGATGGCGGAACGGGCCCCCGTGTCCCGCCAGCACACCCGTCGATCGGCGGCCAGGTCAGACACGAGCAGGGGTTGGCGGGCGCCGGCCACCGAGCCGTGGACGCCCTTTCCCCGAGGAATCGCGCGCCCCCGGCTACGTGCGCACAGCCCCGAGGCGGCCCTAATGACGAACGCATTCGGATCGTTCTCGTCCACGAGGGCAACGGAGCACGCATCAAACCCGACGTCGTCGCGCAGCGCTCGGAGCGCGTACTGGAGCAGGGCCTGGAGGCCGAGGATCGCGGTGGACTTGCTGGCAAAAGCAGCCAGGAAGGCGACCCTTTTGTCCAGGCCGCCAGAGGCCGATGCGCCGGGCAGCCCGCTGCGCCTGTGCGTGCCGTGCTTCGTGCGGCGGAGAATGGCGTGGGGCATCACAACGCAGGTCCTGCCTGACCATCTGAGCAGTGCGATGAAGCCATGCCGCCCCCTTTGGTGCGGATCGCCGGTCCTGCGTGTCCTGTACCTTCGCAGGTCCTCGCATCTTCAGACCGCAAATAACAAAGCCGAACGACGTGAACGTTCGGCTTCGGCAACCCGGCTGACCCGGCAAAACAGTCCCGGTACTACCGGCTTTGGCAGCCCGGCTGATTGCACGGCGGCCCCGTGGCTTTGCGCCCCCGCGTTACCGCGAGTTTGCCTTTATCCACCGCAGCCTCTCAGCGGTGTCTATCCGCTGTCTCTTTTACAACTCTGGCACAGTGCTCGCGCGCGCTTGCTGCTGCTGTATCTTTGCCACATCGAAGCAAAATCTTAACTTCATTCTAACTTCATCGACGGTTTACTTGTAGATTCGGAGTAAAGTGGGGAGCGGAAAGGAGGTTGCGCAAAAAAAACCATTCGGGGCTCCGCCGGCCGCACGGTGAGGAGAGCGCCGCCCGCTTCGCCCCGCCCTCCGCGTCCCCGCGAAACGCCTTATGATCCTTTCGCTATGATGATCGTACCTTCACTCTTCGAGGGTACTTCATGTGTTGATTGTCGACGCCCACCTCGATCTATCGATGAACGCGCTGCAATGGAACCGCAACCTCCTCAACTCGGTCTACACTATCCGCGCCGACGAAAAGAACACGCCGGGCAAGGGCCGCGGACAGGGCACGGTCGCCTATCCCGAGATGCGCCGCGGACGCGTCGCGCTCAGTTTTGCGACGCTGATCGCGCGGTCGACGGGCCGGCCGGAGCCCCATATCGATTTTGCGAGCACCGCGCAGGCCTTCGGCACCGCTCACGGACAGCTGGCCTACTACCGGGCTCTGGAGCGCCAGGGGCACGTCCGCATCTTGACCGACCTCCGGGGCCTCAGCGCGCATGTCGCGGAGTGGGAGGCGTGGGATGCCGCTCATCCTGAGGACGACGGCAGCGCCACGCCGCCGCTTGGGTTTGTCATCAGTATGGAGAGCGGGGATCCGATCCTCGAGCCGCGCGACCTCGCGGAGTGGCACGCCGCCGGTCTGCGGGCCGTCGGTCTGGCGCACTACGGTCCCGGCCGCTTCGCCGGCGGAACGTCCACCGAGGCGGGTCTTTCAGAGCTCGGCGCGGCGCTCCTCGCCGAGATGAGGCGGCACGGCACGTTGGTGGACCTGACCCACTCGTCCGACGAGGCGTTTTGGGAGACGCTCGACCGCTGGGACGGCCCGGTACTGGCCAGCCACAACAATTGTCGCGCCCTCGTGCCGCACCAGCGGCAGTTCTCCGACGAGCAAATCCGCGCCATCGTGGCGCGCGGCGGGGTGATCGGGGTCGCGTTGGACTGCTGGATGCTGAAGGCCGGGTGGCGGCACGGCGACAGCAACGAAGGCGTCACCCTCCAGGATGTCGTCGCCCACATCGATCATATCTGTCAGGTCGCGGGCAGTGCCCGGCACGCCGCGATCGGCACCGACCTCGACGGCGGATTCGGCCGCGAAGGGTCTCCGCGCGACCTCGACACGATCGCCGATCTCCAGAAGATTCCGGCGCTGCTGGCCGGACGCGGGTACCGGCCCGACGACGTCGCGCCGATCATGCACGGGAACTGGCTGCGGTTCCTGCGCGGCGCGTGGGCGCCGGTGTAGCGCGCTCCGTCTAGGGGCCGGGGGAGACCGCCGCCGCGCTTTCGTGAAGCGCGTGCCGCGCTTCTCTAATGCCGTAGTATACGATGACGAGGGACGCCAGCGGGTCGGCCCACCACCAGCCGGCAAGCGCATTCAGCGCCAACCCGATCAGTACCGCGCCCGCGAGATACGCGTCGACGAGTGTGACGCGCGATTCTGTTCGCAGCACTTCATTGCCCAACCGCTCTCCCGTGACGCGCTTGCCCTGCGCGAGCAGCAGCATGGCGACGAAGGTGGCGGCGGTCCAGACGATCCCGCTCACAGAGGCCGCGGGGTGCGTCTTCGTCAGCACGGTGTAGGCCAGCTGCGACGCGATGTAGACGACGAGCAGCACGAAGGCGATACCGATCAGCCTCAGTGCGGTGCGTTCGCGGTCGAGCCGGATGCCCAAGAGATGCCAGACGACGACCACCGACGCGAAGATCTCGATGAGGGAATCCAGGCCGAAGCCGGCGAGCGCGACGGAACGGGCCGCGTACGCCGCGAAGGCGAGGATGACGACGCCCACCACGTTCCAGCCGAGCGTGGCGTATTCAAGGAGTAATCCCAACCGAGTGAGCTGCGCTACGGTGTCCACAACTGAACCCGCGGAAAGGCTCCGAGATCCCGGTCATTGAGGGTCCACGCCGGCAGTCTCAGGCGGATCGCGAGGGCGGCGACCAGCACATCTTCCAGCGAGCCCTTCCATCCCGGGCCGAGCGCTCCAACCAGCGCGACTGTATCGTCGAAATCGCGTTGAGTCGGAAAGACAATTTCCAGTGCCCTGCGCATGTGTGCGAGAGCGGTTTGCGCAACCGCCGCGCCGGCCTCGCACAACAACCATTTGTAAACCTCGAACATAACGGGAAGGGGAATGATGAGGCGGGTGCGGGCTGCGAGCAATGTGTCAAATCCCGTCCGTGCGATCGCATGGTCGCGATCGGACTGATAGGATAGCGCGATAATAGGTCCGGCGTCGAGGACGATGCCGGACGGGAGCCTATTGCTCGCGTTCGCGGCCAATCGTGCTGTCCTCGGCGCGGTCCCTGGCCCCGGGGCCTGAAGCGCGGCGTACCAGCCCCGCCAGCCGCAGAATGCGGTGCGGGTCGTTGCGCGAAATGAGCGCATCTACCGCCTGTTGAATGACGGAGGAGATCGTCGTCCCGGGACGCGTGCGAACATAGGTGAGGAGCCGGCGATCGAGAGCCTCCGGAAAGTAGATTGTCCGTTTCATGCAACGTCACCCGTGCGGTATCCTACTATATCCTACACAGGGGCGCAAGTTCCGATTCCAAATGGTACGCTGCGAACGGCAAGTGCCTCGGCCCGCAATACCTACCGGTCAGGAGGACCTCGAATGCCACTTTTTTCTAGGACGCTCGGTCGGACCGGACTTGGCGTTTCGGCGCTCGGCCTCGGCTGCATGGGGATGTCCGACGTATATGCGGGACGCGACGACGAGGAGTCGATCGCGACGATTCATCGCGCGTTGGATCTGGGCGTCACGTTCCTCGACACTTCGGACGCGTACGGCGTCGGACGCAACGAGGAGTTGGTCGGCCGGGCGCTCCGCGGGCGGCGGGACGGCGTGGTGCTCGCCACCAAGTTCGGAAATTTGAGGAGCGCCGGCGGCGCCTTTGCCGGCATCAACGGCCGCCCGGAGTACGTCGTGCAGGCCTGCGACGCGAGCCTCCGCCGGCTCGGCATCGATGTGATCGATCTCTACTACCAACACCGGGTCGATCCGAACACGCCCATCGAGGACACCGTTGGCGCGATGGCGCGATTGATCGAGCGGGGGAAGGTACGCTACCTGGGTCTTTCCGAGGCCGCTCCCGCGACGATCCGGCGCGCCCACGCCGTTCATCCGATCACCGCATTGCAGACGGAGTACTCATTGTGGAGCCGCGACGTGGAGCAAGAGATCCTTCCGGCGTGCCGCGAACTCGGCATCGGCTTCGTGCCGTACAGCCCGCTCGGACGCGGCTTCCTCACCGGCCGCTTCCAAAAGTTCGAAGACCTCCCGGCCGGCGATGCGCGCGCGGCCCGGATGCCGCGTTTCCAGGCGGAGAATTTCCAGCGCAACCTCACTCTTCTCAAGCGCGTGCAGAACTTCGCCAAAGAGAAGCGCTGCACGCCGGCCCAACTCGCGCTTGCGTGGGTCCTCGCGCAGGGCGCGGACGTCGTGCCGATTCCCGGGACGAAGCGCCGCGCCTACCTCGAGGAGAACCTCGGCGCCGTCGACGTCGCGCTCACCGCGGACGACCGCGCTCGCATCGCCGAGGCGATCCCGGCGGGCGCCGCCGCCGGCGACCGGTATGATGCGCGGGGGATGCAGGGACTGAATCGGTAGCGGGGTTACGACAGCAGCGGCTGCGACCGTACGGAGAGCGCCACCGCTGCGAGGAGCGCCAGGGCCACCAATGCGCCCACCGCGCCGGTGACCTCGACGGGCTGCACCTTCCAGCCGGCGGCGCGGCTGACCGTACGGTAGATATCCTTCAGCTCTCCGGCGGATGACGCGTGGTGGTACGTGCCGCCGGTCCGGTCCGCGATGGCCTGCAGGGTGGCCTCGTCGAGCGGCCCGCCGATCATGAAGCCGGTCGTCGAGCCGAGCGGCTGGCCGATCCCGACGGTGTACACTGTCACCTGCTGGCGGCGTGCCCACTCCGCGGCGTCGAGCGGGTCGATCCCGCTGTTGTTCTGGCCGTCCGACAGGAGCACCACCACGCCGGGCGGCTTCGAGGCTCCGGATACCGGAGGCGGCGACCCGTCGTGCGGCGGCCGCGTGCGTTCCGGCAGCGCGGCCACGGCCTCGATGAGCCCTTCGCCGATGGCCGTGCGGTGCCTGACGGTGATTCCGTCGATCGCCCCCAAGATGCGGCCGCGGTCCTCCGTGGGAGAGGCGACGAGGACCGCGTCTCCCGCAAACGTCACGAGCCCCACGGGGATCCCGCGCGGCAGACCCGCCACGAATCCCTTGGCGGCGGTCTTCGCGGCTTCCAACCGGGACGGCGTGATATCCTGCGACAGCATGCTGCCGCTGACGTCGATCGACAGCACGATCGCGGATCTGTTGACGGGCTGCGGCATCGGTATCGTGGGCCGGGCAAGGGCAAGCACGGCCGCCCCGATCGCCGCGATGAACACCGCGGCGGCCGTCAGGCGCCGGCGGCGGCCGCGACGATCCGCCGCCGCGACCATCTCGAGCGCGGGAAACGTGATGGACTGCGGCGCGCGGCGGCGCAGCATCCAGGCATAACCCGCGGCGAGTGCCGGAACCAGCAGAAGCCCCCAGAGGAATGCGGGCCAGAGGAACATGAGTCCCGTTACCGTCCCCGTCACGTCAAGGCCGCGACCGCCGCGTCACTTCCATGACTCAAGCGCGCTTTCCCTGCCGCCGGTTTTCCCGAGACGGTCGCGCGGAGCGGGGGACTTGGGGGAATATAATCCGGTGATGGATACTCGATGCCGACCCCGTCGCGCGCGCGGTGCGGCGCGCCTGGCCCCGGGTTTCATTCTCCTGAGCGCCGTGCTCGCGCCGGGGATCGCGACCGCCCAGCTTCCGGCGACCCTCCCCTCAGCGGACGGCACCGCGGCGGTCGCGCCGGCGGCCGGTCCGTCGGAGATTACGCTGCCCGCGGTTCGCGCGCTTCGCCTCGCCGTGCCGACGTCAGGTCTGCCGCAGCCCGCGGGGCCCGCGACGGTCTCCGTGGCCACCGACGTCGGCGCCGTCCCCCGCCGGACCACCTTCTCGCTGCGCCAAGTCCCGGCCGACGTGACGGTGGACTTCGATCTGCCGCGCGGCATCATCTCGGTCGCCGGCACCCGCGTCGGATCGTTCACCCCGGTTGCGCCGTTGACCGACAATCTGAAGTTTCCGGTCGACGTGACGATTCAGCGGGGCGGGAGCAGCGTCGCGATGCACCGCGACATCATGCTCCTGCTGCCGACCGTCATCGTCCCCGGATTCTCCAACGAGAAGCGCACCAGCCCCGACCCGCTGGTCGTGAGGCGATTCGCCCAGTACGGATACACGGACGCGGCGCCGCACCCGACGCTGTTTTGGTATCCGTATCAGTCCCACCGGATCGGCCTTGAAGAAGGGGCGCACGCGCTGGCCGCGTACGTCCGGCGTGTCGTGCTGCCGGCCGCCTACGCGGCCAAGATCAACGTGGTCGGCTACAGCGTCGGCGGCTTATTTGCCCGCTGGCTCATCGCGTACGACTTCGACGGGTGGACGGCGCTGGTGAATCGGCTCGTGATGGTCGCCGTTCCGAACGAGGGCGCGGTCATGCCGTACGTGGGCGCTCACGCGCCGTCGTTCTTGCCGTTCGCGGCGTCGGCGAAGACACCGCTCGGGCGCGTGATGGATCCGGTCTTTCCCTTCTGGCGCGCGACGGCCGCTGATCCATGGTCGCTCCCGGCCGATGACGGCAACCCGGCGCTCAACGCGCTGAACGCGCGCCCGTTCCCGGCGGGCCTTCGTCTCTACAACCTGTACGGCAACAACGATCCGAGCCGGACCGGCGGTCCCCAGACCGCGATCGGCGTGACCGGGCAGCTGCCCGGGGCGACGCTGTCGTATGGGCCGGGCGACGGGATCGTGCTGACGGCGAGCGCCCTCGGCCTCCCCATCAATGGGTCGCCCGGCCTGCCTGAGTTGGCGGAACGCGCCGTGCGCATCGACGTGGGACGTGTGTACCACATCCACGTGCTCGAAGTGGGCGCCCCCAAGGCGGCCGCGGTGCTGCAGGACCGGGTCGAGACGGCCGCCGAGGCGGCGGGGACGCCGCAGCACCCTCAGCCGTCCCGCTGAACCGCATCCGGTCCGCGCCCCGGCCGCGGGCCATTGTGCACGTCCGGGACGGGTACTATAATCGGCCTTCGTGAGATTCTTCGTCCCGCTGCTACCGCGGGAGCCCCGTGGCTGAGACGATCCCAGGACATCCGGCGGCCGGCGAACCCCATCTACGCCGGGACATCAGCGTCTGGGGCTCGTTCATGTGGGGCTACGCCGACGTCGGGGCCGATATCTACGCGGCCCTCGGCATCGTCGTCGCCGCGTCGATGGGGCTCGCGCCCCTTGCCTTCGCAGTCGCCGGAACCGTGTACGTCCTCATCGGGCTCGCGTATACCGAACTCGCCAGCGCGTACCCCGTCGCCGGAGGCGGTCAGTACTACACCGCGCGCGGCCTCGGCGATTTGTGGGGGTTTATCGCCGGGTCGGCGCTGCTCCTGGATTACACGATCGACATCGCGCTCTTCGCCGCGGCGTCGGCGGGGTATGTGAATTTCTTCATTCCGGCGATTCGTGACTTCTCCGTAGCGCTCGGGCCGTTCCGGCGCATCAACCCGCTCTGGGCCGGCGAGACCGTCGTCCTGATTCTGTTCCTCGTGTGGCTCAATATCCGCGGGATCCGGGAATCGTCGCTGTTCAATGAAATCATCGGCGCGGTCGACATGGTGACCGAGTCCCTCGTCATCATGCTCGGGTTTCTGTTCGCCTGGAAGCCGGAACTGCTGGTCCACCAATTCGTGACGCAGCAGCCGACGTTCGGGCAGTTCATGTACGGATCGTCGCTGGCCATTATCTCCTACGTCGGCCTCGAATCGATCTCGCAGGCGGCCCAAGAGACGCGGCGGCCCGCGACGATCATCCCCCGCACGTCGTTGGGGCTCATCTTCAGCGTCCTGTTGTTCGCGATGGCATTTTCCACATTGGGGATCGGCATGCTGCCCTGGCAGGAGATCGCCGCGCATCAGGGCGACCCGGTGGCGCTGCTTGCCCACAACATCCCGTTCATCGGGGCCGTCGCCGGTCCGTTTGCCGCGATGCTCGGCGGCACCATTCTCCTGATCTCCGCCAACACGGGCGTGATGGGGAGCTCCCGGCTGACGTTTTCCATGAGCGGCCTCGGGCTGGCCAGCAGTTGGATGAACGCCGTGCACCCCCGGTACCGCACGCCTTACCGGACGATCATCCTCTTTTCGGCGATGGCCGTCGTCGAGGCGCTGCTGGCATTCCTGACCCCGCAGGCGCTGGACACGCTGGGCAACATGTACGCGTTCGGCGCAACCCTCGCGTACCTGCTGGTCTTCGTGTCGCTCGTGCGGCTGCGCTTCGTGGACCCGGTTACGCCGCGGCCGTATCGCGTGCCGTTGAACTTGCGATGGCGGCGCCGGGGCGGGGAGGATGTGCACATTCCGGTGCTCGGGTTTTTCGGCATCGTCGGCGTCGGGCTGATTCTCTTCGAGGTGATCCTGACCCATCAGATCGGACGAATCGCCGGCCCGGGATGGGTGCTGCTGTGCCTCGCCTACTACGTCTGGTACCGGCGGCGGCAGGGGCTGCCGGTGGCGCGCAGCGTGCCGCGCCACTGGGAGGAGCAGCAGCGCCGGATCTTGCGGGACGCCGAGGAGTTCGATCTGCTCGAGCAGTACGAGATGGCGCTGGCGCAGCGCGACCGGGACTTTGCCAGGAGGCGGTATCATGCGTGACGCGGACGCCGCGGCCGGCCGTCGCGGAGTCAGCGCCGTGGACGCGTACCGGACGGTGACGAGCGTCCTGACGATCGTCCTCGGCATCGTCATCCTGGCGCGCACCCTGCCGCTCGGCGTGCACGTGCAGGCGCTGCTGGTGGGTCTCGGTTTCGTGGGCCTCGGCGCGTACCGCCTGTCGTTTGTGATCGCGTACCTGCGGCGGCGGACGGCGCGATGACCGGCGGTGTGCCGATCAGCCCGCTCGGCGCCGTGCTGGCGGCGACGTTTGCGACCAGCATGACCGTGCTGCTCGCCTGGATGCTGCGCGTGCCCCGGCCCGTATCGGCCGAGATTGCGCGGGCGGTGCGGTCTGTCGGCGCCGTGAGAACGATCTTCGTGCCGATTTTGGAAGCGTACTATTCGGAGCGGGCGGTCGAACTCGCGAGCCGGCTCGGCGAGGGCCAGAAGGCCACGATCCTCCTGGGGTTCGTCGTCGAGGTGCCCCGCACGCTGAGCCTGGGCGTCGCGCTGCCCAAAGTTGAGGAGCGGGGACGTCGCGCGCTCGAGCAGGCCAGCCAGATCGTCGCGAACCATCACCTGCAGTCGACGACGGAGATGATCCGCGCCCGGGAGGCGGGGGAGGGCATCACGCGAACGGCGCGGGATCATGACGTCGACCTCATCGTGCTCGGCATCTCGCCGGAGATCGGGTTCGTCGAAGGGTCGACGGAGCGCGTTGCGGAAGCGCTGTTTCGGCACGCACCCTGCGAGGTCATTATCGACCGGCTTGCCGAGACCAGCATCGGAGCCGCGCCGAGGTCATAGACCGGTTTTCCCGCCGGACGCAGAGAGGGGAGTCAGAGGCGATGCACGTGGTGATCCTGGGGTGTGGACGGGTGGGTGCGATGCTCGCCTCGTTGCTGGAGCTCGAGGGACATACGGTGGGCATCATCGACCGCGATCCGGAGTCGTTTCGCCGGCTCAGCGAGGGGTTCGGGGGCAAGACGATCCTCGGCGTCGGGATCGATGAGGATATCCTTCGCAAGGCCGGCATCGAGCGGGCGGGGGGATTCGCGGCCACGACCAACGGGGACAACACGAACATCATGTCGGCGCAGATCGCGAAGATGAAGTTCAAGGTCCCGCGCGTCATCGCCCGGATCTACGATCCGCTGCGCGCGGAGGCGTACCGCGAACTGGGCATCGACACGATCTCACCCACACTGTTGGGCGCGGGACTCTGCATGGACTTCCTGGCCGCGCGGCCCTGGCGCAGCATCGAAGAGTACCACGCCGTGCGCGAAACGCGCCTGCTTTCTGCGGAACCTGAAGGGAGCGGGTAACCATGTACGTGATCGTGGCGGGGGGCGGGAAGGTCGGCTACTATCTCACGAAGGCGCTGCGCGACATCGGACAGGAAGTGACCGTCATCGAGAAGCTGCGCCGGCGCTTCGTCATTCTCAAGGAGGAGTTCGGCGACGGCGCGCTGATCGGGGATGCCTGCGAGGTCCGTACACTGGATCAGGCGGGCGCGGTGCGCGCGGACCTCGTCGCGGCCGTGACCGGCGATGACGAGGACAACCTGGTCATCTGCCAGATGGCCAAGCGCAAGTTCAACGTCAAGCGCGTAATCGCGAGGATCAACAATCCGAAGAACGAGGTGACGTTCCGGCTCCTCGGGATCGACGAAACGGTGAGTTCGACCAAACTGATCTACAGTCTCATCGAGCAAGAGGTCGAAGTCGGCGACGTCATCCCGCTGACGGCGCTGCGGCGGGGGAACTTGGAGCTGGTCGAAGTGGCGGTTCCGCAGAACTCACCCGCCGCCAACAGGAAAGTTCGGGACCTCCCCCTTCCCCGTGGATGCACCCTCGGGATTCTTGTGAGAGGCGAGACGGCCGAGGTGATCAATCCGGACACGCTCCTGCGCCCGGGAGACGATCTGGTGGCGATTATCCCGTCGGCCGGGGTTCAGGCGTTCCGCCAGGCGCTGCTGGGACGAGGTGTGCCCGCGACCTAAGCACAGCCGGCGCCGCGCGGTCGGTCCGGCGCCGAGGCTCCGCAACGCTGTATTCGCTCGGCCGCGCAAATTTACGATTTCTTAACCTGTTAGGGTGGCTTCATGACCCCGCCGTAACGCGGTTCGTGGTACGGTGCCCCCTATGAGCGGTACGGGAGGTCGTGTATGACGGATGTCTTGATGATTGGCCTGATGGTTGTCCTGCTGCTTTCGACTCTCGTCTGGGTCCCGGGATTGACGCGGCTCATAGGACGGTGAGGGCATGGTCGTGCTCGCCGGCATCTTGTCGGCAGGACTTTTCATCTATCTCGTCTGTGCGCTCCTGAAGCCGGAGTGGTTCGTATGACGGCGATGGGGGTGCTGCGCATTCTCCTCGCGCTCGCGGTGGTTTTCGCGCTGGTCCGGCCGCTGGGTCTCTACATGGCCCGCGTCTATATGGGCGAGCGCACGCTGTTGGACCGCGTGCTGCGGCCGCTGGAACGGCTCTTCTACCGGTGGTCGCGCGTGGACCCGGACGAGGACATGTCGTGGCAGACGTATTCGATCGCGATCCTTCTCTTCACGTTCGCCGGCATGCTGCTGTTGTACGCGCTCCAGCGGACGCAGGCCGTCCTCCCGTTCAACCCGCAGAAGCTGCCGGCCGTTTCTCCGGATCTTTCGCTCAACACCGCGGTCTCGTTCGCGACCAACACCAACTGGCAGAACTACAGCGGCGAGACGACGCTGAGCTACTTCGTCCAGATGGCGGGGCTCACGGTCAAGAACTTCGTCTCCGCCGCGGCCGGGCTTGCGGTGATGGTCGCGCTCTTCCGCGGGCTCACGCGGCGGTCGGCGAAGGCGATCGGCAACTTCTGGGTCGACCTCGTGCGGAGCAGCCTGTACATCCTGCTCCCGATGTCGGTCGTGCTGGCGCTGCTGCTGGCGTCCCAGGGCGTCGTCGCGACCCTGTCGCCGTACCGGACCGCGGCGCTCCTTCAGCCGGTGACATACGAGGAGCCGGTCACAGACGCGAACGGGAAACCGGTGCTCGACGCGCAAGGTCACCAGAAGACCAAGCCGGTGACGGTCACCGATCAGGTGATCGCGGTGGGGCCCGCCGCGTCTCAGATCGCGATCAAGCAGCTCGGCACGAACGGCGGCGGCTTCTTCAACGTCAACTCGGCGCATCCGTTCGAGAACCCGACCCCGTTTTCGAACTTCCTGGAGCTGATCGCGATCCTCGTGCTGCCGGCCGCGGTCTGTTACACGTTCGGCAAGATGGTCGGCGACACGCGGCAGGGGTGGGCGATTCTCGCCGCGATGACGCTGATGTTCCTGCCGCTGCTCGCGATGACCGAGGGGTTCGAACAGGCCGGCAATCCGCTGATCGCCCATTTCGGCGTCGATCAGCGGGCGGGTCCCGCGCAGTCCGGCGGCAACATGGAAGGGAAGGAGACGCGGTTCGGCGTCCCCGATTCCGCGCTGTGGGCGACGGCGACCACCGCCACGTCAAACGGCTCGGTCAACTCGATGCACGACTCGTACACGCCGCTCGGCGGGATGGTGCCCCTGATCGCCATGCATTTGGGCGAGGTCGTCTACGGCGGCATCGGCGTCGGGCTGTACGACATGCTGATGGTGGTGATCCTCGCCGCGTTCATCGCCGGCCTGATGGTCGGCCGCACGCCGGAATACCTCGGCAAGAAGATCGAGGCCTTCGAGATGAAGATGGCGTCGGTCGTGGTGCTGGTAATGCCGCTGATCGTCCTGATCGGCACGGCGCTCGCGGTCGCGACCCCGGCCGGCCGCGCCGGCGCCTCCAACCCCGGCCCGCACGGCTACAGCGAAATCCTCTACGCTTTTACCTCGATGGGCAACAACAACGGCAGCGCGTTCGCCGGCATCAACAGCAACACGCCGTTCTACAACGACGTTGGCGCGGTCGTGCTCTGGCTCGGACGGTTTTGGGAGATCGTGCCGGTTCTGGCGGTGGCAGGCGCGATGGCGGCCAAGAAGGTCGTGCCGCCCAGCCCCGGCACCCTGCCCACGCACACCGGGCAGTTCGTGCTGTGGCTCGCCGCGGTGACCGTGGTCATCGGGGCGCTCAGCTTCCTCCCGGCGCTCGCGCTCGGCCCCATCGTCGAGCACTTCCTGCTCTACGCCGGCGCGGTCTTCAAGTGAGGGTACACCAATGAGCGCACAGGCACCGGCAGCGCACCGTCACGCACAGGCGATGCTGTGGCGCACCGCGATCCGGGACTCGTTCCTCCGGCTCGATCCGCGGCAGCAGCTCCGCAACCCCGTCATGTTCGTGGTGGAGGTCACGAGCGCGCTCACGACCGCGCTGTTTGTCCAGGCCCTGTTCGGGCGCGGTGAGGCTCCCGCGCCGTTCATCGGCAGCGTGTCGGCCTGGCTGTGGTTTACGGTCGTGTTCGCAAACTTTGCCGAGGCCCTGGCGGAAGGGCGGGGGAAGGCCCAGGCCGAGGCGCTTCGCCGCGCGCGCCGCGACACTCCGGCCAAGCGTCTCAAGCGCCCCGAGCGCGAGGCGCCCTATGAGACCGTGTCGTCCACGACGCTTCGCAAAGGCGACGTGGTGCTCGTCGAGGCCGGCGGCGTGATCCCCGGCGACGGCGAGGTGGTCCAGGGGATCGCGTCGGTGGACGAGAGTACGGTCACCGGCGAGAGCGCGCCTGTGATCCGCGAGTCGGGGGGCGACCGCAGCGCCGTCACGGGCAGCACGCGGGTGCTGTCCGACTGGCTCATCGTGCGGATCACCGCGAACCCGGGCGAGGGCTTCATCGACCGCATGATCGCGCTGATCGAAGGCGCGCGCCGGCAGAAGACGCCGAACGAGATCGCGCTCAACATCCTGCTGGCCGGATTTACGATTCTCTTCCTCGTCGTCTGCGCCACGCTGCTGCCGTACTCGGTCTACAGCGTCGGGGCGGCCGGCCGCGGGACGCCGGTGACGATCACGGTGCTCGTGGCGCTGTTGGTCTGCCTGATCCCGACCACGATCGGCGGGCTGCTCAGCGCGATCGGGATCGCCGGCATGGACCGCATGATCAAGCGGAACGTCATCGCGCTGTCCGGACGCGCGGTCGAGGCCGCGGGCGACGTGGACGTCCTGCTGCTCGACAAGACCGGGACGATCACGCTCGGCAACCGGCAGGCCGTGGAGTTCATCCCCGTGGACCACGCGGACCCCGGCGAGCTCGCCGAGGTGGCGCAGCTGGCGTCGCTCGCGGACGAGACGCCCGAGGGCCGGAGCTGCGTCGTGCTGGCGAAGGACCAGTACGGCCTGCGCGGCCGGACCGTCGGGACCGGACCGGAGGCGCCGCAGGGGATGGCGTTCGTGCCGTTTACGGCGCAGACCCGGATGAGCGGCGTCAATTTCGACGGCCTCGTGATCCGGAAAGGCGCGCCCGACGCCATCATCGAGCACGTGCGGGCGCTCGGAGGGAGCGTGCCTCAGGACCTCAACACCGTGGTCGAGCGGATCGCGCGCTCGGGCGGCACGCCGCTCGTCGTGGCCCGCAACAACAAGATCCTCGGGGTCATCCACCTCAAGGACATCGTGAAGGGCGGGATCAAGGAGCGGTTCATCCAGCTGCGGCGGATGGGCATCCGGACGGTCATGATCACCGGCGACAACCCGCTGACCGCGGCCGCGATCGCGGCCGAGGCCGGGGTGGACGACTTCCTGGCCCAGGCGAAGCCGGAAGACAAACTTCGCCTGATCCGCGAGCAGCAGGCCGGCGGACGCCTCGTCGCGATGACGGGGGACGGAACGAACGACGCGCCGGCGCTGGCCCAGGCCGACGTGGCGGTGGCCATGAACACCGGCACGCAGCCCGCCCGCGAGGCGGCGAACATGATCGACCTCGACAGCAACCCGACGAAACTGATCGAGGTGGTGGAGATCGGCAAGCAGCTGCTGATGACGCGGGGGGCGCTCACGACGTTCAGCATCGCGAACGACGTGGCGAAGTACTTCGCCATCATTCCCGCCGCGTTCGCGTCGACGTACCCCGCGCTGGGCGCGCTCAACTTCATGCGCTTGACGACGCCGCAGAGCGCGATCTCGTCGGCGGTCATCTTCAACGCGCTGATCATCGTCGCGCTGATTCCGCTGGCGCTGCGGGGGGTGCAGTACCGGCCCGCGGGGGCCGCGCGAATTCTGCGCGACAACCTGCTAGTCTACGGGGCCGGCGGGGTCATCGCGCCGTTCATCGGCATCAAGCTGATCGACCTCGTCCTGGCCGCGCTGGGCCTGCGATGACGGCGTCCTATCGTGCTCGCGAAGGAGCGTGACGTATGCGGCGTCAGATCTATCCGTCGATCATGATGACCATCCTCTCGACCGTGTTGTTCGGATTGATCTACCCGCTCGCGATCACCGGGGTCGCGCAGGTGCTCTTTCCGAAGCAGGCCAACGGCAGCCTCATCGTCGACGGCGGCAGGGTCGCCGGTTCGACCTTGATCGGCCAGCCGTTTTCCGACCCGAAATACTTCTGGGGACGTCTGTCCGCGACGTCGCCCTTTCCATATAGCGCCGCGGCCTCCAGCGGCTCCAACCTGGGGCCGACGAACCAGGCGCTGATCGACGCGGTCAAACAGCGGATCGACGACCTCCGCAAGGCCGACCCGGGCAACGCGGCGCCGATTCCGGTGGACCTTGTAACCGCCTCGGCGAGCGGATTGGATCCTCACATCAGCCCCGCGGCGGCGCGGTATCAGGCCGCCCGCGTCGCGCGGGTACGCCGGCTTCCGCCGGACACGGTCGACCGTCTGATCCGGGAGCATACCGAGGGCCGGCAGTTCGCCATCCTCGGTGAGCCGCGCGTGAATGTGCTAGAGTTGAACCGAGCGCTGGATCAAACGAGGTGACCTTGTATCGGATACGCCGGCGAGGCGGAACGCCCGCGTCCTGAGGCCTTTCTAAAGGAAGCCGAGACCGAAGAGCGCCGGCACCGCCGAGGCAAGCTCCGGATCTTTCTCGGGTACGCCGCCGGCGTCGGCAAGACGTACGCGATGCTGCTTGCGGCCCGCGAGGCGCAGGCCGAGGGGCGGCGCGTCGCGCTCGCCTACGTGGAAATCCATGGGCGGGCCGAGACCGAGGCGCTCGTCGCCGGCTTCACGGTCATCCCCCGCTGGAAGATCGCCTATCGCGGCGTGACGCTCGAGGAGATGGACCTCGACACCGTCCTCAGCGAGCATCCCGACCTTGCCGTCGTCGACGAGCTGGCCCACACCAACGCGCCGGGGTGCCGGCACGCCCGGCGGTCCCAGGACGTCGACGAGCTCCTCGAAGCCGGGATCGACGTCTACACGACGCTCAACGTCCAGCACATCGAGAGCCTCAACGACGTCGTCGCCCAGATCACCGGCATCACCGTCCGCGAAACGGTCCCCGACCAGATCCTCGAGCAGGCGGACGAGGTCGGCCTGGTCGACCTGCCCCCGGACGAGCTGATCCAGCGCCTGCATGAAGGCAAAGTCTACATCCCCGAGCAGGCGAGCCGGGCGATCGACAAGTTCTTCCGCCCCGGCAACCTGACCGCGCTGCGCGAGATCGCGCTCCGGTATCTCGCCGGCCAGGTCGATCATCAGATGCGGGCCTACATGGAGAGCCACGCGATCCCGGGCCCGTGGCCGGCCGGGGAGCGGGTGCTGGTCTGCATCGACGCGGATCCGCTGGCGGAGCGTCTCGTCCGGACGGGTCGGCGCATGGCCACCGGCCTGGACGCCGAGTGGATCGTGCTCCACGTCGAGACGCCCGAGTACGCCACGCTGCCCGAGGCGGCGCGCGATCGTATCGCGCGGACGCTGCGTCTCGCGGAGGAGCTCGGAGCCAGGACGGTCAGCCTGCCCGGGACGAAAGCCTCCGAGGAGATCATCCGGTACGCGCGCGCCCAGAACGTGTCGAAGATTCTGGTCGGGGTGTCGCACCATCCCCGGTGGATCCAGCTGATCCACGGCTCGGTGGTCGACCGCATCATGCGGGCGGCCGGCAACATCGACGTGTACGTGATCAGCGCGGCCCGCGAGCGGCAGCGCGCTTCCGAACCCGCCGCTCCGGAATGGCCGGGGCTCTTCAGCAAACCCTATCTCTACGGCGCGGCGGTCGTCGCCCTGGCCGTCGTCATCGGCGCGCTGGTGCACGGGGTCTGGGCCCAGGCGAACGTGACGATGCTCTTTCTGCTTGCGGTCGTCGTGACCGCGCTGCAGTGGGGGCGCGGCCCCGCGACGCTCGCGGCGGGCGTGAGCCTCGCGGCGTTCGCGTTCTTCTTCGGGCCGCCGTCGTTCACGTATACCATGGCCGACACCCAGTATCTCGTCACCGTGGCGGCGCTGCTCTTCGTCGGTCTCGTGATCGGCACCCTGGCCAGCCGCACGCGTGAGCAGGCCCAGGCGGCGCGCAGCCGCGAAGCGTACATGGCCGCGCTGCACGCCCTGAGCGGAGAGCTCGCCGCGACCAACGACCTCGACGCGATTCTCCAGGCGGTGGGCCGCCACATCGCGGCGACGTTCGGACGCAGTGTCGCGATCTTCCTGCCGAAAGGCGAGACGCTCGAGCCCCGGCTCATGACGCCCGGGTTCCCGCTGACGGAGAACGAACGGGCGGTTGCCGACTGGGTGTTCCGGCGCGGCCACTCGGCCGGGTACGGCACCGACACGGTGCCGGCGGCCGCCGCGCGGTACATGCCGCTCAAGACCGCGCAGCGGATCGTCGGCGTGCTCGGCGTGCAGCCGCCGGCGTCGGGCCCGCGGCTCAATCCCGAGCAGCGCCGGCTCCTCGACGCGTTCGCCAGCCAGGCGGCGCTCGCGATCGAGCGCGTGGAGCTGGCGGAAGAGGCGCGCCGCGGCGACATCGCCCGCGAGACGGAGCGGTTGCAGACCGCGCTCCTGAACTCGATCTCGCACGATCTCCGCACGCCGCTCGCCTCGATCACCGGGGCGCTGACGACGCTCGGCGATCACCCGCCCGCGGACGAGGCCGTGCGCCGCGAACTGCTGCAGAACGCGAGGGAGCAGGCCGAACGGCTGAACCACCTCGTCGGGAGCCTGCTCGACATGAACCGGCTCGAGGCCGGGACGCTGCGGCTCCGCATGGAGCCCGGCGACGTGGAGGACCTGATCGGCGCGGCGATCGCGCAGCTCGGCGACACGGCGCAGCACCGTGACATCCGGGTCTCGGTCGACCCGAAACTGCCGCTCGTGCCGATGGACTTCGCGCTCATCACCCAGGCGCTCGTCAACGTGCTCGACAACGCGCTGCGCTACTCGCCGCCGGACGCTCCCATCGAGGCCGGCGCGCGTCTCGTGGGAAACGAGGTGCAGATCCGCGTCGAGGACCGCGGGCCCGGCGTGCCGCCCGGCGACGTCACGCGCATCTTCGACAAGTTCTACCGCATCCAGCACGACGGCGCGGGGCACGGCGCGGGTCTCGGCCTCGCGATCAGCCACGGCATCATTGACGCGCACGGGGGCCGGATCTGGGCGGCCAACCGCCCCGACGGCGGCGCCATCGTCGCCTTCGCGCTGCCGGTTCGGCCGCCGGAACCTTCCGGAGGTCTGTCCCCGCAAGCGGAAGACTCACACTCGCGCGGGCCAAGCGGGCGGACGGCCGGCGGGGATCGCGCGTCGCAATGGGCGACACCGGGCCGCGCGTCCTAGTCGTCGACGACGAGCTCGCGATCCGCCGGTTCCTGCGGGCGTCGCTGTCGGCGCAGGGGTACCAGATGTTCGAGGCCCCGTCCGCGCGCGAGGGGCTGGACGCGGCGGCGACCGTGCGTCCGGATCTCATCATTCTCGATCTCGGCCTGCCGGATCTCGACGGCGTGGAGGTCACGCGGCGGCTTCGCGAATGGTCGAAGGTGCCGGTGCTGATCCTGTCTGTGCGTGGGCGGGACGAAGAGAAGATCGCGGCACTCGACGCCGGCGCGGACGACTACCTGACGAAGCCGTTCAGCATCGGTGAACTGCTGGCCCGGATGCGCGTCGCCATGCGGCATGTCGCGCAGCCGGCCGACGAGCCGGTCGTGACCGCGGGCGACCTGACGGTCGACGTGGCGCGCCGCCTCGTCACGGTCGGCGAACGCGAGATCACCCTGACGCCCGTCGAGTACACGCTGCTCAAGACCCTGGCGCTCCACGCGGGACGTGTGATGACCCACGGCCAGCTGCTCCGCGAGGTGTGGGGGCCGGGCTACAATCAGGGCGGCAACCTGCTCCGCGTCAATATCAGCAAGCTCCGCCACAAGGTCGAACCGGACCCGGCCCGGCCGCACTACATCGTGACCGAGCCCGGCGTCGGCTACCGGCTGCGGATGGCGACCTGATCGTCGCCGGCCGACCCATGGCCGGCCGCTTACTTTTTCGGGTCGAGCTTCAACGCCGCGGAGTTGATGCAGTAGCGGAGTCCGGTCGGCACCGGGCCATCGTCGAATACATGCCCGAGGTGGGCGTCGCAGCGCGCGCACAACACTTCGGTCCGGATCATGCCGTGGCTCCGGTCGGTCTCCTCCGCAATCGCGGCGTCCTGGGCCGGACGTGTGAAGCTCGGCCATCCGCATCCCGCGTCGAACTTGGCGTCCGACTCGAAGAGCTCCGCACCGCAGCACACGCACCGGTAGGTGCCGGGCGTCGTCGTCTTCTCGTACTCGCCGCTGAACGGCCGCTCCGTCGCTTTGCGCCGCGTGACGGCGTACTGCTCCGGGCTCAGCAGCCGGCGCCATTCCGCGTCGCTCTTTGTCACCCTCTCGGAGGCGGGACCTCCCCTGTCTGACGCAGGACCTCCGGCCGCGTCTGAGCCTGCGGCGCGGACCAAAGATGCGCCTCCTGCGGGCGCGTCTGAGCCTGCGGCGCGGGCCAAAGATGCGTCTCCTGCCTTCTCGCCTTGCTGTGCCATCGAGGCTCCCTCACCTATGCTTCAACCGAAGTTTCTGTCGCTTCCACGATATCTCCGCGGCGGATTGTCCGCAAGCCGGCCGCCGGCCGCGGCGTCCGGTCTTCACAACTTCCCGCTCAAGTTCCCCGGTCTTGGGCATCACAACACACAAGACTCGGGGCACGTTGCGGTAAGGGCGGCCGACGAAATCCCGAGACACCGGCCGCCTGAGAGGATGTTTCATATCATGCCGCGTCTTGCGGGGCAGGGGGAGCCGCAGCGCGTCGCGGAGACGCAGGAAATTCACCGGGACGCGAACGTCGAACTGCGCGCGACGCTGATGGCGCGCTTGGTGGCCGTCAGCGAAACCCTGCGCGGAAGTGCGTCGACGGAGGCCGCCGCCGCGGCGGTCGGACGGGCCCTGCTCATGTTGACCGGTGCGGCGCGCAGCGCCGTCTTTCTCCGCTCGCAGAACGGCATCGTCACGTGTCCCTGGTCGCACAACCTGTCGGAAGAATACGTCGCGCGGCTGCGGACGCCGGACGGCGCCAATCCCTGGGCGCATCTCTCCCGCCATCCCGAACTCGCGTGCATGGACCTGCCGGCGCGCGGCCGCATCAAGGCCGCCGTGCCCGCGATCGTCGAAGACGTTCGAACGCTGCCGGCCGGCAACGAGATCCGCCGCGCCGCGGAGCGCGAGCGCATCCGCGCGTTCTGCTCGTGGCCGCTCAGCCGCGGCGGGCGCGTGTTCGCAGCGGTCGCGTACTATTTCGAGGCGCCGCACGCGTGCGCGGCCGCCGAGCGCGAGGTCGTCCTGGCTTTTGCGCTGCAGGCGACCGCGACACTCGAGCAGGCGATCGCCGCGGAGGCGCGCGGGGAGGGGGCCGCGGAAGCCGAGGCCGCCGGGGCCGAGGCGGAGGCCCGGCTCGAGATCGAGGCGGCTCGACTCGCGGCGCTGCAGCGCGCGCTGGATGCCGAAAGCGCGCGTCTCTCCGCGGAGCGAACGGAGCTCGCGGTGGAGGACGAGCGGCTCGGCGGCGCGCGGCGTGAGCTCGACGCCGACCGCGAACGGCTGGTCGAGACGCGGCGCGCACTCGAGAACGAATCCGAGCGGTTTGCCGCCACGCGCGGCGAGTTGGAGGCGGACCGGAAGCGGCTCTCGGACCTCCGTCGCGAGGCGGAGGCGGAGCAGGCGCGGCTGGAGGCGTTCCGCCGCGAACTCGACCTGGAGCGGTACCAGATCGACCGGCTCCGCGAGGAGATGGACGGCGCGCGCAAGCTGCTCACGAAGGATCAGGCGGAGCTCGATGCTGCGCGTGCGGATGTCACCAAGCACCGGACGGAGCTCGAGGCCAAGCGTGCGGCCATCGCCAACGACCGGGCGGATCTCGACGCGGATCGCGCCGGGGTCGTCAAGGCGCGGGCGGATATCGAGGTCGAGCAGGCGCACGCTGCCGAGGACCGAGTGGATCTCGACGCGCGGCAGGCGGCCGTCGCCAAAGCCGGGGCCGATCTCGAGGCCGGGCAGGCGGCCGTCACCAAAGCCCGGGCCGAGCTCGAGGTCGAGCAGGCGGCCGTCACCAAAGCCCGAGCCGAGCTCGAGGCCGGGCAGGCGGCCGTCACCAAAGCCCGAGCCGAGCTCGAGGCCGAGCAGGCGGCCGTCACCAAAGCCCGAGCCGATCTCGAGGTCGAGCGCGCCAAGCTCACCGAGGCTCGGCGGGCGTTGGAGGCCGAGCGGCTGCGGTCTGCGGAGTCCACAGGGGCCGCGCCCGACAGCGACGCGGCGGAGCGCGCGCGGGCCGCCGCCGAGCTGGAGCAGGAGAAGAACCGCCTGATCGAGGCGCACGGCGAGCTCACGGCCGCGGAAACCGAGCTGGCCCGGACGAGGGCCGCACTGGAAGCCGAGACCGCGCGGCTCGCGGAGGCGCGGCGAGAACTCGAAGGGGATCGCGCGCGTCTCACGGAGGTCCAGCGTGTCGTCGAGGAGGATCGGGCACGTCTCTCGGACGTCCAGCGGGCGCTTGAGACAGACCGCGCGCAGTTGGCGGAGATGCGGGCGGCCTTCGACGCGTCCAGCGCACGGCTCGCCGACGCGCAACGAGGGTTCGGGGTCGAGCGGGAACGCCTCGCGGACGTCTGCCGCGCGCTCGACGGCGAGAAAGCTGAGCTGAAGGCCGCTCAGGGCGGCCTCACCGCGGAGTGCGCGCGCCTATCGGCCGCCGTCGCCGCGCTCACCGACCCGGCGCCTGCCTACTCCCCGGCCGTTGCCGGGCCGGCGACCGAGGCCGCGCGGCCTGTCCGCACCGCCCCGTCCGGCCCGGCGAATGGCAAGCAGGGCCCCACCAAAGACGTCAGAGCGGGGAAGCCTGTCGTGCCGCCGGTTCCGTCCGCGCCTTCGTCACAACTCCCGAGCGCTACCGGCGGACCTGCCGCCGGTCCTCAGCCGGGACCGGTCAACTCGGTCATCGGCCGGCAGACGACGCCGGAGAAGTATCGCGAGCGTCTCGCCGGATGGGCCGAGGTCGCTGCGAAGGCGCTCGGCTGCAAAGAGCCCGAGGTGCTCGACCTGCGCCGGGCCGCGCTGCTTCAGGGGGTCTCCGCGCCCGCCGGAGGCGCCTTGCCCCGGGGCGTCGCGGTGATCCTCAAGCACCGCGAGGAGCGCTGGGACGGGACGGGGACGCCCGACCATCTGAAAGAGGACGCGATCCCGCTCGGCGCGCGGATTCTCGCCGTGGCCACCGCCTACGCGGACATGGTCACCGGCGGGCCCGGCTCCCCGATGCTCTACTACCTGGACGCGAAAGCGCATCTGCGGCGGAACGCCGGCGCCGCGTTCGATCCAAAGATCGTGGAGGTGTTCTGCCGCGTCGTCGATCGCGGCTGACGTTCGAGCAGGCATTCCCCGATCCTCCATGGAAACCGGCGAGGCATCATGGCGCCGCTCCTCTCCATCGAAGGGGTGACCAAGGAGTTTCTGGTTCGCGGGACGCGGATCGCGGCGCTCGATGCGATCAGCCTTGCCGTCGATGAGCGCGAGTTCGTCACCGTCATCGGTCCCTCCGGCTGCGGCAAATCCACCCTGCTCAACCTCGTGGTCGGCCTCGCGGCGCCCACCGCCGGCCGCATTGTCTTTCGCGGCCGCCCGATCGCCGGGATTACGCCGGCGATCGGCTACGTCACCCAGCGCGACAATCTGCTGCCGTGGCGAACGCTGGTCGGGAACGTCGAGATCGCGCTCGAGATCCGAGGCGTGGCCCGCGGCGAGCGCCGCCGGCGCGCCGCGGGCCTCATCGCCCAGGTCGGGCTGGCCGGCTTCGAGTCGCACTATCCCCACGAGCTCTCCGGCGGGATGCGCCAGCGCGCCAACATCGTGCGCACGCTGATCTACGAGCCGGACCTGATTCTGATGGACGAGCCGTTCGGCCCGCTCGACGCGCAGACCCGGATCGTCCTGCAGGACCAGCTTCTCCGGCTGTGGGCCTCCACCGCCAAGACGATCATCTTCATCACGCACGACCTCGTCGAGGCGGTGGCGCTCGCCGACCGCGTCGTCGTCATGAGCTCGCGTCCCGGGCGGATCAAGTGCGTGGCGGACGTGCCGATTCCGCGGCCGCGGGACCTCTACCGAATTCACGAGCACCCCGGCTTCGCGCCGGTCTACGGCGCGCTGTGGAACGAGCTGCGGCCCGAAGTGACGGTCGCGCAGGCCTGAGAGGAGGGATCGCGATGGTCCGGCGGGTGGCGGGGGCGTTTCTCGTCCTGGTGTGCGGGCTGCTGCTCGTCCCGGGCGCCGCATCACCGCAAGGCCTCAAGAAGATCAGCATCACGATGCCGGTCACGGCCCTCTCCATGCTGCCGGTCTATCTCGCCAAGGCGAACGGCTACTTCGCCGCCGGTGGCCTTGACGTGGAGATGATCATGACCAGCGGCGCGGGGCCCGACGTGAAGGCGCTGATCTCCGGGGACGTGGACTTCGCGTTCACGCCCGGCGACAACGTCATGCTGGCGTACCAGGAAGGCAAGCGCGTGGTGATCGTGATGAACGGCTTCCGCCGGCTGCTGATCAACTGGGCGATGCGGACCGACGTGGCGCGCGCCCACGGCATCACCGAGGCGACGCCGCTCGCGCAGAAGATCAAGGCCCTCAAGGGACTCACGATCGGCGTCACGCAGGCCGGCGCGCTGACCGCACACCTCGCGACGTTCGTCGTGCGCCGCGCCGGCTACTCGCCGCAGCAGGACGTGACGCTGGTCCCGATCGGCGCCGGCCCGACTTGGCTCGCGGCCCTGCAGAACCACAAGGTGGACGTGGCCCTCACGGCCACGCCGGTCCCCGAAACCGCGATCAGCCAGGGCTACGCGATGATGTTCATCAACAACGCCAAGGGCGAGGACCCGTCGGTGCCGGAGTTCCTGATGGAGTGCCTGATCACGCGCCCCGACGTGGTGCAGAAGAACCCCGATCTCGTCCGCCGGATGGCCCGGGCCCTCATGCAGTCCAACATCTGGGCGCTGCGCCACCAGCCCCAGGAGATCGCCGACGCGGTCAAGCCGTTCCTCGGCCAGACGCCCCCCGCGGTGCTGCTCGCCGGCGTCGAGTCGACCCTGCCGGCCCTCAGCCGCGACGGGCGGGCGACGGAACGCGCCGTGCAGATCACGCAGGACGTCCTCCAGCAGGCCGGGATCCTCAAGACCCGTCCGGCGTACGCGGACGTCGTGGACAACGACTTCCTGCGATGACCCGCGGGCGGCTCCTCGCCTACCGCGCGCTCTTCGGCCTGGCGCTGCTCGCGGCGTGGCAGGCCGCGTCCGGGCGGCTGATCGATCCGTTCTGGATCTCGAGCCCCGACAAGGTCGGCGCGTTTCTGTGGCAGCTGATCCGCGACGGCTCGATCTGGGGCCACCTGTCGGTGACGCTCTACGAGACCGCGACCGGCTTCGTCATCGGCGCCGCGGCCGGGATCGCGACCGGTTTCCTCCTCGCCCCCCAGCGCACGCTCGCGCAGATCCTGGATCCGTACATCGTGGCGTTCAACGGCGTTCCGCGGATCGCGCTCGCGCCGCTGTTCATCATCTGGTTCGGCATCGGCCCGAACTCCAAGGTCGTGCTCGTCGTGACCGTGGTGTTCTTCCTGACCTTCTTCAACACGTACTCCGGCGTGCGCGGCGTGGAGCACGAGTACGTCAACGTGCTGCGCATCATGGGCGCGAGCCCGCGGCAGATCCTCTGGAAGGTCACCGTGCCCGCGACGGTACCCTGGATCACGACCGGCCTCAAGATCAGCGTGCCCTACGCGATCGTCGCGGCCATCGTAGGGGAGTTCATCGCGGCGAGCCGCGGCCTCGGGTATCTCATCAACTACTACACCGGTCTGTTCTCGACGACCGGCGCGCTTGCGGGAATCATCATTGTAGCGTTGATCGTCGTACTGTCCAGCGAGGCGATCAACTGGGCGGAGGCGTATCTTCTCCGCTGGCGCCCCACCGCGGAGACGCGTCCGGCAGCAGGCGCCGCAGCCGCCGGAGGTCCTGTGTCAGCCGCCGAAGGTCCTGCCCGCGGACCCGCCGCGGGCCACGATCTCATCTAGGCACGAGGCGGGGAGCGCGAAGTCTATTCACCAGGAGGCAGGTCATGCCCGACACGCCAGAAGTCGCGACACCATCCGCGGCACCACAGCCATCCTCGACGCCTTCCGCGGCGGCACTGACGCCGCTCGAACAGCAGGCGCTCGAACACATCTGGATCCACACCGCGCGGTGGCTCGATCTCGCCGAGCGCGACGGCCTGCGTGTGCTGGTCCGCGGCAAGGGCTGCAACCTGTGGGACGCGCGCGGCCGCCAGTATCTCGACAGCCTCGCGGGACTCTACGTGGTGAACGTGGGGCACGGCCGGGCGGAGATCGGCGAAGCCATGGCCCGCCAGGCCGGGGAGCTCGCCTACGTCTCGGCCGCCTCCTACACGAGCCTGCCGGCGGTGCAGCTGGGGGACGTGCTGGCGGGGCTGACGCCGGGCGATCTCAACCGGTTCTTCTTCTGCTCCGGGGGATCGGAAGCGGTCGAGACCGCGATGAAGATCGCCAAGCAGATCCAGGCGATGCGGGGCTTCCCGAAGCGGTACAAGATCATCGCGCGGGTCGGCGGCTACCACGGGGCGACGTTCGGCGCCCTGAGCATCACGTCGTCGCGCAACGAGACCTACTTCGGGCCGTTCATGCACGGCGTGTCGTTCGTGCCCTCGCCGGACCGCTATCGCGCGCGGTTCGGCCTCGGCGGCGAAGCCGAGGACCTGGCGTGCGCGGACGCCATTGACTACGAGATCCGCGCGCAGGGACCGGAGACGGTCGCCGCCGTGATCGGCGAGCCGGTGTCGGCCGCCAACGCCACGCACGTGCCGTCTCCCCGGTACTGGCAGCGCGTGCGGGAGATCTGCGACAGGCACGGTGTGCTCTTGATTCTCGACGAGGTCATCAACGGCTTCGGCCGCACGGGCACGATGTTTGCGACCGAGCAGTTCGGCATCGCGCCGGACCTCATGACCATGGCCAAGGGGCTGTCGTCGGGCTACGCGCCGATCGGCGCGGTGGCCGTCACCGACCGTCTCTACACAGAGTTCAAGCAGAAGGACGTCGGCTTGGCGCACCTCCTGACGTTCGGCGGACAGGCGGTGTCGTGCGCGGCGGCGCTGGCGAACCTCGACATCATCCGCCGCGAGGATCTACCGCGCCGGTGCGCGGAACAGAGCGGGTATCTCGACGCGCAGCTGCGGCGCCTCGGTGCCCATCCGACGGTCGGCGACGTGCGCGGCATCGGCCTGCTCTACGCGGTGGAGCTCGTCCAGAACAAGGAGACGAAGGAGCCGTTCGGCTGGGGCCCGGCCGCGGCCGCGCATCCGTTCAGCCGGCGCCTCATGGCGGCGATGGATGAGCGCGGGCTGTTTGGGCGCGTGTTCATGTCAATCCAGATCTCCCCGCCGCTGATCATCACCCGCGAGGAAATCGACCGCATGGTGTCGATCATCGACGAGAGCCTGACCGTGACGGAGCGTGAGTTCGGCTTCGCCTAAACGGTCCGCCGGACGCTACGCCGGCCGGTAGCGGCCGACAATCCGCCGCACCTCGTCGAGCGGCATCGCCTCGACGGTGCCGTGGAGCCCCGTCATGGTTTCCGCCGCGGTCAGGGCGTTCAGGATCGACTCCTCGGTGGCCTCCGCCACGGCCTCGAAGAACGGGTCGATGTGCTCGTGCGGGATCATCGCGAGCGCGTACGGCTTCGTCGGCGGCGCCGCAAGCTCGTTCCCGGTCGCGAACGCGAGGAACAGGTCGCCGCTCGTATTGAACCCGTGGCCCCCGACGCGCGCCAGGCCGACCGTCGCGCGGCGCGCCAAGCGGGTGCACTGGATCGGAAGGAGCGGCGCGTCCGTGGCGACGATCACGATAATCGAGCCTTTCGGCTCGGGGCCGCCGCGACTCGTCTCGATCTCGCGTCCCACCGGCACGCCGTCGACGCGCAGGTGCGGCATCCGGCCGTAGTTCGCCTGCACCAGCACCCCGACGGCGTAGCGGCCGCCGAGCACCTCGACGACGCGCGACGAGGTGCCGATGCCGCCTTTGAAGCCGTGACACCGCATGCCCGTCCCGCCGCCCACGTTGCCCTCCGGCACCGGGCCGCCCGCGGCCGCCGCCAGCGCCTCATAGACGTGCTCGCGCGTTACAGGGAACGCGTCGATGTCGTTGAGGAAGCCGTCGTACGTCTCCGAGACGACGGGCAGATGGAACCGGTGGCTGTAGCCGTGCTCCACGGCGTAGCCGATCAGCGCGTCTCGGACGATGCCGACGGCGTAGGTGTTGGTGATGGCGATCGGCGAGCCCAGCAGCCCGGATTCTTCCAGCCACGGCAGCCCCGTCATCTCGCCGTTTCCATTGAACGAAAAGGCCCCGGCGAACGCGTAGTTGCTCCAGATCGCGCCGCTGCGGGGCACGATCACGGTGACCCCGGTGCGCGTCACGTGGGGCGCGTCGGCTATCAAGGTGCGGTGGCCGACCAGCACGCCGCCCACATCGGTGATGCCGTTGAGCGGCCCGGTGGGCAGTCGCCCGATCGTGACGCCGAGGTCTCGCACACGCGCGCGTCCCATACCGATCCCTCCAGTCAAGGCGGGTGAATCGAGCGGATTCGATACGTGCTTCGTGTTCGACGCGGGGGTCTCCCCAACCGTCCGGCGAGCGTCCCTAGGAACGCCGGGTGTTTGCGGAATGTTGCCCCGCCTTGGAGCCGTTGATATAAGATAGCGAGAACGGCCGCCGCGCGCGCGGCGCGCCGGCCCGAGCGTGGCGGGCGATCGAACCCGGCGGATGGTGATCGATGCGGATTGACCGGCTGCTCCACGGACGTCTGTACTACGGATGGATCGTCGCCGGCGTGACGTTTCTCACGCTGCTTGCGGCCGCCGGCGTGCGGTCGACGCCGGGCGTCCTGATCGTCCCGCTCGAGCACGAGTTCGGCTGGAACCGCGAGGTCGTCCCGGCGGCGGTGTCGATCAGTCTGCTCCTGTACGGTTTCTCCGGGCCCTTTGCCGCGGCGCTGATGGACCGGTTCGGCGTGCGGCGGATCGTGCTGTTCTCGCTCGTCTCTGTGGCGGCCGGCGTGGGCCTCACGACGGTCATGCGCAACTCCTGGCAGCTCGATCTGCTGTGGGGCCTGGTCGTCGGTCTCGGCACCGGGTCGATGGCCATGACCCTCGGCGCCTACATCGCGACCCGGTGGTTCGTGGAGCGCCGCGGACTGGTTATGGGCCTGTTCAGCGCGAGCAGCGCGACCGGTCAGCTCATCTTTCTGCCGCTGCTGGCCTCGCTCGTGGTGCTGCACGGCTGGCGCGCCGCGTCCATCACCGTGTCGGCGGTCGCGCTCGCGATGATCCCGATCGCCGCGCTGTTGATGCGCAACGATCCGGCGGAGATCGGCCTCCGTCCGTTCGGCGCGCCCGCCGGCGCCGGCCCCGTCCCGGACGTGCCGCGATTCGCGGCGGCGGAGCAGGGGCCGGCCCAGGCGGCCGCGGAGGCGCCGCGCGCGGTCCGGCCCATCAATCCGGCGGTCGCGGCCGTCAGGGCGCTCACGGACAGCATGGGGGTGCGCAATTTCTGGCTGCTCGCCGGGTCGTTCTTCGTATGCGGCGCCAGCACGAACGGCCTGATCGGCACGCATCTCATTCCCGCGTCGATGGAGCACGGCATTCCGGAGGTGACGGCCGCCGGCATGCTCGCGACGATCGGCGTGTTCGATCTCATCGGCACCGTGTGCTCCGGCTGGTTGACCGACCGCTGGGACAGCCGGTACCTGCTGTGCTGGTACTACGGGCTGCGCGGGTTATCGCTGCTGTTCCTCCCCTATGCGCTGGGAACGTCGTTCGCTCCCATGGCCGCGTTCGCCGTCTTCTACGGGCTCGACTGGGTGGCCACGGTGCCGCCCACCGTGCGGTTGACGGCGGACATCTTTGGCAGGCAGCGCGTCGGCGTCGTGTTCGGATGGATCTTTGCGTCGCACCAGCTCGGCGCGGCGACCGCCGCGTTCGGCGCGGGGGCGCTGCGCACGTGGTTTGGCACCTATCAGGGCGCCTTCATGGGCGCCGGGCTGCTCTGCCTGATCGCGTCGGGATTGGTGATGCGCATCACGTCGCCGTCCCGGGGTGTGACGGCGCCGCTGCGGCCGGCTGAGGCGGGGGCGGTATAAACCGGCCGCAGGGCCCGCGGGTTCGCGCCCTCCCCGCCGCGACGGCCGCGCCCCCCGTGTTCGGTGCAGGGCGGCCGGCCGCGGCACTTGCCGTCATCGCCCTCTGCGTGCTGCTCGGGCGGCTCCCCGTCGTATCGGCGCACGCTGTTCTCCTCCGCGCAGAGCCTACAGATTTGTGCCTCCTGCCGGGCGGCGAGAGCCTGCCGTCCGATTCACCGATCTGTCGCGCGGGCGCGGTGCTGTCGCAGCCGCCGCGCGCGGTGCGTCTGGTCTTCAACGAGCCGGTGCAGCCGATCGGCCGGGGTCTGCGCGTCATCGGACCGGACGGGCGGCGTGTGGACCAGGGGCCGGTCGGCGTCGCCGGCGCCACGGTGGCGGTGAACGTGGACGCGCGCGCGCCCGGAACCTACCGGGTCGTCTGGTCCGTGATTTCTCCCGACACGCATCCCGACTTTGGCACGATGGCCTTCAGCGTGCTGCGTCCAGGCGGTGTGCTCGCGGAAGGAACGCCGGCCGGCGGAGGCGCCGCCGTTTGGGGAACTATCCTTGGAGCGCTTGCGCATCTCTTGCATTTTGCCGGTTACGCGCTCGGGTTCGGAACCCTTGCGGCGGTGTGGCTCGCGGGCCGGGCCGATCCGCCATCCCGCGTCTCCGGCGCGCCGGAGCTTCTGTGGCGTCTCACCGGTGTCGGCATCGCGCTGCTGCTGTTTGCCGAGCCGATCGGGTTTGCGGCGGAGTCCGTCGCCCTCGGCGCGGCGGGAGGCGGTGCCGACCCCGCGGTCGTCGGAGCCGTGCTCGATTCGAGTTTCGGCCGCGTGCTCGCGCAGCGCCTCGCGGCCGCGATTTTGTTATGGGTCCTCGCGGGGGCGCTCCAAAGCGGCGCGCTGCGCGCCGCCTGGACGGTGCCGCTGCTCGGCGCCGGGCTCGCGTTTATCGACGGGCAGGCCGCGCACGCGAGCGCCGTGCGCCCGGTCTGGTGGGGCCTAGGGATCAACGCCGTTCACGTGGGCGCGATGGGACTGTGGGGCGGCACCCTGGCGTTGGCCCTGCTGTCCCGTCCCGCGGCCGCGAGCCGGCCGCCAACCGTGACGGTGCGGCCGGTGGCTTCGGTGGGGCGGCTCGCGCTGGCCGCCGGTATTGCCGCCGTCGCGAGCGGGGTCGTGATGGCGTTCCAGCACCTGGCCGGGTTCCGGGATTTTGTCGCGAATCCGTACGGGCGGACGCTTGCGGTGAAGATCTGCGCGGTTGCGGCGGCGGCGGGACTGGGATGGTTCGGCGTCCGCCGGCAGACGGCGCGGCGGCTCCTCACGTGGGAGGCGGCGGCGATGCTGGTGGTCTTCGCCCTGGCGGGAATACTGGTGCTGCTGCGGCCGCCCGTACCGTGAGCGTGCCCGCGCGCATGTGGGGGTGGCCGTCGTGCGGTTGATCGTCAGCCTGGCCGGAATATGCCTGATCGTCTCGATGCTCTGGGACGCCTTCGAAACCGTCGTCCTGCCGAGACGGGTGTCCCGCCGCGTCCGCGTGGCTTTCTACATTGGGTACCTGTGGCGCGCGTGGGTCGGGATCGTCGGCCGCATACAGCGAAGAAGCCGGCGCGAAGCCTACCTCGCGTATTTCGGACCCCTCGTGACGCTGAGCCTGCTGGCCGTGTGGGCCCTGGGTCTGATCCTCGGGTTCGCGATGCTGCACTGGGGCCTCGGCTCGCAAATGAGCGCGCCGGAAAGCCATCCCGGGTTCGGTACGGACGTGTACCTCAGCGGGACGACATTCTTCACGCTGGGGCTCGGGGATGTCGTGCCGAAGTCCGTGCCCGCGCGGATTGTCCTCGTGGTGGAGGGCGGAGTCGGATTTTCGTTCCTGGCCTTGATCATTTCGTACCTGCCGGTAATCTACCAGGCGTTCTCCCGCCGGGAGTCGCGGATCTCGGTTCTCGATGCCTGGGCCGGGTCTCCGCCGAGCGCCGGGGAACTGCTGCGGCGCGCCGGGGGCGACCGCGCGCTGCTCGAGCCGTTCCTGCGCGAGTGGGAGGGATGGGCGGCCGAGTTGCTCGAGAGCCATATCTCGTACCCGGTGCTGGTGTACTTTCGGTCCCAGCACGACAACGAATCCTGGCTCTCCGCGCTGACGGCGATCCTGGACACGTGCGCGCTGGTCATCGGCGCGGTCGAAGGAGCGCCGCGGCGGGTGGCGGAGCTCACCTTCGCCATGGCGCGCCACGCCGTCGTCGACATCAGCATCATGTTCAACCAGCCGCCCGATCCGCCGCGGCAGGACCGCCTGCCGGAGGCCGACCGGGCCGCGCTCACGGCGATGCTGCGGGTCAACGGGTGCAAGCTCCGCGATGACGCGGAGGCGACGGCGCGCGTCGACGAACTGCGCCGGATGTACGAGCCGTACGTCAACGCGCTCTCGCGCCGCCTCGCGATGCCGCTGCCGGCCTGGCTCGGGGTGCAGGGTGCGCGCGACAATTGGCAGAAGAGCAGGTGGCGGTGATCGTCCTGGCCTCCGCTTCGCCGAGGCGCGCCGAACTGCTGGCGTCGGCGGGGCTGCCGTTCGTCGTCGTTCCAAGCAGCGTCGTTGAGGAACGCCTGCCCGATGAGCCGCCGGACGCCTTCGTCCGCCGGCTGGCCGCGGCGAAGGCGCGAGACGTCGCCGCCGCGCGGTCCCGCTCCACGCGGGACTTCGTGCTCGCGGCGGACACGGACGTCGTGCTCGACGGCGACGTCCTCGGCAAGCCGCGCGACGAGGACGACGCACGGGCGATGCTCGCGCGGCTGTCCGGACGCGTCCACGACGTGGTGACGGGATACGAAGTGTACGATGCCGCGGCCGGCCGGGCGGACGGCGCCGTCGTGCGAACGCGCGTGGAGTTCGCGGCGCTCGGCCGCGGAGAGATCGACGCCTACGTGGCGACGGGCGAGCCGATGGGCAAGGCGGGCGGATACGCGATCCAGGGGAGGGCGGCGGGAATGATCCGGCGGATCGAAGGATCCTACACGAACGTCGTGGGGCTTCCACTTCGCGAGGTGCTGGAGACGCTGGCGCGGATGGGAGCGCTGTGACGGCCGCGCAGCCGCATGCGGCAGGTGCGGCGCGGACGGTCCCGGTGCTCATCGCGTCGTACCTCGAACCCGAGCTCGTCGAACGGATTCGCGCCGTCCCGGGCGTCGAGGTGATGTACGAGCCGGATCTGCTTGCGAAACCCACCTATCAAGGACAGCACCACGGGCAGCCCTTTTCGCGGGGCGCGCAGGATGAGGCGCGGTGGCGCGCGCTGCTCGCGCGCGCGGAAGTCCTCTTCGACTTCGACTTCACGAATCTCGACCGCATCCCGGCGCTCGCGCCGCGCGTCCGCTGGATCCAGGCGTCGAGCGCCGGCATCGGCGAGATGCTGGTCCGTACCCGGCTGATCGACTCCCCGATCGCTTTTACGACGGCGGCCGGCGTCCACGCGAGCGCGCTCGCCGAATTCTGCGTCATGGGGATGCTCGTCTTCGTCAAGGACCTCTTCCGCTTGAAGGCCGAACAGGCCGCGCATCACTGGGAACGCTACTGCGCCCGCGAGGTGCGCGGCATGACGCTCGGCATCATCGGTCTCGGCAGCGTGGGCCGGGAGGTCGCGCGCATGGGCCACGCGCTCGGCATGCGGGTCATCGGGACGAAGCGCACCATCCCGCCGGACGGCGTGCCGCACGTCGAGCGCGTCCTCCCCCCGGACCGGACCGAGGAGGTCGTGCGGGAGGCGGACGTTCTCGTCCTCATCGTGCCGCAGACGTCCGGGACGCGCCGGCTGTTGGGCGAGCAGGAACTGCGGAGCATGAAGCGGGGCGCGATTCTCGTCAACATCGCCCGCGGCGCGATCGTCGACGAGCGGGCGATGATCGCGGCGCTGCACGACGGACACCTGGGCGGCGCGGTGCTCGATGTGTTCGCCAAGGAGCCGCTGCCCGAGGACAGCACGTTATGGGATCTGCCCAACGTGATCGTGAGCCCGCACTCGGCCAGCACCGTTCCGGGCGAGAACTCCCGGCTGACCGACCTGTTTTGCGAGAATCTGCGCCGCTATCGGGAGGACAGGCCCCTACTCAACCTCTTTGACCGGGAGCGGCTGTATTGAGCGGGGCCGGAGGTCCGGGCCGCCCGCCCGAACCACCGGCCCATGACGCCTTACAGGACCGGGACCTGAAGCGTTTCTTCGACGCTCGAGGTTCCCACCGCGCCGGCCGGCAGGTTGACGTTACCGCCGTGGATCAAAGCGCCCGCCGCGAGTCCCACCGGACCGAGGAGGATCGCGCCGGTCAGGCTCGTCGCCCCCGCGGCGCCGACATCTCCGACCTGCCTGACCGAGCTGGGAGTCACGTCCAGCGGGGCCAACCGCACCGGCCTTCCATCCACCGCGTTGGCCTGGATGTAGGCGATGTGCACCCGCGCGTTCTTGCCGAAGATGCCGGGTTTGGAGACGTCCGTCACGATGCCTTGGGCCGGCGTCCCCTGCCTGAATGCCACCGCCCGTCCGATCAGAACGTCCGTGGCTACCGTGAACTTGACCGCGGCGCCCTCGGTGACAGTGCTGGAATCGACCGGGGTCTCGAACCGGAGCAGCACTTTCGTCCCGGCCGGAACCGTGAGGACGGACGCGGCGTGGGCGGGCACCAGGGCGAGGGCGGTGACGAGAATCGCGACGACGGAAATGCCAATGCGCATAGGCGGCCTCCTTTTTGTCGTTCGTGAGTTCGACGTAAGGTCCGTTCGGTAGTTCCGCGAGTGAGGCAGCGCCGGCCGGGTCCTGAGCCTGCGGCTCGAGCCGCAGCGTACCGGCCATGATGAGCCGGGAGAGTGATTCGCCGTCCGCACGGGGATTCCCGCCCACCGCGAGCGAGCGTGGCGGCTCACGCGGTGGCCGCCGAGACGTCCGTACCCGTGTCGGGGACAATCGCGTGAAAAACCCATCAAAATAAGGGCTCGAACGCGTAACTCCTGAAGGAAACCACTCAAGCCCCACGAACCCCTATGGGCCGAGTGCAACGACGACAAATGGGAGGGAGACATGACGAAGGCTCAGTTCACGGCGAGGCTCGCCGACAAACTCAAACTAAAGAAGGCCGAGACCGGCCGGATTGTCGACGAGTTCACCGATCTGATTATCGGCACGATGAAGAAAGGCGACCGGGTCCGGTTCCCCGGGTTCGGGACGTTCAAGATCTCCAAGCGGAAGGCGCGAGTCGCCCGCAACCCCCAGACCGGCGAGCCGGTGAAGGTGCCGGCGCGGACCGTTCCAAGGTTTACGGCTGCCAAGGAACTCAAGGAGGCCGTGAAGCGCGCGTAGCTCGCGTACGGTAGGAATCATTTCGGGCCCGCGGGGCGCACGCCCCGCGGGCCCCTGTGTCTGTTAAGGGGCATCCTGGCGCTTTGGCGGGAGACCTGCTACTATATACTGCCGGTGGTAATTAAAGCACGGTCATAACGAACTCGAGCCGCGACGCTCGGGGGAGACGGAATCCTCGCGCCTCGCCCACCGCCTTCGGCTCCGGTGGAGGCAACTGTCACCGATGCAGATCAACCGAATGAAGCTGCTCGTCGGCGGTGTGCAGCTTCGCGACGGCGTCTCGACGATTACCGACATCCTGGGGCGCCTGCTGACCCGATCCGGGCTCCACGTTTGGGCCGTAGAACGCGGATTTGCCTCGACGATCTACGGCGCGCACCAATACGACCCGCTCGTCATCTCGACCGAACCCCCGGTCTCCTGGGGCGACGCGCGGGTCGATATTCTTGTCGGCCTCGAATACGACGCCAACCCCGATTCGAAAATCCAGCCCAACCGCGACACGCTGCTGCGGCACGCCGGTGAGCTCAACGACGGCGGCGTCTGCCTCTACGACAGTTCGACCGGCGTCGTTCCGACGGACGATCTGGAAGCCCGCGGGGTGCGGGTGTTCCCGATCCCCGCCCGGCAGATCGCTCAGCGCGACCTGAAGAAGGAAGTCGTTAAGAACGTCGTGATGACCGGCGCCCTGTTCCGGCTTCTCGAGTTCGACCAGGACGAGACGCGGCTGCGGCAGCTGCTCGAAGAGCGGTTCGCCAAGCGCGGCGGCGGGCTCGTCGATCTGAACCTCGAGGCGGCCCGGCGCGGCCGGGCGGCGGCGGAGGCGATCCTCAAGGAGCGCGGATGGCGCGACATCGGCTACCGGCTCGAACCGGTCGCCGGCCGCCCGCCCGCGGTGTACATCGGCGGCAACGAAGCGTTGGCGATCGGCGCGATTCAGGCCGGCGTGCGGTTCTACGCCGGGTACCCGATCACGCCGGCCACGTCCATCCTCGAGTTCATGCAGCGCCACCTGCCGCGGTACGGCGGCCGCGCGCTCCAGGGCGCGAACGAGCGCGAGTCGATCCGCGCGGCGCTCGGGTCGGCCGCGGCCGGCGTGCTCAGCATGGTCGGGACCAGCGGTCCCGGCCTGTCGCTCAAAGTGGAAGAGATCGGCGTCTCCGGTATCACCGAGACGCCGCTCGTCATCGTCGACACGATGCGCGCCGGCCCGTCCACGGGGATGCCCACCAAGCCCGAACAGGGCGATCTCTGGCTGGTGACCGGCGGGGGGCACGGGGAAATTCCGCGCATTGTCCTGGCGCCGTCGACGATCGAAGAGTGCTGCTCGATGATGCGCGACGCGGTGCGGCTGTCGGACAGATATCAATGTCCGGTGTTCTTCATGACCGACCTCAACCTGAGCGAAGGCCGCGCCACGGTGCGGGAGGACGCCTTCCGCGACGGCCGCCGGGTCGAGCGCGAGCTGATGAGCGACACCGACGTGCACGGCGAACGGTATCTCCGCTACCGCCTCACCGACTCCGGGATTTCGCCGCGTCTCGTGCCCGGCACCCGCGGCGTCACCGCCAAGGTGAACAGCACCGAGCACGACGAGGCCGGCTTCGTCTCGACGGACCGGCCGATGCGCGTCGCGCAGATGGACAAGCGCATGCGCAAGATGACGGAATACTTGAATCACGACGCCAAGCCGCCCCAGGTGTACGGGACGCTGGGCAAGGGGCCGATCCTGGTGGGGTGGGGGTCGACCAAAGCGGTCCTGCTGGACGCGCGCGAGCGGCTGCGCGCCGAGGGCGTCGACGCCGCGGTCGTGCACTTCACGCACCTGTGGCCGTTCCCGACCCACCTCGCGAAGCCGCTGCTCGATCGCGGCGTGCCGGTGGTCGTCTGCGAGCACAATTACCTGGGGCAGTTCGCCGGGTTGATCCAGGCGCACTGCATCATCCCGACGCGGCGCGTGCTCAAGTACAACGGGCGCCCGCTGCATCCGTCCGAGGTCGTCCGCGCCGTGCACGAGGTCACGCGCAACGGCGCCGGCACGATTCGCCTCGGTGGCAAGGATGCGGTGAAGGTCGAGGTGATGCTCGATGTCTGACACGAAGCCGGCGCAGCCGGTGAAGTCGGTCTGGGAGCAGAACGCGGCGCCGCGGCACCGGATTCAGTGGTGTCCCGGCTGCGGCGACTACGCCGTCCTGAACGCGCTCAAGGCGGCGCTGACGAGCCTCGAACTGACTCCGTCGGAAGTGTTTCTCGTCGGCGGGATCGGCTGCTCCGGTCAGATCCGCAACTACTTGAACGGCAATACCTTTTACGGGACTCACGGTGGAGCGCTCGCCTACGCCCTCGGCGCGAAGATGGCCAATCCGGACCTGAAGGTCATCACGCTTGCCGGCGACGGCGACACGCTGGCGATCGGCGTGGAGAATTTCGTGCACATCTGCCGGCGCGATCCGGATATCACCCTCGTGATCATGGACAACGGCGTCTACGGCCTGACGAAGGGGCAGGATTCCCCGTCGTGGGGCCTCGGGCAGCCCGAGATGAAGGTCTCCGAGGAGCACCCGCCGTTTCTGGACCCGCTGAAGCTCGCGCTGGCGTCCGACGCGACCTTTGTCGCGCAGTCGTTCTCGGGCGATCCGAAGATGACGACCCAACTGATCGTCGAAGCGGTCCGGCACCCCGGCTTCGCGATGCTCAACGATTTTTCTCCCTGCGTGACCTACAACAAGCTCAACACATACGACTGGTTTCGGGATCATGTCGAGCCGGTGCCGGACGGCCACGATGTCACCAGCCAGGAGGCCGCGGAGCGGCTCATCCACGACTTCGACCGCCGGCAGAAGCTTCCGGTGGGCATCATTTACCGTCATCCGCGCGCGAAGCTGCCGGCCAAACGTCTGCCGCTGTGGCCCGCCGAGCTCGCGAACGTCGATGCCGAGCCGATGCTCCAGGGATTCAGGTAAGGAGCGCCGGTTCGGGACGATCGCGTGAGCACGAACGCGACGCCGGACCCGCCGGCGGAGGGCTTTGACACCGGGGCGCTTCTGGCGGATCGTGACTACATCAAGGTCACCACGCAGGCATTCCCCGCGGCGCTGACCCGGCAGGTTCTGCAGGCACTGAACGAGCGGCGCCGTGCCCGCCGGTTGGCCCCGGAAGACTCCACGGAACTGCCGGAAATGAGCCTGGCCGAGATGCAGCGCGAAATCGCCTGGCGGGCCGGCACACTGCCGCCTGAGGACGCGCGGGCAATTGCCGCCCTCGTTCGTCGCCTGGCGTCCGCAAGCTCGGAACGGTCAGGTTCTCGTCCGGGCTGAGCGCAATCTTCGGAAAAACCTCCATCAAATGTCGACCCATGGAGAACGGAAACCGCGTCGCCCGTCTGGGGGCGTCAATTTCGCGGGCATGATATAGTCCATGATATAGCCAATGCAGGGCCGTCAATTCGGGGGGATCGCGGAAGGAATGGGGCAAGGGTTATTGAACTTATCTACGGTATGGTCTGGGCGGGTGGGAGCATGGCGGTCTACCATACCGCAGATCCCCGGGGTGCCCATTGGGCAGCGGAGGGGAGGACATCGAAGTCGCCGCACGAGCGGCGAACGATTGTTTCTCGAGTGGGTGGGGTGCACAGCGAACGCACTCTGTTCCACACACTCGCAAGTGATGTCATGCACGGCGACGGCGGCTGCTAGTTACGTAATTCCGCCTACGCGGCACTCACCGAGGTGGGTGCCGTGAGTACTAACCCACCCGACCCCAGACCGGGTTCCCTCGGCTCACCGTCCGGCGCGTTCGCGATGCTCCGCACCTGGATGCGGACGGTCGTGGAATTGAACAAGCGGCCGGACGATGTGCATGAGGAATTTACCAACCCTCCGAACTGGCTGCGCCGCGCCCTCCTCGTCGCTCTGGCGCTCGAACTCTACGCGCTCACGCGGCTCTCCCTACGGGATCTCCCCGTGATCATCGCACTGACAATTGTGTACGTGCTCACGATGCTCATCCCGCCGGTTCCAAGTCCGCTCGGATACATCCGCACCCCTCGAGTCGCGTTCATCGTCACGTTGATCCTGTTGTGGTCGCCGCTGCACGTGCTGCTCGTCGTGGCCTTCGGAACATTGCTCGGCGTCGTCCTCCTCCGGCTCTACGAGCCGTGGAGGGCGCTCATCAACACCGTGCTCTGGGCGTTCCCCGCCGCGCTGGCTTCTTGGATCGGCCACGCGATCCTGGGCGCGATCCCGGGACGCCTGATCGGTCTCACGGTGGCGAGCCTGACGATTTTGGTGGTCTATCTGGTCGTCAACTTCGCGCTGCTGGCGCTCTACAATCACTTTCGGCGGGGCGTCGCCTTTTTTCCCTATTGGTGGAGCTGCGTGACGGAGAACCCGCTCTCGCAGGTGCTCGCCGCTCCGCTGCCGATACTGCTCGGCGCCGTCGCGCTCGGTGTCGACCGGGGGCCGTGGATGGCGCTGCTTCTCACCGCCCTCTCCGCCGTCACGATGCCGGCGAGCCGCGCCCAACTCGCGGTGTTCCTCGCGTCGCAGCGAACGGTCCAGGATATCGTTGGCGCCCTGATGATCGGGCTGGAACGCTCCGTGCCGGGGGCGCACGCCCACGCTCGGCGCGTCAGCGATCTCGTGGACGGGATGGGCCGGCGCATGCGGATCCCTCCGGCCACCCTCGAATCGTGGCGTACGGCCGCGCTGCTGCACGACATCGGCCTCATCGACGCGGACAGCCGGACGGCATCCCCGATGAGCCACGCGATCGCCGGCGCGCGGATCCTGGCGTCCTACCCGGACGCGATCGTCGCCGACATGGTCCGCGAACATCACACCCCGTGGTCCGCGGTGACGCCGCGGCTGCGCGGGGCGGGGGGGCTCGGGGCGCGCGTGCTTGCCGCGGCCGAGTGCTATGACGAACTGCGCCACGGCACGCCGGCGACCCCCGGCCGGGTCACCCACGCGGCGACCGCGGCCGCGCTTCGGCCGCTGATCGGGTCCCAGCTCGACCCCCGGATCACATCGGTTCTCCTCGAGACGGCCGAGCGACTCGAACGGAAGGCGGCGTCATGACGCTGGGCGGGCGCACCGTCGGTCCCGCGGCGGTCTTTTTGGCGATGTCCGCGGCGGCGCTGGCCGTGTTTGGACTTCACCCGCGCGCGACGCCGGCCGATCTGACATTGCTCGCGGCGACCGGGGCCGCCGTGGCCTGGCTCGCCGCGTACCCCCTGCGGATCTCGCCGAGCGACGATTTTCCGCTTGTCGTTGTTCCCGTCGTCGTCGCGCTGGGCGTCGGCCAGCCGAGCGTCGCGCTGGCCGGCGCCGCCGCCGGCCTCGCGCTGGCGGCGGGGTTGGAACCGGAGCGGTGGGGCGGAGTACGCGCGATCGAGGAAGCCACGGCGCTGGCCGGCTCCGTGCTGGCCGCGGCGCTGCTCCCGTTCCCCGACGGGCCCCACCGGCTGGGGGGCCTCGCGCTGGCGGCGGCCGTCTACGCGGCCATCCGGACGCCGCTGGTCGCGACGCGGATCGCGCGCAGCGAGGGCATGAACTGGACCAGGTCTTTCCTCGTCGTGGGCAACGTGGGCGCGACGCCCTTCGCCATTTCGACGCTGCTCGCGCTCATCACGGTGGCCGTGGCGCGCATTTGCCTTCCGGAAACCGGCCCCGT
>Ga0070731_10000303_pt1 | contig 76031 bp, 75 predicted proteins | sample Coa_R1_2_FD_66448 | JGI IMG/M metagenome (GOLD analysis project Ga0070731, IMG submission 66448) | Surface soil microbial communities from Centralia Pennsylvania, which are recovering from an underground coalmine fire - Coalmine... | ecosystem: Environmental > Terrestrial > Soil > Unclassified ... | reverse complement strand
CACGCTGGCCTCGGGAACCTTCATGCCCGGGGGAAGTCACCCGGTGCGTAAGCAGTTCGTCTGGAATGGATACGAGGCCGGCCATGTCCTGGCTCCGGACGGCGAGTACTTCGTGAAGGTCCACCTTGTCCACCAGGCTCGCACGGTCACAATCTCCGACAACTCGGGCCCGATCCCCTTTCAGATCATCACGACGCCACCCAAGCCCCGGGTCACGCAGGTCACGCCGCACGTGGTCCATCGCCTGGCTCGGCAGCGGATCCGCATCAACTACACGGGCAACGGCAGCCGCTTGGCCACGGTGCTCATCTATCGCCTCGGTCACCGGCACCGACTCGTGCTCGTCAAGAGCTTCATCGCCGGCGCTCACAGCGCCGTCTGGGACGGTCTGATCCAAAGGCGCCCGGCACCTGTGGGGACCTACTACATCGGCCTCGAGGTGACGAATCTCGCCTGCAACACCGCCCGGTTCCCGGCGACGCTCGCACCGCCGCCCTCAGGTGCCGGGGCGATCGAGGTCACGGTCCTCCCCTAGCGTCCGGTGACGGGCTACCTGAAGCGGCTCGCCCGCTCGCTCGCCGCCTACCAGATCGCCGATCTGGTCTCCAAGTTCATCGCGGTCCTGCTTCTGCCGGTATACACGCGCTACATCAGCCCGGCCGGCTATGGCGTCGTCGAGCTGCTCGGCAACGGAGTCATCTTCCTGAGCATCCTCGTCCGCTTCGGGATCATCGAGGCGTTCCTGCGCTTTCACTTCTCCGACGCCGATCAGGAGCGCCAGGTTGCGCTCGCGCGGCGTGCCGTCAGCTTCCTGCTCATCACGACGACGGTGGCGGCCGGTGTCCTGGCCGCCGCTGCCGCGCCACTGTCCAAGCTGATCCTCGGGCACCGCGACGTGCCGATCTTCCTGATCGCGGTACTTGGCTTGTGGGCGTTCACCAATCTCGAGCTCGCCTATGCGCTGCTCCGCGTCGAGGAGCGGGTGCGGGCCTACGCGGTCGCCTCTTTGACCAACGTGGCGATCACGATCGCGGCCTCCGTGGTGCTCGTGGTTGGACTGCACCAGGGGGCCCGCGGGCTGCTCCTGGGCAACTACGGAGCTTCAACTGCGGTGCTGCTCGGGCTCTGGTGGAGCATGCGCGGCCGGCTCCTGGCCAGCCCCGCCCCGCTCAGTGAGCGCTTTGGCGAGCTGCTTCGCTTCGGCCTGCCCACGGTCCCCGCCGAGGCGTCGGTGTACGCGCTCAGCATCGTCGACCGCTACTACGTCTACCACGATCGCAGCGCGAGCCTGGCGGGCCTTTACTCAATTGCCGTCAAGCTGGCGGGAGCCGTCGCCTTCATCGTTCGTGCCTTCATGTACGCGTGGCCGCCGCTGGCTTACTCGGTGCGGGATGACGCGGAGGCCGGGAGGCTGTACGGGCTCATAACCACCTACTACGTTCTCATCAGCGGGTGGGTCGTGGCAGCTCTGACGCTGCTCGGCCCCTGGATCCTGCGCCTGCTCACCACGCCCGCGTACTACGGCGCCTACCCCGCCCTCCCCTGGCTCGCGCTCGGCTGGGCGATGTACGGTCTGTGGGTCGTGTTCCTGGTGATCGCGGGACGGGCCAAGGTGACCACACGTAACTTCCCCGCCGCGTTGGCCGGGCTGGCCACGAACGTGGCCCTGCTCTTCCTGCTCGTCCGCCCGCTCGGCATCGCCGGCGCGGGCGTCGCCCTGTGCGGCGCGTACGCAGCGATGCTGACGGTTATGCATTTGCTCACCCGCCGCGCGTTTACGGTCGCATTCGAATGGCGGCGGCTCTTGCAACTGGTCGTCGTGATGGGTGCGGTCGCCGTGGCGGGCCAGCTCCTGCTGCCGGCGCATGGGGTTCTCGGCCTCCTGACCCGAGTAGCGGCCTGGGCTGCGATCCCACCGCTGCTGTGGGCATCACGTTTCGCTCGCCCCGAGGAAATGGCTCAACTGCGGCAGCTGGGCGAGCTCTTGAGACGTACCAGACCTGCCGGAGAGCCGGTCTGAGCCGGTGCCATGAGCCGACCCGACTACAGCGTGGTGATGCCGTTCATGGGAACAACTGAGGCGGCGCGTGCAGCTATCGACGCCCTCCAAGGGTTGGGTGCCCGTCCAGGCGACGAGCTCATTCTCGTCGACAACGCGGGCACCGCCTCCTCAGCTGGGCGAGGCGGGGGCGGTTCCGAGCCCCGTGTGACCATCGTCCGCGCCGTGGATGAGCCGTCGCCTGCCTACGCCCGCAATGCCGGCGCCGCCCAGGCGACCAACGATTGGATCCTCTTCCTGGACGCCGACACCGAGCCGGCCCCGGGTCTCCTCGATGCGCTCTGGGGGGAGGGAATCGACGACGATGTCGGTGCCGTCGCCGGCGAGATCGTCCCCGCTGAGGGCGACGGCACTGTCGTCGCGCGCTACGGATCGGCCCGCAGCTTCCTGGGTCAACAGGCGCACCAGGAGCATCCGTTCCGGCCCCGCGCCGCCGCGGCCAACCTGCTCGTCCGCCGTGCGACATTCGAACAGCTCGGCGGCTTCTACGAGGGCACCAGGGCCGCTGAGGACACCGACTTCACCTGGCGCCTGCAGGACGCCGGCTGGCGTCTGGCGCTGCGCCGCGAGGCCCGGGTCGGCCATCGATATCGAACCACCCTCCCCGAGCTGCGCCGGCAGTGGCGCGGCTATGCCGCGGGCCGAGCCTGGCTGGCCCGCCGGTACGAGGGCTTCGCCCCCGAGCCCGCGCTGTGGCGTGCGATGCGGCGCCTCCCGGCCGCGGTGAGCCGCCGGTCGCCTGAGCCGCTTCGCCGGGCATCGGCCTCGGTCACCGGGCGGGCGGACCGCGGCCGTTTTCTGCTCCTTGACGCTGTGCTCGCGATCGATGAGCTGGTTGGTCTCGGTCTCTCGAATCGCCCCGCGCGAACCACGCGAGAGCCATCGCGACCCACCGTTGTGCTCGTCGCCGATCGGTTCCCCTCGCCAGGCGACCCCTTGGTGGAACTGGCGAGGAGCCTGGGCCGAGCCCGCGTGGAGGCCGTTGCTCGGCCGCATGCCGTGGACACCTTGGCGGCACGCCGCTTGGCGGTTGACTACATCGAGGACGACGGGCGCCTGGCGAGGTGGCTCGCCACGGTCGAGCTCATAGCTCGGCATCCCGGGCGAGCGTTGCTCGACGTGATCCGGCGCGCCCCGGGGGAGCCTGGCTTGCGGGTTCTGGCTCCCGCTGCGCTGCGCCTCGTGCGTGACCGCGGCGCCCGCATGCAGGTCCTAGGCGGCGGCCAGGCTGAGGCGATCGCGCGGCGTCTGGGCCGCCTGACTGGCCGCTCACTCGAGTGAACGATGCGCGTCCAGGTAATCGATCCCTCGGCTTACACGCCTCCCTATGACCACGCGCTCTGCGCCGCCCTGGCGCGCGCCGGGGCCGATGTGGAACTGGTCACTAGCCGCTTTGCCTACGGCGCCGCTCCGGTGCCCGACGGCTACCGCGTCAACCAGCTCTTCTACACGCACGCATTGGGCCCGCCTGCCTCGCGCCTCCGGCTGGCCACCAAGCTGGCCCAGCACGTGCCGGACATGATGGCCCTGCGCCGCCACGCCGAGGCGGCGCAGGTGGCTCACTTCCAGTGGCTGGCTGTGCAGCCAATCGATCGCTACCTGCTCCCTCGGTGTCCGGTCGTGTTGACCGCCCACGACCTGCTCCCTCGCGAGCCGCGCCCCCTCCAACTCAGTGCTCAACGGCGGCTCTACGACGCGGTAGACGCGCTTGTGGCCCATTCCGAATACGGCCGCCGGCGGCTTGTCGAGGGGCTCGATATCCCGCCGGAAAAGGTCCGGGTCATCCACCACGGCGCATTTGATTTCCTGACCCAGCTTCCTGGTGGAGGACTCCCACCAGAGCTCTCAGAACCGGGCGGCGGGCCGGTCGTGCTCTTCTTCGGTCTGCTGCGGCCCTACAAGGGCGTCGACGTGCTGCTTGAGGCCTGGCGCTCGGTCGCCGAGGCGGCCAACGGCGGTGTGGCCAAGGCGGCCAACGGCGGTGCGGCCGAGCTCTGGATCGTGGGCCGCCCGCGGATGGATATCGACCGACTGCGTGCGCATTCTCCACGCGCCGTGCGCTGGGTCACGCGCTTCGTCAGCGAGTCAGAGCTGGGAGCCTGCTTTCGTCGCGCCGACGTCGTGGTTCTGCCCTACCTCAGCACGGAGAGGTTCGACTTCTCCGGTGTGTTGGCCACGGCAATGGCGTTCGGCAAGGCCACGGTCCTGAGCGGCGTCGGCGGCTTTCCCGAGGTCGCGGCGGCGGGCGGCGCCGAGTTGGTGCCGGCCGGCGATGCCGCTGCTCTCGGCCAGGCGCTCCTCGCGCTGGTGGGCGATCCTGGAGAACGAGAGCGCCTGGCTCAGGCGGCGCGGGAGGCGGCTGCGGGTCCGTATTCATGGGGCCGCGCGGCTGAGCTCACCCTTGAGCTCTACCGCGAACTCGTCACCTAGGCGAACCGGCGCGCGGTGGATCCGAGCGGGCTAGATTGGCGCCGTTGCATGGTGCGCCGGTGACAGCGCCATGCGTCATCCAGGCGATGGGAGGAGCCACATGGCACGCAGGAATGTAGCCTCGGCGATCGGGTCGCTGACCACGGCCGCGGCGGTGATTCTGGCCACGGCGACGGCGGCCGCGGCGGCCAACTTCACCGCACCGGTTGCGCTGTCCAATCCGCCGGTGGGGGGCGAGCCCAGCATCGCCGCCGACCCTCAGGGTGATGTCTTCGTTGCCGGGCCGCAGGGTATTCCGAGCGGCGACTCGGGTCACCCCGGGATCGGTCTGTGGATCTCACGTGACGACGGATCGACCTTCCAAAAGGGCGTCTTCATGGGGTCGGACATCGGCGGCGGCGACAGCGACATCATCTACGACGCCGGTGCCGTCTACACGGCTGATCTGGAGGCCATCGCCACCGAGGTGTGCAAGAGCACGGATCGCGGGCAGACGTTCACCGGGGTTGGGCCGGTTCCCGACTCAGCCGGCTGCACGACGATCAACGCCGGACAGGTTGGCCCGTCCGACGATCGGCCGTGGCTGACCGCGGACCCCAGCGATCCGCAGCGTCTCTACGTCACCTACCACGAGTTCGTCTCGGCCCAGCCGATCGCCTTCCGGACCGATAACGGAGGCGCCGATGACTTCGCGCATGCCTGTGGCCCGTTGATCACAGATCCGGCGGTCGAGGCCAACGTTCCCACCGATATCACCGGCGGCACGCTCGTGGCCCACCCGGTCACCGACCAGGCAGGAAACCTGTACGTCCTGTTCGTGACCACCACCCAGCAGCAGAACCTCGACGCGGCGGCTCACGGTTTCCCGAGCGGGACGTTCAGCCAGCTCTACCTGGCCGTGTCACACGATCACTGCCAATCCTTCACCGACTACACGGTGTTCGATGGCTCGAAGGTCGGTACGAACACGGTCCAGTTCGGAGACATTTTCAACGACCTGGCCATCGACGGGGCCGGCAATCTCTATGTCATCGGCGCGGGAGCCGTCGGGACCACGCCCTTCCCCTCGACGACCAATGTCTACCTGCTCAGGTCAACTGACCACGGCGTGCACTGGACCTCGCCAATGATGCTCGACCAGGCGAATGCCGCCCACATGCTTCCGGCGGCGATCGGTGGCCCGCAGGCGGGGCAGCTGGCGATCGGTTACTTCCGCACGACCAACGGCGTCATCGATCCCAACAGCCTGTCTGGCCAGTGGACCTATACGACGGCGGAGGCAACCAACGCCACCGCTGCGAACCCGAGCTTCACCTACGTCGACGTCAACCCGGGCTTCATCTATCACCACGGGCAGATCTGCAATGCCGGCGTCCTCTGCGGGGCCACCCCGAACGGGCCAAGCGACCGCTCGTTGCTCGACTTCACCTCGGCGACCCTGGACACACACGGATGTCCGCTGTTCACGTTTGCCGGTAACCCGGCGGGCACTCCCACCACCAACAGCGCGAGTAACACCAATAACTACGTGACGCGTCAGCTCTCCGGCTGCTTCGCGGCGACGAGCGCGGGTGCGCCGGCAGCGTCATCGACCACGCACAAGAAGCACAAGAAGCACAAGAAGCGCCGCAAGCACAAGCACCATGCCCGCGGACGGCGGATCAGTCGCCGACCGCGACGGAGCGTCGGTTTCACCGGCTGACCCACTCTGGCCACTGACGGGCGCGCAGCGGCGCTGACACAATCGGCGCCGCTGTGAGCGCGCTGGCAATCATCTTCTGGGTGGCCGTCGGGCTGCTCGTCTATGCCCAGGTTGGCTATCCGCTGCTCTTGTGGGTGCTGGCGCAGCTCATGGGACGGCGGCGCGCGGACGCCCCGGCGCCGGATCGGCTACCGCTCGTATCCGTGATCGTTCCGGCCTACGCCGAGGAGGATGTGATCTCGGGTCGGATCGCCAACCTCCGGGCACTCGAGTACCCGCGGGAGAGGATGGAGCTGATCGTTGCCTGCGACGGCTCCCCTGACCTGACTCCGGAGCGCGCCCGCGCCGCGGGCGCCGATGTCGTGCTGGAGCTACCGCGGGGCGGAAAGATCCGCGCCCAGGACACCGGCGTGGAGCGGGCAAGGGGGGAGATCGTCGCCTTCTCGGACGCCAATGTGACCTGGGAGTCCGACGCACTCGCCCGGCTCGTGGCGCCGTTTGGCGACCCGGACGTCGGATACGTATGCGGGCAGGTGCGACTGGTCAGTCAGGCCGGTACCAACCAGGAGGGCCTCTACTGGCGCTACGAGATGATGCTGCGCTCGCTGGAATCACGCGTGCGGTCGGTGACCGGCGGCAACGGCGCCATCTACGCCACCCGGCGCGAGGACTACCTGGTCGTCGACCCGATCATGGGCCACGACCTGTCCTTCCCGTTCCAGATCGTCAAGCGCGGCCGGCGAGCGGTGTATGCCCCCGACGCTCGCGCCAGCGAGCCGATGGTCCCGTCGCTCGAGGGCGAGTTCGCCCGAAAGCGGCGGATGATGGGTCATACATGGCCGATCGTCCTGCGCGGCGGGATGCTCTCGCCGCGCGGCTACGACCCGCTGTACGCGCTGATGATCGTCTCCCACCGCATCCTGCGCTACGCGTCGCCATTTCTCCACCTCATCGCGCTGGCCACGAGCATCGCGCTATTCGGAGAGGGAACGATCTATCGAGTGGCGGTGGGCATCCAGTTGGCGGTTCTCTTGGCCGCGCTGTTGGCGCGCGTCATCCCCGCTCGGCCCCTCCTCGTGGCGCGCTACTACGTTCTCACCACGGCCTCCTTGGTCGCTGGCCTATGGGATTGGCTGACGCGCGGCACCCCGGCCGGCTGGGAGCCCGCCGAGGGGACGCGGTGATCGACCGCGTCAAGCGGGCGCTCGACCTCGTCATCGCGGTGCCGGCCTCGCTCATCACGGCTCCAGTGATCGGCCTTCTGGCGCTGGCCATCCGCGTCGAGTCGCCCGGCCACCCGATCTACACCCAGACCCGCGCGGGCCGGGACGGAGAGCGGTTTCAGATCTACAAGCTCCGGACGATGGTCAAGGGCGCCGAGTTCACCGGCGCGGGGCTGGCGATCCAGGAGGGTGATGATCGGATCACCCGGATGGGGCGGTTCCTGCGTCGCTATTCGCTCGACGAGCTGCCCAACCTATGGAACGTGTTGAAGGGAGACATGTCGATCGTCGGTCCGCGGCCCACCCTCCCGGTTCAGGTCGAGCAGTACAGCGATCGCCAGCGCGGACGCCTCGCCGTGAAGCCGGGATTGACCGGGTGGGCGCAGATCAACGGTCGTGCGTCGCTGCCGTGGACTGAGCGGATCGAGCTCGACCTCTGGTACGTCGAGCATCGGACGCTGGCCTTGGATCTGCGGATCATCGCGCGGACGATCGGGATGGTGCTGAGTGGCCAGGGGCTGTACAAGGGAGAGCGGGGAGGCTGGCATGGCCGGCTCTGAAACGTCGGTGCTCCTCACCGGAGTCGGCAAGCGCTACGACATCGTCTCGGCCTTCGCCCAACACGCCACGGTCATCGCCGCCGACCCGAATCCGCTGGCCCCGGCGCAGTACGCGGCCGATCACCGCTACGCCGTGCCGCGGATCGATGACCCCGGCTATGTCCCGGCGCTGGCTGAGCTTTGCCAACGCCATCGGATTGGAGCCGTGCTTCCGCTCACCGACCTCGACCTCGAGGTCCTCGCCCGCGCGCGGGCCGAGGGCGCGCTCCCGGCGCTGGTCCCGGATCCCGAAATCACCCGCGCGACCTTCGACAAATACGAGGCCCACCTGCTGCTCGAACGCCTCGGGCTGCCCTCCCCGCCCACGGTTCTCCCCGGCGAGCCGGTCGAGAGCTTTCCGGTGATGGTGAAACCGCGGCAGGGATCCGGTGCTCGCTCGATCCACCGGGCCGACGATCAGGCGGCGGCGGAGTTCTTCGTCGCCTATGTCCCCGAGCCGACGATGATCCAGCGCTTCATGGCCGGCCCCGAGTTCTCGATCGACACGCTGGGCGACGCTGCCGGCCGGTGCCTCAACGCGATCCCGCGCACGATGATCGAGTCGCGAGGGGGCGAGTCGATCAAGGGAACGGTGATCGCCGACCCCGAGCTGATCACGCTCGGGGCGCGCGTTTCGGAGGCACTCGGGGTGCGGGGGCCGGCGACGATCCAGGTCTTCCGTGACCGCGAGGTGGGACTGGGGATCACCGACGTGAACACCCGCTTCGGGGGTGCGTTTCCAGCCCCGATGTACGCCGCGCTGCCCGGCCGGACGTACCCGGAGCTGATCGTGCGAATGGCCCGCGGCGAGACGGTTGAGCCGCATGTGGGCGAGTTTCGCGCCGGCCTCACCTTCACCCGTTACTACTGGCAGCTCGAACTGGACGACCGTCTCCAGCCGACGGGTCGCGACATCGTCGATCCACCGGGCCCCCCGCCGCCGCGGTAGGCGTTCCGCGGGGGCTCGGCGGCGCGGGGCCGGGAGCCGCGCTACGCGGTGGCTGCTCTGACCGCGCGCTCCTCTCCGACCTCACCCCAGCATTCGGAGATGAAGTCGGCGATCTTCGCCGTCAGGCGCTTGGGGTTGGTGCGCAATTCGATGATCGAGTTGGCGTCAATCAAGCGACCGTTGGGCAGCTCGGCCGCCAGCATGTCGGCGTCGGAGAACGGGTGGATCGGGTCACGCGGGTGACCGATGACCAGCGCCGGCACCTCGATCTTCTGACGCCTCAGATGCTCGGGCGCGGTGCGGCCGAACAGGATGCCCTGGAGGATCGCGCCGCTCGGCCCGGGGTCCTGAGCGATCGAGTCGAGCGCCAGTTCGATCAGGAACGGGGCGCGGGATCGCGGGAGCGCCCGAACCGCCAGCGCGAGCCCCTTCATCAACGGCTCGCCCACGGTGAGCGCGAACAGGAGCGGCGTGAAGGCCACGGCGCAGGCGGGGATGGCGTGGTCGAGCACGGGCATCTCGATGATCATCCCTCGCAGGCGGCCGGGGGCCAGCGCGGCGGCCTCGAGCGAGATGTTGGCGCCTAGCGAGGTGCCGCCGATCACCGCCTCATCGAGCTCGAGATGGTCCATCAGGGCGATCACCTGCTGGGCGAACTCCGGGATCGAGTAACGCCACATCTGGCGCGGACGGTCCGAGTCGCCGTGGCCGAGGGGATCCATTGTGATGACGCGGTTTCCGCGCTTGGCCAGCGTGCGGGCCAGCGGGGTCTGCATCTTCTGGGACAGGAGCAGTCCCGGTGTGAGGATGGTGGGCGGTCCCTCGCCGTGGATCGTGTAAGCCAGGCGCTGCCCGCCGTAGCTGAAATGCGCCATCTAACTCGAGGATATCGAGTGAGGTCGCTGGATCCGTCAGGCGAACGAGCCCTTCGTGACCGCTACCGTTCCGCTCACAACGATCAGGAGGCACCTTCAAATGGCAAATGCACCACGTCCGCTGGTCGGCAAGGTGGCCGCCGTAACGGGCGGTGCCCGGGGCATCGGTCGCGCCACCGCGGCCGCGCTCCTCGCCCGCGGCATCCGAGTCGCCATCGGGGACATCGATGCGTCGCTGGCCGAGCAGACCGCGGTCGAGCTGGGCGCTGACACCGTCGGGCTCCCGCTCGACGTCACGAGTCGTGAGAGCTTCAGTGCCTTCCTGACCGAGACCGAAAGTCGGCTCGGACCGCTGGACGTCCTGGTCAACAACGCCGGGATCATGCCCGTCGGCCCGTTCCTTGAGGAGAGCGACGCCATCGCGCGCGCCTTGGTCGACATCAACCTGCACGGCGTGATCTTCGGTTCAAAGCTCGCGCTCGAGCGCTTCCAGGCTCGCGGCCGGGGTCACCTGGTCAACGTCGCCTCGATCGTCGGTAAGAGCGCCTCGCCGCATCTCGCCACCTACGTGGCGACCAAACACGCGGTGGTTGGGCTGACCGAAGCGCTCCGGATGGAGTTCGCCTCCAGCGGCATCGACTTCAGCGTTGTCATGCCGGTCGGGACGAACACCGAGCTCTACTCGGGTCTACAGCAGATCCGCGGCATCAAGACGCCCGAGCCCGAGGATGTGGCGGAGGCGATCGTCGAGGCGCTCCAGACGGGGCGGGTTGATGTCTACGTCCCCCGTCGGATGGGCGCCACGATCCGGCTCGCTGCTCTCATGCCCCGACGAGTTGCCGACACGATCAGTCAGGCACTGGGTGGGAACGATGCCGTGACCCATCCCGACCGCGCCGTGCGCGCGGCCTACGAGCAGCGGATCGGTCAGGGGATGACGGCATCGGATCCAGCGCAGGCTGTCGGCACGCCAGCGAAGCCCGGCGGCTCGCCGGCTGAGTCTCAGACTCCTGAGGCGCCGGACGGTCAGCCGGACGTGAGCCAGCCCGAGATCAACTCGCCAATCTCCACCCCGGCATCCTCCTGAAGGAAATGCCCGGCGCCCGCGAGGACGTGGTCAACCCGGGCGCCGAGCGCCTCGGCGAACCGCTCGCCGGTGTGGAGCGGTAGGACCGGATCTGAGTCGGCCCAGAGGATGAGCTTGGCCCGCTGATCGCCGCGGAGCGAGTCGAGCACCCGCTGCCCTGCGGCGGCCCCGGGCGCGTCTGGGCTCAGGGGGAGTATCAGCGGGAAAGCGCGCGCCCCGGCCTTGGAGGCCGCGGTGGGGAAAGGTGCCTCGTAGGCCGCGATGACCTCGTCACCGGGGTCGTTGTGACAGGCACGACGGACGAGGAGGCCGACCGGGACGTCCTCCGTTCGCTCGACGAAATTCCGAAAGGCCATCCAGGCCTCGTTCATCCGCTGGCGCCCCGTGAACAGGCCGGTGTCGAGAATCACCATCCGCTCGATTCGGTCCGGGTGCTCGACCGCCAGTCGGAGCCCGATCGGCCCGCCCCAGTCGTGCACCACGATCGTCGCCTGCCGCAGGTCGAGGTCATCCAGCAGGGCAGCCATGCTCGCCGTGTGGCGGTCGTACGTGTACCAGTCGAGGGCCAGCGGCTTGTCCGAGCGCCCAAAGCCCGGGAGATCGCCCGCCAGACAACGGAAGCCCGCATCGCGGACCGCCGGTATGACCTTTCGCCACAGGAAGGACCAGGTTGGCTCGCCGTGGAAGAAAACGACCGGCGGTCCGTCGCCCTCGTCGAGGTGGGCAAGTCGAAGCCCGTCGAATTCGCGATATACCGGGCGGAAGGGGAAGTCGGGGAGCCCCTCCAGGAGCTCGTCCGGAGTGCGGATTGCGTCGGTCACGATCGGAACGCTAAACCTATGGACCGTTCACGATCGCCCTGGCCGCATCGGACGCCACCGTCACCTCGATCACGGCTGGGTAGCGCTGCCACGCGATCAGGTTGAGGGCCTGAAGCCGATCGAGCATGGCCTGAAACGCCAGCGCCTGGCCCTCGGCCGCGTATCGGCGGGCGATTGTGAACGACCACCCTGCAGCCGCCGCAGGATCGTCGATGCCAAGCCGGCGCTGATATGCGCGGTCGAGCACCGTGCTGGTTACCACCAGAGGTGCGCGGCCTCCCCACAGCCTTCGCACCCGTACCCCGAGCTCGATCAGGAGATCGAGTGCCGGCGCACGGAGGCCGCGGTAGAGCGCGCGCCGGAAGCCGAGGCGGGGCGCGAGGGCTCCCATCTGCGGGTCGTAGGCGAGTCCAAGCGATCTGGCGTTTGCCGGTAGGGGGAGGATCTGCCGGAGCCCGTAAGCCGCGTCGAGCGCGTCCGGGCTCGCGAAGGTGACTAGCCGGTCGGGCGGGTGAAGCGCATAGGCGGCCGAGCCAGCCGCCGTCTGCAACGCCGCGAACCGCCGCAGCGCCGTGGGATCAGTTCGGTATAGCCGCATGATCTGCTCGGCGGCGAGGACCCGCCACAGATAGGTCCACGAGTCATCGCCGAATCCCGACAGGATCCGGAAGGCCCCCGGGTGACGGTCGGGCGCGGTGTCAAAGAACAGCTGGACGTAGGGGACCGGTTGTCCGCCGTCGTAGGCCTGCAGGACGCTCATCAGGTTTCCGATCCCCATGTGGTACGAGGCCACGGCCAGATCGAGGCGGCCGAAGTCGTGCTCGGCGATCTTCAGGTAGCGGACCGTCGCCGCGAGCGCGTGGCGGGGATCGAACCTCGAGTCGACCCGCGCTCGCTCACGCAGCAACCGGGCCAGCAGTCCCGTCTCGCCCAGCGTGGCGGCACGATTGATGCGACTCGTCAACGACCGGCTGGCCGCCAGGTTGATGTGCATTCCCAGCAGCGCCACTCCCGTCGAGGCGACGATCTGCGTCAACCCGGCGGCGTTGGCGGGGTCGCTGCCGGCGATGGCGTAGGGATCCCCCGCGCTTTCCAAGAAGACGATTCCCTCAAGCGTTCCCGGGTCGATCCCGCTGCCCGCGGCCGCGCGGTCGATCAGGGGGCGCAGTGCGGCGACGCGCGCCGCCGTCGCCAAGGCGCCCCCGGGACTCTTGACGAACAGAACGTGGGCTTCACCAGCTGTGGCCCGAGCCACGAAGTCATCGGCCCGGCTCGGGATGTAGGCGAAGGGATCTCCCGAGCGGGCTGGCTTGCCGATCCCCGGCAGGGGCAGCGGCGGCGGCCCCCCACCCGAGAGGACCGCGGCCAGGACACCGGCCAGAGCGGCCAGAGCGGCCAGCAACACCGCCAGCCTTCTCCGGCCCGCGGTCCTTCGGCTGCTGCTCCTAGGCCGACGCGAGCTTACGAAAGCCATCGCGCCAGCTCGGGTGTCGGGGCGTCCAGTCGAGCTCCCGCTTGGCCTTGGCGTTGCTCGCGCCCCGCTGTGCCGTCATCCCGGCGACGGCGACCGTCCCACCGAGCAGGCGGCCCAGCCACACGGGCACGCGCAACGGCGGCTTGGCGCCCACCGCGGCGGCGTAGACGGGAATCCACTCACGCGCTTGAGCCGGCTCATCGTCGGTGACGTTGTAGACGCCCGGACGCCCCCTCTCGAGGGCCGCGACGGTGGCTGCCGCAGCGTCCTCCACGTGAACGAAGGACCACATCCCGGTGCCCGATCCGATCACCGGCAGCCGGCGTCGCCGCACGAGCTCGGCGTAGAAGCCGTCGGCCGAGAACGCGGTGCGCGGGCCGTAGAAGTAGCCGTAGCGCAGCACGATGCCGCCGGCCCCGAGGACCTGGGTCTCCAGATCAGCGACGGCCGCGACCGCGGCCGCGATCGGCTCAGACGCTCCGAGATCAAGCCGCGCTTCCTCGTCCTTGACCCACCCGCCGCTCGGCTCGTATGCGAAGGCGATGCTCTGCGCGATCAGCCGCGTGGCTCCTGACGCGGAGAAAGCGCCGATGAGATTGCGCGTACCCTCACGCCGGAGCCGATTGGTGCCCGCCAGCTGGGTCTGGTAGCGCCGCGGGTCAAGCCGGGCCGGCAGATCGGTTAGCTCGTGGATCACTGCCTCAGGACGCGCTTCGGCCACCGCCTGGCGTAGCCCATCCGCGTCCAGCGCGTCGCATACGATGGCCTCGGCGCCCATTCCACGGAGCTCCGCGGCGCGCTCCGGGGACCGGGTCGCTCCCACCACCTGATGTCCGGCAGCATGCAGCTGCCCGACCAGCGGCCGACCGATTGCCCCTGTCGCACCGGCCACGAAGACCCGCATCGCGCTACCTGTAGACGAGGTTCAGCCCGCTACAGCGCGCGGCCGCCGCCGCGTTGACGTGGCTTGGGAAAACCTTCCAGCCAGGACCGGCAATCGGGTAGATGTTGACCAGCGGATGTGGGTGAAGGCGCAGGTAGGTCTGGCTCACGTAGAGCTCTCCGATCTTCACGTTCGTGTACCAGGCGAAGATGCTCTGGTACTCGATCGGAATGTTGGGCTGCCCGCAGCCGAGGATCCGAGACGCGCCCAGCCGCTTGACGACGCCTGAAAGGCGTCCGATGAGGACGGTCCGCGCGCGCTCGTGGCTGAGATCGCGGCGCTCCATGCGGTACTGATGGTGAGCGGCCGGGAACAACGCAGCGGCGATGACAAGAACGGCCAGCCCGGCGCCCCAGCCGCCGAGAACCGTGGCTCGGCCAGGCGTGAGCCGCAGCCCGCGAAGCTTCATCAGCGCTCCTCCCAGGAGCTCCGGCAGCTCGAGAACGATGCGGCCGACCAGGATCCCGGCCAGCACGGCAACCACCGCGCCGGACTCGAACATGTAGCGCGGGACGGCGGGGAATCCCTTGACCCCGAGCGCGACCTCGATGATGACCCAGACCAACGCTCCGGCGGCCAGGATCAGCACCGTCCAGTTGCGCCGGAACGCCGCCAGGGCCACGGAAAGCGACGCCAGGATCCACACCCCGGTGGAGTGGATCTCCGAGTAGCGGGTGATCGTGCAGGTGATCTTGTTCCCCTTGCACTCCCGGGCGGAGTTCTGGGCGATGTTCCCCGCCGTGAACACGCTCTTGGACGTGAGTCCGGGGATTCCAAACCACAGGAAGAGGAGGAACAGGACCGAGACGATGAGCCACCGCCGATACTCGGGATTCTCGCGCCACAGCCAGGCTCCCGCGAGGACCCAGAACGGCCACACCTCAGGCCGTCCGAGCGAGGCGAGCCACCACACCCAGAACGCCCAGCGGTGCCGCCCGGTCAGGTGGCAATCGATCGCCGCGAGGACGAGGGCGACGATCATCGTGTCGGACTCCGCGCTCAGGATGTAATGCAGGTAGTTGGCTGGCAGCAGCGGGTCCTGCATGCCGAAGATGAGCAGGGCGGCGAACAGTCCGGCCAGGTAAGCCGCGTAGCGGCGAGCTGGGTCCGCCCCGGTGAGCCGGAACGCGATCCGCCAAGCAAACACCGGACCGCAGAGTGAGATGGCGACCGAGGTGACCATCCAGAGCCACAGCTGATAGCGACCGAAGAGCGCGTAGGGGACCGTGAACAGGAACGGCAGCGGCTTCCACGAGGGGGCGCCGTTGGTATCCAGCGCGCCTCGAATCGAGAGCTTGCCCCACACGAGCCAGCCGTAGGGGTCATAACCCGGGCGGGCTCGTGCCCACAGCACGACGACCAGCGACAACAGCAGGAGCGCCGCACCCCAGGCGACCCAGGGATAGCCGCGAATCAGCCCGGTCAGCGAGCCCTCCGGGGTGCGGGCGCCGGGTCGGCGAGCGCTCCGGGGGAGCTCAATGGCGGGTGGCGCCTCGAGCGTTTGGTCGGACATGGGAGTCACGCGAAGGTAGCAACGGCCATCTGCGGGTGCACGCAGCCGGCGCACGCCTGCCGGCGCGCGCTGTAACCTCGACGCCAGTTCTGCCTACTTTGCACGAGGTGTCGGCTATCCTCGTGCGCTCGCGTAGCCCTCTATCCCCGATGGCGGTGGGAGATCCGCCCGGCGAAGGCTAGAAGCGACGGACCACTGAACTAACGGAAAGGGACTTGGAGCGCTCGAATGCGAATTCTGGTTCTTGGCGGTGACGGATATCTGGGGTGGCCCACCGCCCTGCATCTGAGCGCCCTCGGCCACGATGTGGCGGTCAACGACAATTTCGCCCGCCGGGGCTACGACGAGGAGATGGGCGTCGAGAGCCTGATCCCGATCGCGACCCTCGAGGAGCGAATCGCCACCTGGCACCAGATCAGCGGTAACGCGATCAAGCCCTACGTGGGCGACCTGTGCGACCCGGCGTTCGTCCATCAGATGGTGGGTGATTTCCGGCCGGAGACGATCGTGCATTTCGGCGAGCAGCGCGCGGCCCCGTATTCGATGATCGATCAGGCCCACGCCGTGTACACGCAGACCAACAACGTCGTCGGCAACCTGAATGTGATGTACGCCATCGCCGACATCGACCGTGACATTCACCTGGTCAAGCTTGGGACGATGGGCGAGTACGGCACGCCCAACATCGACATCGAGGAGGGTTGGATCGAGATCGAGCACAACGGCCGCCATGACCGCATGCTCTACCCCAAGCGACCCGGCTCCTTCTACCACTGCTCGAAGGTCCACGACTCCACGAACATCGAGTTCGGCTGCCGCATCTGGGGAATGCGCGCCACCGACCTCAACCAGGGAGTCGTCTACGGCGCCGACACCGAGCAGACGAAGCTCGATCCGCGCCTGGCCACGCGCTTCGATTACGACGGCGTCTTCGGCACGGTGCTGAACCGGATGGTCATCCAGGCCGTGCTCGGCCACCCGCTCACCGTCTACGGCAACGGGTCTCAGACGCGAGGGTTGATCAACATCGTCGACACCGTCGAGTGCATCCGGATCGCCGCCGAGAACCCGGCTGATCGCGGCGAGTTCCGCGTCTTCAACCAGATGACCGAATCGATGTCGATCCGTCAGATCGCCGAGACGGTGGCCACCGAATACCCGAACTGGTCGGGCGCGAATGGAAGCGGCGTGCGGATCGAGCACGTCGAGAACCCGCGTGTCGAGGCCTACGACCACTACTACAACGTCAAGCACACCGCCCTGGTCAATCTCGGGCTCAAGCCGACGCTGCTCTCGACGACTCTGATCGACCATCTGTTCGACGTTGTCGAGCGGCATCGTGAGCGCGTCGAGGAGACATCGATCATGCCGACCGTCAGCTGGCGTGAGACGACCAACGAGCTCCCGGGGCGCACAGGCGAGCTAGCGAAGACGTGAGCGGCCCGCGGGCGGCGGACCTCAGCGGTCGCCGCATCATCGTCACCGGGGGCTCAGGGTTCATAGGCCGCCACGTCGTCAGCGACCTGCTTTCGGCCGGAGCGCAGGTGCGCGTGGTCGACCTGAAGCCTCACCCGGACCCCGACGTGGACATCGTCCTCGGTGACATCGCCGAGCCCGAGGCGCTCGAGGCGGCGCTGGACGGTGGCTGTGACGGGATCGTGCACCTGGCCGCCATCACCTCGGTTCTGCGCTCGGTCGAGCATCCCGCGCTGACCTACCGCACGAATGTGGCCGCCACGGCCAACCTGCTCGAGGCCGGACGAGCCGCGGGCGCCGGCGCGCTCGTCTTCGCCTCGACCAATGCGGTCACCGGACCCTCCGACGCACCGGCGATCACCGAGGCGGCGACGCTCCAGCCACTCACTCCGTATGGCGCCACCAAGGCTGCGGCGGAGATGCTCATGTCGGCCTACACCGCCTCCTACGGGCTTCGCTGCGCCGTGCTTCGGCTGACGAACGTGTACGGCCCCGGGATGCAGGCCAAGGACAGCATCGTGGCGCGTCTGATGCGGGCGATTCGCCTGGAGCAGACATTCGAGATCTATGGCGACGGGCGCCAGGTGCGTGACTACGTCCATGCTTCCGACGTGACGGCGGCGGTTCGTTTGGCTCTGGGCAGCCCGGCCTGGAGCGGGCCGATGGTGATCGGGTCAGGCCGCTCACTCTCCGTGCTCGAGGTGGTCGAGGCCGTGCGGCAGGCTACCGGCGCCGAGCTCAGCGTTCAGCACGGGCCGCCCCGCGCGGGAGAGATGCCGGCCGTGATCGTCGACCCCTCGCGGGCGCACGCCGCCGGGTGGTCACCCAGATATAGCTTCGAGGAGGGGCTGGTCGGAGTGTGGGAGGAATGGTCGCGCCTCGATCTCGACGCCGTCAGCGCCGGGGTTGGCGCGGTGGGGGTGCCGGGGTGACGATCTCCTCGCAGACACGCGCCGCGTCGGACGCACAGCTGGAGCAGCTCAATCCGGTGGAACGGGACGCCGCCGCCGCGTTCCTGGCCAACCATCCGCGCGGCCTCGGCGCGCCGCTGGCCGTCGTGGTCCCGGCCTACAACGAGGAGCCCGCGGTGGCCGAGGTCATCGCCGAGGTACCCAGAGAGGCCGCCGGTCTGCAGACCGAGGTGATCGTGGTGGTGGATGGCGCGGAGGACAAGACGGCCGAGCGGGCCGCCGCGGCAGGAGCTCTCGTCTGTGATGTGCCGGTCAACCGCGGTCAGGGTGCCGCCCTCAAGCTCGGGTACTGGCTGGCGCGCGCGCGGGGCGCGCGGGTGATCGCGACGATCGACGCCGACGGGCAGTACGAGCCCGAGGAGCTGGGGCGAGTCGTCGAGCCGATCCTCTCCGGTCAGGCCGACTTCGTCTCGGGGTCGCGACGGCTCGGCGCCGAGCTCACCACGGATCGAATCCGGCACCTCGGCGTGCTCGTGTTCGGCGCTGTGTTCAGCCTTCTCGTCAAGCACCGGATCACGGATCCAGCATGCGGCCTGCGGGCCATGCGACCCGAGCTGACGGCCGCGGTCAAGCTCGAACAGCCGCAGTACCAGGCGTCAGAGCTGATGATCTCGGCCGCGCTGCACGGCTTCCGCTTGGCCGAGGTGCCGACGACGATGCGAGACCGCGGCAGCCACGCCGGGCATACCAAGAAGGACGGAAACCTGCGCTACGGCGTCCGGTTCGCGCGCGCGGCGTTCCACACCTGGCGCCGCGATCGCAAGGCCGCGTGACGCGTCCGGAGTGCCGCCCGGACCCGGCTGCGGCCGGAGAAAATCCAGTGCTCGTAGAGGAAGAAGCGCACGCCGTAGAGCACTGCGAGCATCCCGAAGTAGGACCCCGTCACGAGGATGACGCGGATCCCGTGGTGAGCCGGGATGTGCTGCACGGCGTGATCGGTCAGCCCGGTGGCGAGCGACAGGACCGCCAGCGTCGAGCCTGAGATGACCAGGTAGGCGAGGATCTCCCGTCCGAAGGCGACCCGCCCTTCGACCTTCCAGGTCCAGCGCCGGTTGAGCGTCCAGTTGGGGATCGCGCCGGCGAAGAAGGCGATGATCGTGCAGGCGGTGGTGGACAGCCCGAGCACGTAGAGCACCGGGAAGACGACTGCGCTCGTGCCCGCCGCGATCGCGGACGCGATGGCGAATTTCGTCACGCGCCCGCGCAGCGGGTGAGCGAGCAGGCTTCGGAAGCGCTCTAGCAGCATCAAGCCGGAGATCCTAGCGGGCCGGCACGCATCGGAGGCAAGCAGCCGGGCACACCACTAGCGTGTCGGGCGCCATGCGCGTCGAGGCCGCAGCGAACGAACTCGTGCTCGACGACGATCTCATCATCGCCGGCGACAATCGCCAAGCCCTCGAGCGGCTCCCGGACGGGCACTTCGATCTCATCTACATGGATCCGCCCTTCAACACCGGGCGGGTCCAAACGCGGAGGACGCTGTCGGCGGTGGCCGACCCGTCGGGCGAGCGGCGTGGCTTCAAGGGGCGCCGATATCGCTCCGCGATCCTGGGGAGTATGAGCTTCGATGACGGGTTCGATGACTACCTCGCGTTCCTCGAGCCGCGACTGACGCGGTCTCGCCAACTTCTGGCTTCCCACGGAACGCTGTATTTCCACATCGATTACCGGGAGGCGCATTACTGCAAGCTCCTCCTGGACGAGATCTTCGGCCGAGAGGCGTTTCTCAACGAGCTGATCTGGGCCTACGACTACGGCGCCAAGCCGCGGCGCCGCTGGCCGGCCAAACACGACACGATCCTCGTCTACGTCCGGACTCCGGGGGCGCATCACTTCGACGTTGACGCGGTCGAGCGTGAGCCCTACATGGCTCCCGGGTTGGTGAGCGCCGAGAAGGCGCTCCGCGGCAAGCGGCCGACCGACGTTTGGTTTCACACCATCGTGCCCACCAACGGCCGGGAGAAGACCGGCTATCCCACACAGAAGCCTGAAGGTGTGCTGCGGCGGATCGTCGCGGCCTCGTCACGGCCGAGCGGGTGGTGTCTGGATCCGTTCGCGGGATCCGGCACCGTCGGCGCGGTATGCCGGGAGCTCGAGCGCCGCTTCGTCCTGATCGACTCAAACCCGGCGGCCATCCAGGTGATGCGTGCTCGCCTCCACGAAGGCGACGGCGAGCCCGTGCTCAGAACAGGTCCTCCGCGTCGGCGCCGATCCACTTATCGATGAAGTCGGCCGCCTCGAGGGTGACGAGATCCTCGCGCAGCTCCTTGAGAAGCCGAGAGGCAAGCTTCGGCTCGACGGCCCAGTAGAGCACAACCTCGCCGTCCTCGACCGACACGACCTCGATCCGATCCTGGCGCTTGACGTCGGCGAGAAACGCGGGCTCGATCCCAGCGCGCGAGACGATCAGGCGGTAGGCGCGGTTGGCTCTCATCTGAGGACTTTCGCTGCCTCGGCGAGCGCGGCCTCGCCGGTGAAGAGACGATCTGCGATCTGAACTGCCGGCAGCGCGCTCACCCCGGCGTGGCGGGCACGGTGCGTCGCCTGAGCGAGCGCGTCCGACACCGCGCGCGTGGAGATCGCCTTGAGAATCGCCGACGGGTGCATCTCACAGGCCGCACCGGCGATCAGGATCGTCTCGCGATCGCCGAGATCACGTCCCGCCGCAAAGGCCTGCCGAAACGCGGCCAGTGAGAACGCCACGACACGCCCGATGCGCTTGGCGTAGGTCGCCGCGAGCATCGCGGGCCGCGTATCGGGCGGCCAGGACTCAGGCCAGCGGACGGGCTGGAGGGCGAGCTGGCGAGCGCGGCGAACGATCTCGTCGCGGTCAGCGCCGCTCAGGAGCTCTGGCTGGAGCTGGGCAGCGAGCACGGGCTCCCACTCGGGGACCACGGGCAGCGAGGAGATGATCTGCTCGGCGGCCAGATAGCAGCCCGGATCGCCAAGGTCATAGAAGAACACCGGCTGCTCGTCCGGCTCGGAGGCCGGGACCGGCACGGTCGGGAGGACCGGCACGGCGTCAGCCGTGGATCAGCCAGCCGTCGGCGGCGCGTCCCGCCTCCATCACCGCCTCCGACAGCGTCGGGTGACCATGGATGATGCGCGCGACCTCGGGATAGCCCCCCTCGAGCGCCCGGATGTTCACGAGCTCCTGGATCAGCTCGGTGGCCCGGACCCCGACGATGTGGCCGCCCAGCAGCTCCCCGTACTTCGTTTCACCGACGATCTTCACCAGTCCGGTGCGGTCGCCGTACACCGTGCCGGCACCCACCGCGCCGTACTGCACCTTCCCGACCACGACCTCATGCCCCTCCTCGCGTGCCTGAGCTTCCGTGAGTCCGAAGCTGCCCACGTTGGGTGTGCAGAAGGTCGCCCGCGGGACGTCGATGTACTCGATCGGGTGCGTCGGCATCCCGGCGGCGTCCTCAACCGCGATCACACCCTCGTCGGACGCCTTGTGGGCCAGCGCGGGTCCCCGGACGAGATCTCCGATGGCGTAGATGCCCGGCACGTTGGTTCGCATCGCGCCGTCGACCTCGATCAGGCCGGTCTCGGCCAGCTTCACGCCGGCGTCGTCCAGGCCAAGCCCCTCGACGTCAGGCGCACGCCCGGTGGCGATCACGAGCCAGTCGGCCTCACGTGACTCCTCCCCGTGCGTGAACCGCACCTTCTCGCCGTCGCTGGCCACGTCGGTGACGAAGGTCTTCGTGTGAATCGTGATCCCCTGGCGCCCCAGCCCGCGCTGCACCACCTTGGAGATGTCGGCGTCCTCGGTCGGAAGCACCCGCTCGAGCGCCTCGAAGAGGAGGACCTCGGTGCCGAGCCGGGCGTAGGCGGACGCGATCTCGGCGCCCGAGGCGCCGGCTCCGACCACGGCCAGGCTCGCCGGCAGCTCGGCGAGCCCCCACGCCTCCTCGGTGCCGATCACACGCTCGCCGAAGTTGACCCCAGGGATCGAGCGCTTCACCGAGCCGGTGGCCAGGATAATCGTGGAGGCCGTGATCGACCGATCACCGACCGCCGTCTGGCCCGGGCCGGTGAGGCGCGCGTCGCCCTCGATCAGCTCGATTCCGTTCTTCTTGAGCAGGCCCGCCACCCCGCCGGTGAGGGTGGAGATGACCTTCTCGCGCCGCTGCATGACGGCTCCGAAATCGACCGTCGGTTCGTTCGTGGCAATTCCGAACTCGCTCGCCTCCCGCACCTCGCTCAGGACATCGGCGGAGCGAAGCACGGCCTTGGCCGGAATGCACGCGTAGTTGAGACAGCGACCGCCGACCCGGTCCCGTTCGGCCACCGCCGTCCTCATACCGAGCTGTGCAGCCCGAATCGCGGCCACGTAGCCACCGGGGCCCGAGCCGATGACCAGGCAGTCGTAGGTGGTCTCAGCCATCAATCGCAGCCTAGTAGCTGACGGTCGTGGAGGCCGCGCGATCTCAGGGGCTCGGATATTTCGGCATCTGGATCCGGCTCAGCACCCGCACCAGCTTGAAGAACAGGTAGCCCCCGGCGATCACGATCACGCCGGCGATTGCGAACCCGAGGACCGTCGAGGCCTTGACCAAGGAACCCATCGCAAACAGGATCAGGATCGCGAGCAGGGCCATGAACCCGAGTACCGCCCAGTAGCGCAGTTGCCACATTCCCGCGGCGCAGATGAACATCAGGACCGCGAACACGATCGTCTGCCCGGCCGAGGCATGCAATCCGCTCGACTTGAGCTTCACGCCGACCAGGAACAGGATGAGCTGAACCAGTCCGCTCACTGCCGCCAGGCAGGCCCCCACGAGCACGGGCCACGGTCGCTCGCCGGCGGCGAGGGGGCGCAGGGTGGCGCGGACCGCGGCGTCCTTCTGCTCCGAGCGGCTTGGACGTCTCCCGGCACGGGTCGCCGTGGCCACGGCGACCGGGGCCGTCTTGTCTCGCCGGCCGCGCTTGCGCCTACGTTGCCCCAACGGTCTCTTCCCGGGGCTCGAGGAGCAGATGACGCATCTGTCGCGCCACCTGCTCGGGGTCGTTGGCCGAGGTCAGGGCGCGCACCACCGCGATACGCCGAGCGCCGGCCTGGCGGACCGCCGCGAGGTTGGCCGGCGAGATGCCGCCGATGGCGAAGAAGGGGATCCGGGCACGCCGCGCCGCGTAGCGCACCAGCTCGAGGCCGACCGCCGGACGACCGGCCTTGGTGGGAGTCTCGTACACCGGGCCGACCCCGATGTAGTCGACGTCGGCATGCCTGACCGAGTCGACCTGGGCCTCCGTGTGGGTCGAGAGGCCGAGCAGGCGATCCGCACCGACGATCTGTCGCGCCTGCGCAACCGGCATGTCCTCCTGGCCCACGTGAGCGCCATCGGCATCCAGCTCTTGCACCAGGTCCGGCCGGTCGTTGATCATCAGCAGCGCACCGTGGCGACTGGTGATGCGCCGGAAGCGTTTCCCGGCCTGCGCCACTGCGGCCGCGTTGGCGTTCTTCATCCGGAGCTGGACGATGTCGACGCCCCCGCGCAACGCGGCCTCGAGAAACCCGTCGTCCTGATCGGGGCAGATGAGGTAGATGCGAGCTGCGGCAAGCCGTTCACGCCGGTCGGTCACCGGTCAAGTCTGACAAGAAAGGACGCATCTTCGCCGCGCTAGGATTGACTGAACGGGAGCCCCACCATCGGGCTGAGAGGGTGGACGTGGTCCGCCGACCGTCTGAACCTGACCCGGTTAATGCCGGCGTAGGGAGGCGCTTTTGCCGAAGCCAAGCAGCTCATTTGACGTGGCCGTTATCGGCGCTGGTGCGATTGGGCTCGCCGTCGCCTGGCGCGCGGCACAGCGCGGGCTGCGCGTGGTTGTGCTCGAGCGCGCCGACCCAGGGGGCGGAACCTCACACGTGGCCGCGGGGATGCTGGCTCCGGTCAGCGAGGCGCGCGCCGTGGAGCGCGAGGTGCTGAAGCTCGGTTTGGTCAGCGCCGAGCTCTATCCCAGCTTCATCGAGGAGCTGCGGGCGGCCTCCGGAGCCGATCCGGGATACCTACCCTGCGGAACCCTGGCTGTGGCGCGTGACCGTGACGAGGCCGAGGAACTCGAGCGAGAGCTCGAGCTGCGCCGCAGCTTGGGTCTGAGCGTGCGCCGGCTGAGGCCGAGTGAGGCCCGGACGCTCGTGCCGGCGCTGGCGCCGACGGTGCGCCTGGCGCTGCTGGCCGAGACCGACCACGCACTCGACCCCCGTCGCCTTACGGCCGCGCTCCTGAAGGCGGCTCAGGCAGCCGGCGTTCACGTCCGCTCGCCGGCCACCGCGGCGGCGCTACAGACAGGTTCCGATGGCGCGGTGGCGGGCGTCCGCCTCAAGGACGGGGAAGCGATCGACGCCCCGCAGGTCGTGGTTGCTGCCGGCAGCTGGTCGCCGACGATCGGAGGGATCCCCGACGGTCTCAAGGTTCCCGTCCACCCCGTGAAGGGGCAGATCATGCGCCTGCACGATCCGGCCGGGCCGGGCCTGGTGACGACGGTTCTGCGCATGCCCGGTGGCTACCTCGTGCCCCGAGGCGATGGCCGCTACGTCCTCGGCGCGACGATGGAGGAGCGGGGATTCGAGACCACGGTCACAGCCGGAGCGGTGTACGCGCTGCTGCGTGATGCGAGCGAGCTCGTTCCGAGCATCTCCGAGCTCGTGATCGACGAGCTCTCCGCCGGCCTGCGCCCGGCCACACCCGATAACGCCCCTGCTCTGGGCCCCTCTCCGCTCGTTGGCCTGCACTGGGCGGTCGGGCACTACCGCCACGGGATCCTGCTCACGCCGGTAACGGCCGAGATCGTCGCCGGAGCCCTGGGGGGCGAGCGAGCACCGGAGTACGCCCTTGCCTTCGCACCCGATCGATTCGCCCGTGCCGCGGTGGCCGTGGAGGCCTGAGGTGCGGGTCCTGATAAACGGGAAGTCGCACGAGCTCGAGGCGGCGGCGACGCTCGCCACGGCCGTGGCCCTGCTCCCGGGCGCCCCTGCGGGGCGAGGTGTGGCGGCGGCCGTGGACGGCGAGGTGGTCCCGCAGCGCGAGTGGTCGAACACGCCGCTCTCCGAGGGCGCGCGCATCGAGCTTGTGGTGGCGGTGCAGGGCGGATGACTGGCGTGGCGTCACTGCGGATCGCCGACCGTGAGCTTGGCTCGCGGCTGATCCTCGGCACCGGCGGCTTTCACAATCACGAGGTGTTGGCCGATGCCCTCGAGGCGGCCGGGACCGAGCTCTGCACGGTCGCGCTGAGGAGGCTCGATCCGCATGCCCGCGGGTCGATTCTCGACGTGCTCGAGTCAGCCGGCGTAGACGTGCTTCCCAACACCGCAGGCTGCTTCACGGCCCGCGACGCGATTCTGACCGCGCAGCTGGCGCGTGAGGCCTTCGAGACGGATTGGATCAAGCTCGAGGTGATTGGCGACGACCGCACTCTCCTGCCCGACGCCGTCGAGCTGCTGTCCGCCGCCGAGGCCCTCGTCGACGACGGGTTCGTCGTGCTGCCCTACACGACCGATGACCCGATCCTCGCCCGACGTCTGGAGGACGTAGGCTGCTCGGCGGTGATGCCACTGGGGTCGCCGATCGGCAGCGGCATGGGCATCCGCAACCCGTACAACATCGCGATCATCGTCGAGCGCGCCGGCGTCCCGGTGATTCTCGACGCCGGGGTCGGAACTGCCTCTGACGCCGCCCAGGCCATGGAGCTTGGATGCGACGGGGTCCTGTGCGCGAGTGCCATCTCGCGGGCCCATGATCCGGGTGCGATGGCTCGGGCGATCCGAATGAGCGTTGAGGCTGGCTGGCTGGCCCGCCGCGCCGGTCGGATACCCCGCCGTCTTCACGCCGAGGCGTCGACGCCGATGGAGGATATGCCCGTGTTCGACACTCCCGAGGCATGAGCACGATCGTCTCCACGGCTGTCGTCGATCGGCTGATCGATGGCTGGGAGGCCGCCTGGACGGGCAAGGATCCCTCGGCCTTCGCGCCCCTCTGCACGGCCGACGTTCACTATGAGGATCCGCTGACCGGCGAGCCGCTCGAGGGCGCTGCCGAGCTCGGGCGCCACGCCGCCCGCATGTGGGCCGCGTTTCCCGACGCCCGGGTCGAGCGAACCGGCGAGCGGCTGAGCAACGGTCGGTTCGTGGCCGCTCCCTGCAAGCTGCTGGCGACGCACCGGGCTCCCCTCGAGGGGCTTCCCGCGACGAACCGCTTTCTCGTCGTCCACTGCGTGTTCTATTTCGAGTTGCGCGACGAGTGCATCCTGCGTGTTCGGGCCTTCTTCGATCTCTACGATGCGGCCGTCCAGCTCGGGATCCTCCCGGCGCGTGGAACCCTGGGCGAAAAGGCGCTCCTCGTGCTGCGTGGTTTCGGCCTGCGCTCGGCCCGGGGCGGCGGAGGCGCGCGGCTGCCCTGAGCCGCTCACCGGTCCTCAGACCTAACGCCCAGGCTACGTAGACTGCGCGGCTTGCTCCGTCACTTCCTCACGGGCGCCGAGTTGACCCGTTCGGAGCTTCAGGGGCTGCTTGAGCGCGCACGAGCGCTCAAGGCCGATCCCGACAGCTCCGCCGTTCTGGCCCGGCGCAGCGTGGCTCTGATCTTCGAGAAACCCTCGACTCGAACCCGGGTTTCGATGGAGGCCGGGATCGTCGAGTTGGGCGGCCATCCGATGGTGCTGCGCCCGGATGAGCTGCAGCTGACTCGCGGCGAGTCGATCCGTGACACCGCGTACGTGCTCTCGCGCCATGCGGCGGCCATCGGGATCCGCACAGGAGCGGACGAGGTCGTCTCCGAGTTCGCCGAGCACGCCACCGTTCCCGTCATCAACCTTCTGACACCAGGTCATCATCCGTGTCAGGCGCTGGCCGATCTGATGACCTTGCAGGAGGCGCTGGGCCGCCTGGAGGGGCGGGCGATCGCGTATGTCGGCGACGGGAACAACGTGGCGCGGTCGTTGTCGATCCTGGGCGCCCTGGCCGGCATGGAGGTTCGGATCGCCTCGCCGCCCGATTACTCGCTCGGCCCGCCTTCGGATGGGGCCATCCTCACCGAAGATCCGCGGGCCGCCGTGGCGGGAGCCGATGCCGTCTACACCGACGTCTGGGTGAGCATGAGCGATCCTCCCGAGTCAGCGGCGCGACGCCGCGTGGCGCTCGCGCCGTATCGCGTGGATGAGGAGCTGATGTCGCTGGCCGCGCCGCACGCCGTCGCCCTGCACTGCCTGCCCGCTCACCCGGGCGAGGAGATCACGTCCGAGGTTCTCTACGGACCCCACCAGCGGATCTGGGACCAGGCCGAGAACCGCCGCCACGTCCAGAAGGCGCTGCTCGAGTTCCTCATCAGTTAGTCGCGGCGCGAACTCCTGATCAGCTACGCGTCGGAGACCTGCCTCGATCGGCGGCGCCGTCGGATACGCTCGCCGAGGTTTGGCTTCATCTCGTTCGCGTTCTGCCCGTTCGCGCCAGAGCCGCGCTCCCGTGGGTCTCTCGGGGCTCGCGGAGCAGCTCGTCGAGCGTATTCTGAGACCGCTCGGCCTCGTCGTGCTCAGCCGTGAGCGGATCCAGGAAACGCTCGAAGAAGCCGTCGTGCGTGGCCGGGTCACCCGCAGCGACGCCAACGAGCTCGCGGCCTCGCTCATCCAGCGCGGTCGCCAACAGACCGACGAGCTCGTGACCGACCTCGATCGGCTCCTGGGGCGCGGGCGCGGCCAGCTTGACGCGGCGACCCTGCGCGCGCGGCGAAGCGAATCCGTCGACCGGCTGGTGCGGGGAGCCGACCGGGCCCGCCGCCGGGTCGGCGTCGGTCCGTCGTTCCCAATCATCGGCTACGACGAGCTCACCGTCCCGCAGATCCGCCAGCGTCTCGGAAACCTGGGCCGCGCTGAGCTGCGCAAGGTCCGAACCTATGAGCACCGTCATCGCAACCGCAAGTCAGTCCTGAGCCAGATCGAGAAGCTGCTCGGGTGAGGGCGCCCTCAGCGAGCCTGCCATCCTGGATCGGATGAATCAGGCGAGCACCCAGATCAGACCCCACCGCGGGCAGGAACTCGAGCTGAGGATCGACTCGCTCGCCTTCGGCGGAGCCGGTGTGGCACGGCTCGATGGCTACGTCGTGTTCGTGGCCGGCGCGTTTCCCGGCGACCGCGTTCGAGCCGTGGTGGGGAAATCGAAACGGAGCTACGCCGAGGCGCGAACGATCGAGCTGCTCGAGGCCGGCCCCGACCGGATCTCGCCGCGAGCCGATCATCCCGGGGCGCCGTGGCAGGTCCTTCCGTATCCGCGACAGCTCGAGATCAAGCAGAGCCAGGTCGACGAGGCGTTGCGGCGCATCGGCCATCTCAGCGGCTACACGCTCGAGCCGATCGTCCCGGCGGACGAGATCTGGCGGTATCGCAACAAGGTCGAGTACTCCTTTGGAGCCGACCCGAGCGGTCGCCTGATCTGCGGCTTCCACGCGCCGGGTCGCTGGGACGAGATCGTCGAGATCCGCGACTGCCTGCTCGCCTCCGAGGCGGCGAATGTGGCGCGGGAACGCGTGGTGCACTGGTGCCGGGAGGCGGCCCTCGAGCCATACGATCGCCGCTCGGGCGAGGGCCTGCTGCGCAACCTGGTTGTTCGTGAGGGCCGCAGGACCGGCCAGATCCAGATCCGCCTGGTGGTGGCCGAGGACGGCGGTGCCCTGGATAGCGAGGGCCTGACCGCGGCCGCTGCACCCTGTGATGGGCTTCTGATCACGAGGATCGCCGGGACCGGCGAGACGACGCAGGGAGGAGAGACGGAACTCGTATACGGCGCCGACCGACTCGAGGAGGAGCTCGGGGGCATGACGATCCGCATCTCCCCCCAGGCGTTCTTTCAGACCAACACGGAGATGGCTGAGCGCCTCTATGGCCTGGCCGTCGACTACGCCGGCCTGGGTGGCCATGAACGGGCCTTCGACCTGTACTGCGGGATCGGCACGATCGCGCTCCTGATGGCCCCGCGCGCGGCCGAGGTGTGGGGACTCGAGATCCTCGAGGACGCGGTGGCCGACGCCATCGATAACGCTCGCCGCAACGAGATCACCAACGCCCGCTTCTTTGCCGGCGACGTCCGTCTCGCCATGCGTGAGCTCGTCGCCGAAGCGGGACCGCCTGAGCTTGTGCTGATCGACCCGCCCCGCGCCGGTCTCTCCCAGAAGATCGTGCGCCGGATCGTCGAGGCAGGGCCGCAGCGGATCGTCTACGTCTCGTGCAATCCCACGACGCTGGCGCCCAACGCGGCTCAGCTCGGCGAAGCGGGCTACGGGCTGCGGCGCGTGCGGCCGGTGGACATGTTCCCCCAGACGCCACACATCGAATGCGTGGCTGAGTTCACCAGGCTCGCCTGAGCCGTCGATCGGTAAAGATCCGTCCCTCATGCGAGCCGTGACCATCCGTGAGGAGGACCTGCGCGTCGAGGAGCACCCTGATCCGACGCCCGGGGCCGGTGAGGCGCTCGTGCGCGTCCGGGCGGCCGGCCTCAACGGCGCCGACATGATGCAGCGCCGCGGCCTCTATCCGGCTCCGCCGGGGGCCCCAGCCGACATTCCGGGGCTCGAGCTGGCCGGGGAGGTGGTCGAGGTGGGACCGGGCGTCAAACGTTTCGAGGCGGGCGACCGGGTCATGGGCATCGTGGCCGGCGGGGGCCAGGCCGAGTTGGCGGTCGTGCACGAACGGATCCTCATCCCGGTTCCAGAGTCCCTCGACTGGCCGGAGGCCGGCGGCTTCCCGGAGGTCTTCACGACCGCCCACGACGCAGTCTTCACACAGGCCGGGCTGCGAATGGGCGAACGGCTGCTCGTGCACGGCGGCGCCGGCGGCGTCGGTACCGCCGCCATCCAGCTCGGCCGGCGCGCCGGCGCTCGCGTCACGGCGACCGTCCGAAATCCCGATTTGCGTCCCCGGGTGGCGGCGCTCGGGGCCGAGGTGATCGATCCCGAGGGCTTCGCCGAACACGGGCCCTTCGACGTGATCCTCGAGCTGGTTGGCGCTCCGAATCTGAGCCAGAACGTGAACGCACTGGCGCTGGGCGGCCGGATCGTGGTCATCGGAATCGGCGCCGGAGCCAAGGGTGAGCTGAACCTCGGCGTCCTCATGCAGAAGCGAGGCAGGCTTCATGCTTCGACGCTGCGCCCGCGTCCGCTCGAGGAGAAGGCGCTGACCGCTCGCGCCGTCGAGCGCTCTGTCCTACCGCTGCTCGCGGCAGGCGAAATTCAGGTGCCGGTTGCCGCCACCTTTCCGCTGGTGCAGGCGCGGGCCGCATACGACAGCTTCGCCGCCGGGGGGAAGTTCGGCAAGATCGTGCTTGACGTGAACGGCTGAGCGCGGGGGCGCCTCGTCGTCCGCGGGGCGAGCTACTCGTCGATGAATCCGGCCTCGTCGGCGGCCAGGCCAGGCTCGTCCTCGGCGGCGTGGATCGAGCACAGCGCAGGACCGCCGGATTCCATCGCGGCCTGAATCTCGCCCGGAGTCAGCTTGGCGCCGCATTCCTCGCAGCGCTCGGGCAGCTCTTCGATCGTCTTCTCCTCGAGGTCCACGGACGGCGAATATAGCCGTCTCAATACGGTGGGAGCTCTTCCCACCACTGGCCGAGCACTCGGAAGGCGCTCCAGAATGCGCGCTTGGCACGCTCGTCGTCGAGCGCCTCGTCGATGTTGGGTACGTAAAGCGCCTCGATCGAGGGCGTGAGTGGCTGGATCTCCCCCGGCACCGGCATCACCTGATGCTGCAGCGGGATATCCAGCTCGTTCAGAGTGACCAGCGCATCCAGGCCCATCACGACGACGATCTTCGGTGCGACGATCGCCAGCTCTTCAACCAGGCGCCCGACGCAAACGGGGTCGGCCAGGGCCGGATCCGGGACCGGGCACTTCACGCACAGGGTGCCGTACACGGCGAGCGGATCGATGCTCAGGCGCTTCAGCGACTTCATCAGCGCCGCTCCCGACCGGCCGTAGAAGGCGACCCCCTCCTCCACCTCGGACGGTCGGGCGGAGTACTTCAGCAGGAAGATGTCGGCCTGAGGGTGGCCTGACCCCAGCACGGGCATGAGGGCGCCTCGCGGGCACTCACGGCATGCCTGCACCTCCCGGGCGAACGCGTTCAGCTCCCGGATTGCCCGCTCGAGGTACTTCTCACGGATCTCGTCATCGGTGGCCGGCATCCCCCTCGGATTGGACGGAGAGTCAGCTTGTCCTTGCGCGTGCATCAGGAGTTGCGCCGCGGGCTGCGCCCCCCGCGGCGCCGGTCGCGCCCGGTGGCGCGCCGTACCCGCCGGTCGCGCGCCGCTCGTCGGGCCGCCTCGGGCAGCGCTCGGGTCTGGAGGAACTTCAGAGCCTGCACGTACAGGAGGCTGGCTGGGTTGCGGACGATGTCGGCCTCCCGCAGCGACTGCAGGAACTCCTCCGGACCCTCGAAGTCACGCATCCGGATGCGAACCGACCCCAGGCCCTGGGGAACGTGCGCGTCCGAGCCGGCGCCGGCGGGAATGCGGTATTTGGCCGCGAAGCGCATGGCTTCGTCGTTGAACTCGGAGATCGCCACGCGCGGGTTGAAGACCTCGATGGCGTCGATCTGATCGAGAATCGGGAGCAGGTGCTCGTAGTCGGGGACCGAGTGCAGCCGGTCGAACGGATGGGGGACGTAGACCAGGCCCCCCTGCCGCTTGATCTCGGCCACCGTCTCGCTGAGGCTCAGCCCGCGCGGCACCTTGTCCTCGATGAACAGGCCGATCACCTCGCCCTGCTCGGCCGTTTTGATCTCCTCGCCGACGATCACCTTGATCCCCTCGGCCTTGGTCCGGGCTTCGTGGGCGCCCGAGATCTCGTTGTGGTCGGTGATCGCGATCGCGCCCAGACCGCGTCCGCGGGCCTCGGCCAGGAGCACCTCGACCGGCGTGGCGCAATCGAAGGAGTGATCCGTGTGCATGTGCAGGTCGACATCGATCAGCCGGCGCGAGGCCAGTCTTGAGCGCAGCCGCCGGTCGCCATTCGACGCCCGCCGGCGGCCGGTGATCTCGGTGTAGACGTGCTCTAACTCATCGGCGACGCGTGAGAACGCAAAGCGTGGGCTGGCCTCGGCCGTGCGGTCTCGCTGCCGGGCGAGGAACTCTGGCTCGGCGATCAGGCGGGTCAGGTGGCTGGCCAGGGTCTGCACGTCGGCCGGCTGGAATTCCAAGCCGTATTCACCCCCGGAGAGGAGCTCGTCGTAGACGGGCAGGGCGGTGGCCACCGGGATGACTCCGGCGGCGAGCGCCGCCACAACGGTGCCTGGGACCGGGCGGCCCCCCCCGGACCCGAACAGGGCGATGTCCGATCCCGCGAGCGCGTCGGACAGCGTCAACGCTGCGGCATCGACCACGTCAACCCGGTCACGCAGCCGCCCGATTGCGGCGCTGGGAAGGGTCACGGGTCCGCTGCCCCACACCGTCGCATGCCAGTCGAGTTCGTCAGGCAGGCTCCGGAGCCCGCGCAGGAGGACCCGCAATCCGGTCCGCTCCTCGTCGGCGGACAGGAACAGTTCAAGCCCCGCTGTCCGGCGACGAGGTTCCGCGAGGACCGCGCCAGGCAGGATCACGCGGTACTCGCCCGGGAAGTAGCGCTGGAGGAGATCGCGGGTCGCCCGATAGCTGGCGATCCTGGCATCGAGGCGCGCGAACAGCAGGCGGCCGAGGGGTCTGGTGAGCTGGGTCGAGAGCACCCGCTCGGTCGGCGCGTGGAAGCTCGCGACGTTCAGAGCTCGTGAGTGACGGAGCGCAGAACTGGCCGCGCTCGGCGCGAACGGCTCATGCACGTGCACGATGTCGACCGCGAGCTCGCCGAGGCCGTCCTCGATCGTCCGCGCCACATCGATCGGAAGCGACGGCGCGTGACGCCGGCTCGGCGCGAACGACAGCACCTCGCCCGCCCCAAGGACGATCGGGCGTGAGGCTGCCCGTTCGAGCAGCGACGCCGGATCCTCGCGGAGGCTCCGTCGGGTTTCCGCTACCAGTTCGGCGTCGTCGGACGGCGCCATGATCAGGACCCGGTGACCCCTGCGGCTCAGCTCGCCCGATACCTGGTCGATGTAGCGGTTGACCTCGCTCGTCGCCTCCCAGGCATACGGCGTCACCTGGACGATCGCGAGCTGGGCTGACACCGGGTAATTATCGAACCGCGCGAGCGCCGCGCGGGGACTCAGGTCTTGGCCTTGGCCTTGCGCTTGCCGGCGGTGGCGGGCCGCTCGCGTGAGTACTTCTTGATGAAGGCCTCGGTCATGTCGCGGGCCTCCGAATCCGGCCGCTGATGCATCGGTGACTTCATCAGATAGGAGCTCGGCCCGTCGAGCTGACCTGACAGGCCATGATTCATGGCCAGCTTGCAGCAGCGCACGGCGTCGATCACGATGCCGGCCGAATTCGGCGAATCCCACACCTCCAGCTTGAGCTCGACGTTCAGCGGAGCATCGCCGAACGCCTGGCCCTCGAGTCGGATGTGAGCCCACTTGCGGTCGGTCAACCAGGGCACATAGTCAGACGGGCCCACGTGAACATCGTCCGCGGGCAATGTGTGCCCCATGATCGAGGTCACGGCGTTCGTCTTGGAGATCTTCTTCGACTCCAGGCGTTCGCGCTCGAGCATGTTGTAGAAGTCCATGTTCCCGCCGACGTTGAGCTGCGAGGTGCGCGTCAGCTTGACCCCGCGGTCGTGGAACAGCCGCGCCAGCGCCCGATGGACGATCGTCGCGCCGACCTGGGACTTGATGTCGTCGCCGATGATCGGTAGGCCCATCTTCTTGAAGCGCTTGTTCCAGTACTCCTCACGAGCGATGAACACCGGGATGCAGTTGACAAAGCCGCAGCCCGCCTCGAGCACCTGCTCCACGTACCACTTTGTCGCCTGCTCGGACCCGACGGGCAGATAGGACACGACAACGTCGGTATGGGTCGTCTTGAGGATCTCGACGATGTCGGCCGTGGGCCCCGGAGCCTTGGTGATCTTCTGCGAGAGATACTTGCCGAGTCCGTCGTGGGTCATTCCCCGGTGAACCTCGACGCCCAGGCGGGGGACCTTCCCGTCGAACTCGAGTGTGTTGTTCTGGCCGGCGAAAATGGCCTCCGAGAGGTCCTTGCCGACCTTCTCCGCATCGACGTCGAAGGCGGCCGAGAATTCCACGTCCCGAACGTGGTAGCCGCCGAGGTCGACGTGCATCAGGCCTGGCACCGACTCCTTCGGGTCGGCGTCCCGGTAGTAGTGGACTCCCTGCACGAACGAGCTCGCGCAGTTCCCGACCCCGATGATGGCAACGCGGACCTTGTCCTGCTGGTAGCGGCCGGCGCCGTTGCTGGAAGCTTCAATCACGCTCATCCCAGCAACTTATCCCTTTGCCGGGGTTTTGGTTACAGCTCGGCGCTTGCCCGCAGGCGCGATCTGACGTGGTAGATCCGCTGCGCGGTCGTGAGCACGGCCAGGCCGGCAAGGACATAGACCGCCGGGGCCAGCAGCTCGAAATTCCCCAGCGACGCCCCCTTGGCGAAGATCAGACCCGCGGAGAGGATGACCACGCGCACCGGCCGTGTGGCCAGCCCGACCTTGCATTCGACGCCCAGCGCCTCGGCCCGGGCGCGGGTGTAGGAGACCATCAGGGAGAACAGAACCGCAGCCACCACGGCGGCGACCGCAACCTGGTTGTGCCGGGCGGCGAAGTAGGCGCCGACGGCGGCCAGGACGACCCCCTCCTCAAGACGATCGAGCGTCGAATCCAGAAACGCGCCAAACGGGGTGCCCTTCCCGGACATGCGTGAGTAGCGGCCATCGAGCGTGTCCATGATCGACCCCGCGATGAACGCGACCCCGGCCAGGAAGAAGAACCGCTCCACGACCAGCGCGGCGGCGGCCAGGTTCAGAGCGAAGCCGGTAAGCGAGATGGCGTTGGGGGTCAGCCGCGACTCGATCAACCGATTGCGGACGAGCTCCTGAGTCTCCGGCCGGACGCGGAGGCCACGAGCGGGCCGCCGCCTGGCGTGAGCAGAGCGCTTCTCGGCCTGTTCGGTCATCGGCTGACGCTAGGCCGTGACTTGGCTGAAGGCCCAGGCGTCGGGCCGGGCTCTGGCCAGGAGGCGATGGGCGAGCCCCGTCGCGACACCCGCGGTCAGGACGCCCAGGAAGACGTCAATGAGGAAATGGTTGGCCGTCGCCACGACAACGAAGGTGACGAGGGCCGGATAGGCGTACCAGGCGATCTTCGCCACGCGGTGGCTGACCAGCCTGGCCATCGTCCAGCCGATGATCGCGGCGAAGCACACGTGCATCGATGGCACCGCGGCGTAGGCGTTGGCAAAGGCGCCGGCGGGGGTTTTATCCCAGTAGCCCCCGTAGCTTTGGCTCCCGGTGACGAACTGGGAGACCGAGTCGGTGAAGCCCCACTCGGGCATCAGCCGCGGAGGGGCCGTCGGGTAGAGCCAGTAGCCAACCAGCGCGATCGCCATCGAGATCAGCAGGACGTTGCGGACGAAGTAGAACGAGTCGTTGCGACGGAAGTAGATGAACGCCATCGCCGCAAGCGTGATGAAGAAGTGCCCGTTGAGATAGGTCCAATCGAGAACGTCCATCAGCACGTGCTTGTTCTCCGCCCAGGCCTGGATGCTCGGCTCGATGAAGATGTGCAGAGCCCGCTCGAGGTCGATGATCTTCATCGCATCCCCGAACGGCTTATAGAGATTGCCGCCCAGGACCAGGCCGCGAACCAGGTCGTAGAGGAGGAACGCGCCGACGAACAGGCCGATCTGGCGGAACACGTCGGCCCAACCGCGGGGCAGCAGCTTCGCCTCGATCCATCGCTTCGCTTGCGCCATCGCGAGGGCCATCCTAGCGGCGGGCGCTCGACACCCGGCCCACCCGCGAGGGGGCGCTGCGGTCTCACGTACAGCGTGCCGATCGGGTCCTGATCCGGCCCAGCGAAAAGCTCATCCCGAGCCGGACGGTGCCGGCTCGGCGGATGCTCAGCGCAATGAAGCTGCCGGCCGGCCGCACGCAGCCGGAACCGTGGGTGATCGCCCAGTAGGAAGAGAAATGCACGGCGATCCGAGCGCTCCCGGGATGCCGCGCGGTGAGCTCGAGCCAATTCGGCCCGAGTCCGGTCAACCGCCCATCCCCCTGCACGATCGGCGTCGCCGCCTGCACCGCATAGACCCGCCAGTGGGTTGAGCGCCATACCGGTCGGAGGTAGGGCAGACCACCGTCGATCAGCCTGCGCTCGGCCACGCCTGAATAGTCGAGGGGGGCGTCGGGGACGGCCACGAAGCGAACCGCGGCGCGACGCAGCCAGCTGGCGTACGTGCTCGGGGTCAGCCGGCCGTCGTAGAACAGGCCGTTGTCCTCGATGTCGAGCTGGCGTTCCCATCCGCGCGCCAGCGGGAAGCGCGGGGCCACTGCGTAAGCCTCCCAGTGGAACTTGGTGAACGGGATCTCGATCCGGAAGGGCGGTCCGGTCTGACGACCGAGGAACGTCAGCAGGGGCCGGTAGTAAGCGGTCGTCATCGCGGGCCCGCTGGCATTCGAGACGTCCCTCACCGGCGCATGCCATTGGAGATAGAGCAGGGGCACGGCCGCGGCGGCCAGCAGCAGCCTGTGCCGCGGCCAGAGCAGGAGCGCCGTCAGGGGCGCGGCGAGGAGCTCGGCCAGCCGCGCCGAGTTGCTGCCCACCGCGGTGGGCACCGCGAACGACATGGTCGTGCCGATGACGTAGAGCACGATCCCAGCCCGCAGCGCCGGCCTGCTCCGTGGGGTTAGGAGCGCGAGGCCGAGGCCGATCAGCGGGAGGGGCCAGAAGGCAGAGAGGACGAACGGCTCGGTGCCGCCCTCGGGAAAGGCGAGGGCCAGAAGCCCGAGCGGAAGGAGGGCCACCACCAGCACGGCCAGCCCCGGCCAGATCCGAGCGCCCCGGCCGCGGCGCGTGAACGCTCCGATCGCCACAGCGGCACCCGCGAGGCCGGCGAACAGCGCCGCGACCGGACTGCAGAGAGCGGTGAGAAGCGCGAGGGCGCTGGCCGCCCAGGTGACCCCACGCTCGAGGGCCAGCGCCGTCCCTACCGCGGGAAGCATGCCGAAGGCGAACGTGAGCCGGCCCGTGTAGAGACTGGTGGCGGTCGCGGCGGCAAACCATACGGCGCCCAGCCAGGCCTGGGGTCCAAACTGTCGGCGCGCCAGCGGCTCGAACAGCGCGGCGCTGCCCACCGCGGCCAGGGCCGCCGCCACCTGCGGGGTTAAAGCGGCGGCCACGGCTGGGAAGAGGACGCTGTAGAGAACCACCGGATGACCGGCGTACCACCAGTTGTTCCAGATCCCGAACCCCTCAACCGAGAAGAGCTTCGCCCTCAGCATGTGTGCGGCCAGATCCAGGCTCGGGGGCGAGACGATCACGTAGACCGCGGCCAGGACGGCGGCGAGCGCGGCCGGCGCCAGACGCTGCGCGCGCGCCGTGGTCACGGCCGGGTGAGGAAATCGACGACCGGGTCGCCCGCGCGTGGCTCATCCAGCCACGGCCAATGCCCGGCTCCGGCGACCTGCTCGACCTCGGCGTGCGACAGGCGTGCTGCGTATGCGTCGGCAAACCGGGCCGGAAACCACGGGTCAGCCTGGCCCCAAACGATCTGCACGGGCGCGGCGATCTTCGCCAGGCCTGCTCCCAGCTGGGCCAGCCGTGCCTCATCGGCCGCGCGATGCAGGCGCAGCAGTGCCCGCTGCGTCCCCTGGTCGAACTGGCCCCACACCACAGCCAGCCGGTCCGAGGTCCAGGCCCTCGGGCTCGCACTTCGGAGCTCCTGCGAGAGCACCCATCGCGGCGTCGAGCCCATCATCAGCTCACCGATCACCGGCTTTCGCCACAGCCGCACCGGCCGCGGCCACACAAACCCCTCGAGCAGCGGAACGGGGTCGATGACCACGAGCCGCTCGACGAGCTCGGGCCGCTGCTCGGCCAGGATCAACCCGAGCGCGCCGCCCCAGCCGTGACCAACCAGGCGCACGCGGTCCAGCCCCTCGTGGCGGAGGAACCGCTGCACGAAGTCGACCATGCCCTCGGGCGTGTAGTCGAGGTGGCCCCCCTTTCCCGAGCGGCCGAAGCCGATCATGTCCGGAGCCACGCCGCCGGTGCGTGCGAGCAACGGGAGGACATCGTCCGAGCTGGTGAGAGCCTCGTGGAGGTACACGACGCGACTGAGACCGGATGAGCCAGCCTCCTCGGCGCTCCGGTAGAAGACGGGGACGTGGTCGATCGTCGTGGTGTGCTCGGCGACGCGCACCCCGCGGGCGAGGATAACGTCACGCCGGGTGAGTTCGCGCGCAACCACCTGGCAGCCGCCGAGCCCGCGGAGAGTCCGGGCGATCCGCGATCGCCTGCGGCAGGTTTACGGCGTCCCTCGGGCCGCGCCGCACGGCCACCCGATAGCCGAGCTGATCCTGACCGTGCTCTCGCAGTCGACCAACGACCGCAACCGTGACGTGGCCTACCTGGCCCTGCGGAGGCGGTTTCCGACCTGGTACGAGATCCGGGACGCGCCGGTGAATGAGATCGAGGAGGCGATCCGCCCCGGGGGGATCTCGCGAGTCAAGTCGGCCCGGATCAAGTCCATCCTCCGGGCGATCTCGGAGACGGCTCCCCAACACGGCGCGGCACCGGACGATCCCCTGTCGCTCGACTGGCTCCCGGAGCTGACGGTTCCCGACGCCCAGGGCTACCTGACGTCGCTGCCCGGCGTGGGGCGGAAGACGGCGGCGTGCGTCCTGTTGTTCGCGCTCGGAATGCGCGACGTGCCCGTCGACACCCATGTCTCCCGGGTCGGGACCCGTCTGGGGTTGTTTCGCCCCGGCGCCCCGTTCGTCGAGCTGCACGACACGATGCTCGAGCTCACCCCGGCTGGCCAGGAGCTCGAGTTTCACCTCAACCTGCTCCGCCACGGGCGGCGGACGTGTTACGCGCGCCATCCCGGCTGTGAAGAGTGCGTCCTCAACCGGATCTGTCCCAGCGCTTTCGAGGTTGGGTGAGGCGGGTCGCGGTCGGGCGGCGAGGGTGGTCAGGCCCTCCGTCGGCGCTATACACTCGCTCACGACCGGAAGTCGACTTGGGAGGGGCAACGTGCGGAGTCTTCGGAACGTTTTGATCGCGGCGATCGCGACGATGGGACTGTTCACAACGGCGGCGGGGGCGGTGGTGATGAAGACCACGCGCGGGCACCGGGTCAGCGTCACGCTGCGGGCCGGCGTCAAGCGCTCACATCTGCGCGGACTCAGCCTGGTTCGCAGCCGCACGAGCCGGGCGCGGGCCTCGGCGGGCGGAGTGCTGCTCTACCACGGTGGCCCCGTGCTGCATTCCGAGGCGCCCTACCTGATCTATTGGACGCCGGCCGGACACTCGATCCCGAGCTCCAACCAAACGGTGCTGAACCAGTACCTGAGCGACGTGGCCATCGATAGCGGCGGCACCGACAACGTCTACGCCGTGCTGACCCAGTACTCCGACACCTCTGGGGCGGCCAGCTACAGCCAGACCTTTGGCAGCAGCCAGGTAATTCAGGACACCCACGCCTATCCGGCCAACAACAAAGGCGGCTGCCCGCTCGCGACGGGAATCACCGCGTGCGTGACCGACGGCCAGCTCCAGGCCGAGATAACGCGCCTCATCGGCGTCGATCATCTCGGTACGGGCGTCGGTGCCCATGCGCCTATCTACTTCGTTATCACGCCGCAGGACGTGAACGTGTGTCTGAGCGGTGGGGCCTGCTCGACGAACAACTTCTGCGCCTACCACGGCTTCTTCAACGACGGGAGCGCCCCGGTCCTCTACTCCTCGGTCCCGTTCTCCGTCTGGGCCGGTGGCTCGGTGAAGGGTTGCCAAGACGACGGGACCGCGGTCTACCAGACCCCTGATCAGGGCTCCCAGCGGAAGTTCTTCGGCGACCACGGCTATCAGATCGCCGACAACCTGAGCCACGAGCTCAGCGAAACGATCACCGACCCGCTGATCAACGCGTGGTACACGTCGGGCTTCGGGTCGGAGGTGGGCGACCTGTGCGAGGCCTTCGCGCCCGTCTCAAACCCCAACAAGGACCTCAGCGCCCACGCGTACTTCCCGACCCTCGCTGGGACGGCGGCAGCGGGCGACTTGGTCGACCAGTTCTTCAACGGCCACTACTACTACAACCAGACTGAGTGGAGTAACGCGGCCGGCGACTGCATGGCCACGCCGACCACATAGGCGGCGGTCGTCTGCGCGGCAGCGGTCGCGCAGAGGCGGTCGCGCAGAGGTCTCGAGGTCGGATGGGCGCGGTCCGTGCGGGCCCCGTGAACTTTGGCTCTGGAGTTGTCGATAGCTCAACTCCAGAGCCAAAGTTCGGCGCCCGGCCGGCCTGACGGAGGAACTCACCACCATCCGGTGCCGACCGCGGCCGCGCCGGACCCGGCCGAGCGGCCAAAGAACCCCGGCGCGGCCAAAGAACCCCCAGCGCCAAAGAACCCCGGCGCGGCAAAGAAGCCGTTGCAGATCTGCTACGCTTCCACTCAGATTTTTACAACCATCGAGGAGTAGAAACACATGGGTAAGACCATTGGAATCGACCTCGGGACGACCAACTCGTGCATGGCTGTGCTCGAGGGTGGCGAGCCGACGGTCATCGAGAACGCCGAAGGTGGGCGCACGACGCCTTCCGTCGTCGCGTTCACCCAGGGGGGTGAGCGGCTGGTCGGCACCGTGGCCAAGCGCCAGGCCGTGACCAACCCCCAGAACACCGTCTTCTCCATCAAGCGCTTCATGGGCCGCAAGGAGGCCGAGGTGCGTGAGGAGGAGTCGATCGTGCCCTACAAGGTGGTCGCCGGCCCCAACGGCGACGCGCGCGTCGAGGCGGGTGGCAAGCAGTACTCGCCGCCAGAGATCAGCGCGATGATCCTCGGCAAGCTGAAGGCTGACGCCGAGGCCTACCTGGGCGAGACGGTCGACAGCGCCGTGATCACGGTCCCGGCGTACTTCAACGACGATCAGCGCCAGGCCACCAAGGACGCGGGCAAGATCGCGGGCCTCGACGTCAAGCGGATCATCAACGAGCCCACGGCGGCTTCGCTGGCCTACGGCCTCGACAAGGAGTCAGACCAGACGATCCTCGTCTTCGACCTCGGCGGTGGCACGTTCGACGTGTCGGTGCTCGAGATCGGCGACGGCGTGTTCGAGGTCAAGGCAACCGCAGGTGACAACCACCTGGGCGGCGACAACTTCGACAAGGCGGTCGTGGACTGGTTGGTAGCCGAGTTCAAGAAGAGCCAGGGCATCGATCTGAGCCAGGACCCGATGGCCCTCCAGCGCCTCTACGAGGCGGCCGAGAAGGCCAAGATCGAGCTCTCGACAACCCAGGAGACGCAGATCAACCTGCCCTTCATCACCGCCGACGCCAGCGGGCCGAAGCATCTCGACATGCGGCTCACCCGGGCGAAGCTGGCCGAGCTGACCAGCGATCTGCTCGACCGCACGGTGGCGCCTGTGCGCCAGGCGCTCGACGACGCCAAGGACAAGGGCGCGGCTCAGATCGACCACGTCGTCCTGGTCGGCGGCATGACGCGCATGCCGGCGGTTCAGGAGAAGGTCAAGGAGCTCACGGGCAAGGAGCCGCACCGCGGCGTCAACCCCGATGAGGTCGTGGCCGTCGGCGCCGCCATTCAGGCGGGCGTCCTGGCCGGCGAGGTCAAGGACGTGCTGTTGCTCGACGTCACCCCGCTGACCCTCGGCATCGAGACCAAGGGCGGCGTGATGACGAAGCTGATCGAGCGCAACACGACGATCCCGACCCGCAAGGGCGAGGTCTTCTCGACCGCCGAAGACAACCAGCCGTCGGTCGAGATCCACGTGCTCCAGGGTGAGCGCGAGATGGCGATGTACAACAAGTCGCTGGGCAAGTTCCAGCTCACCGGCATCCCGCCGGCTCCGCGCGGCATCCCGCAGATCGAGGTCACGTTCGACATCGATGCCAACGGCATCCTCAACGTGTCGGCCAAGGATCTCGGTACTGGTAAGGAGCAGAAGATCGAGATCAAGGCCGGCTCCGGCCTCTCCGAGGACGAGATCAAGCGGATGGTGAACGATGCCGAGGCGCACGCCGAGGACGATCGCCGTCAGCGTGAGCTGGCCGAAGCTCGGAACAACGCCGAGAACGCCGCCTACCAGGCCGAGCGCCAGCTGAACGAGCTGGGCGACGCCGTCGACTCCTCCTCCAAGGAGGAGATCGAGGCCGCGATCAAGGAGGTGCGTGAGGTCCTGACCTCAGACGACGCTGCCCAGATCAACGCCAAGGCGGAGGCACTCCAGGCCTCGTTCCACAAGGTCTCAGAGGCCATGTATCAGCGGGCCCAGGAGCAGGCGGCAGCCGGGGCGGCGCAGGATGGCGCCGCTACCAATGGTGCGTCGGGCGACGGCGCCGCCGAGGAGGACGTCGTCGACGCCGAGGTAGTGGACGAGGGCAGGTAAATGACACCTCCCTTCGATGAGATCCGTGATTCGGGGGCCGCGCCTGCGGCCCCCGAGATGGAGGCCGATGAGTCGCAGCCGCTCGAGCCTTCGGTCCCCGCCGGGGAGCCGGAGGCGCCGGTAGGCCCCGCGGCGCCAGTGCAGACGCCTGAAGAGGACGCGGACGCGCCCGAAGAGGGAGCGCCCGAGCCCGGCCTCCCGGACGAGGAGGGCCGCGACGCGCGACAGCTCGAGCGTGACCTCGACGAGCTGACGGCTCGCGCCCAGAAGGCGGATGAGTATCTCGAGCTCGCGCAGCGCACTCGCGCCGACTTCGAGAACTACCGCAAGCGGGCGGCCCGCGACGCGGCAGCAGCCCAGGAGCGAGGCGTGGTCAAGCTGGTCCGGGAGCTGCTGCCGGCGGTCGACAACCTGGACCGGGCGCTCGAGTCGGTGTCGACGAATGGCGACTCGCAGGATGAGTTCCTCTCTGAGATCAAGCTGGTTCATGCCGAGGTCATCGCTGCGCTTGGCCGGGCGGGAGTCGAGCTGTACTCGCCCGAGGGTGAGAAGTTCGACCCAACGCGCCACGAGGCGGTGGCCCAGCAACCGGTCGACGGCGCCGAGGCTGGCACCGTCGTCGAGGTCTACCAGCGGGGTTGTCGTCTGGGCGAGTCGGTGATTCGCCCAGCCCGGGTCGTCGTCGCGGGATAGCAGGAGCAGCAGATGGCCGCGAGACCCGACTACTACAAGATCCTCGGGGTGGGCAAGGGTGCCTCGGACGAGGAGATCAAGAAGGCGTACCGCAAGCTGGCGCGCAAGTACCACCCGGACCGCAATCCGGGAGACAAGGCGGCAGAGGAGCGGTTCAAGGAGATCTCGCAGGCCCACGATGTCCTCTCCGACTCCGAGAAGCGCAAGGCGTATGACCGCGGCACCGGTCCGTTTGCCTTCGGCACGCAGGGCGGCGGCTTCGACCCCGGCGCGTTTGCCGGGGGGTTCGGCGACATCCTGTCCAACCTGTTCGGCGGGGCGGCCGGCACAGGGCGGGAGCGCACCGGTGGGCGGGCCACCGGCCCCCAGCGCGGTCGGGACCTCGAGACCGAGGTGTCACTGAGCTTCGATCAGGCCGTGAACGGGGCCCAGGTGCCGCTATCGGTGCCGACGTCACAGCCGTGCCCGACCTGCCACGGAACCGGTGCCAAGCCCGGGACGTCTCCCAAGGTGTGCCCGGTGTGCGGCGGCCGAGGTGTCGAGAACGAGAGCCAGGGGATTTTCTCGATCTCCCAGCCCTGCTCACGCTGCCACGGCGCGGGAACGATCATCGAGGACCCGTGTCCAACCTGCGGGGGAAGCGGGGCCCAGCGGACCGTGAAGCGGCTGCGGGTCAACATTCCCGCCGGGGTGAAGGACGGCAGCCGGATCCGGCTCGCCGGCAAGGGCGAGGCCGGCCCCCGAGGGGCCGAGCCGGGCGATCTCTACGTGATCACGCGGGTCAAGGAATCACCTGTCTTCAAGCGCGTCGGCGACAACCTCGAGGTCGAGGTTCCGCTGAGCATTCCCGAGGCCGTGCGCGGAGGAGTGGTCGAGGTCCCAACCCTGAACGCCTCCAAACGGTTGCGCGTGGCGCCCGGGACCAAGCACGGGACCGTCCAGCGGCTCCGGGGCGAGGGCCCGGCCCGGTTGGGTGGGCGTGGGCGCGGTGACATCCACTACCGCTTCGTGATCGACGTGCCGACCTCACTCTCCCCCGAGCAGGAGGACGCCGTGGACAAGCTCTCGCAGGTGATGAACGGCAATCCCCGGGCCGAGCTGTTCGCCAAGGCCGGCTCACGGACCAAGGCAGGGGCGGCGGCGGGAGGTGAGGCGTAATGGCGGCCGGGCGGTCGGACCGCGACGACACACCGAGGGCCTCGCGGACGACGACGCGGGTTCGCGTGTCTTCCCGTCGGGGTGTGTTCATGATTTCGGTTGCGGCCGAGCTGGCCGAGATGCACCCGCAGACGCTCCGCATGTACGAGGCGCGTGGGCTGATCGAGCCGAAGCGATCGCCCAAGGGGACACGTCTCTATTCCCACGAGGATGTTGAGCGCCTGCGCCGCATCCAGGAGATGACCGCCGAGATGGGTATGAACCTGGCGGGCGTGGAGCGCGTGTTCGAGCTCGAGGAGCAGCTCGAGGCGATGACACGGAAGGTCGAAGCCCTGGAGCGCCGCGCCAAGGAGCTGAAGGCCGAGGTCGAGCGTCTCGAGCACGTGCGGCGCGAGCTGCGGGCCGAGATCGTCCCCTACGTCAAGGGCGGGCAGCTGGTCCGCGCGGCCGATATCAAGCAGCTGAAGATCACGCTCAGAGCCTCCAAGAGCCAGCAATCCGGTGATAAGATCTAAGTCGAACAGACTTAGATCTTCAACCCGCCGAGGCTGACACCTGATGCAACCAGACCGTTTCACGATCAAATCTCAAGAGGCGATCCAAGCTGCCCAGCAGCTGGCCGAGGAGCGCGCCAATCCCCAGGCCGCGCCTGAGCACCTGCTCGCCGTGCTGCTCGAGCAGGAGGAGGGACTCGTCCTTCCTGTGCTGCGCAAGCTCGGCATCGAGCCGAGCCTCGTGCGCCAATCGGTCAACCAGGCGCTCGACGCACTGCCCAAGCTGAGCGGTGGCTCGACGGCCGAACCGACCGGGGCCTCGAGCGATCTCATTCAGGTCCTGCGCGACGCCGAAAAGGAGATGCGTGAGCTCGGTGACCAGTACGTCTCGACGGACCACCTCCTGCTTGCGATCGCGGCCCACCCCGGGGCAGCGGGCGATGCGCTGCGCGCCAACGGGGCCGCGCACGACGAGCTTCTGAAAGCGCTGAGCGAGGTCCGGACCCAGCCCGTCACCGACCAGAATCCCGAAGATAAGTTTCAGGCGCTCGAGCGCTTTGGCCGCGATCTGACGGAGGCCGCGCGTGAGAGCAAGCTTGACCCGGTGATCGGCCGCGATGACGAGATTCGTCGCGTGATCCAGGTTCTGAGCCGGCGCACCAAGAACAATCCGGTCCTCATCGGAGAGCCGGGCGTGGGCAAGACGGCGATCGTCGAAGGCCTGGCCCAGCGGATCGTCGACGAGGACGTGCCCGAGGGCCTGCGCGACCGCCGCGTCGTGGCCCTCGACCTCGGCGCGATGGTCGCCGGGTCCAAGTACCGCGGCGAATTCGAGGACCGGCTGAAGGCGGTGCTCAAGGAGATCGCCGATGCCAAGGGCCAGATCATCGTGTTCATCGACGAGCTGCATACGATCGTCGGTGCCGGCGCGGCCGAGGGCGCCATGGACGCCGGGAACATGCTCAAGCCGATGCTGGCCCGCGGCGAGCTGCGGGCGGTCGGCGCGACGACGCTCGACGAATACCGCAAGCACATCGAGAAGGACGCCGCGCTCGAGCGGCGCTTCCAGCCGGTGTACGTCGGCGAGCCGACGGTCGAGGACACGATCGCGATCCTGCGTGGGCTCAAGGAGCGCTACCAGGACCACCACGGCGTTCGCATCCAGGACTCCGCCCTGGTGGCCGCGGCAACTCTGAGTCATCGCTACATCGCCGACCGCTTTCTGCCGGATAAGGCGATCGACCTGGTCGACGAGGCGGCGTCACGGATTCGCATGGAGATCGACTCCAAGCCGACCGAGATCGATGAGGTCGACCGGCACATCATGCAGCTCGAGATCGAGCTCCAGTCTCTGGGCGAGGACGATGATCCCGGCACCGTGACCCGTCGCGAGCAGCTCGAACGCACCCTGGCCGAGGAGCGCGAGCGGTCTGTGGCGATGACGGCCGAGTGGCAGCGTGAGAAGGAGGCGACGAAGACCGTCGCCGAGGTTCAGTCGCAGCTGGTGCAGGCGCGAGCCGAGCTCGAGCGGGCCGAGCGCGAGGCGGACCTGGGACGGGCGGCGGAGCTGAAGTACGGCGCGATCCCCGACCTGGAGAAGCAGCTCGAGGCCGCGGAATCCGCGGAGGACGACGCCGCCGAGCTGCGCTTCCTCAAGGACCACGTCGATGCCGAGGACGTGGCAGAGGTGGTCGCCAAGTGGACCGGGATCCCGGTGAGCCGGCTGATGGAGGGCGAGATCGAGAAGCTCGTGCACATGGAGGAGCGGCTGCATCAGCGCGTGGTCGGCCAGGACGAGGCGGTTGAGGCCGTCTCAGCCGCCCTGCGACGCTCCCGTGCGGGCCTCCAGGACCCCAACCGGCCGATCGGCACCTTCCTGTTCCTCGGGCCCACCGGGGTCGGCAAGACCGAGCTCGCGCGAGCGCTGGCCGAGTTCATGTTCGACTCCCAGGACGCGATGGTCCGGATCGACATGTCGGAGTACATGGAGAAGCACTCAGTGTCGCGGCTGGTCGGCGCCCCTCCGGGCTACGTCGGCTACGACGAGGGCGGCCAGCTCACCGAGGCGGTGCGGCGCAGGCCCTATGCCGTGGTGCTGCTCGACGAGATCGAGAAGGCCCACCCCGACGTGTTCAACACCCTGCTTCAGGTGATGGACGACGGCCGGCTGACCGACGGCCAGGGACGCACGGTGTCGTTCAAGAACGTCGTGCTGATCATGACCTCGAACATCCCCGGTGGCCGAGCCGGTGTCGAGGCGCACTTCAAGCCGGAGTTCATCAACCGGCTCGATGACATCGTCGAATTCCAGTCGCTCACCCGCGAGCAGATCGGCGAGATCGTCGACCTCCAGGTCAACCAGCTCATCCAGCGGGTGCGTGAGCGTGACATCGAGGTCGAGTTGACCGACGAGGCGAGAACGCTTCTCGGCAACCTCGGGTACGACCCGACCTACGGCGCTCGCCCGCTCAAGCGGGTGATCCAGAAGCGCCTCGTGGACCAGCTGGCGCTGGCGATTCTCGAGGGTCGCTTCGGACCGGGCGACGCCGTCCGGGTCGATGCTGAGAATGGTGAGCTCAGGCTGGAGAAGGCGGAGGCGGCGGCAACGGTGTAGAAGTCGGGCACTGGCAGCCACCGAGAAGGGAGGAACCGTGCCCACCTACATCATGCTTTGCACGCTGACGCCCGAGGGCGTCCAGACGATCAAGAACAACCCGTCGCGGATTCGCGAGGTCAACCGTGAGGTCGAGCAGCTCGGCGCCACCGTGAAGGCACAGTGGGCGACGCTCGGCCAGTTCGACTTCGTAAACGTGGTCGAGGCTCCAGACGAGAAGATCATCTCCCGGGTCTCGCTCGAGCTCGGGTCGCGGGGGACGGCCAAGTACGAGACGCTGACCGCGATCCCGATCGACGACTTCATTGGCGCGATCTGAGGCGGTCGCCGAGTGAGGGGCCGGTGAGCCCAGGGGAGCCCGAGTGCGTCCTCGTCGTTGGATCAGGCGCGCGCGAGCACGCGATCGTGCAGTCGCTGCTGCGCTCGCCGCGCCGCCCTGAGGTGCTGTGCGCGCCCGGCAACGCGGGGATCGCTGAGCAGGCGCGCCTGTTGGCCATCTCCTCCGAGGATCTCGATGGCCTGGTCGCCGCGGCGGCGCGTGAGCGGGTGTCGCTCGTCGTCGTGGGCCCCGAGGCGCCGCTCGTGGCAGGGCTCATCGACCGTCTTCAGGCCGTCGGAATCGGCTGCTTCGGACCGGGCGCCGCCGCCGCCCGGCTCGAGGGCTCGAAAGCCTTCTGCAAGGAGGTGATGGAGGCGGCCGGCGTCCCGACGGCCGCCTACCGGGTCGTGACAAGCGTCGAAGCGGGCCTCGAGGCAATACCCACGTACCCCGTTGTGATCAAGGCCGACGGCCTCGCCGCCGGGAAGGGAGTGATGATCGTCGCGGACGAGCATGAGGCGCGCCAGGCGCTCGAGGCGCTTCTCGTTGAGCGGCGCTTCGGCACCGAGCGGGTCGTGGTCGAGGAGCACCTCGAGGGCTATGAGTTGTCGTTGCTCGCCCTGTGCGACGGCGAGCGCGCGCTGGCGCTCGCCTCGGCGCAGGATTACAAGCGCATCTTCGATGGAGATCGGGGGCCGAACACCGGCGGTATGGGCTCCTATTCACCCGTCTCGGCTGTGGACGCGGCGGCCGCGAACCAGCTCGCCCTGCGCATCCACCAGCCGGTGCTCGATGAGCTGGCGCGGCGAGGCAGCCCGTTTCACGGGGTGCTCTACGCCGGGCTGATGATGACCGCGGACGGCCCCAAGGTGCTCGAGTTCAACGTCCGCTTTGGCGATCCCGAAACGCAGGCGATTCTTCCGCGCCTGCGCACCGACCTGCTCGCGCTGATGGAGCGCGCGGCCATGCCCGGGGGGTTGAATGGGGCCGACCTCGAGTGGAGTACGGATATTGCGGTGACCGTGGTGCTGGCGAGCCGCGGCTATCCCGAGTCCTCCTCGAGCGGCGATGTCATCACCGGCCTTGACCGAATCCCGGAGAGCGTCTACGTGACCCACGCCGGCACGGCACGGCGCGCGGACGGCGAGGTCGTAACCGCGGGCGGCCGCGTGCTGAATGTCACCGCGTTGGGACCTGATGCGGCGTCCGCCCGTGGCGCCGCCTATGCTGCCGCGGAGATGATCGACTTCGATGGCAGGCAGCTGCGCCGAGATATCGCTCTGCGGGTCCGCTGAGCATGACCGAACAACCGCAGACAATCGTCGAGGAGGGCCTCACAGAGCCTCAACCCGAGCTCGAGGAGCTCGACGTCGATGCGCCCCAGGTGGGGATCGTGATGGGATCCAAGAGCGATCTTCCGGCCATGGAGGCAGCCGAGAAGGAGCTCACCGAGCGCGGGATCCGCAGCGAGGTGCGGGTGATGTCGGCCCACCGCGAGCCCGACAAGGTTGCCGACTACGCGCGCAACGCGAGGCTGCGTGGCCTCCGGGTGATCATCGCCGGTGCCGGGCTGTCCGCCGCGTTGCCCGGGGTCGTCGCGGCGCACTCCGACCTGCCCGTCATCGGTGTTCCGCTGACCAGCCGGACGTCGGTGGCCGGTGGACTCGACGCGCTCCTGTCGATCAGCCAGATGCCGCCCGGCGTCCCGGTGGCGTGCGTGGGCGTCGACAACGCGCGTAACGCCGCCGTCCTCGCGGCCAGGATCCTCAGCAGCTAGGAGCACGACGCGGTAAAGGTGCGGCGCTAGCCTTAGGCCCGCGGCAACTGATGCCCGACGTTATTCACCTGACATCGGTCGGAGGGAGTCCTCTTCTGGACTCGGCCGGAGAGCGCTTGGGCCGGGTCGAGGATCTGATCGCGCGCCTCGACCACGGCCAGGGCCTGCCGCCGATCGTGGGACTGAAGGCGCGGATCGGCGGCCGCGACCTGTTCGTGCCTGCCGATCGGATCGCCGAGCTCGGCCCGGACGCGGTCCGGATCTCGACGACCAAGCTCAACCTCGCCCAGTTCGAGCGCCGGCCCGGCGAGGTGCTGCTGCGGCGCGACGTCCTCGACCACGACGTGATCAACGTCACGACGGCACGACTGGTCCGGGTGCGCGAGGTCGAGCTCGTCTGCGAGGACGGAGCCTGGAGAGTGGCGGGAGTCGACCCCAGCCTGCGCCCGAGGCTGTTCCGCTTCCTGCCCCGGCGCTTTCGCGGTCATGACACCGAGCACAAGCAGTTCGTGCCCTGGAACGACGTCGAGCCGTTCATGGCGCACGTGCCCACTTCGCGGCTGAAGCTGACGACGCGGCGCCTGCGGCGCCTGCACCCAGCTCAGATCGCCGATCTCGTCGAGGCCGCCTCCCACGAGGAGGGCGAGGAGATCCTCGAGGCGGTTGGTGAGGATAAGGAGTTCGAGGCCGACGTCTTCGAGGAGCTCGACGACGAGCATCAGGTCGAGTTCCTGCGTGATCGTCCGGACCCCGAGGCCGCCTCGGTCCTGGCACGAATGGACCCGGACGACGCAGCCGACCTCCTGCTCGAGCTCGACCAGGAGCGGCGCCTGCCCATCCTGAACCTCCTGCCGCCGTCCAAGCAGGGCAAGATCCGCAGCCTCCTGGGCCACAATCCGTCCACCGCAGGTGGCCTGATGAACCCCGATTTCATCTCCGTGGCCGCCGACGCGACCGTGGAGCGGGCGCTCGAGCGCGTACGGGCGAGCGAACTCGGGGCCCAGCAGGCCTCGATCGTCTGCGTCGTCGACGGGGGCAGGCTCGTGGGGACACTGGGTCTGGCCGAGCTGGTCCGCGCCGACTCAGCGGCGAGCCTCGTGAGCGTTGTCGATTCGACCTGTCCCACGGTGACCGTCGATGCCGAGCTACCCGAGGTCGCCCGCGTGATGTCGGACTACAACCTGATCGCGATCCCGGTCCTCGACGGCGGCGGGGCCGTGGCCGGGATCATCGCGGTCGACGACGTGCTCGAGCTGCTGATCCCCGAGGAGTGGCGCTGGCGCGCGGGCGTGGCGCGGGATTAGCCGCCGGGGCGGCCGGCTTGCCCCGGGGCTAGCCGCCGGCGCGACGGCGCACGAACCGTTCAGCCACGCGGACGGCGTCGTCCACCGTCCTCCAACAGAGGGCGGCGGGTGTATCCGTTGGCCAGTGGTAGTTGAGCGGCAGCCCGGTGTGCTCGATCGAAGCCAGCGTGACGGTGGGATAGCCGGCACGCATCGAGATGAGGCCATCGGTTGCCGCCACCGTCCTCAGCCCCCGGGCGACCTCCACGCCGACGTCGGCGGCCGCAGCCGCAAGCTCCTCACGCATGTGAAGTGGGTAGTCGTGGATCTTCAACATCCCCTCTCCCTCGACCACAACCATCCTGCTGCTGCCGAGGCATTCCAGGCACAGAACCTCCGTCCGCTCGCGGTCCAGGTTCGGGAAGTGGCGGTGAGCGAAGCCCTGCATCCCCTCCGAGAAGGACTCTTCAGATCCCGTGGAGACAAGCAGCACGCGGAGGCCGGTAAGCGGTCGATCACGCAGGGATCGTGCTAGGGCGAGCAGGGCCCCCACCGCAGCCAGGTTGTCGTTGGCCCCGGGTACGACTCCTCGGAGGCCGATGTCGACCATGGCGGCCAGCGCCCCCAGGGCAAACACCGTGCCGCTGGATAGCAATCGCCGGGAGCCCAGAGCCGCTCCGGCGAGCACGAGCAGCGGCCCGGCCCAGGTGGCGTGCATGATGGGGAGCGTGTGGCTGGCCTGTGCGTGGAGCCTCGGCCATAGCTTGGGGCCAATCTCGCTCAGCGCCGGGTGGAACACGAGTCCGGAATGGGCGGCATCGTGGTGGGCAACGACGATCACGGTCCGCTCCGCGTCGAGATCGCCGGTGTGGCCGACGACGTTCCAGGTCGCACGGCGGGGGAACAACGCCCATCGAAACCTGAATCCCCGGCCGGTGACGTCGTCCCACGCAGCGGTGGCCGCCGTGACGCCGGCCAGCGCCGCCACGGCGCGGCCGACGCGACCTCGGCGGCGGAGGGCCAGCGCCCCACCCGCCGCCCCCACGGCATTAACCAGGGCCAGGGGCCACCAATAGCCGCCGTGCGCCTGTTCCTCCTCGATCTGTGCCGAGCAGCCGAGTTCGTTCAGCCTGTCGGCGATCCATTCAGCGGCCCGCCGTTCGCCGTCCGAAGCCGAGGGGCGGTCGAAGGCCGCCAACACGTGGACGGCGTGACGCCAGATCTCACGGTCGGCGGTCGATGCGGCGGTCGCTGGCGGGTCAAGCACGGCGGGCTATTGTGGCGATGCCGGCCTCATGGCGCTCGCCGCCCGGACCTGACCCTCGTTGCGCCGTCTGCTGGTACCCTCGAAAGTGTCGCCAGCAGGGCGACGAGAGGATCGAAATGGCCCACCACGACGGACATTTAGACAGCGACGAGCTACCGCGAAGTAGTCGGTTCGCGGCTGGCGTGGTGAGCTCTTCCTCCCGACCCTAGTCCGGAGCCAGAGACCTCCCGCCGGCCGCGACGAGTGCGCGGACGAGAAGGCGAAAGGAGGTCGAGCACATGGCGACGAGTGGCGTGGGCGAGCGCGAGCACGCCGTGCTCGACCCCGCGACCGAGGCCGAGATCAAGGGTGCGTTCGGAACCCTCAGGGACACCGACGATGCCCATCGCAGCCTCCGTTCGCGACTCCTGGCGCTGCTCGCGATCGTCGGCCCCGGGCTGATCGTCCTGATCGGCGATAACGACGCCGGTGGCGTCTCCACCTACGCCCAGGCGGGTCAGAACTACGGCACCGGGCTGCTCTGGGTCCTGCTGCTCCTCGTCCCTGTCCTGATCGTCAATCAGGAGATGGTCGTGCGTCTCGGAGCCGTCACCGGGGTCGGTCACGCCAAGCTCATCATCGAGCGCTTCGGCCGCTCGTGGGGCCTATTCGAGTCGGGATTCCTGCTCCTCCAGAACTTCCTCATCATCGTGACTGAGTTCATCGGCGTGAGCCTGGCCCTCGGCTACTTCGGGGTATCGCAGTACATCTCGGTTCCGATCGCCGCCGCCGCCCTCATAGCGGTGACCGCCAGCGGGAGCTTCCGGGCCTGGGAGCGCTCGATGTTCGTGTTCATGTTCGGGAACCTGCTGCTGATCCCGCTCTTCTTCCTCTCGCATCCGCGCGCTGGCAACATCGCGCACCACCTGTTCGTTCCCGGGATTCCCGGGGGCGCCAACTCGACGGCGATCCTGCTCCTCATCTCGATCGTCGGCACCACGGTCGCCCCCTGGCAGCTCTTCTTTCAGCAGTCGAACATCGTCGACAAGCGGATCACCCCGCGCTGGATCAATTACGAGCGGCTCGACACGATCCTCGGCGCCGTCGTGGTCGTGGTCGGCGCCGCTGCCCTGATCTGCGCCGCCGCCTTTGCCCTGGGCGGTACCCGCTACGCCGGTGGCTTCACCGATGCCGGCGGCGTCGCCTCCGCGCTCCGTCACACGGTCGGCCCGGTCGCCGGTGCCTTCTTCGCGGTCGTGCTGCTCAACGCTTCGCTGATCGGGGCGGGCGTCGTAACTCTGGCCACCAGCTACGTGGTCGGCGATGTCTTCGGGACGCGGGGCTCGCTGCACCGCAGCTTCTTCGAGGCCAAGGGCTTCTACTCGGTGTTCATCGTCCTGATCCTGGCCGCCGGGGCGATCGTGCTCATCCCCGGAGCTCCCCTGGGTGTGATCGTTGAAGCCGTGCAGGCGCTGTGCGGAATCCTTCTGCCCATGACCACGGTGTTCCTGCTCATGCTCTGCAACGACCGTGAGGTGTTGGGCCCGTGGACCAACCCGCGGTGGCTCAAGGCGCTGGCCAGCCTGATCGTGGCGGCTCTCGTCCTGCTGTCGCTGATCCTCACCATCACGACGCTGTTCCCGCACGTCGATGTGACCGCGCTCGCTCTCGGTGGCGGTGCGGTGCTCGCGGTGGCCCTCGCCACGATGGGTCTGTACTCCTCACGGACCCGCTCCACCGTCACAGGTCCGGTCAGCGGCTCTCCGGTCGAGGTTCCGAAGGAGCGCTGGACGATGCCACCTGCGGCACTCCTATCGCGGCCGGAGTGGTCGATGGGCAAGCGCGTCGCGATGTGGGCGCTCGGGTCCTACATGGTCGTGGCCCTGGCGCTGCTGATCGTCAAATCGGTGCAGCTGGCCGGCGGGTAATAATCGACGCGTGATACCTCGCTATACCCGGCGCGAGCTGGCCGAGATCTGGTCTGACGAGGCTCATTTCGAGGCCATGCGTCAGGTCGAGATCGCCGCGGCGGAGGAGCTCGAAGGTCCAACTGAGCGGGAGCTGGAGGCGATTCGCGCTTCCAGCTTCACCGTGGAGGCGATCGCCGAGCGCGAGCGGGTCACCGACCATGACACGGCCGCGTTCGTGGATGTTCTCGCCGCCTCGGCCGGGCCGGCCGGCCGCTGGATTCATCACGGCCTGACGTCGAGCGACGTCCTCGATACCGGACTCGCGCTGCAGCTGCGGCGTGTCGCCGAGCTCGTGCTTCCGGATTCCCGGCGCCTCGTCGAGGCCCTGGCCGCCCGGGCGCGTGAGCACACGCACACCCTGACCGTCGGCCGGACGCACGGGATCCACGCCGAGCCCACGACCTTTGGCGTGAAGCTCGCCTCGTTCACGTTTGAGGCTCATCGGAACGCCGAACGGTTGGAGCGGGCATTCGCCCAGGCGACGGTGGGGGCCATCTCGGGCGCCGTGGGGACGTATTCGGCCACCTCCCCGGCCTTCGAGGAGCGCGTCCTGCGACGGCTGGGGCTGGAGCGGGAGCCCGCCTCGACCCAGGTTGTGGCGCGTGACCGTCATGCCGAGCTGTTGGGAGCGATCGCCCTGGCGGGAGCCGGGATGGAGCGGCTGGCACTCGAGCTCCGCCACCTGGCGCGGACCGAGGTCGGAGAGGTCTCCGAGCCCTTCGGGGCGGGTCAGAAGGGCTCGAGCGCGATGCCCCACAAGCGCAACCCGATCAAGTCCGAGCAGGTTGTCGGTCTGGCCCGGGTTCTCCGCGCCAACGCCCACGCCGCGCTCGAGGACGTTGCGCTCTGGCATGAGCGCGACATCTCCCACTCCTCCGTGGAGCGGATCATCATTCCCGACTCAACGATCCTGCTCGACCACCTCCAGCGGCGCACGCTGGCCCTGATCGAGGGCATGGTGGTGAACGTCGAGCGCATGCGGGAGAACCTGGACCTCACCTACGGGGCCCTGTTTTCCCAGCGGGTGCTGCTCGCGCTCGTGGAGCGGGGACTCGGTCGAGATGACGCCTATCGCGTCGTCCAGCGGCTGGCTCGCCAGGCCATCGACGAGCGGCGAGCAATGCGTGAGCTCCTGGCCGCCGATCCTGCTGCGTCGGGCCTGGAACTCGACGCGGTCTTCGACTACCAGCCCTTCGTGCGCTACGCCGACGACATCGTGGGCCGTCTGGACGAGATAGCTCCGCAGAGAAGCCCGGCCGGCGTCGCCTGAGGCAGACCCCGAGCCGCGCAACCAACGGGCTCACCGGTTGTTAGCTCTCCCGGTAACCGGGTGCTCTGAGAGCACCCACACGACTAGGGAGTTCTGATGAAGAACGTCTTCCGGCGCCGTCCGTCGGCGTCAATGGTGGTCGCGACGACGGCGCTGGTCTTCGCCGTGTCGGGCTCAGCACTCGCGGCGAGCAATCTGGTCAGCGGAGACAGCCTGATCAAGAAGCACTCGCTTTCCGGCAACCGTCTGCGCAATCACACGATCACCGCCACGTAGGTCAACACGAACAAGCTCTCGACCCCAATCTCGAAGGTGACCTACGCCGTCACCACGGTCACCGTCCCGAAGACCGGACCCGGGGGACAGCTCGTGACCGCGGCCTGCCCCACCGGAACCTTCGTGATCGGCGGGGGCGCGAGCGTCAGCAACGAGAAGGCCGGGTTGGTCAACGATTCCTATCCCCAGGCCAAGACGCTGTGGGCGGCTGACGTCTTCAACAACAGCTTCACCACGCCGTTGACGGCGACGGTCACGGCGATCTGCGCCCCGGCGGCCGCGACGGCGCCGTAGGCGGCGAGGGCCAGCCGCGACGCGCCCGTCGAAGCGGAGTCCGCACTTAGCGTGAAGGCGACCCCGGGAGGTGTCCCGGGGTCGCCGACCCCGTTGCTAGCATCGCCCCAGTGACTGCTCTGCGCGACTTGCCCCGCATTGCATCGGGCAAGGTTCGCGAGATCTATGAGGCGCCGGATCAGACGCTGCTGCTGGTGGCCTCGGACCGGATCTCGACCTACGACGTCGTCCATCCGACGCCGATCCCCGATAAGGGCAAGGTTCTGACCGGCCTGTCGGCGTTCTGGTTCGAGCGGACGGGGCACATCATCCCCAATCACCTGATCTCGGTCACCGACGGGGTGCCCGAGGAGGCGCGTGGCCGCGCGATGCTCGTCCAGCGTCTCGAGATGCTGACCGTCGAGTGCGTCGTCCGCGGCTACATCACCGGCTCGGGGTGGAAGGACTATCAGCGCACCGGCGCCGTGTGCGGGATCCAGCTGCCCGAGGGCCTGCGGGAGTCAGATCAGCTTCCGGAACCGATCTTCACCCCGACGACGAAGGCGACGACCGGGCACGACGAGGCGGTCGACTTCGAGGGGGCCGTCGAGCTGATCGGCGACCGGGCGCTGGCCGAGCGCGTCCGGGACGTGTCACTCGAGCTCTACCGGTTCGCCGCCGAGCACGCGCGTGAGCGAGGCATCATCCTCGCCGACACCAAGTTTGAGCTGGGCCTCGCGGCGGATGGGAGCCTGACCCTCGGGGACGAGGTGTGCACGCCCGACTCCTCACGCTTCTGGCCCGCCGATCAATACGAGCCCGGACGTTCGCAGCCGAGCTTCGACAAGCAGTACGTGCGGGATTGGGCCTCCTCGACTGGCTGGGACCGCAACCCACCCGCGCCGGCGATCCCGGATGACGTGGTCAGCCGCACCCGCGGGAAGTACGTCGAGGCCTACGAGCGGATCACGGGCGAACCGTTCGACGCCTGGTTGACCCGTACGCAGGGTTGATGCGCGCCCGGGTCCTGGTCCGACCGAAACAAGGAATCCTCGATCCGCAGGGCCAGGCCGTCGAACGTGCGCTGCCTGCGCTTGGGTTCAGCGGCGTGGCCAACGTCCACGTGGGGCGCCTGATCGAGCTCGACGTCGACGATCCATCACAGCTCCCCGAGATGTGCGAGCGGCTGCTGGCCAACCCGCTGGTGGAGGATTACGAGATCGTCGAGGAAAACGGCCGGTGAAATTCGGCGTCGTCCGGTTTCCCGGCTCGTGTGACGAGGTCGACGCGCTGGAGGCGGCGCGGCGGGTGGGGGATGCCGTGCTGCTGTGGCACGCCGACCATGACCTCCAGGACGTCGATGCGGTGATCGTCCCCGGCGGCTTCTCCTACGGCGACTACCTGCGCGCGGGGGCGATCGCGCGGTTCGCGCCGGTCATGGAAGAGGTGGCGGACTTCGCCCGCGGCGGTGGTCTCGTCCTCGGCATCTGCAACGGCTTTCAGGTTCTGTGCGAGGCGGGCCTGCTGCCCGGCGCCCTGCTCCCCAACACCTCGCTCAAGTTCGTCTTTCGACAGGTGGCGCTGGAGGTTGTGGACGCGGACACCCCGTTCACCAACGCGTGCCAGCCCGGAGAGCGCCTATCCGTCCCGGTGAAGCACACCACGGGGCGTTATTTCAGCCCCGAGCCGGTCCACGTCGTGCTCCGCTACGCCCCGGGAGAGAACCCCAACGGCTCGCAGGACGACATCGCCGGGGTATGCAACGACGCCGGCAACGTGTTCGGCCTGATGCCGCACCCGGAGCATGCGGTCGATCCCCTCACCGGGTCGACGGACGGCCTGAAGATCTTCGAGTCGCTGCGAGCCCAGGTTGACGATCGCGTCCACGCCTAGCCGTCACCGCCAGCTCGGCCTCACCGACCACGAGTACGAGCTCATCGTCGAGCGGCTCGAACGCGAGCCGGGAGACGTCGAGCTGGCCATGCTCTCGCTCATGTGGTCAGAGCACTGCGCCTACAAGCACAGCCGCAAGCTGCTGCGGCGCCTGCCGACCCAGGGCCCCCACGTGATCATGGGACCGGGGGAGAACGCGGGAGCGGTGGATGTCGGCAGCGGGCTTGCCCTCGCCTTCAAGGTCGAGTCGCACAATCACCCGAGTGCGGTCGAGCCCTTCCAGGGGGCGGCCACCGGGGTGGGGGGAATCCTGCGTGACGTGTTCGCGGTGGGGGCGCGGCCGATCGCGGTACTTGACTCGCTGCGCTTCGGTGAGCCCGAGGGGTCCGAGCGCTCGCGCTACCTGCTGGAGCGCGCGGTGGCGGGCATCGGCCACTACGGCAACTCGATCGGCGTGCCCACGGTGGGTGGCGAGATCTATTTCGAGTCCTCGTATGAGCAGAACTGCCTGATCAACGCGATGTGCCTGGGCCTGGCCCCGCGCGAGCGCCTGATCCGATCGGCTGCGGTCGGAGTCGGGAATGTGCTGATGCTGCTCGGCGCGCTCACGGGCCGGGACGGGATCGGCGGGGCGTCGGTCCTGGCCTCGGCGGAGCTCGGCGAGGGCGATGAGGCGAAGCGGCCGTCGGTCCAGATCGGCGACCCGTTCACGGAGAAGAAGCTGCTCGAGTGCTGTCTCGAGCTCCTCGACCGCGGACTGCTCAGTTCGCTCCAGGATCTCGGGGCGGCCGGTCTCACCTCCTCGGCCTCCGAGATGGCGAGCAAGGGCGAGGTGGGGATCGACATCGACGTCTACCGCGTGCCGCTCCGGGAGCCCGGAATGGAGCCCTTCGAGATCATGATCTCGGAATCACAGGAGCGCATGCTCTGCGTCGTCGAGCCCGAGCGCGTGGCCGAGGTCATGGACGTCTGCGAGCACTGGGAGGTGCCCGCGACGCCGATCGGCAGTGTCACCGAGGGACGACGGCTGCGCGTGCTCAACCGCGGCAACGTCGTGGCCGACCTTCCCGTCGAGGTCCTCGTCGACGAATGCCCGCTCTACGATCTCGAGCCGATCCAGCCGGCGATCGAGCTCTATCCCGCGCCGCCGCCGAAGCTCAGTGGCGGCGAGTCGCCGGGCGAGGTCTTGCTGGCGCTGCTCGCCTCGCCGAACGTGGCCTCACGCCGGCCAGTGTTCGAACAGTACGACCCGATCGTCGGGTCACGCACGGTCCGCCGGCCCGAGGAAGCGGACGCCGCGGTTCTGATGCTGCCCGACGGGTCCGCGATCGCCGTCTCGATCGACGGCAACGGCCGGCGCGTTGCCTGTGATCCGCGCCGGGGGGCGGCGGAGGCGGTGTTCGAATGTGCGGCCAACCTCGCCTGCGTGGGCGCCGAGCCGCTGGGGTTGACGAACTGTCTGAACTTCGGCAACCCGGAGAAGCCGCACGTGGCCTGGCAGCTGACCGAAGCCGTGGAGGGTCTGGCTGAAGCGTGCGAGGCGCTCGGGATCCCCGTGGTCGGCGGCAACGTCTCGCTCTATAACGAGGCCCCAGCGGGCCCGATCTTGCCCACCCCGGTGGTGGGGATCGTGGGCAAGCTCCCCGATGCCCGCCGGGCCGGGCGACTCGGGTTCGCCGGGGATGGCGACGCGATCGCACTGGTGGGTGAGTTCAGGCCGTCGCTCAGCGGGTCTGAGGTCGAGAAGCTGATGGGACGCCCGCCGCGCGGCCCGCTGCCGTCCGTGAAGGCGACAGCCGTCCGTGACGCGCGTGAAACCGTCCGGGATGGGATTCGCAGCGAGGCGCTCCACAACGCGCACGACATCGCCGAGGGCGGGCTGGGGGTCGCGCTGGCCGAGTGCTGCATCGCCGGGCGCATCGGGGCGCGGGTCGAGCTGCCGGCCGACTTCGAGCTATTCGGGGAGTCGCCTGGCACCGCGTACGTGGTCTCGGGTCCGGAAGAGGTCGTGGCCCGGATCGGCCAGGCCATCGGTCGCGTGGGCGGAGACCGCCTCGAGGTAGTCGGCCGGCTCGACGTCGCGCTCGCCGAGCTGACGACGGCGTTCGAGGGCGGGTTGGAGCGATTCGGGTGAGCCGCGTTGCTAGGCTAAAAGCCCAGCTTCTGCCGGGGACTGCGCAATGTCTTCTGTGAGCGACCATCGCGATGGCCCTCGCGACGAGTGCGGCGTCTTCGGGATCTACGCGCCGGAGCACGACGTCGCCCGTCTGTCCTACTTTGCCCTGTTCGCGCTGCAACATCGCGGGCAGGAGTCGGCGGGTATCGCCACCGCGCAGCGCGGGGGCGGGATCATGGCCATTCGCGATCAGGGTCTCGTGGCCCAGGTGTTTGACGAGCACATCCTGCGCTCGCTGGTCGGGGACATGGCGATCGGCCACGTTCGTTACTCGACCACCGGCTCCTCGGAGTGGGAGAACGCCCAGCCGATCGTCCGTGACGACCGGCGGACCCTGGCGCTGGCGCACAACGGCAACCTGATCAACGCGGTCGAGCTGCACTCCGAGCTCCGGGAGAGCGGCGTTCCGTTCAGCTCGACCTCCGACTCCGAGATCATCGCCGCCCTGCTGGCCACGCACCCCGCGGAGCGGATTGAGGATGCCGTGGCCGAGGTCGTGCCGCGTTTGAAGGGCGCCTTCTCGACCGTGCTCATGACCGACGAGGCGGTGATCGCGTTCCGGGACCCGGCCGGCGTCCGCCCGCTGGTGCTGGGCGAGATCGTGGACGAGGAGGGGCGTCCGTCCTACTGCGTCGCCTCTGAGTCGTGCGCGTTTGACCTGATTGGGGCCCGTTATCTGCGTGAGGTGCAGCCGGGCGAGATGGTGACGCTGACCGAGGGCGGTTTCCGGACTCGGATGGTGGCCGAGGGCGAGCGCAGGGCCTTCTGCCTGTTCGAGTACATCTACTTCGCGCGGCCCGACACCAAGATGGCGGGCACCGTGCTTCAGGTGGCCCGAGCGCGCATGGGCGAGATCCTGTGGCGCGAGGCGCCGGTCGAGGCGGATGTCGTGATCCCGGTGCCGGACTCAGGCAACCCGGCGGCGCGCGGCCTGGCGCGGGCGGCGGGGCTGCCCCAGGACGACGGCTTCATCAAGAACCGCTACGTCGCCCGGACGTTCATCCAGCCGGGCCAGGAGTTACGCCGGCACGGTCTGCGGCTCAAGTTCAACCCGCTGCCCGAGGTCGTCGCGGGCAAGCGGCTGATCGTGGTCGACGACTCGATCGTGCGGGGTAACACGACGCGGCAGATCGTCCAGATGCTTCGCGAGGCCGGGGCGGCCGAGATCCATCTGAGGATCTCGGCGCCGCCGATCCAGCATCCGTGTCACTACGGGATCGACATGTCGACGCGCGAGGAGATGGTTGCCCACGGGCGCTCGGTGGAGGAGGTCGCGGCCGAGCTGGGAGCCGACTCGCTGCATTACCTGTCGCTGGAGGGCGTCTACCAGGCGGTGGGTGTGACTCGTGAGACGCACTGCGACGCCTGCTTCAGCGGCGAGTACCCGCTGGCCGGGACCGACGAGGCGAACGGCAAGCACGCGTTGGAGGCGGAGCTGCCGCTCGTCCGGGCTTGAGGCGGGCCCGCGGCGTCCGGGCGGGCCGCCGCCCCGCTCGCGGCGGAGTCGTCTGGGAGGAAACTTTGGCTATATCCAAGTTTTCTCCCGCAGGTCCATGAGGGTCGGCGTTCTCGCGTCCGGCGCGGGGACGAACCTGCAGGCGCTGCTCGACCAGGTCCATGGGCGCGATGGGATCTCCGTCGTGGCGGTGGGATCGGACAAGGCCGACGCGCCGGCGCTGGCGCGAGCGCAGACGGCGGGAGTCACGACCCGAGTGTTCTCGTCCGGCACCTTCGCCGACCGTGCTCGGCGGGATGCGGCGATGGCGGAGTGGCTGGTCGAGCGAGACGTCGAGCTCGTGGTTCTGGCGGGTTACCTGCAGCTCCTCTCGCCGGACTTCCTTGCCCGCTTTCGCGGGCGCGTGATCAACGTCCACCCGGCGCTGCTTCCGGCGTTCCCCGGACTGCACGCGGTTCAGCAGGCGCTTGACTACGGGGTGAAGGTGTTCGGGGTGACGGTTCATTTTGTCGACGAGGGGGTCGACACCGGGCCGGTCATCCTGCAGCGCGCGCTCGAGCTCTCGGACGTGCGCACGCCGGCTGAGGTGATGGAGCGCCTCCAGCCGATCGAGCACGAGCTCCTTCCGCGGGCCGTGCGTCTGATCGCCTCCGGGGCGGTGCGGGTGGACCCCGAGAACCCGCGGCGCGTGCTCGTAGAGGGGTAGGCGCCGCGTCAGGGTGGCGCCGGAGAGGGGTAGGCCGGGGCGTCAGGGTGGCCCGGTAGAGTCGCATGGGAATGGAGCAGGGCTCGTCAGCCGCCGCCGGCACCACCGAGGGCGAGGTCAGGGTCGCGCGAGCGCTCCTATCCGTCTCCGACAAGACGGGGATCGTGGAGTTCGCGCGTGGCCTCACCGAACTCGGCGTCGAGCTTGTCTCGACCGGCGGCACGGCGCGGGAGCTCGCGACGGCGGGCCTCTCGGTGCGGGAGGTGTCCGACCTCACCGGCTTTCCCGAGATCATGGATGGAAGGGTGAAGACGCTTCACCCCAAGCTCCACGCCGGACTGCTGGCCGTGCGCGACGAGCCGAGCCACATGCGGGCGGCAGACGAGCACGACGTCGAGCTGATCGACCTCGTGTGCGTGAACCTGTACCCGTTCGAGCGGGTGGTCGGAGGGCGGCGGGTGGACGATGCGCAGGCGATCGAGAACATCGACATCGGTGGCCCGACGATGATCCGCGCGGCGGCCAAGAACTTCGCCTTCGTGGCGCCGATCGTCAGCCCCGAGTCCTACGACGCCGTGCTCGCGGAGCTTCGTGAATCTGACTGCCGCCTCTCGCCGGGGACGCGGGAGAGCCTGGCCGCGGAGGCGTTCGCCTACACCGCGCGCTATGACGCCGCCATCGCGCGCTGGTTCCAGGAGAAGCGGGAGGACTTCCCGCCGCTCATGGTCCGGGCCTACGAGAAGGTGATGGATCTCTCCTACGGCGAGAACCCGCATCAGCGCGCCGCCTTCTACTCGCGGGTGGGGACGCGGATCCACGTGATGTCGATGGTGGCGCAGCTTGGGGGCAAGCAGCTGTCGTTCAACAACCTTCTGGATCTCGATTCTGCGCGGCTTCTGCTCGGCGAGCTGCCGCGGCCGGCGTGCGTGATCGTCAAGCACAACAACCCGTGCGGAGCGGCGCTCGGGGACACCGGCGTCGAGGCCTACCAGCGGGCGTTCGACTGCGACCCACTGTCGGCCTACGGTGGTGTCATCTGCCTGAACCAGCGCGTGGACCGGGCCACCGCCGAGGCGATCGCGGAGCAGTTCGTCGAGGTCCTGTTCGCGCCGGGCTACGAGGAGGATGCGCTCGAGGTTCTATCCGCCAAGCGCAACCTCCGGGTTCTCGACAACCGTGAGCCGCGGGCCTGGCGAACCAGCGAGCAGGTGGTTCGCCAGGTGGTGGGCGGGGTGCTCGTCCAGGATCGCGACGCGGCGCTCGACGAGCGTGAGGACATGCGCGTGGTCACCAAGCGCCAGCCCACCGAGGCCGAATGGACCGAGATCCAGTTTGCCTGGACGGTGTGTAAGCACGTTCGCTCCAACGCGATCGTGATCTCCCGCGACCGGGGCACGCTCGGCATCGGGGCCGGGCAGATGAGCCGGGTCGATGCGGTGCGGCTTGCCGTGGAGAAGGCTCGGGTCGAGCTCACGGGCTCGATCATGGCCTCGGACGCCTTCTTCCCGTTCGCTGACGGCCCGACGCTGGCACTCGAGGCCGGGGTTGGGGCGATCATCCAGCCCGGCGGCTCGGTGCGCGACCAGGACGTGATCGACGCCGTCGACGCGGCCGGCGGCACGATGGTGTTCACCAACCGCCGCCACTTCAGACATTGATCCCGGCTCCGGGGCGGGCGCGTGGGTGACGTTTCCCGGTTGCCGGGCGACCCGCCGTCGCCGTGGGAGAAGGCCAACGGCTTCAGCCGCGTGGTGAGCGCCGGCGGCTGGGTCTTCACCGCGGGCACGACCTCGGTCGATCCATCGGGCGTGATCCTGGGTCAGACGCCGTATGAGCAGACGGCGGAGATCCTGCGCAAGCTCCGGCATGAACTCGGGCGCGCGGGGGCGCAGTTGCAAGACGTCGTGTGGACGCGGATCTACGTGACCGACGTTTCCCGTGGCGATGAGGTGGGACGAGCGCATGCCGAGGCGTTCGGCGACACGCGCCCGGCCATGAGCCTGGTCGAGGTGAGCGCCCTTTACGACCCGCGGATGCTGGTCGAGATCGAGGCGGGGGCGTACGTGGGCTAGGGAGGTGAGAGCGAAACTTCGCGCCGGCTGGCGGGCTGGCTACCAGCCCGGCCTCAACCTCGCCGTGACAGTTGCTGCATAGCAGCACGCACTTTCTCGCCTCCTCTCGGTACGCCGCCAGGGATTTTCCGGATGACGTGGTCATCGCGAACAGCTTCGTCGCCGCGTCGACATGGTGAAAGGCGAGGCTGAGAACGCAGCGGTCGTACCCACAGAGAGCGCATTGACCCCCGGCCTCCTCGATCAGGGTGCGCCGCACCCGTTGATGCCTTCTCGTCACCGCTTCACCGATGCAGCGCCTGCAACGCCAGCGGCCGCCGCGCTTGCGGTCGGAGTACCACGCGAACTCCGTGAGGCCGTGGCGACGGCATTCCTGTTCCCGGATCGGTTGAAGCCGGTTCACCGCGGGCGGGCGCCCTGCGCGGATCACGATTGGGCGATGCTCGAGTAGGAACACATGTTCGCAAACCTACCGGACGGACCGGTGGTCGAGACCATGGGCCGCCCGAGAGTCGAACTCGGATCTCGGAGCTTAAAAGGCTCGTGCGTTACCGTTACGCCAGCGGCCCGCGGCCCAGCATAGAAGCTGCTCTTCCGACCCCTCGCCCCCATGGTCTAGTGGCCTAGGACGCCTGCCTTTCACGCAGGAGATCGCCGGTTCGAATCCGGCTGGGGGTACCTCCGTACCTCGCTACCTATCTCGACCTCCTACCTACGTACGTACCCGCCGTTCGCGTAGGCGCACGCCGCATAGCCTGGGCGGGGAACGCGGCCGCGTGAACAAGCATGAAGCGACGCTCTGGAATCAGCGCTGGCGCGATCGACCCTCGGCGAAAAAAATCCGCAATTCGGCCTCGCTGCGTCCAACGGGATCCCCCTTCAAGGAGTGGATCAGGCAGCGACCACTCGCGACCAGTTCCGCAGGGCAGTCGGGGAGTCGCCCGTACTCGACAGCGAACGGCTCGCCAGCTTGAGAGAGATCCGCCAACTCAAAGCCTAAAGCAACGGCTAGCGCGGCGAGCATCACGTCGCCAGGTAGGGGAACGGACAACCAGTCGCTGGGCCGGTCGAGGAGCCCTGCATCTTGCAACGCTGCGAGCAAACGAGGCGAGACCGCTAGCGAGCCACCCTGGCAGTGCGTACCAGCCTCCCATCCAGCCTTTTCGGCGCGTCGCAGCCACGTTCGCACGCGGCTGTTCGAGCCGAGCGCCAGCTGTAGTAGATGAGGGTGGCCAGCCGGAGGATCCCGGTACAGCGCGATCGGGTGTGTTAGGCGCTTCGCTGCCCGCGCAACACCGACGACTTGATCGCCCTTGCGGTACGCGCCGACAATCCCGACCGACGGGTGTGCCCCAAGAAACTCAGCCAAACGCCCAAAGCAACGACCGATCACGAGAGCGTCGGTATCGAGGCGCACAACCAAGTCCGGGAGGTCCAAAGCGAGGACCCGCAGCGCTTCAATCGTTACAGCACAGTCGCCCCCGTAGAGCGGATTCCCGCGCCCAGCTCGGGGGTGGGGGATTATCTCAACGGGGATCGTTGATGACGCCGGGAGCTGAGATATAGGTCCCAGTGGACCGTCGCATATGACGAGGACCTCGCGAGTCTCAGGCTCGTAAACCGCCAGCGCTTCGAGAATGTCCCACAGGCCCCGACGATGTTCGACGCCCGGCCCAGTCGGTACGAACACGGCCGTGGCAGCTGGCTGACGACCTCCTTCGAGGCGGATGGGGGCAGAATCGGCGCGGGGTCCGTCTGGGTCAATCACCCGAGCGAGCATAGGCCCGAGTGCCACAGGAACCAAGAGTTGACGTTGAGGCGATCAACTACCCTGAGTGCGCTCAGGCATAGTCAACAAGGCCCGTGCCTGACCAGTGCCCAAACGATGTGAGGTCCAGTTTCGGGCGACGGATCTCGCGCCAGATTTGAAGCATGTTGGGGAGCCGTGTGTCGTCAAAGACGACCAGAGGGCGCCGATCGAAGCCGACTTCTTCGAAGCGCTGTAGGAACACGCGCTCTTGTCGGCCGTCTTTCGCGGCGTCCACGAAAATCAGGTCCGCCTCGCGCAATGCGACGCAGTGCTCCGCGAATCCGTCGTCGGTCGTGATGTCGGCGATCACTTGCATGAGGCGACCGTCGCGGAAGTCGCCAGCCTGCAATACGTGCCCCGGTATCTCCCGATACGGCACGATGTCAAAGGTCAGGACTTGGCCACCGGCCGGAAGCGTTTGCAGAAGCGCGAGGGCTCCGAGCCCCTGATAGGTGCCGATCTCGATCACTCGCTCGGCGCCGGTCACATTCACTAGGGCGGCGAGAAGCTTGTAGTGCTCGCCTGGCCACACGTCTGGGTACTTCGGGCCCTCCTGAATCCGGTCGCTGATCGACGCCATGGAGACGTTCCGAGCAACGCGGATGGCGGCCTCGGCGATATCAAGGAGCCTCTCGGATGCCCCAGCAGGGTCGTCGTCAAGCGAGGCGATTGCTGAAGGTTCCACATGCCGCGCGCCAACGAGCGGCAGGCTCACTTTTGGACCGATTCGGCGTTTTAACCGGTCGAGCATGCGAGCGTCCTCATCAGATGCGGCCGCGTTATATCAGCCGCCGTAGTCGAGGCCAACTCCTCCCGACCCCTCTTATTGCAGGCTCTTCTCACTCACACGAACACCGGTCCGACATCATGGCGCGGCGTGGCCGAGTGTCGGATCTTGCAGCGTGCCGGTGTGCGTCTGGCCTTCTGGGACTTTGGGGGGCAGGGGTTGGCGGTCCTGTTGCTCCACGGACTCGCCGGGCACAGCAAGGAATGGGCGGAGACTGCGTCGTGGCTGGCTACGCGCTGCCGCGTCGTCGCGCTCGATGCTCGTGGCCGCGGGCACAGCGAACGCTTTCCTCCGGATCTCTCACGTGAAGCGCTGGTTGCTGATGCCGCGTTCGTGATCGAGGCGCTCGAGCTGGCGCCGGTTGTCGTGATCGGGTAGTCATTGGGCGGGCTCACCGCGATCTCGCTGGCCGCGGAGCGCCCCGACCTGGTACGGAGTCTCGTCGTGGTCGAGGCGAGTCCGGTTGGAGACGGTGAGGATGCCGAGGCTGCGGCGCGGGATATCGGCGCGGCGCTCCGAGCGTGGCCGGTGCCGTTTCCTTCTCCACCGGATGCCGAAGCATTCTTTGCCGAACGGTTTGGCGGCCGATTGGCTGGCGAGGCATGGGCGGCGGGGCTTGAGCAGCGCGCCGATGGTTGGTGGCCGCGCTTTGACGTCGAGGTGATGGTGGAGACCCTGCTGGCGGCCAGCGCGCAGCCGAACTGGGCCGACTGGCAACGCATACGTTGCCCCACGCTCGTCGTCCGAGCCGGCCAGGGATTGCTGGAAGCCGAGGTTGCCGGCGCGATGGTCGCGGCTCTGCCGACTGCGCAACTGGCCGAGCTGCCGGAGGCCAGGCATGATCTGCACCTGGACCGACCCGGCGAGTGGCGGGAGATCCTGACGCGCTTTCTCGATTCGCCGGCCCCGCCCCCGCGGACCGAGCGCTAACCGCCGAGGCCTTCCGTCAAGCCGTTGCGGGCTCGTCGGTAGGGACGATCAGCACGTCGCACCGGGCGTGATGGGAGACGTGGTTTGGCACCGATCCGAGGACGCGTCGCGCCCCCGTCATGCCCCGGTTGCCGACGATGATCATCTGGGCCGCCTCCGCGTCGGCGACGTGGATCAGCGCCTCCGCGGGCTCGCCGGAGAACACGTGAGCCTCGCTGGCCACCCCAAGCTCTCGCAGGCGTTCCTGCGCACGGTCGACGCACCTCTGGGCGAGGGCCCGCGTCTCCCCGTCGTCGTGGATCTCGGTCGGAGCGAGCGCTCCGCTGGCCGCTGTCGTCCACACGCCAACCGGACCCGGGCGGTAACCGCTCACGACGTGGACCTTGGCGCCGAGCGCGCTCGCGAGCTCGCCTGCGCGGTGTACCGCTCGCTCGGCTCTGGGCGAGCCGTCGGTGCCCACGACGATTGATCCCGGTGTTGCCATCTGCTCCCCCTGGTTGTGCTCCGCTGCCTCCGGTGCGGACCTATTAACTCATGCGGCGGCGCTGCGGCGCAAATCAATCCACGGCCGGATCGCCGGAGACGGAGAACACGCACCTGGCCAAGGCCCGAAGCAGCTTGTGCTCAACCGTGAGGTCGGTGCATGGCTTCCAGTATTTTCCCGCCCGCCGGCTGCGGCGGCTAGAGTCCAGGCCGAGATGAGCATCGGCGGAGATACGCGGCTCTGGCACCCGTTCGCCGACATGGGCTCGGTCAAGGACAACGAGCTCGTGATCGCGCGAGGTGAGGACGTCTGGGTCTGGGACCGCGACGGCCGGCGCTACCTCGACGGTACGGCCAGCCTCTGGTACGCGAATGTCGGCCACGGCCGCCGTGAGATCGCCGCCGCTGTTGCCGCCCAGATGCAGGAGCTCGAGGCCTATTCGGCCTTCGGCGATTTCTCCAACCTCCCCGCGCGTGAGCTGGCGGCCACGCTGTCCGATCTCGCGCCCATGCCCTCACGGATCTTTCTCGTCTCGGGCGGCGGCGATGCGATCGACACCGCGGCCAAGCTTGCCCGGCGCTACTGGTTCGAGGTCGGCGAGCCGGATCGAACGCTGCTGATCAGTCGCACCGAGGGCTATCACGGAACCCACGGTTTCGGAACCGCTCTGGCCGGAATCCCGGCCAACCGCACCGGGTTCGGCCCCCAGGTGGAAACGCTTCAGGTCCCGCACGATTCCCTCGAGGCGATGGAGGCCGAGATCGAGCGAGTGGGGCCAGAGCGGGTGGCGGCCGTGTTCGTCGAGCCGGTGATCGGAGCCGGCGGCGTCTACCCGCCGGTACCCGGATACATGGAGGGCCTGGCCGCGCTGTGTGAGCGCACCGGCGTGCTCCTGGTCGCCGACGCGGTGATCTGTGGCTTTGGCCGCCTCGGAACTTGGTTTGCGGTCGAGCGCTGGGGAATCCAGCCGGCGATGATCGTGTTCGCCAAGGGAGTCACAAGCGGGTACCTGCCGCTCGGTGGCGTGGTCGTCTCCGACCGAGTCGCCGAGCCCTTCTGGCAGGGCCCTGGTGCGCCGGTGTTCCGGCACGGTCCGACCTACTCAGCCCATGCCACCTGCTGCGCCGCTGCGCTGGCCAACATCCGCCTGCTCGCCACGGACGGGCTGCTCGAGCGTGGCCAGGACCTCGAGGACGATCTCTTGCAGGCCATGAAGCCCCTCGAGGCGCACGAGAGCGTGGCCGAGGTCAGGGGCGGCGTGGGCATGCTGGCGGCGGTGGAACTGGCGCCTGAGGTGCTCGAGCACCAGCCCGGCGCGGTTGCGCGCGTGGTCGCCGGCGCCCGGGAGGCCGGGGTTCTGATCCGCCCACAGGCCCGCGCCGTTGCGGTGTCGCCACCCTTGACGGCGACGCCGGAGCACTTCGATCAGCTCGCCGAGGCCGTGGAAGCTGGGCTCGCCGCGCTGACCGCGGGCGAGATCGCGCGCTAGCTACCGACCCCGGTTCGCCTCGATCTGGTGCGGACCGAGGCCGTCATCTTCGACATCGGCGGCGTCTTGGAGCTGACGCCTCCAACCGGGTGGCAGGAGCGCTGGGCGGCGCGCCTCGACCTCGACGAAGGCGAATTTGAGGCGCGGTTGGAACCGGTGTTCGCTGCTGGGTCCGTCGGCCGGATGTCACTGCCCGAGGTTGAGGCCGGAATCGGCCACGCCCTTGAGCTCGCGAGCCACGATGTTCAGGCGCTGATGGACGACATCTGGGCCGAGTACCTCGGGAGCCTGAACGAGGAGCTCGCGAACTACCTCAAGCGGCTGCGACCGCGTTACCGCACCGGCATCCTCAGCAACAGCTTCGTCGGGGCGCGCGAGCGTGAGGAGCAGCGGTATGGGTTTGGCGAGATGTGCGATGTGGTCGTCTACTCCCACGAGGAGGGGCTGCTCAAGCCCGACTCTCGCTTCTACGGCATCGTCTGCCGGCGCCTCGGGGTTCCGGCTGACGGGTGCGTGTTCGTCGACGACACCGCCGCTCACGTGGATGGTGCCCGGGCGGCCGGGATGAAGGCCGTCCAGTTCCGGGACAACGACCAGTGCCTGCACGACCTCGAGCGCCTCCTTGGGGATTCGATCTGACGCTTTTCGCCCGGGCCCGTCTGCATGCTCCGCCTGGACATGGGAATCGCGTCTGGGCAGGGGCTGGGCGGTTATCTGAGGGCGCTGCTGTTTGCGCTCTGGGGAGTGGGAAGAGAGTGGATCCCGATTGTGACCTATCGACCAAGCGGTCAACACTGGACCGCTTCTCGGGATCGGCCCCGGTCCGCCTATACCATCAGCCTGGGGGCGGTTAGCTCAGCTGGTAGAGCGCCTGCCTTACAAGCAGGAGGTCGCCTGTTCGAGCCAGGCACCGCCCACTTGCCCCGGATAGGCGGGACGGTCTACGCCGCGCGCCGGGCCGCCCGGCGAGCTGATCGCTCGCGCTTGGCCAAGAGCAGGCGCTCATCCGCCGCCTGGAGCAGTGCGGTCGCACTCGCGCCGTCCTCGGGGAAGATGGCGACGCCGACGCTCGCGCTCAACGCCTCCACCCCGGCCGTCGCCTCGCCAACGGTCTCGGCGATCCGCCGGGCCAGCGGTACGGTCCGCGGGCCATCCGTCTCGGGGGCGAGCACGCAGAATTCGTCTCCGCCGAGCCGGGCCACGGTGTCCTGTGCCCGCATCGCGTGGGTCAGGGCGGCTGCCACATCGCACAGCAATTCATCGCCGGCCGGGTGCCCGAACCGGTCGTTGAGCAGCTTGAAGCCGTCGAGGTCGAGGATCACCAGCGCGAAGCTGTGGCGGGTTCGCTGATGGCGGGCGATTTCATAGTCCGCACGGCTGAGCAGCAGCCGTCGATTGGCGATGCCGGTTAGCGGGTCGCTCAGGGCGACGCTCCGAAGCGCTTCACGTTCACGCTCGAGGCGTTCCCGCACCGCGATCGAAAGGGCGACCGTCAGGGCGACGATCAGGAGACTCAGGAGCGGTGAGGGAACCGGGGCGGTATTCAGCCAACCTGTAAGCGGGAGGGCGCTCACCCCCACCACTGCTGCGGCGCTCAGAGTGGCATCGGTGCGGGTAGGAGCCAACGAGCTCGCCAGCAGAGCGGCCGGCACGCAGAACCAGAACGCCTCACCCCCACCGGCCAGGCTGATCAGGATCGCGCTGACGGCGGCGATCAGCGCGACCCGGGGAGCTGAGGGTCGGCGACCGCGGCTGCCCACGGGGAGACTTCCACTTCGGCGCCCACTCACGCCCTAGAACGTAGGACACGGACCGGACTGGACGGGAAGTGAAGTTCGCAGATTGCGCATTTCGAAGGCTCGTCAGGGCAGTTGGCGTTGCGTCATGCTGCCGTTAGCCATCACTTCGCCCGGGTAGGAGGCAGACATGCCACAGAAGCTCAACGTTGCCGATCTCAGGATCAAGAGCCCTGCGTTTGAGGGCCACAAGCGGATTCCGGACAAGTTCACGACGAACGGCGAGAATGTTGCGCCCCCGCTTGAATGGTCGGGCGCGCCCGAGGGGACCGAGGCCTTCGCCATCGTTGTCCACGATCCCGATGCCCCGCTTGTCGATGGCTTCACCCATTGGGTTGCCTACGGGATCCCGGCCGCCACGACGAGTCTCCCCGAAGGTGGTGCCGGCGTCGTGGCGGGGCTCAACTCGATGGGCGAGGAGGGGTACATGGGGCCTGCTCCGCCTGCGGGTCACGGACCCCACCACTACTACTTCTGGGTCTACGCCCTCGACCAGAACCTGGACCTGCCGCCCGGACTCGACCGGCGCGCGCTGCTTGCGCAGATTGAGGACCACGTGATCGAGCAGGCGCGGCTGATCGGGACCTACTCGAACGAATAAGGGTCAGCGCTGTCCCGACTGTTAGGGCTTCCCGATCCCCTCCGCCGCGTCAAGCTGCCGGATGACCTCGAGGCGGTAACCGCTGTCGGCGCCGAGGCCCCGGCCGAGGAGGCGGGCTTAGATGCCTCGGTGGTGGAACGGATCTGGGAGGCGGCGATAGCCGTATACCGCGCCCGCGTGCATCCTGCGCTGCAGGTATGCCTGCGCGTTGGCGGTGCCGTCATTCTCGATCGAGCGATCGGGTACGCCAGGGGTAACGGACCCGGCGATGGGGCTGACGGCGAATCTGTTCTCGTCACGCCCAGGACGCCGTTTCTGATCTATTCCGGCTCCAAGGCCGTGACGGCTTTCGTCGTCCACGTCCTCGCTGAAAGGGGCGCGCTCGCGCTCGAGGATCCGGTGGCGAAGTACATTCCCAGATACGCAGCCCACGGCAAGGAGGGCATCACCATCGGGCATGTCCTGGCTCACCGGGCCGGGGTGGCCGCGATGCCCCGTGAGGCGTTCGACCTCGACAGGGTCGACGACCAGGACTTCCTCCTGGACGTGCTATGCGAGGCGAGACCGGTCGGCAAGCCTGGCGAGTTCCTCGCCTACCACGCCGTCTCGGGCGGCTTCATTCTGGCCGAGGTTGTACGGCGCGCGACGGGAAAGGACATCGCCACCGTACTGAGCGAGGAGATTCGTGGCCCGCTTGGTTTTCGGTGGACGAGCTACGGAGTCGCCGCCGATGATGTCGACGCTGTCGCTTCCGACTACGTGACCGGGCCACCCACCCTGCCGCCGCTCTCCCAGCTGATAACCCGCGCTCTGGGGGTCGGTCTGGACCAACTGGTGGAGCTCAGTCAGGACAAGCGTTTTCTCACCGCGGTGGTTCCCAGCGCGAACGTGGTCACCACCGCGAACGAGCTGTCGCGCTTCTATGAGCTGTTTCGCCGAGGCGGCGAGCTCGACGGCGTCCGGGTTCTCGAGCCTCAAACGGTCCGGCGAGCCATCACCGAGCAGTCTCGACTCGAGCTTGACCTCACGCTGGGCTTCCCCACACGATTTGGCTATGGGCTGATGCTCGGTTCCGCGTTCCTCAGCCTCTTTGGGCGTGACACCCAACACGCCTTCGGCCACCTCGGGTTCACCAACATGCTCGCCTGGGCCGACCCGCAGCGGGCGCTGTCGTGCGCCGTCATGACCAACGGCAAGCCGCTCGTCTACCCGGAGCTACCTCGCTTCTACAACCTCATGCAGCGGATCACCTCGAGCGTGCCCAAGGTGTCCGGGCCCGAGATGGAGGTCTGGGACCCACTGGCGGGACGGCCGGGCTAGGACGAGCCGCTGCTGCGGGACGAGCGGCTGCTCCGGGAGGACGACCCGCCGCTGCGGGAGGACGAGCCGCCGCTGCGGGACGAGCCGCCACTCGAGCGCGAGGTGCGCGACCGCGAGGAGCCCGAACGGGACGAGCTGGAGCGTGGGCTGCTCGAGCGGCTGCCTGACGTGCTCCGCGACCGACCGCCGGAGGAGCGGCTGCTCGAACCCGATCGGCTCGTCGAACGGGAACCCGTGGAGCGTGAGCTGCTGCTCGACCGCGAGCGCGAGGTGGAACGGCGACGCGTCGTCGTCGCGCGTTGCGAACGCGGTACCTCGGCCCGGACCACTTCCTTGACCAGGCGACCCAACTCGGCGTTGAGGAACTTGGCCATGCGCTCCTCGTCGCGGCGAATCGACTTCGCGAGCTGCGCCGTGTCACGATCGCCAACCGCCTCAGCGAAGGTTTGGATGCGGGAGTAGATCGCCATCTCGACGTGCTCCTCCCGCAGCTCCTCCTGGGCGTTGCGCAGATGCGTCTCAGCCTGATTGGTCACCACCGCACGGGCAGCCCCAACCTGTCCCTTGACCGCCGCCACAGCCTTGCCCGCGGCCTCACCGACGGCTCCCGGGACGCCTGGCACCTGCGGGCCTGAGGTGGCGGTTCCGCCGAGCTGCTTGATCCGCTGGGCGACCCGACGCTTGTGATCGCGCGTCTCGGTCAGGTGCTGGCGCAGTCGCTTCTTGTACGACTGCTTCTCGGTCAGCGCGATGTGGGCCGTGAGGTCGGCCTCGAGCTCGGCTTCCTTGGCGTGCGCTTCGTTCAGCCACTGGACCAGCTTCGCGTCACGCTCGTTCGGGCGGTTTCCGTCAGGCATCGATTTGATCTTCCTCTCTATTGGTTCGGCGAACTGTTGCCGTTCGGGCTGCGTAGCTCGCGCTGGACTGCGTTCAGGATTGTCTGGCGACGCCGATGGCTGCTCTCGTAGAGCTGCACGGCGGCAAGCGCGGCGGGCGTTGCCGCATTCAGCCGGGCGATTATCTGCTTGGCGTTCATCTGGCCGTAGCCGTCCCAGGGTTCGTCGATACGGATCTGCGCGCCCGCCCCGTCCTCGGCACCAGGCTCCGCCACTTCCTCCACCAGCTCGGGCTCATCAGAGACATGGACCGGCTCGGGCGGGGGAACGTGACGTGCTCCGAGCGGCGGCGCGGGTGGAGGCGGAGCGACCCATCTATCGCGGGTGGCCGGTGCTTCGCGCTCGATGGTGCCGACGCTCGCTTCTTGAGAGCTTGCGGAGCCGTTGCCGCGCGGACTCTGAGGTGGCCGCTCAGCAGCAACGTCATCGCGAGTCTGGCTCGGCCAGCCGGCTGTGCTGTGGCCTTCCGACCCTCGCGACGCGGCGAGGCCGATCACGCGCCCGGTGGCGCTCGCCGCCACGGCGGCCGTCTCTTCCGCCACACGCAGCCAGAGGCGCGTAGCGCGGACGCCCACGCGCAGGGGCAACAGGATCAGCTCGCCGACCATCGCGGTCCTTCTACCCAGGGTGCGGAAAACGAACCGAGTTCGGTGCGACGGTTTCGATCGCTTCAGTCAAGGAAACACAACCTCATGCGACGTCGCGTAAGGTTGGTCTCGCAGAGGAGAGGACGAAGTGGATCTGGATCCAAGGTCACTTATCAGGGGCGGCGTGAAGCTCGCTGAGCGCGGGGTGGACGAGGCGATCTTTGCCGGGCTGCTCGCGCGGAGTGGTGCGATCGGCATTGAGCTTCCTCACCGGCTGGCGCAGATGGCGCTGGCCTTGGAGCGCTACGGGATGCTCGGCTCGCTCCCCGCCGTGGGCGACATCAGATACGGCGACCGCACGGCAGTGATCGACGAGCGGGGTGCAATCAGCTACAAGGAGCTGCACGAAAACTCCAACGCGATCGCCAACGCCTGGCGTGAGCGCGGCCTGGAGCCGGGCGAAGGAATCGCGATTCTCGTGCGCAACCATCGCGGCTTTCTCGAGGCGGTGTTCGCCGGCGCCAAATGCGGCGCGCGCATCATCCTGCTCAACACGTCGTTTGCGGGCCCGCAGATCCGAGAGGTCGCGGAACGTGAGGGAACCGACCTCCTGGTCTACGACGACGAGTACAGCGAGGTCCTCGAGGGCATCGACGATCCTCCGCGCGGGCGATTCCGGGCCTGGGTCGATGAGGAGGCGGATGACACGCTCGACGCATTGATCGCCAGCGGCAAGAGGAGCGCTCCGCCGCGCGCCGGCGAGGGGCCGAAGATCACGATCCTGACGAGCGGCACGACCGGGACGCCCAAGGGAGCACCCCGAAGCGAACCGAAGTCGCTGGGTCTGATCGGCGGCCTCCTGAGCAAGGTCCCCTTCCGGGCTGGCGAGGTCACCGAGTTGTGCGTGCCGATGTTCCATGCGCTGGGGTTTGCCCAGGCGCTCGTGGGGATCGGGTTGGGGTCGACCTTGGTGGTGCGCCGCCGCTTTGATCCCGAGGCCACGCTGGCGAGCCTGGACGAGCACCAGGCGACGGCGATGGTGAT
>Ga0070731_10000302_pt1 | contig 76236 bp, 71 predicted proteins | sample Coa_R1_2_FD_66448 | JGI IMG/M metagenome (GOLD analysis project Ga0070731, IMG submission 66448) | Surface soil microbial communities from Centralia Pennsylvania, which are recovering from an underground coalmine fire - Coalmine... | ecosystem: Environmental > Terrestrial > Soil > Unclassified ... | reverse complement strand
GGCCGCACCAGGCGCTCGGCTACCTGACTCCGAACGAGTACATCCGCCGCTGGAAGGCGGCGCAGCCTGCCACACGCTCATGAGGAGGCAAAGTCTTTCGGATCTACTGGACCAGTACAGAAACTTTACACGGCGACTTAGTAATGGTATATAAGTTGTAAATGACGCTCTCATTTGGACTATTTCGTCGGTTCCACTCGCGCTCTGCCAGGCGCATAGAGCGTCCGTCTGAAGTAGTGTTAGTTCCGCCCAAGTGGAAGCGGCTCGAAAGTGGCATGTTCGTGAATCTTAACGACACTCCTGAAGCCGAGAACCGTATTCTCTACGGAATGGACAAGGACGAACCGGACGATGTTAGTGAGTGGTCAGGTCTCTCGACGCGAAGGTAGTTTCCCCGCTTAGCGCTATAAGTTCTGGCTCCACAAGTTGGTCACAAGGATTTAGCGTCCCGCAAAAAGAACCAAACAGATGTTCGTCTAACCTGTTTTCCGCGAGGGATAGGATGCGCGGTCACGGTCCGTTTTCGATCGAATTGTGCGCTGGGGGCGGGGGCCAAGCACTTGGACTCGAAGCGGCTGGGCTCCAACATGTGGCCCTTGTGGAGATCGATAAGCCATCGTGTGCGACGCTCATCGCGAACCGACCTGCGTGGAACGTGGTTTCTGATGATGTCGCGTCCTTTGATGGCCGCAGCTTTCGCGGAATCGAGCTGTTGGCGGCCGGCCTTCCATGTCCGCCCTTTTCTGTCGCAGGCAAGCAACTTGGGCACCGCGATGAACGGAATCTATTCCCCGTCGCATTGAGGCTGATCGATGAGATTAGGCCATCCGCCGTAATGATCGAAAACGTGCGGGGCATCCTCGAAACCTCCTTCGATGACTATCGAAGTTATATCATGGGCAAACTCAAGAAGTTGGGCTATTGGAGTGATTGGAGACTGCTCAACGCATCTGATTGGGGCGTGTCCCAACTGCGGCCACGAGCGGTCCTCGTGGCTGTAAAGCGGAGCATGGCGGAAACCTTCAGTTGGCCGAAACCGTTGGCTGATTCTCCGCCACCAGTTGGGGAAGTGCTTTATGATCTGATGGCGTCACGCCGGTGGAAGCGTGCGAAGGCATGGCAGAAAACCGCCGATAAGATCGCGCCAACCATTGTTGGTGGATCACACAAGCACGGAGGGCCAGATCTCGGCCCCACGAGAGCTCGTCGTGCTTGGGCTGCACTAGGTGTTGATGGTCTCGGAATCGCTAATGAACCGCCAGCGCGTGATTTCGTAGGAATGCCCAAGCTCACTATTCCGATGGTGGCGCGACTACAGGGGTTTCCCGATAGCTGGCAGTTTGTTGGGCGGAAAACGCAGGCTTACAGGCAGGTCGGGAATGCGTTTCCACCGCCGGTCGCCCGCGCTGTGGGCGAAAGCATAAGAACGTGCGTCTCCCTGGGGGCTAGAGTTTTTAGCTTCTCAGTCTCGTAAGCGCCGAAGATGCGGTCGCCAAATGCCCAATTGGCGGTCGAGGAATTCGACAAGCTTCTTAAGCAGTCGAATTGGACCGCGCAGGATGCTTGGAAAGGAATCGCTGTACTTCTTCTGACATGTGAGATCTGGCGCAATAGCGCCTGGCAGCCCTTTCACGGAACGGTCGTATATCGCGAAGCAAACGATTTTCCGGACGTGGGCAGTGGCAGAAGCAATGAGGTCCTGACCCGTTCTCAGCGTCTTACCAACTACCTAGCATCTAGACTTGGTGGTTCTCCGGCTGAATTGTGCTCACTTGTAGGAGCGTACTGGCGCCAGCCGCAGATTCGCGACTTGCAGCCTCATAATCTCGTCGGCCATGCGTTCCGTTCTCTGACAGTCCACATCCTTCAACGCTTCGGTGATCCTGGCATTGGTTATGAGGAGGAGGTTGATGCTGGCGCATTATTTCCGGGAGCGCAATTACACACGCGGAGCAAACGGCCAAAGATTGACATAGTGGCCAAGCGCGGTGGTCTCCTTGTTGCGCTCCTCTCGGTGCGCTGGAGATTCCGCCACGATCGCGTTGACGTCGTGGACGAAGCTCAGTCATACGTACCGGCGGCTATCCGTCAAAATCGGAATTGCAAGTTCTACGCGGTTCTTGGCGAGTGCTCTCCGAGCCGCCTAGAGAAGGTCTTATTCAATACCTACTCGCAGCAATTTCCAAACGCCGCCATATGGGGAACTGTACATTTTCATCCTGAAATGATTACTGACAGCGAGAGCCTTGCCGAAAATGGCCGGCTCAAGGGGCTGCAAAGTCTGGCATGGCTTATCGGAGAAACGAGTAATTGGCGCTAGGGTGACTGCTGTGGACAAGATTCCGCCAGCTCGCCGTAGTGCTAACATGCGCGCGATCAAGAGCAAGAATATGGTGCCGGAAATGGAAGTGCGCTCCTTAGTACATCGAATGGGCTACCGCTATCGTCTTCACGCAAAGGAGTTGCCTGGAAAGCCTGACCTCGTGTTTCCGAGGCTTCGCAAGATAATTTTTGTTCATGGCTGTTTCTGGCATAAGCATAAGGCTTCGACATGCCGCATCGCGCGCATTCCGAAATCCAACGTCGCTTATTGGCTGCCCAAATTGGAACGCAACCGGTTGCGTGACAACAAAGCCTGCTCAGTCCTAAGACGGCACGGCTGGGAGGTCTTGATCGTCTGGGAATGTCAAATCAATCGGCATCAGGGGCTCGCGAATCGTGTCGAGCGCTTCCTAAAAAGCAGCACACGGCGGGCTCGAAATGGTAAGATAGGTCGCGGCGCCGGCGTAGCTCAGCGGTAGAGCAGCTCATTCGTAATGAGCAGGTCATCGGTTCAAATCCGATCGCCGGCTCCAGGCCTTTTCAGCGGATCAACTTCGTCAGCAAGTCCGCTCGCCCACGTTGCCCAATCATCAAGCTCTGGGTCAGAAGGGATAGCAGACAACTTTGCTCGTACGTAGTTACGTATAAGATTTGCACGTTGCCACGCTTCAACTTCTTGCAGTAACCTCTGCAACTCTTCCTGCTTCTCGCGTCGGACCTGTTCGAGTTGCCGACGTCTCTCTTCCTCGGCGCGCCACTTGCGCTCACGTTCTTCCCGCTCCAAGCGCTGCCTGCGAAAAGCGGCGGCTGCCGTGATCAGACCTGCGATGACATCGTTAAGCTGATCCTCTAAACGTCGCGTCTTCGCGTCGCTCCATTGCTTACGAATGCCGGTTGTCCATGAATCGATTGTCAATACGAGTTGCCCGGTCGGCTGGAATTCTGTCCGCCATTCCGGTTCCCACGCATATCGCCGTTTCTCCGGATCCACTCGAATCCGCAACTGCTTGTGGCGCTCCTTAAGCCAAAAATCAACAATCTCATCGTCAATCTTGACGCGAGGATAGTGCTGTCTGTTGGGATCGACCGAAACTGCGTATCCTCGTTGCGTGAGTTCCTTCAGCAGGGTGTTCAGAATACGCAGTCGCCGGCGCTCGACGCTCGATAAGCTGCCTGATGCCTTTTGTAGCCAGTTGCGGACAATAGGATGCGCATTGGCGAGGCTCTTTGTGACAACGATGGTCGCGTTTGCTTGCCGCTCTGCCCGTAGCTTTGCCTCAATTTCCACAAAGCGCGGGCCTTTCGACGCCTCTGGCGGCTCAATGAGGACGATGTCGCGAGTTCCGGCTTCCAAATCCGGCAGCGACGGACGCCCTACGGCCTTGCCGTATCGTAGCTTTGCCCAGTAGCCGAGTCCCGGCGTTGGCACCTTACCTCGGCGACACGCCTTCGCTAAGGCTACATCGGAGATGCCGAGTTTCTTGGCGAGCCGCGACATGGGTTCAGTCCACACCATGTCGTAGAGCTGTTGACGGGTGAATTGGTGGCCCAATTGTAGGCCCTCCTCATATATTACGTTACTCCTGCGCTTGGCTCGACGTAGTTTTCATCGCCATGCTCATCCCCGACTGCCCGCAGGCCGCTTCGGTATGACCATGCCTCGAATCTGATTGGCACGTACGATACCCGGACGGCGCTTCGCCCGCGCCTCGGGGGTCCAGGCCGGATCGCAACCCTCAGCGCGCATTTGAGCGCGCGCGTCCGCTCCCTGGCGCGCGAGCCGCCTTTGTACGTGCTCCTTCCACCACGCGGCATAGCAGGTCCGGTTGCAGAATGGCCTGCCGGATGGAACGACGGCTCCGCAGACACGGCAAACAGAGTTCGAAACGCTCCTTCGTGACGGAACCTTGCGGGCAGGGTGAATCTTTGCGTGATCGCGATACGTGCCCCTCAGCACGGCGATCACATGTGCCACGATAGGCTCAACAGCGCGCCGAAAAATCGGTAGCCATCCACGCAGCTTCGCCGCGAACTCTTGATCCAGCCGGCACCGTCCATCCCGTAAGAGCCAAAGCTCGCCTGGGCGGAAGCGATGATCAAGGATCAAGTCGAGAACATGTCGGTCTGCAACAGGGCGTAGCGGTTCCATGAGATCGTAAATGAAGCTCATCCGGCCATCGTCGTCAACATGCAGAATGCCCAGGGTGGGATCGAGTCCAACGCTATGCGTGGCGATGAGGACTTCAGCTTCAAGCAGCGCGTAGCCATAATTCAGGCATGCATTGATCGGGTCTGTCGCGAACTGAGGGCTTCGGCCACGAGACAAGACCGAATGTCGGCCCGGAAACTTGCGCCAGTGATCCGCGACAATCCGGTCATAGGAGAGCGGGGAGAATTTGGCGCCCAAGCCCGCATACGCCATCCAGTAAGTGCCCGCACTTTCAGCTTCCACCTGTCGCAAGGTCTCCACGGTGTCAGCGGTCTCAATCTTTCGCAGAAGGTGCGTTCCGAGAGCATCAGCTGTATCGCGGAGCTTTGTCTCAGAGAGGCCCAAATGGACCTGATGCTCATCAACGCGGTCGGCGTATTCACGAAGAAGCGCTGTCTGCCTGCGGATCTTTTCACCCAGTAGGTAGCGGCCCAGGCTGAGACCGGCGGGCTCCATGATCGCCAAAGCCTGGGATCGGCGCAGCGGGCCCCGGGCCACGCCACCCGATCCTGGGAGAACAACCCACCGCAGTGAGCCGCCCTGATCACAGGCGACAATGGCCGCGCCGTTCCCGGCGGTCCAATCCAGCGCGTTAAGAGAGGCCCATCCGGAACCCGCGAGGAGCAACACTCGGTCTACTCTCGCGGTCGCGCGAGTGATTCTGCGCGTCTGCTGAGCGGCCTCCAAAGGAAATCCATCTGTAATTTCAAGTTGATGACGCCGGACGCGGAGACGGACGTTCTGACCGGTGACGGTGACAATCTCTTTGGGATTGCGGACGGTGCTATACTGACGCTGCATCGGCGGTTCCTCCCCTCCAAGGTTGGTGCTGCCGGTGCCACGCCCCCGGGCCGTTCGCAGCGGTCGCGGGGGTCTTCAATTAAAGTGCTCGCACCCCAATCCATCCCACAGAGTGGGGTGTGAGCCGATGCAAGGTACCCGGGGCTCTCACCCCATCAGTGATCTTCAGATAAACGAGTTGCGGTTCGCCGTACGGCTTGAAGTAGCGAAAGACGATGGGATTCTTGGGAGCACGCTTCAGCCGTCGCTGGACTTGCCGTCGGGTCCAGCGCCTTCTGCATGGCGGACAGGCTCGCGTCTTTCCGTAGGCTGGGAATACCCTCGCGCAAAGCGGACATACCTTCCATTTTCGGCGGAGCGCTACTTTAGCTTGACGCTCGACGATCCGAAGAACAGTGTTGACGCCTAGAGGATGCCAACCTTCAATTAGATGCGGGTTCCCTTCGATTAAGAAACGTTCGGTCTCCACCATCTCAGGGGTATCCTCATACGCCATGCGTTCCACAGTGTCGGTCCATTCCGGCGGATATTTCACGTCGAACAGCTCATGCCGCGTCCGCGCTGCCTTGGGCGAATGAATGGGTTTCGCTGGGACGGTCATCCGCTCGCCATCCGGCCCCACAAGCGGCAACTGGGCCCGATGATAGAGCCATGTCAAAGCAAAACGACGCGTACGTTCCAGAATGTCAGACACATCGCCCCAGATGAGGCCATATTTGCGCGTCAAGCGCTGCGGTGCGTAAAGGAAGGTCAAAAACTCTCCGAGATCTCTAGGCCATCGGACGTCGCTCATCTCTGATTTCCAAGGCCCAGATACGAGTTTGGCCCCCCTCTACGGTGCTTTCGGATCACTTAGAAATTTCGGCAGGCGCGCGACATATCCTGTCACTGTAACAGTCACTCAAACAGGAGGTGATGGATGACGAAGGCATTGGCACCGCAATCACGATGGATCTTGCCCTCGGAGGCCGCCCGGATCATCGGCGTGAGTCCCGGCTACGTGCGGTCACTCGTCGATGCGGGCCGTTTGAAAGCTAAGCGCGGCCCGCTAGGGGTGCGGCTGATCGACAGGTCTGCCGTCGTCGCGTTCGCGCAAGAAAGACCGCAGAAACGCGAGGTAAGCCGGGCCTAACAAAAAGGAAGGCCCGCGCTGCTGGCGGCGGCGCGGGACCTCAAGATCGGGAGCGGTTGCATGGCGATGATAACAGATGGCCATCAGTTCGTCTATGACATGGCCAGAGCGCTGTAATGAAACGACGCCGCCCTGCGCGTCCGCGGAAGGCTATGTCATCGCCTCACAAACGTAAGCGCAAGGCGGATGCGCGAAAGCTCAACGCCCGCCAGCGCCAGAATTACGAACGTTCCCTCCACGCCTTAAGCCTCATGCGTCGAGATAAGTTGCCGTTGAACAGGGCGGCTGAGCAAGCGGGCACTAGTCCGGACACGGTCGTACGGCTCGTCCGCCCCGCGCTGAGGCGAGTCCGTGGACAGTGGAGAGCCAAACCCAGAGACCGGCTGGAGCGCCGCATGCGATTTTACGACGACGCGGGGAGCTTGTTCATCAAAGTTCTTTCCTCTACCAGTGCGTCCCGCATCGGCGACTATCACAATGCCATGGACGAGTATTCGAGGACGGGCGAGATCTCGAAGCTGGTGCCATTCAAGGGGAAGTGGGTGCTCGACGCGCGAGGCAAACGCCGGTACTTCCTGACCGACCCAACGGTTATCAGGCGGCTCACCAGGGCCAACGTCTTCCAGTTTGAGTCTATCTACTAAAGGAGGTCTCATACGTGGACGCGGACTGCACGCAGCCGCGCAAGCGGATAACCAGACATGAACGGAAACGGCAGCACCTCGGCTCGTCCGCGCCGACCTGTCTGAGTTGTGGTTGTATCGCGGTCGAGATGCTGTTCGCCGTCCGGGCATGCGAACTTCCGCGATGGTTCCTCGAAAAGCATCACCTCGCCGGCCGGGTCGCGGCCAACATGACGGTCGTGCTGTGCCGAAACTGCCATGCAGTCGTGTCAGACCGCCAATACGATCATGATGCGCGCCTGCGCTGTCCGAGCACCGGCCAAGAACGCCTTGCCGCGCTGCTCCAAGGCCTTGCTGATTGGTTCCAGGTACTGGGGACCTGGTTGCTGGGGTTGGCTGGGTACTTAGAGGAGTGGGTTCGTTGGATTCTCGACGCGATGCAGGGTCCTGGCCCAAGCGGGGCACCAGCATGACCGCTCCTGTTCAGGATGTCCAGCGAATTACGGCAGCGGTTCGGTGCTTAGCGCTACCAAGGGCGACACGCCGCGCCATCCGGAAAATGAGGCCTTACGGGTGGCGCAGCTTGCGCCTCGGCGGGCGGGTCCTCGTCCTCGATACAGAAACCACGACCGACCAATATCAGAACTTGCTATTCGGAGCATTCCACATCTATGAGCATAAGAACGGCCGTTATCATCTTGTCCACAAGGGTTTGATTCTTGGGGATGTGCTCACGCAGCTGCAAACCGATGCTATCGGTTCCTTCGCCCGCGATAATAACTACAAGATCTACTCTCGGTATGAACTTGTTCGACACGTATTCTTTCCCGAAGTCTACGAAGCCGGGACCCTCTGCGTCGGATTCAATCTACCGTTCGATCTCTCGCGGCTCGCGGTACGGGCGGTGCCGGGCCGGAAACGGTGGCGCGGAGGCTTCACACTCTACCTCGTGGATTCGAAATGGTTTCCAGGCATCCACGTCAAGTCCATCGACAACAAGCGAGCCTTCATCGAGTTTGTGGCCTATAGCGGTTTGGAGAAGCACGAGGCGACGGGACACCGAATCTTCCCCGGCCGCTTCTTAGACCTTCGGACGTTGGCGTTTGCGCTCACCGGGACGGGTCACAGTTTGGCTAGCGCCTGTGGCTCCTTCGGAACACGACATCAAAAGTTCGATGCTGAAAGCCACGGAGCAGTGAGTATTTCCTATCTACGGTATAGTACGCGGGACGTTCTTGCCACCTGGGAGCTTTACGAAGCTCTCGTTGCGGAGTGGAACCGGCATCCCTTCGCCATCGTCCCTACGCCGTTTGAGGTCGGGCGGCAACCGGAAGCGTTTCTGATCACGCACGCGTATAGCCCCGCCAGCCTTGGCAAGGCCTACATGCGGGCGATGGGCATCCGCCCGTTCCCCTACTTCCAACCGCAGTTCCGCAAAGCCGTGCTCGGACACGCGATGGTGTCGTACTTTGGGGGCCGGAGCGAGTGCCATATCCGGCGGCGAATCGTGCCGGTCACGTACGTTGATGTGCTCTCCATGTACCCAACCGTTTGCGTCCTTCAAGGGCTGTGGAAATTGATTTTCGCCCGCGAAATTCGAGTGGAGGACGTCACCGACGAGATCCGCAGCTTTCTCGATGGCGTGACCCTCGCCGATTTCTTCAAGCCGGCCACGTGGGCCCGCTTCTCTGTGCTCGTCGAGGTTGATCCTCGCGGCGCCATTTTGCCGGTTCGGGCCCCATACGTCGAGGACGGTGATTACCAGATTGGCCTCAATATGGTCGGCGGTGCGAAACACGGACTGCATTTATGGTACACGCTGGCCGATGCTGTCGCGTCGAAGCTGCTGTGCGGCCGCAGCCTGGTGATCCGTCGGGCCCTTCGGCTTCGTCCGGTGGGCGTCAAGGAAGGCCTCCGTTCGGTCAAGTTACTGGGAGAAGTTCATGTTGACCCTCGGACGGACGATTTCTTCCGCGTGTTGATAGAGAAGCGGCATACTTTTCAACAGGCGAAACGCCGGGCTGAGCTTGCGGGTGACGATGCCAAAGCCCGGTACTTCGATGGTCTCCAGCACGGCCTCAAGATCCTCGCCAACGCGATGAGCTATGGGATCTTCGCAGAGATCGACGAGAAGCTGACGGGAGCCAAGGACGCCGAAATCTTTGGCCTGCGGCATTTCTCAACGTCGATTTCGAAAGAAGAGCATCCCGGGCCGTTCGCGTTTGCTCCACTCGCTGCGTTTATCACCGGAGGGGCCCGATTACTTCTGGCGATGTGCGAAGTGGAACTGTCGGCGCACGGAGCCACCTATGCATTTTGCGACACGGACTCTATGGCCATCGTCGGGTTGTCTGAAACTGTGAAAGTGGTTCGGGAACGATTTGCTGCGCTCACTCCCTACACATTTGGCGGGGACCTTCTCAAGCTTGAGGACGAGAACATTCCTGATCCACGCGCTGCAAGGGATAAACAGCTCTATTGCTATTCCATCTCAGCCAAGCGGTACGTCCTATTCAACATAGCAGACGATGGAAGCATCCTGCTCCGCAAGAGTTCCGAGCACGGACTCGGCCACTTGCTTTCGCCGTACGCCAACGACGAGAAGAAGTGGATGGAGCAGCTTTGGACGGCGGTGCTTCGTTGGGAGCAGGGTCAGGATGCCAACCTGGGACAAAGCTTGTCCTTTGCCGATCTTCCAGCCCTGGGCGTTCTTCCGATCTCCAACGCGCATGTTTGGGAACGGTTCGACCGGATCAATACGAAATATGATCCGAGGGCCAAGAAGCGCGTTGGGCGGCCCTCCACCCAGCAAGTGAAACCATTCAACTTCATGCTCGTGGCGTATCCGGCTACAGGCGACGTGACGACAGGAGGCGAGGCGTATTGGAGCGACCGGCCGAACGGCCGGACCGCAAACGGAAAATCCTCGCATCAACCAATCCGCCCTATCGCGCCGTATGAACGATACCCAAGAAAGTGGCCTAGCTTACCGTGGGTAGATCTCCATACCGGCCGCCCGGTGTCGCTCGCGTGGGGAAGCAGAATGCCCGGGTTTTCAATGGGGCTCGTCCGTGTCCAGACGTATCGAGATGTACTGCACCGATACGTGACGCACCCCGAGGCGAAAGCCGCGGGGCGGGATGGCCTGCCGTGCGCTCCGCACACGAAGGGCGCGTTGTCACGCCTTCGGGTCCACATCACGGATGTCGTTCATATTGGGAAGGAGTCAAATGAATTAGACGAAGTACAAGCAGGTCTAGTGATTCCACGTAGCGCGTACGTTTACTACCTCGATAGAGACGAAGAAGCAAATAACCTCCGGTCGAAACTCAAGCAAATTCCGAGGCGGTTTCTTCAGAGAGAGGCCGGCTTATCCAGGGCCATGTTGAAGAGAACGCTGAATCGTCACACGTTGCCACATCGAAAGAACCGTCTTATTCTCATGAAGGCTGCAAAGGCTTGGCAGGACACGTCTCACTGACACCGACCGCGCCAAGAGCAGATTCTAAAGGTGCTGTTTTCGGTACAGAAACACGGCTGAAAACAGGTGGCGAAACCGCATACAAGCCGCCTTTAGACCTGAATTGAGACCCTGCGGAAACGGCCTATTTGCAAGCGTTTGCGGAGCGTTGGCACCAATAGTGGCTACCCATATGTCGGCCAACTGGCAATAAAACTCACCCAAAAACAGGAAGGGTGTAAACTTCGAAAGAAACCAGAGTGACCGTTCAGATGTTTAAGCCGCTCGTGGTGCGGAAATTTGTTAGTTGCCACGGTTGACTTGATCAATGTGAACTGGGCAACGCGCCGGAGGGCAACCTGAAGCCAATTGCCAATGCCGATGCAAACAACTAGGTCATGGACTCGTAAAATAGCATTCGTTCTCGGCGAACAATCGCTTCGCCAAATCCTCACCATCATGTCTAGCGTTTCGGAAGATATCGGATACATACTTGAATGCTCGGACAGATCCACAATCACATGCTCATCCCTGGACGAAGTGCTCGGTTTTCAGAATTCCAAACGGCGAAGAATCCGTGGGCTGATTTTGCACACCCCTTATGATCAACCTACCTATGTTCAAGTCAGATTCCGTGAGGACGTTTCCCTCGACCCGATAGAATGCACAGTTCGCGGAAATGATGAAACGGTACTCATTCTCTCGAGCAGACTTGATGACTCGATCTCTTCTTTGACGCAGTGGTACGGTGTCTTGGCTTTCTACAGTACGGCTTGGCTTTTGCTTCTGACCACTGGCCTACTGTTGCTCGGTCTCATCGGGATAGGGGCCTTTGGTCATCCCGATCACGCGACAAACGAAAGAATTGAAGGGTTACGACTCGGTGGCGTGATTCTCGCAACTGTCTTTCTCACGTTTGGTGTCACTTGGGTACAAAATGCACTCTTCCCCAGATCTGTCTTTCTTATCGGGGACGGACGAAGCCGCTACAACAGGATTGTATTTTTCCGGAGAAGCCTTATCCTCCCATTTTTGATTGGTCTTATCGTGTGGCGGGTGACGACGCGATGATTCCTTCGTCATGTGACCACTTGTTCGACATGCGGGGGGGCTCCATTTGGGCGTGTTTGTCCAGATTTAAATAGAAATAAAATGTGTTTGCGAACGGGCCTTTTACCAGTCTGCGTGTGATTCTGCGGTGCGTCCTACTAGCCACAACGCGCCAATAATCCCCGCCGCCCACAACCCCCACGTTACGAACGCTGGTCGCGGCGTCCCGGTTGCGCGCGCAGGCGCGGCGGGTGCGTTGGCCGGCTCCGGCGCGACATGCACCTGCCAATGCCGGTGCAGCGCCGTCTTCGAAACTGCGTATTCGGCCGCGATGTCCCGGAACGAATCGCCCTCTTGCAAAGCCTGATTTATGGCCTCGCGCTGCGCGTGCGTGCAAATGGTGCAGGGTCGTCCCACGACGAAACCCTCCTATGTACGGTAACAACGAGATCTCGCTTCAATTGTACCGGGACATGGACCACGGTCCAATGTAACGGCTAAGTCAGACAGGTCTGGCAGACGTTAAGAAAACGGGCAGGGGGCTCATTTCCCGAGGCTTGTCTAGTACCCCACGGCGTGACCGAGGATCGGGAATCCGAAGCACTCCTCATGGTCGGCCTTGCCTATCTCCATGCGGAATCGTTTACTGAGGCCGCGGCGTGGCTCAACCGGGCCCACGAAGCGGCCTCAGACGGCGACGAGCTGCTGGAGGCGCGCATCGACCTCGCGCTCGCCTACATCGATCAAGGCCACGGCCACAACCTTCGCGCGTGGCGGCGCGCCGAGCGCGTCCTTCGTGTGCTCGCGCACAGCGGAGATCGGCCGACGCTGGTGCGCGCGCAGGCCTGCCTCGGCCGGAGTAAACTTGCGGCCGGCGACCTGCCCTCGGCCGCATGGACCTTTGAGGCGGCGCTCCATCTCCTCCCCGCGCCGGATGCGGATCCGGCCCCGGCCACATCCCTGCACTACTATCTCGGGATTGCGCGGGAACGTATGGGCCAAACCACCGAGGCCGCGGACGCCTACCGCAAGGCATTGGAGGTCGCGGAGTCGTTCGCCGATTCGCGGCATGCGGGAGCCTGGCACGTCGGTCACGCCGTAGCGTCCGTCGAGGACGGATCGTTCGACGCCGCGATCGCGCACGCAGGCGAAGCAATCGCGGTTTACGACACACTGCAACATAAGCGGCGGCTCGCGGACATTCACTGGCGGTTGGGCGATCTTGAGGCCCGCGCGGACCGGTGGACGGAGGCGCAGCGGCATTACTCGGCGAGCATTGCGATCTACGGCGCCGCCCGGCAGGTCCGTGGCGCGGCGCGGACGTTTGGCGCGTTCGTTGACGCCGTGCACGCCCGGCTGCGACCCGACGTCGTGCGGGCGATCGGCGAGATGGCGCTCGTTCTGTTCCCCGACGACGGCTGTGCGTCTACGGACGACGATCGCGCGGCGACGCTGTGGCTGCGCGGCACGATCCAGCGCTTGCTCGGCCGTCTCGAGGATGCCGGCGCCTCGCTTCGTGAGAGCCTGCGGCTTTTTGAGGTACTTTGCCGTGCCGAAGAGCTCAAAATGATCCGCCGCGAACTCGCCCTGCTCGCCGTAGAGTCGGACGATCTTGCGACGGCCCGCGAGTACATCGCGGCCCTTCGCGCGACGGCGGAATCCCCGCAGGTGCCGGCGGCGCTGTAGCACGACGGCCGGATAGGCGCGAACAGGAGTTGTCGGCGTCGCCGGGTAAATCGTGGGCCGTGCTCGTCCTGCCGTGGTAAGACGCTCCGACGAATCAGCCCGATCGATACGGTCGCCGTGCTCTCCGCTCAATAAAAGGGGGGTGTGTACGTGGAGAAGCTTCGGACGCCATTGCAGATCACGGCTATATACATTCTGCTGGTTGGGCTGTCTTCGCTCACGCCGGGTATCGTGCGCGCGGTCTTCGGCTACGACGTCAAGGATACAGGCGTACTCCTCGTCCTGGCGGGGACGTTCCTCGGGTTCGGTGTGGTCCTCTGGACCATCGCCGGCGACGTCGGCAAGCACGGCGGTCTTGCCACGTCGGTCGTTATCGCGCTCGTACTCGAGATTCTGTTCCTGCTGTGGGGCTGGATCGGTGGCATGTTTACGGTCCGAAACGTCGGCATTCCGGTCGTCATCAACATCATCCTAGTCGTTTGGATCTGGTCGGCGAAGAAATAAGACGAAGGCCTCGCGGATCGCGCTGCGATCCGCGAGGCCCGTCGACGGGCCGGGAAAAGCCGGCGTCCGCTACAGACTCTGGCGGGTCAGGTAATCTAGTCCGCGGCTGGTGATCGTTGCCCGTTTGGCTCCATTGTTCTGCTTGTTCCACGCCACCAACGCATAGTCCGCGCAGTAGAGCAGGTGGCGATCCACCACGTCCTTCTCCAAACCAAGGGTCTTCGCCAGCGTCGCGCTGTCGATGCCCTGTGGCGCGTCTCGTAGTGCGGCAAGTACGCGGTTCCGGTCGTTGTCCAGGGGCATCGAAGCCCTCCCTCTCCCGCCGCAGCCTTGCGTGTTCTTGACACTATACGCCCCCCGGTCCGCATTAGCAAGGACGCGCGATGCCTTCTACGCGAGGAGGCCCCCGATAATCGCTCCCAGGAGGAGCGGGCCGACGTGCAGCAGCAGGACGGCGAATACGCCAAGTCCAATAACGGCGCCTAATAGAGGGATGCCCGTGAGCGCCGATCCTAGGAACGTCAGGGCGACGCCGGTGACGACCATCGGCAGGAACACCGCGAGGATGGCCGCGCCGACGTCTCCGGCCTTCTTCCCGCCGACCACGCCGGCGATGAGGGGACCGGCAACCGGCAGCCAGAATAGCAGCAGCGAGATGATAAACATCCACGTCATGGCGCTGGCGATGCTTCCCCGCCGTTTAGGCTCTGTCACGCTCTAACGTTACAATTTCGCGACACGTTTGTGTTGGCATACGGTCGGTACATACAGCCTGTCGGGGGTGGGCGATGGAGCAGCTCCAACGCAACGGTGGCACGGCGGGCATCGTCACGGCGGTCTGTCTGGCTCTGCTCTTTATTCTCTTCATCGGCAGTGGTTTGGATCCGCAGACGGCGCAGGACCCCGCCAAGGCCCTTCCCCTCATGGGCCAGAAAGCCGGCCTCTTCGGGGGCATCGGCCTCCTCGGCCTCCTAGCCTCCGGGTTCGGCATCATTTTCACCTTCGGCCTTTTCTCCCGTCTCCGGGAGAAATCCCCGACGCGCGCCGCGGCCAACCTGGGTCTCGCCGTCGTGGGACTCACCCTCCACGCGTTCGGCGCGGCCCTGCTCTGGCAGGGGGGACAGATGCTGGTCGCGCTCTCGGCTAAGGATCAGACGGCGGCCGGGCACGCGTGGATCGCGCTGGGCGCGGTCAACCAGAGCCTGATGGCGGCCGCGAACGGGTTCACGGGCGCCGCGGTCTTCGCCGCCGGGTGGGCGATTGTCGATACCGGCGTGATGCCGAAAAGTCTCGGGTGGGTGGCGCTGGCCGCCGGGATCGTCGCGATGCTTCAGGTGTTTAGCACGCAGATGGCCCTGATGGGTCTCGGGTTCGTGCTCGTGATCATCTGGCTGGCCTGGGGCGGCGTGCAGCTGCGGCGATCGCCCGCATAGGAGTCACATGGCACGACGGCTCAGTGACGACGATATCCAGCAGTTCCTGGCGACGCGGGAAGTCGTCGTGCTGTCCACTGTTCAACCGGACGGCTCGCCGCTGGCGATGCCGGTGTGGTTCGTGCACGACCGCAAGGGCGTGACGATGATCAGCGAAGCCGACACGCAGAAGGTCCGCAACCTCCGCCGCGATCCTCGCGTGTGCGTCGTCGCCGAATCGGGGTCGCGGCAGGACGCGCGCGCGGTGATGATCGGCGGGCGTGCGGAGTTCGTTCCGGAGTCGCCCGCACGACGCGAGCTCGTGCGGGCGCTGCTCGACAGGTATAGTCCCAATCTCGGACGCCGGTGGGGCGGCGACGCGATGCCCGCGGATCGTGTAATGTTCCGGATCATTCCGGCATGGGTGCGGACGTACGGGATGTGACCGGAACGCCTTTTGACAGCGGAATGCCTCGCCTATAATATGGAAGGTACCTTTCAGGCGGGCGGTTAGCTCAGGGGTAGAGCGCATCCTTCACACGGATGAGGCCGCAGGTTCAAGACCTGCACCGCCCACCACGCACCCTGCTGCACCGGACTGCACGAGATTGCTCGAAGCCGCGTCACTGCTCGCTTTCAGCCATTCTGGCAATTGGAACGCGTGACCGTCGATTGTGCCCTGCGGGAAACACAAGGTCATCGAGCCATTCCACGGTCCGACCATTTGAGAGTACGGAAGCGCTCGAGGATGCCGCGGTCTTGATCGCGGTGGCGATGCCCTCTACCATACGTGGCGGAGCTCCATGCACGACACAGGGGGGCACATGCAACGCGCCGGCCGCACCGGACCGAAGGGAGCGGAGCACGACCGCTTGACCGCGCTGCTGGCGTCCTCGCCGCTTCTCAAGGGCCTGAGCCCGGGCCAGTTCCGCGAGGTCGCCGCGTCGGCCCAGCATCGCACGGTCAAGCCGCACGGGCTCTTCTTCCGCCAGGGTGACCACGCGACGTTCATCTATGTGCTGCTGACCGGTGAAGTGAAGCTGACGCACATCCACCCCGACGGCCAGGAGGTGATCCACCGCATGATCTGGCCGGGCGAGGTCTTCGGCGGCATCGCGGCATGGGGCGAGACCGTGTACCCGGTGTCGGCCGAGGCGATCCAGGCGAGCGAAGCGTTCGCCTGGGAAGGTCCCACGATGATGCGCCTGCTCGAGCGGTACCCGGCCGTCGCGCTGAACACGCTGCACCTCATGATCGCGCGCGTCCACGAGCTGCAGAATCGCGTGACGGAACTGACGATGGAGCGGGTGGAGCAGCGCCTGGCACGAGCGTTCCGCCGGCTCGCGGCGCGCGTGGGGCGCCGCGTCGATCGGGGGATCCTCATCGACCTGCCGCTGTCCCGACAAGACATCGCGGAGCTGACGGGAACGACCCTCTACACCGCCAGCCGCATCATCAGCCATTGGGAGGCGCTCGGCGTCGTCGAGGCCGGCCGGGAGCGCGTGCTGATTCTGAGTCCTGATCGGCTCGACGCCATCGCGGAGGCCTCGCCGGTGAAGTCCGGGAAGACGGTCGAGTGAGCCGCGCCGCCGGTGCGGCGGCCCCTTGTTCCAGCGCAAAGACCCCAACGCCGATCCGCGGTTTAATGGGGATGGCCGCCGCCGAAGACGCGGAGGCGTGGAGGGACGGCGATGACTACGGCAACGGCACGTGAGGCACTGCGGCACCATCACGAGGAGCTGGCCGGCAAAATGACAGGATACGCGGACGCGCTGACCGGCGGCGCGTCCGCGGCCGATCCGGCACCGTTCGTTCGGTTCCTGCGCGAAGAGCTGCTTCCCCACGCGGCCGGAGAGGACCGGTACCTGTATCCGGCGGTCGAGCCGCTGCTCAAGGCGCACGGCATGGCCACCGCGACGATGCGGATGGATCACCGGGCGATCGAGCGCTACGTCGGGGCGATCGAGGAGACGGCGGGACGTCTCCGGAACGCCGAGGGCGCCGCGCGCATCGAGGCCGTGCGGGATCTCACGCGCTTGACGTGGCAGCTCCAAGCGCTGTTCGAGGTCCATTTGCAGAAGGAAGAGCAGGTGTACATGCCGGTCCTGGGGCAGTACGCGCCGGAGGCCGAACAGCAGCGCATCATCGCGCAGATGCACGAGGCGCCCGGGGAGCGGCCGGCCGCAGACGCGCAGCCCGACCTCGACGTCAGGAGGCTGGCGCCCGCCCGGCGTCACGCGGCCATCTTCGCGACGTTTGAGACGCTCGGTTCGGGGCAGGCGTTCGTCCTCGTCAACGATCACGATCCCAAGCCGCTCTACTACCAGTTCCAAGCGGAGCAGCCGGGGAAGTTCACCTGGACGTATCTCGAGCAGGGGCCGGAGGTCTGGCGGGTGCGCATCGGCCGGTCATGAGCTCGCATGCGCGCCCGCGCAGCGCCGGGAGGGCTGAGGTGGCGGTTCGATGGTGACGGCCGAGCAGGTGCGGGACGCGCTCCGCGGGGTCGTCGATCCCGAGCTTGGAGCGAGCATCGTCGATCTCGGCCTGGTCTACGACGTCCAGGTGATCGGGTCCAAGGTGTTTGTCACGATGACACTGACGACGCCGCTGTGCCCGATGAACGAGATGATCCCGGAGGCCGTGCGCCAAGCCGCCGCCGCACTCCCGGACGTCGGCGGCGTCGATGTCGAGCTGGTGTGGACACCTCCCTGGGAGCCTCAGATGATGTCCCGCGAGCTCAAGGAGCGGTTCGGCTGGTGACCCCCGCCGGCGCGCCCTCTATGGTGCGCCGCGGACCAGCATCACGCCGAGCGCCAGGGCTGAGACCGAAAGGATGAGCATCAGCCGTCCGACCCATGCGGCCGCGCGGCGCAGGCGCCGCGTGCGCGGCGAGCCGGGATCCGCGAGCGCTGCCTGAGTGAACCGGGGGCCCACGATGAGATCGTGCCAGGCACTGATCGCAAGGATCAGCGCCACGAGCACGAGCTTGATGCCGAGGATGTGACCGAATCCGCCCTGCCACAGCGATCCGTCCCGCACCTCCGCCCAGCCGTATCCACGAAAGTGGAGGGTCCAGATCCCCGTCGCAACGAGCAGGCCCAGCGTCGTCCAGGCGATCCACCGGAATTGAAGCGCGACGGCGTGGATCAGCGGCACGGCCACACTCTGATACGCGGGCCTGCGGAGGACGGGCAGGACGGCGGCCGCGAGGAACACCATGCCGCCGATCCAGATGCACGCAGCGAGGATGTGCAGCGACACGGCAAGCACGTACCACGCCATTATCGCCTCCGGGCTTCCAGCGCGGTGCGCAGGGTGTTGGCCACGAAGGCCAACACCGCGAGGACGCCGAGTAACCCGCCCCACCGCCGGATGTCGCCGAGGCCGCTCAGATCGCCGCACAAACGCACGATCAGCGAGACGTTGAGGAGCGCGAGGGGCGCGTAGAAATCAGCCCGATACGGGACCGTCCCGCCCAGCACCGCCGGCAGGATGATCGGTGCGTGCGCGAAGATCATGGCGAACACGAAGCCGAGGAAAAGCGCGTGCAGCGTCGCGTCGTAGAGCGGACCGGCGATTGATCCGCCGAACAGGATCCATAGGCTCCCGCTGATCCCCAGCCAGACATAGCCGGAGAGCAGGCTCACCGCGATGAACCGCGGGAGTCCGGCCTGCCGGACCGTGTATCGCGCGATGTCGAAACGCAGGAGCCATAGCGCGAGCCCGAGCATCCCCAGTCCTTGGAGACGCGCGCCGGCGTCTGCCTCGCGTAACGTCAAGAGGAGCCCGGCCAGATAGACCGAGACGACAGTCAGGAAAATGCCGCGGCTCAGCGGTGCCGGCCGGCCGAGACGGCTCAGCTCCAGGCGTTCGCCCACGATCGTGAGCACGAGGAAGCCACCGAACCAGAATACCGCGCCGTAGACGGGCACGCCCGCGAGCCAGCGGGCGTTACCGATCATCCAGGCGAGCGCTCCCACTCCCATCACGCCGGTGAAGAACGCCGGGTGGCGGCCGAAGCCGGACGCGAAGATCGCCACCAGCCCTCCACTCGCCAGAGTCATGAGCACCGGGGCCGCCGGCGCAGGAACGCCGAGCAGCAGGACGAGGCCGCCGAGTCCACTCAGCAGCGGCACGGCGTATGCGGCCGGAGGGCCGAGCGCTACGGCCCGCTCGAGGCCGATGAGGGTCCCGAGGAAACCCGACACCATGAGCGGCCCATGAGCCAGGGGCAGGGCCGGCTCGAGCGGCGGCAGCGGCCACCCGATTCGGATCAGTCCCGCCCACAGACCGGCCAGCAGCGCCAGCACCCCGAGCGCGGCGAGGGGCAGGCGGATCCGGCGGGCGATCACCCGCGAACTTATTGCCAGCGTCCGCGCCGCAGCCCCGCGGCGACCCCGGCGTGGTCCGCATCGGTCGGCGGCGGAGTGACGACGTTGAGGACAACGAGCCGGGTGGCGGCCCTGAGCCCTCGGGCCGTTCCCGCCGGCGCAAACGCGACGGCTCCCGGCCCGATCGCTTCCTCGCGGTCGCCGAGGGCCAGGGTTCCTTCGCCTTCCAGCACGGCGATCGTGAGGTCGACCCCCGGCCGGTGAACGGGGATGAACTGACCGGGTTCAAGGCAGACCAGCAGCACTTTGACGCGGTCGCTCTGAGCGATCGGGACGGGATTGAAGCGCTCGGGCGTGAACGCCACGGCCGTCCGGTACGAGCTCATCAGGGCGCTCATCGACGCTCCTCCCTTACACGCTGCCGTGCCGTGTTCCCCCGCGGTGTCCCCGTCGGCGGCTACGCCGCCTCTCAACGTCGTACGCCGTGAAGCCTATCGCGAAGCGGGGCCGGCCGTCTTTGTTCCAGCGCAAAGCCGCGGCCGAGCGCGCTCTGGTATTCAAATATCAGATCAAAAAGGTCCGTTGAGTCCGTCTTGGAGGGGCAATGAAGCTCAGTCGAGAGAGCAAGTACGGCCTGGCCGGCCTGATCTACCTCGCCCGGCAGCGGCCCGGCACCGTGCTGGCCGTGAAGACGGTGGCCGCCGCGCAGGCCCTGCCCGGAACGTTTCTCGCGAAGACGTTCAGCCGGCTGGCGCATCATGGGGTCCTACGCTCGCATCGCGGGCGGCGGCGGGGCTACGAACTCGCCAGAAATCCCCGGGAGATCAGCGTCCGCGAGATCCTCGAGGACATCGAGGGACCGGATCTGTTCGCGCGCTGCATCTTCTGGAGCGAGGGGTGCTCGGAGCAGCGGCCCTGCCTGTTGCACGAGTCCTGGAATGCGATCCGGCCGCGGATCGCCGAATCGCTGGCGGCACTGACGCTCGCCGACTGCGCAGATGGCCGAACGGCGCCCATCGCGCTCTCACAAGGATGGCGGATCGGCCGTCCTTCGAACGAAGCTCAAACGGGGAGGGAGACTCATGTTGATGTCGATCGCGAAGTGTCTCGTTCACCGGTGCGCACCGCTGGCGGCCCTGGCCGCGCTCGCGGCGCTACTCGTCGCTCCGGGAGCGCCGACGGCCTCGGCGCAGAACGGTGAGAATGGGTTCTACGACGCCGCGCTTCCGGCCGTCGGGAACCAGCACGTCAAGCAGATCACGATCGTGGCCCGCGACACCGTCCAGGCGATCGCCCCGGGCGTCAAGGTGCCGCTCTGGACCTTCAACGGTTCGGTCCCGGCGCCGTTGATTCACGTGCGGCAGGGCGACGAGGTCCGGGTGGCATTCGTGAACAAGACGCCGATGTCGCACTCTGTCGACTTCCACGCCGCGACAACGCCCTGGAACGTGTGGTACCAGCCGGTAGCCGCCGGCAAGACGCTCAACTTCAGCTTCATCGCCAAGGACCCCGGCGTGTTCATGTTCCACTGCGGCACGCCGCCGGCGTTCATGCACATCAGCAGCGGCATGTACGGCGCCGTCATCGTCGACCCGAAGACCCCGCTGCCGCCGGCCAAAGAGTTCGGGCTGATCGAGAGCGAGTTCTACGTCCGGGCGGGCGCGAACAACACCTACCAGCCGGATGCGCAGAAGGTCCTCGACGTCAAACCGGACTACGTGGTGTTTAACGGCATCGCCGACCAGTACCAGGAGCACCCGCTGACCGTACGCGCCGGGGAGCGCATCCGCCTGTACGTGCTGAACGCGGGGCCAACGTTGTTCTCGGCGTTCCACGTGATCGGCTGGATCTTCGACAAGGTCTACGTCGACGGCAACCCGGCCAACGTGTTGCGCGGCGTGCAGACCTACGGCATCCCGCCGGGCGGCGGCGCGATGTTCGAGTTGACGATCGACCAGCCCGGACTCTATCCGTTCGTCACGCACGCGTTCGCGTACACCAGCAAGGGCGCCGTGGGCGTCATCAAGGTCCTGCCCGCCAAGTAGGGAGACACAAGGAAGCCGCCGTGAGCCATCGCTTCCGCGGCTGACAGCTGCGCGCCCGCCGATTCCGGCGCCCGCACTCGGAGCGCCGGAATCGGTGCGGGTGTACACTCTGACGCTCTCCGGAGGCCGGACGCAGGCCACCACACGCGCCGGCGAGGTGCTGCACACGCAGTTCACGGGTGCGGCTCTGATCAGGAAATGCGCCACCGCCATTCGAGCGTCAGCACTCCGGTGAGCGCCGGCGGCACCCACCGATACGCCAGCATGTAGGCGAGAATGAACGCCCCGGCGGCAAACAGCGCAGCGCCTCCCTGCGCGGCCCCGGGCGCGTCGGTCCATATGCCGTAGGCCAGCCCCACGACCCCGAGGTTGCTGAGCCACAGCGCCACGCGGCCCGGCCGGGGATTGTAGGGCGCCGGCTGGCGCGGGATCGCGAGCACGTCGGGGATTGTCGCGCGGTAATACCACATGAGAAACGGCGTAATCTTGTAGAGCTGTCCGATAATCGCCTGAGTCACCCATCCCAAGAGGAAGAGCGTCGCGGCAACCTCGCCAAGCCGGTCGGGCGGATCGGTCTGGAGCAGCCCGGCGCCCCACCCTGCGGCGATCGCGGCCAGCACAATGGAGTAGGCCGCGACCGCGTACCAGTGCGCGACGTTCAAATCCGGAGCCGGACTGCGCCGGCGGGCAATCACATGGACGATCTCGGCGACGAAGAGGAGGAGCGCGCCCGCGGCGATGAACGCCGCAGCGCGCAGAAGCCACGCTGCGGGAGCGGCGACGCCGGCCACTACCGAGGCGATGGCGGCGACCGCCAACATCAGGATCGCGGCACCCCGTCGCGTATTCGCGACGCGCGCGCCGTGGACGAGCGGCACCAGCCGGTAGAACACCCCGACCACCATTAAGCCGAACCAGCCGCCGAGCCCAAGGGTGAGGTGGACGACGAGCCCTCGATGGGCGACGAGAATACCGGGCCAGAAGACCCACCGGAGATTGGCCGAGAGCAGCGTGCCCCACAGCGCGACCAGCACGAAGCATCCTAATGCCGCGGGGATATGCGGACTCAACACGGCGCGCTTCGGCCCCGCCGAGACGACCGTCGCGCCCAGCACCGCGACGAACCACCACGCCGCCAGGTTGACGCCGGCGCCTCCGAGGGCGGCGAGACCATAGCGGCCGGCTGCGAACCCGGCAAGAACGGTCACCGTGCTCGCGGCGAACGTCAGGAACAGCCACGGGATCGTGCGCTCGCCGCGAATCCTCACGCCGAGCAGAACCGGCGCCATCTGCGCCGCGGCGCCCAGGATCGTCATCGTCCCCCACGCGAGCGTGGAGAGATGCGTGGCGACGAAGGCCGGACGCGATTCGTAGGCGCCCTGCGCGAGCGATCCGGCTGTGGCTACGAGTGCCAGGCCAAGCGCAGGAAAGGCAATACCGACCGACGTCCACGTGAACCAGGTGCCGAAGGTGAAGGCGAGCGGTCCGCCGGCAGGCCCGCTCTCCGCGGGCGGGGTCGGGCCGTGGGGGGCCGGCCGGGACGTGCCGTTAGCGCGTTTTGCCACGGACGGGTCGAGCACGCCGGGTGCGGCCGCGCTCCCTCTCGAGCATCTCCTTGATGACCACGGCCTGATTGTGGAGCGGATCGCGCGCGCCGAACACGAGCGTCAGCTTTCCTTGACGGGCGTATCCGGCGAGTTCCTCGAGGAGCGCGCCTTTCGCGGCTAATTCTCGCCGGTACCGTGCGCGGAATGTTTGCCACCGGACGGGATCGTGGCCGAACCACTTGCGCAGCCCGGTGCTCGGCCCGAGCTCCTTGAGCCAGGCGACAGCCTTCAGGCGTTCCTTTGAAACGCCGCGGGGCCACACGCGGTCGACCAGCACCCGCGGGGCGTCGCCGCGGCCGGGCGGATCGTAGGCCCGCTTCAACGTAACGGTGAGCCTCATGGCCCACCTCCCGGTACAGATTATCGACAATCGCTTAGGATCGGTCGATCCGATTCCTGCGTTCCTGGGGGTCACGAGGCCCGAAATGGCCGACTTTACCCGGGCAAATGTCCAACAGGAATGCGGGGGGCAAAATGGGAAACCTGCATCGAGGTCAAACGGGCCGCACGCCTGGGTGGCCGTCGCCACAGACCCCCTACATCGTTTCCGAGCTCGGCAGGCGACAGGAGGAACCTTCCATGCAGAATTTTCGGGTTCGGCCGTGAAACTCGACGCCCTCAAATGGCGCTGCATCGGGCCGCCGCGCGGCGGCCGCGTCGTCGCCGTCGCGGGTGACCCTGAGGACCGCGAGGTGTTCTATTTCGGCGCCTGCGCCGGCGGCGTCTGGAAGACAACCGACGGCGGCATGTACTGGCGCTGCGTCAGCGACGGCTATCTCAGCTCGGCCGCGATCGGAGCGCTTGCCGTCGCGCCCTCAGACCCGAACGTCCTCTACGCCGGCACGGGTGAAACCGAGATCCGGCTCGACGTGTCGTACGGCGATGGTGTGTACAAGTCCACCGACGCCGGCCGCACCTGGCGCCACCTCGGCCTCCGCGAGACCCGGTTCATCGGGCGCATCCACATCCATCCGCAAGACCCCGATCTCGTCTACGTCGCCGCGCTCGGCGACGTGTTCGGCCCGAACGAGGAACGCGGCGTGTTCCGGTCGCGGGACGGCGGCAGGACGTGGAGCAAGGTGCTCTATCGGGACGCCAATTCGGGCGCCGTCGACCTCTCGATGGACCCGCGCAATCCCCGCATCCTCTTTGCGGGATTCTGGCAGACGCGCCGGAGCTTCTGGAACCTGTCGAGCGGCGGGCCGGGAAGCGGCCTGTTCCGCTCGACGGACGGCGGCGACACCTGGACAGAAATCTCGCGGTATCCCGGGCTGCCGGCCGGTCCCCTCGGCAAGATCGGCGTCGCGGTGTCGCCCGCCCGCGCCGGCCGCGTCTGGGCGCTGGTGGAGACCGAACCCGAGACGACGGGACTGTACCGCTCGGACGATTACGGCGAGACTTGGACGCTCGTCTCGTCCAACCGCGACCTCATGCACCGGCCCTGGTACTACACGCACGTCTTCGCCGACCCCGGCCACGGCGAGACGGTCTACGTCGCCAATTTTCAGCTCTGGAAGTCCACGGACGGCGGGACAGACTTTACCGAGATCCAAACGCCGCACGGCGACAACCACGATCTGTGGATCGATCCTGCCGATCCGAAACGGATGATCGAGGGCAACGACGGCGGCGCCTGCGTGAGTACGAACGGCGGCGAGACGTGGTCGACGATCTACAATCAGTTGACGGCGCAGTTCTACCGCATCGACATCGACAACCAGTATCCCTATCGCGTGTACGGCACGCAGCAGGACAACAGCTCGATCTCGGTGCCGAGCGCCACCGCTTGGGGCGCGATCGCTCTCGGTGACTGTTCCTATCCCGGCACCGGCGAGAGCGGCTTCATCGCCGTCCATCCGGACGATCCCAACATCGTCTACGTCGGCGCGATCGGCTCCAGCGTCGGCGGCGCCGGGGCGCTGCAGCGGTACGATCACCGCACCCGGCAGATTCAGTTGGTCAACGTCTGGCCCGAAGAGTCGACCGGCGTCGCGCCCAAGGACATGCGCTACCGTTTCGCCTGGACGTTCCCGATCGTCTTCTCGCCGCACGACAGCGGCACGCTCTACGCCGGCGGCAGCCACGTGTTCCGCAGCCGCGACGAGGGCATGAGCTGGGAGGAAATTTCCCCCGACCTGAGCCTCAACGACAAGAGCCGCCAGGGGCACTCCGGCGGCGACATCACGCACGAGAGCGCCGGCGCGGAGGTGCACGCGACCTGTGCGTCGGTCGCCCCCTCGCCGCACCGGCGGGAGGAGATCTGGGCCTCGACCGACGACGGGCTCGTACACGTGACGCGCGACGGCGGCAAGACCTGGCAGAACGTCACGCCGCCCGGCATGCCGGAGCTCGCCTACGTCGGCTGCGTCGAGATCTCGCGGCACGACCCCGACACGATCTACCTCGCGGCGACGCGCTACAAGCTCGCGGACTACCGGCCGTACCTGTTCCGGAGCACCGACGGCGGGCGGCATTTCGAATCGATCAACGGCGATTTTCCGGAGGGCGAGATCACCCGCGTTGTGCGGGCCGATCCGGTTCGCAAGGGCCTGCTGTTCGCCGGCACCGAGACCGGCGTCTACGTGTCCGTGAACGACGGGGGCAACTGGAACCGCATGGGCGGCGGCCTCCCGGTCGTCCCGGTCTACGACCTCAAGATCAAGGACGGGGATATCGTGGCCGCCACCCACGGCCGGTCCTTCTGGATCCTGGACGACATTACGCCGCTCAGAAGCGTCGCCGAGGGCAACAAGGGACCTCGGTTGTTCGAGCCGCGCCCGACGGTCCGCACGAAGCTGCACTTCGGGGCCCTCCGAAATCTTCGGCCGAGCGGCGTCGCGTTCGGGATAGCCATGGGCCTAGGCGGCGGGATCCGCACCTTCCGCAGGCCGGACGGGACAACGGGCCGCGAACATCTCGACGTCGGCGAGAACCCGCCGAACGGTGCGATCATCTACTACTGGCTCGACGACGGCGCGTCCGGGCCGGTGGCCCTCACGGTCCGTGACGCCTCGGGGGCCGCGATCGCCACGTTCCGCAGCGACGATACGGCGCTGGCCGCCGCGAAGCGGCCGCCGGTTCGTCCGGGGCTCAATCGGTTCGTCTGGGATCTCAAGTATCCCGGACCGGAGCGGCTCGACGCGAGTCTCGCGCCGCCCCGCAACAAGCAGCTGGCGGAGCCGGCCGAGCCCACGCCCGGTCCCACGGTGGTGCCGGGACGTTATCGGGTGGAGTTGCTGGTTGGCGCGGAGACCTCGGCCGCGGAGTTCTCGGTCGTGAAGGATCCCCGCCTGTCGACGACGTCCGAGGCGTACCGCGCGCAGTTCGAACTGTTGCGGGAATTGACGGGCTCGCTCGGCAAGGTCAACGCCACGGTCAACCGCATCCGCCGGCTGAAGCGCCGGCTCGGGGTGCTGGCCGAGGGAGCAGGCAACGAGACGCGCGAGCTGGCCGAGCGGGCGGCGGCCGTGGCCCGGCAACTGTCGGCCGTCGAAGCCGTACTGGTGGACGTCCATCGCGAGTCGGATCGCGACGTGCTGCGCAACCCCGCCGGCCTCAACGATACGCTCGTGGACCTGATCAACACTGTCTCCGTTGCCGATACCGCGCCGACGAAGCAGGCGGCGGCCGTCTCGAAAGAGCTCATGGCGCGCGTCGATGCCGAAATCGGCAAACTCGAGCGGCTCATCGCGACGGAGATCGCCGCGGTCAATCGCTTGGCCATGGAGCGCGCGGTCGAGACGTCGGGCGGCGGCTGATGGCGGCGTGGACGAACGACGAACTCGACAAGATCGGAACGGCGGAGGAGCTGGAGATCGCGACGCTCCGACGCGACGGCACGCGGCGAAATCCGGTGACGATTTGGGTTGTTCGCCACGGCGACGACCTCTACGTTCGCTCTGTTAAGGGGCGAGCCGGCGCCTGGTTCCGCGGCACTCAAGCGCGCCGCGAAGGCCATATCGAGGCCGGCGGTATCGATAAGGACGTCACCTTCGTGGACGCCGGCTCCGACATCGACGACCAGCTTGATGCCGCGTATCGCACCAAGTACCGGCGTTACGCCGCAAGTATCGTCAACCACATCGTGAGCCCGCAGGCACGAGAGGCGACAATCAAACTGATGCCGCGCGCAACGAGATCCCCCTGAAGATGGGTCACCGGCGCCGCCCGGACGCGCGGCGATGCGGTGCAGGAGCGGCGCGACGGAGCCCGGGGCCGTCCGGCGTCAGGCCGGGTGCGACCACGCCGGATAGTTGCGTCGAGTGGCCTCGGAACAAGGCAATGAGTTTCCCAGCCCGAGTGGTCACCGTGACGTCGTAGACTCCCGTCCGGCCGCCGCGGTGCCGCTCGACCGCGTCCGCCACGAGCACGTCGCCCTCATGGGCGCTGGCGGCGAACGTGATCGCGCAGTGATTGGCTACCGTGACCGCATTGTACGAGTTGCAGGCGTACGCGAACGCGGAATCGGCGAGTGTGAACAGCATGCCGCCGTGGCAGATGTGGTGTCCGTTGCACATCTCCGGCCGCACGGACATGCGCACCCGGCCGCGGCCGGGTCCGACAGCGAGCACCCGCATCCCGAGCGCCCGGCTTGCCTGATCCTGGGCCCACATCGCATCGCGGGCGGCCTCGGCAATCCGCTGCGGGGTTGGACGGCGCGTCATGGCTCACTCTCCAATGCTGCAGAGTCTCGTCATATTTCAAACCATTCTCGCCGCCGGGATCATTATCTTGGGAGGATTGGTCGAAGGGTACCGGGGGACCGATTCCGTGCTGCCGCCGTTACGATCGAGGGGAATACCTTACCCCCGGGCGTCCGATGACGCCGGCCGGTTGACGCGGTCCAAGCGCCCGCGGAACTGCCGGCTCTACGACCGGCGGCCGGGCAGGAGACGGGACAGCAGACTCGCCAGCCGTGGGCCCTGCGGCATGGTACGACCGCCGCGGCGAGTTGCCGACCGTAATTCGTTCTCCAATTGCTCGGCCGTCAGTCCCGAGCTATTAGACCGGCCGGACGTGCCCGTCGGTGACCGGCGCCGGCCGCGCCGGCCGCGCCTCCTTTTAGAGGTCCAGGGGTCTTAGAGGTCCAGGGGTCGGCCGCGCCGCGGGAGAAGAATGGAGGCGTGTCCGTCCGTCTCACCCCGGTTCCGGCCGGCCGTCCGACGTTTCTCGACGTGGAACGGTGCACGGATCTCCGCGCGCTCGCATCCGACGTCGCCGTGATCGGCGTGCCGTTCGGCGCGCCCTACGACCTGCAGACGGCGGCGTCGCAGAGCCGCGCGCCGGCGGCGCTGCGCGAGCAGTCCATGCGGTACGTCCCCTGGTACGCGACGAACTACGACTTCGACTTCAGCGGCGAGCTGTTCGCCGGACGGGCCGTCCGGATCGTCGACTGCGGCGACGTGGCGATGGTGCCCGGCCGCTGGGACGAGACATCGCGCGCGACGACGGAAGCGGTCAAGGAGATCCTCGACAGGGGCGCCGTGCCGTTCGTTCTCGGGGGCGACGACTCGATCCCGATCCCGGTGCTGCGGGCCTACGCGGAGCAGGCGCCGATGTGCATCGTACAGATCGACGCGCACATCGACTGGCGCGACGAGCGGGAGGGCATCCGCGACGGACTGAGCAGCCCGATGCGCCGGGCGTCCGAGATGCCCTGGGTCCGCGGCATGGCGCAGATCGGGCTTCGCGGGTTCGGCAGCGCCCGACGCGGAGAGTTCGACGACGCGCGGGCCTACGGCTCCGTGCTGATCGGCGCGTCCGAGGTGCACCGCGGCGGCGTCGAGGCCGCGCTTGGCCGGATTCCGGACGCCGAGCGATACTTCATCACGTTCGACGTGGACGGCCTCGATCCGTCCGTCGCGCCGGCGGTCGCCAGCCCGGCCTTCGGCGGCCTCACCTACGACGAGGCGACCGGCATCCTCCGCGGTGTCGCGGGACGCGGCCGTGTGGCGGGCTTCGACGTGGTGGAGATCATGCCGGATCTCGACGGCGGGGACCTCACGTGCCGGGTCGCCGTCCGGCTCATGTTGAATCTCCTCGGCGCCCTCGCGCATGCCGGCCGGCTCGGCGGCCGGCCGCTGTGAAATGAACGCCGGCCCCGCCCGCACCGCCCCGGTGGATGAGCGCTACCTCGTCGACACGTTGTCCCGCCTCGCGCGCGTTCCGACCGACGTCCTGCTCGGCTTCAACACGCTCATGGAGCCGGACGATCCGAAGCTGGTTCATTACGTGCAGGATGTGGTGCGGCCGGAGCTGGTCGCGATCGGCGTCTACGATCTCCTCGACGTGCCGCGCAACAATCTCGTCGCGCGGCTCGGCGCCGGCCGCTCGGGCCGCGCGCTGCTGATCCAGAACTACACGCCGGCGCAGCACCACAACCTCATGGACGAGCCGTTTTCCGGCAAGGTCGCGAACGCCGCGGCCTACGGCTGCCCCGAGCCCGCGGTGTTCGGGCAGGGCGTCAGCCAGAACAAGGCCCACCAGGCCGTCATGCTCGCCGTCCTCAAGATGCTGGTCGAATCCGGCGCGCGGCTCGAGGGCACCTTGTACTGGGCGGTCAACAACGAGGGCCGCAGCAGCCACGAGTGTTCGGACGCGATCATCAAGGCCCTCGACCCCACGCCGTCGTTCGGCATCATTCAGATCGGGACCGGCCTCAAGATCTCGCTCGGGAACCGCGGCCGCGTGGACGTCAACGTGCATGTGAAGGGGCGCGCCGCCCACTCCAGCACCCCCTCGGAGGGGCTCAGCGCGATCGACGCCGCCAACGAGGTAATCAACCGGCTCCGCCGGCTCAAGTGGGCGGACCGGCACCCCCTCCTCGGCGGCCGGCACGCGATCGTCTACAAGATGCGCTTCGAGCCGGTCGCCCCGCACACGCTGCCGGCGGAGGCGTTTCTCGCGGTCGACCGGCGTCTGCTGCCGGGCGACGACCCGGAGATCGCGACCGACGAGGTGCGCCGCGCCATCGGCGACATGGCGCCGTACGAGGTCGCCGTCGAGACCGGCGTTCTGATGTGGCCCGCGCTGGTCGATCCGCACCTCGACTGGGTGGCCGCGCTCGGCGCCGCGCATCGCAGCGTGACCGGCGCCGACGCCGAGACCGTGTACGGACAAGGCACCTTCGACGCGGGCGGTCCGTGCCGGCTGGGCGTTCCCACGGTGATGTACGGCGCCACCGGCGGGGTCTGGCCGACCGGCGCTGACTTCGTTCCGATTTCGCAGGCCGTCGCCGAGGCCGAGGTGCTGGCCGGTTTGATCCGTTCCCATCTGGGCTGAGCAGCACCGCAGAGCAGGACCTCAAAGGGGGAGAGGCATGGACGAAACGTCTTCACTCACCACAGCTCCGACTCGACGTCTGACCCGCCGGACGCTGATCCGGGCCGGCGCGTTTGCCGCTGCGTCCGGCGCGGCCGGGGTCCGGCGGCTCGGCGGCCCGCGCGAGGCGCGGGCGGCGGGCCTCACGAAAGCGACGCTGCGCTTGAATTTCAACCCGAACGCCGAGCACGCGCCGTACTACCTCGGCAAGAAGAAAGGCTTCTACTCGCAGCAGGGCATCGACCTCACCATCCTGCCGGGCACCGGCTCGTCGGCCGCCGTGCAGCTCGTCGGTGCGGGGGACAGCATGTTCGGCGTCGCGGTCGCCGACGCCGTCACCGTCGGGCGCGCGCAGAAGATCCCCGTCGTCTCGCTCGGCGTGCTGCTGCAGAACAGCCCGACGGTGCTCGCCTCGCTCAAGAGCAGGAACATCACGAAGCCCACGGACCTGTACGGCAAGAAAGTGGGCGACAACCCGGCCAGCACCGTGCACGCGTTCTGGAACGCGTTCCTCAAGATCAACAACCTCGACGCGGGCCGCATCACCGTCGTCAACGTGACCGCGTCCGTGGGGCCGCTGGTCGCAGGCAGCATCGACGCGGCCGGCCTCTTGCTGACCAACGAGGTCGTCGTGATCGAGAGCCGCGGCCTCCCGATGAACATCATCAACTACGCCGACTATCACGTGAAGAGCTACGGGCAGACGATTTTCACCAGCGAAGGGCTCCTGAACCGCGACCGCGACCTGGCGAAGCGCATGGCGCTGGCGACGTTCAAGTCGTGGACCTACACGCTCGACCACGTCGACGAGGCGGTCGCCGCGCTGGCTGAGGCGATTCCCGAGACCGACAAGAAGCTCGAGACAGCGAAGTGGCCCGCCATCAAGAGGCTGGTCTGGAGCGCCGACGCGAGGGCGCACGGCTTCGGCTACCAGTCGCTCGAGGGGTGGGCGCAGACCTACAACACGTTCCGGGCCGGCGGCATGATCCAGAACGACTTCGACCCGAAGGCGCTGTTCACGGACGTCGCGCTCCAGAAGTAAGGGGTGATGGCGAGCGCGATCGAGGTTGAGCGTGTCGGCCTGACCTACGGCTCGGAAGGCAGCGCGCGCCGCGTCGAGGCCTTGCGCGACGTGGGCTTCACGGTCGGCGAAGGGCAGTTCGTCTCGATCATCGGCCCTTCCGGGTGCGGCAAGTCGACGCTGCTCAAGATCGTCGCCGACCTGCTGCCGCCGTCGACCGGACGCGTGTCGGTCTTCGGGGAAGACGCGCATCGGGCGCGGGAGCGGCAGAGTTTCGGCTTCGTGTTTCAGACGCCGCTCTTGTTCCCGTGGCGGACGTCGCTCGACAACGTGGCGTTGATGCTCGAAATTCAGGGCCTCGGCCGCGCGGAGCGCCGCGGGCGCGCCCGGCAGTTTCTCGAGCTCGTGGGGCTCGCCGGCTTCGAGGCCTACCGTCCGAACGAACTGTCGGGAGGGATGCAGCAGCGAGTCGCGATCGCGCGGGCGCTGTCGTTCGAGCCGCGCATCCTCCTGATGGACGAGCCGTTCGGGGCCCTCGACGCGATCACGCGCGACCGGATGGGTGTCGAACTGCTCCGCATCTGGGAGCGGACGCGCAAGACCGTGCTCCTCGTGACGCACAGCATTCCGGAAGCGGTGCTGCTTTCCGACCTCGTGATCACCTTCACGCCGCGGCCGGGCCGGGTCCGGGCCGTGCATCCGATCGATCTGCCGCGTCCCCGGACTCAGGAGATGCGGCTGTCGCCGGGTTTCATCGACTACTCCCGGATCCTCCTGAAAGAGCTCGAAGGCGAATGACGGCGTCGGCGCGCGAGGTTCGCGAGAGGAGCGCGCTGCGGGAGGGCGCGGCCGCGGTCGCGGGCAACGTCCCCGCGGCGATCTTCTTCCTGCTGCTGCTGGTCGCGTGGCAGGTCGTCGTCGACGCGCGCCACGTCAGCGATTTCATCCTGCCGAGTCCGCTCGTCATTCTGCGGACGACGGTGCGGTATTTCCCGCTGATGATGCGGCACACGTGGACCACGACCTACGAGATCGCCCTCGGCTTCGTGATCGGCAACGCGATCGCGGTGGTGATGGCGCTCCTCATTGTGAACTCGCGCCTCATCGAGAAGGTCTTCTATCCGCTGCTGATCGCCTCGCAGACCATTCCGAAAGTCGCGATCGCGCCGCTGTTCATCATCTGGTTCGGGTCCGGCATCGCGCCGAAGGTGATCATCACCGCGGTGATCTGCTTCTTCCCGACCGTGGTGAATACGGTCCAGGGCCTCAAGGCGACGGACGAGAACGCGATCGACCTGCTGCGGTTGGTGGCGGCGTCCCGCGTCCAGGTGTTCACGAAGCTGCAGTTTCCGAACGCGCTGCCGTACTTCTTCGCCGGGCTCAAGATCTCGATCGCGCTCGCCGTCATCGGCGCGATCATCGGCGAGTGGGTCGGCGCGAACTCGGGGCTCGGCTACGTGATTCTGTACTCCACGCAGACCCTGCGGACCGATTTCCTGTTTTCCGCGCTGTTCCTGATCTCGGTGTTGGGCGTCCTGCTGTACCTGGCCGTCGTCCTGCTGGAGCGCGTGTTCTCGTGGCGCGCCTCGGACCGGCCCGTCGGAGGCCTGTGAGCCGATGCTGACCGGGGTCAAAGGCGAGGCCGTCCTGGCCTTCGACGGACGGGGCCACCGGCTGCTGCGGAACGGCATCGTCGTCTTCGAGGGCAACACCATCACGTACGTCGGCGCCGGGTACCCCGGGCGGCTCGACGCGGTCGTGGATACGGGCCGCTGCCTCGTCCTGCCGGGGTTCGTCAATATTCACACGCACGGCGGGGCCGAGCCGGGCGGTCGGCTGATCCTGGACTGCGGGCGGGCGGACGCCTTCAACACCGGCTACATGAACGTGCAGACGACGCGGCCGGGACGGCGCCACATCGGGCAGCGCGAAGATCCGGCGCTCGGCGCCCGCCAGTACCTCGCCGAATGCGTCCGGCACGGCTCGACCACGGTCGTCAACGTCGGACAGGGCGGACGCGAGTTGATCGCCGCCGCGCGCGAGATCGGCGTGCGCCTGTACGCGGGTCCGCGCTACGCCGGGGCGGTCTATGTCGAAGAGACACCCGGCCGGATCGAGTACCGGTGGGACGAGGCGCGGGGCGAGGCCGGCCTGCGGGAGGCTTGCGAGTTCGCCGCCGAGGCGGCACGCGACGGCGGCGGCCTCGTCACCGGGATGCTCTGCCCGCACGCCGCCGACACCTGCGGCGAGGCGCTGCTCGCCGCGACGATGCGCGCGGCCGACGACCTCGGCGTCCGGGTGCAGATCCACGCCGCGCAGGGCCTGTTCGAGTTCACCGAGATGGTGCGGCGCACGCAGCTCACGCCGATCCGGTGGCTCCACGCCCGCGGGGTGCTCGGGCCGCGGACGATCCTCGGCCACGCCATCTTCCTCGACCACCACCCGCTGGCGCCGGCGCCCGGCCGGATCGACCTGGATCTGCTCGCGGCATCCGGCGCGCACGTGGCGCACTGCCCGCTCGCGCTGGCCCGGCGCGGCTGGGCGCTGCACTCGTTCGACCGCTACCGGCGCGCCGGCGTCAACGTCGCGATCGGCACCGACACCTGCCCGCGCGACATCGTCGACGAGATGCGGTGGGCCTCGTACGTGTGCAAGCTCGTAGAGGGCGACTTCACGGCGGGGCAGCCTGCGGACGTGATCAACGCCGCGACCTTGGGCGCCGCCGCGGCCCTCGGGCGTGACGACCTGGGGCGGCTTGCGCCGGGCGCGCGCGCCGACATCGCGGCCTACCGCCTGGACCAGGTGCGCGTCGGGCCGGTGCTCGATCCGGTGCGCAGCCTCATCCACTATGCCGCGGGCGGCCCCGCGGCACACGTCTGGGTGGACGGCCGGCGCGTCGTGGAGTCGGGCGCCGTCGCCGGCGTCGACGAGGCGCGGCTTTCCGGGGACGTGCAGCGCATGGGCGAGCGTCTCTGGGCGGACGTGCCGGAGTGGGAGGGCAGCGGCCGGACGGCGGAGCAGATGTGTCCGCCGGCGTTTCCTCTTCTCGATCAAATCGAACCAGTCGATCACGTCGAACCAGGGAGCCGATGAATGCCGCGACAGCACGTTGAGTTTGGACTCAGTCTCCCCAACCGGGCCGTGCTCTTCGGCCTCGACCCGCGGGTGCTCTTTGAGACCGCCGATCAGGCCGAAGCCTCCGGCGTCTTCGACTCGGTGTGGGTCGGCGACAACTTCACCTCGAAGCCCCGCCTCGAGTCGATCGTCACCCTCGCGGCGATCGCGGGGCGCACGACCCGGATCAAGCTCGGGACGATCTGCCTTGCGAGCTTTCCGCTGCGCCATCCGCTGGTGCTGGCACTGCAGTGGGCGAGCCTCGACCTCGCCTCCGGCGGCCGCACGATCCTGGCCGTCTGCGCCGGCGGCAGCGACAGGATGGGGCCGCAGTTCGCGGCCGAGCTCGCCGCGATGGGCGTCGCCTCCAAGGAGCGCATCGGCCGGCTCGAGGAGGGGATCGCGCTCCTGCGCGCGTTTTGGTCCGGCCCGGTTACGCACCACGGGAAGTACTACCATTTCGACCACGTCGATCTGCTCCCGCGGCCGGAGCGCCGGATCCCGATCGTCCTCGCGGTCAACCCCAACAGCCCCGATCCCGCTGTGACCGAGCGCGCGATGCGCCGCGTCGCGCGCCTCGCGGACGGATGGCAGACCGACGGCACGCCGCCGGCGGTATTCCGGGCGCGCTGGCGCCAGATGCAAGAGTACGCGGCCGAGTACGGCCGGGCGGACGAGGTGACCCACAACAGCCTCCACCTGATGGTCAACATCAACGACGACGTGGCGAAAGCGAAGCGGGAGGCGGTCGAGTTCCTCGATCACTACTACGGCGCCGGCAGGATCAGCCCGGAGAAGCTCGACTCCTGGCTGGCCTTCGGCTCTCCGGCGGCCGTCGTGGACAAGGTCATGGCGTTCGTCGACGCCGGCTGCAACACCGTGGTGATGCGGTTTACCTCGCCGGACCAGCGCGGACAGCTCGAGCGCTGCGTCGCCGACGTGATGCCCAAACTCAAGGGCGCGGTCGCCGTCTCGTGACCCCGGCGCGCACCCGGGGTCGCGGAGCCCCCCGGCCGCGGCCCCGGCGACCGCGGCCCCGGTGACCGCGGACCTCCTCGTCGCCGCCGGCTCCGTGCTCGCGCGCGGAGCCGGCGAACTGCGTGCGTCGTTCAAGGCGCTGGATATGCTCGTCGACGGCGGGCGCATCATCGCCCTCGAGCCGCACGGGCGCATCCCGGCCGGCACCGCGGCGTCTGGAGGCGGGAGGCCGGGCGCCGCGAGGGAAGTGCTCGACGTCTCCGGCCGTCTCGTGCTGCCGGGCCTCGTGAACGCGCACTCGCACTCGTACGGCCAGGTCTGCCGCCACTGCCTCAACGACGACACGCTCGAGCCGTGGCTGCCGCGGGCGATGGCGTACGCGGGCGGAATGACCCCGGCCGACAGCGCGCTCGCGGCCCGCCTGCACGCCGCCGATGCACTGAGAAACGGCGTCACGCTGCTGCTCGACCACGCCCGGCTCGCCCCGGATCACGTCGAGGCCGCGGTCGACGCCTACGAGCGGTCCGGCCTGCGCGTGGCCCTCGCGCCGCAGATCGGCGACCGGACGATCGCGGACTCGCTGCCCGCGCTCGATCCGGCGCTGCACGCGGTCATCGCGGCGGCCGACCGGTGGGCGCCGCGCACCGCCGCCGGCCTGCTCGGCATGATGCGGTCGCTCGTTCACCGGACCGCCGGCCGGAACTCCGTCCGGACGCTGGCGGGGCCGTCGACCGCCGAGCGCTGCACGCCCGAGCTCCTCAACGGCCTCTCGGCGCTGGCCCGGGAGCACGGGCTCGCCGTCCACACCCACCTGCTCGAGTCGCGGGTGCAGCGGCGCGGCGGAGATCCGCTCGCCGTCCTCGAGTCGGCCGGGCTCCTTGGCCCCCGCACCACGCTCGCGCACTGCGTTCATCTCGGCGCCGCCGACCGCGCGCGCATCGCGGCGTCGGGGGCGGCCGTCGTGCACAATCCCCTGAGCAACCTCGCGACCGGCGCCGGGTACTTCGACCTGCGGGCGGCGCTCGACGCGTCGGTGCGGGTGGCCTTCGGCACGGACGCGTTCAACTGCGGCGGATCGCAGGACTGGCTCGCGGCGGTGCGCGTCGGGGTGACGCTGCGGCGGCCCGAGGAGCCTTCGGCGCGCTGGGTGCGGCCCGCCGATGCCTGGTGCAGCGCGGTGGAGAGCGCCGCCTCGGCCCTCGGCTTCGGCGACGTCGCCGGGCGTCTGGAGCCCCGGCTCGGCGCGGACTTTCTCGTCGTCAACCCGGCCGCCGCGGGCTGCTACGCTGGACCGGACTGGCTCGATCAGCTGGCCTACGCGGGCGCGGGCTTCGGCGGCGGACTGGAGCGCGTCTACGTCGGAGGGCGGCTCCTCGCCCGGAACGGACGGCCGCTGCACCTCGACGAGGCGGCGCTGGCGCGCGAAGCCGCGGCCGCGTACGAGCGCATCGAACGCACCACCCGCGATGCCCAGGCCGTGGCCGCGGCGCTGCGGCCCCCGCTCACGGTGTTGAGCGAGCTGGCGGCCGGCCGGGCGCGCCGGGCCGAGTAGGGCATGGGCCGGTACCTCGCCGCCCGCACCGCGGCCATTCTCGGCACGCTGCTCATCATTTCGCTGTTCGTGTTTATCGTGATGCACGCGATTCCCGGCGGCCCGTTCGACGAGGACAAGATGCCGCTCCCGCCGGCGAGCAAGGCCAACATTCTTCGCAGCTACGGCCTCGACCGCCCGCTCTCGGAGCAGTACGTGCGCTTCGTCTGGAACGTCGCGCATCTCAACTTTGGCGTCTCGTATCAGAGCCCCGGCGAGTCCGTCGTCCATCTGCTGGGCCGGGTCTGGCCGGTGACCATGCACCTGGGCGGGATGGCCCTGGCCATCGCGCTCGCCGGCGGCCTCTCGCTCGGGGTGACGGCCGCCCTGCGGCAGAACACCCCGGTCGACTATCTGACGACCGGTGTCGCGGTCTTCGGCCTCGTCGTCCCGCATTTCGTGCTGGGCAGCCTGCTGATTCTGATCTTCAGCACGATGCTGGGGTGGCTGCCGGCCGGCGGATGGGACGCCCCGCGCCAGTGGATCCTCCCGACCCTGACCTACTGCCTCGCCCCGCTCGGGCTCGTCGCACGCTACACCCGCGTCAGCGTCCTCGAAGTGCTCGGAGCCGACCACGTCCGCACCGCCCGCGCGAAGGGCCTGGCCACCCGTCGCGTCGTCTTCCGGCACGTGCTCAGAAACGCGCTGGTGCCGCTGCTCACCGTCATCGGGCCGCTCTTTCCCGACCTGCTGACCGGTTCGATCTTCGTCGAGGGCATCTACCGCGTGCCGGGCCTCGGCCGCTACTTCGTCACCAGCGTTTACGACCGCGACTATCCCATGATCATGGGACTCGCGCTGCTCGCCGCGCTGCTGGTCAGCGTGATGTACCTAGTCAGCGACCTGTTCTATCTCCTCGCCGATCCGCGGATCCGGTACACTTGATGAGCGCCACTGTTCCCGGCGTCGGCGGGCCCTTGCCGGTGGACCTCGGCCGCCCGCCCGCGCGGGGGGCGGGCCGTCGTGGCTGGATGCGCCGCCTGCGGCGCAACCCGATGGCGGTGGCCGGGGCGGCGGTCGTCGCCTTCCTGATCTTTCTCGCGCTCGCCGCGCCCTGGATCACGCCGGTGCCCTACGATCGCGCCAGCTTCGGCGAGGCGTACCAGTTCCCGTCCGCGGCCCACTGGCTCGGAACGGATGCGATCGGCCGCGACTTTTACACCCGGATCGTCTACGGCGCTCGCGTGTCGTTGATCGTGGGGTTCACGGCGCAGGCGATCGCGCTCGCGGTCGGCCTGCCGCTCGGCCTCGCCGCCGGCGTGCTCGGCGGCCGGACGGACTTTCTCATCATGCGGGCCGTCGACACGCTGACCGCGTTTCCGCAGCTGCTGTTTGCGCTCCTGATCATGGTCGTGCTCGGTCCGGGCCTCGGCAACATCCTGCTCGCGATCAGTGTCCATGCGTGGATCCCGATCTGCCGGCTCACGCGGGCGCAGTGCCTTCGGGAGCGCGAGCGCGAGTACGTGGAGGCGGCACGGGCGCTGGGGGCCGGCGAGGTGTCGGTCGTCACGCGCCACGTCCTGCCGAACATCCTCGCGCCGATCGTCGTCGCGGTCACGCTCGGCATTCCGCAGGCGATTTTTACCGAGGCCGCGCTCAGCTTCCTCGGGCTCGGCGTGCGGGCGCCGACGCCGAGCTGGGGGCAGATGGTGGGCGAAGGTGTGACCAACATCCGCTATTACTGGCACCTCGCGCTCTTTCCGTCGGTCATGATCGCCGTCACGATGGCCGGCTTCACCCTGCTGGGGGACGGTGTCCGCGATGTGTTGGACCCCCGCGCGTTGAAGCACTAGGACCGCGGGATGCGCCGCCGGTGCACCCGCCGGCAGAACGACACAGAGGGGGAGGCGAGCAGTGATGCATCGCATGCGTATGCCCCGGAGCCGGGTGTGGGTCGCCGGTCTCCTTGTTGCCCTCGTCGTGTTCGGCCCCGGGTACGGGCCGGCGGTCGGCGCCGCCACCGTGAACTCGGTGGGCGTGGCGCTGCCGTCCGACGCCGCCCCGCCGTCCAAGCAGGTGCTCACGCTGATCGGCCGCGAGGGCACGTACCTCGACTGGAGCAAGACCGTGCAGAAGGGCCAGTGGATGCCCGGCCTCATGAGCGATCCCCTGGTGATGCAGGACTACAACTCGGACATCAAGCCGCTCGCCGCCGCCCGGTGGGCCGTCTCCCAGGACGGCCGCACCTGGACGTTCTCGCTGCGGCCGGGACTGCGCTGGTCGGACGGCACGCCGCTCTCGGCGTCCGATTTCGTCTACACGATCCGCCGCATGGCGAACCCGGAGACCGGCTTCGACGTCGCCTGGTACTTCTCGGCGATCAAGAATTTCAAGGAGGCCAACGAAGGGAAGGCCAAGCTCGAGGACATCGGCGCGGTCGCCGTCAATCCGACCACGCTCGCGATCAGCACGGCCGAGCCGACGCCGTATCTCCTCATGCTGCTCAGCGATCTCTACGTCGTGCCCGCGCACGTCGTCGCCAAGACCGGCGATCCGTGGTCGCAGTCCGCCGACACGGCGGTCTCGTCCGGGCCGTTCAAGCTGGCCTCGTGGGAGCGCGACAAGCAGCTCGTCTTCGTGGCGAATCCCGCGTACGCCGGCATCCGCAAGCCGTACCTCGAGCGGATCGTCTACAAGGTCGGGCAAGACCAGTCGTTCTTCCCCGCGTACCTGTCGAACGAAGTCGACGCGATCCCGTGGATCTACGAGGGGCCGCTCGGCCCGTCCGATCTCGCGCGGATTCAAAGCGACCCGCGCCTGCGGCGGGAGGCGCACATCTGGCCGTACTTCCAGACGTGGTGGATCGCCTTCGGCGGCGACCAGACCGCGTTCAAGGACCCCCGGGTGCGGAAGGCGTTTGCGATGGCCGTCGACCGTGACGCGATCATCAAGTCGGTCCTGCGCGGCATGGCGGTGCCGGCGTACGGCATGCTGCCGCCGGGCTTCCACTGCGCGCAGCCGGCGCGCCTCAAGGGTGCGCAGCCCTACAATCCGGCCGAGGCGAAGAAGCTGCTGGCGGAGGCCGGCTACCCCGACGGCCACGGCTTCCCGAAGTACGATCTGGACCTCCGCGCCGCGTCCCCCACGATCCAGGCCGCGGGCGAGGCAATCCAGGCGATGCTCAAGCAGAATCTCGGCGTCGACGTCGGCGTCCAGAATCTCGAGCGCAAGCTCTTCATGGACCGGCTCAACAAGTACGATCTCCCGCTCGTGGTGGTCCCGTGGGAGTACGACTACGCCGACGCCAGCAACTTCATGAACATCTACAAGAGCGGCGGCCGGCATCCGTGGTCGAACGCCGACTACGACAAGGCGGTCGTCGCCGCCAACTCCACGATGGGCGACGCGCAGCGCTGCGCGATGTACCGGCGGGCCGAAGACATCCTGGTGCGGGATCCCGGCGCGGTGTTCCTGTGGCATCCCACCGTCACCCAGTTGTGGAAGCCGTGGGTGAAGGGGCTGATCAACAAGACCAACAAGTACGGCTTCGTGTCCTGGTCGCGTCCGTCGAAGGCCGATATGCCGCCCTACATCTACATCGGGAACGAGAAGCCCTGACGAGTAAGCCGCGGGCCGGCAGCGGGGCTGCCGGCCCCGATCCACGCGCCCTCCCCGCGGTCGTCGTCCTGTACGGCACGAATCGTCCGGGCGGCCTCGAGCCGGTGGCGGAGGCCGCGGAGATCCGGTACGCTGCCTCCCCGGACGAATTCCGCTCAGCGCTTGAGGGCGCGCAGGCGCTCTTTGTGGCCGACTTCCGTTCCGGGATGCTTCGGGACGCGTGGGCGCACGCACGCGACCTCCGCTGGATCCACCACGGCGGCGCCGGCGTCGATCCGCTCCTCTTTCCCGAACTCGTGCGCAGCTCCGTCGTCCTCACCAACTCGGGCGGCGTTTTCGACCGGGCCATGGCGGAGTACGTGCTCGGGCTGATCCTGGCGTTCGCGAAAGACCTTCCCCGCACGCTCGAGCTGCAGCGCCGCCGCGAGTGGCGGCACCGGGAAACCGGAGGCCTGGAGGGCCGCACGGTGCTGGTCGTGGGAGCCGGGCGCATCGGAAGCGAGATCGGCCGGATCCTGCGTGGCGCGGGCATGCGCGTGCTCGGGGTCGCGCGGCGGCCGCGCCCGGCCTTGGCCGTAGCGCAATCGCCGGGCCGGCCCGGCGCCGCCCCACCGGATGCCGCCTTCGAGCGCGTCGTGGGCATCGCCGGCCTTCACGCGGTGCTGCCCGACGCCGATTATGTCGTCTTGTCTTTGCCGCTGACCCCGGAGACCCGCGGCCTCTTCGGTGCCGACGCCCTCGCGCGCATGAAGCCCACCGCGCGCCTGATCAACGTGGGACGCGGCGCCGTCCTGGACGAGGCCGCGCTCCTAGACGCGCTCCGGTCGCGCCGGATCGCCGGCGCGGCGCTCGACGTCTTTGCCGACGAACCTCTTCCCGCCGATCATCCCTTCTGGGACCTGCCGGGGGTGATCGTCTCGCCGCACATGTCGGGCGATTTTGTGGGCTGGCCCGCGGCCGTCTCCGGGCTGTTCGTGGAAAACTTCCGGCGGTGGCGCGCCGGAGAGCCGCTCCTTAACGTGGTGGACAAAGAGCGCGGCTACGTCCCAACGGCTGAGCCTCCGGGGTCCTGATCGCGCGGGCCCTGGCCGCGCGGGTCCTGGTCGCGGGGTCTCACCCTTCGAAGCCCGGAAACCAGTGCGCGGCGCTCCAGCGCAGATAGCGGTCCGCGAGCAGCTCGAGCGATTTGCGCGCTGCGGGAAACTCTTCGGCCAGCGCGTCCAGCACGCGGCTTTGCCCGCCGTCCGCCGCCAGTCCACGGGTACGGGAGGCGGCGAGACGGTAGAACCGGCGGCCCTGCGCTTCGTAGGAGGCGAGCGTCGGCGGCACCGCGCGCTCGCGGCCGGCACGCACCGCCCGGCCGAGCGACCGCGAGAAAATCCCGCTCTCGAACAAGGCGATGTCGCCGATGCGCCGGAAGATCCAGGGTGCGGCGTCATCCGCCGGGGCGGCGTGGCCGCCGGCGAGCCCGGAGAGGGCGATCATGTCCTCCAGGCTCGACGTGTTGAACCGCCGTCGCACGTAGTGGTCGCGCCGCCGGACGAGGACCGTGACCGACTCGTTCCGGACGAATGACGTCAGCAGCGACACGAGATATCCCCAGATCCCGGGCTCCGCGATGAACCGGCGGACCTGGGTCGCGTCGAACACCGCGACCGTCTCGTCCGCGCGGCGTTCGAGCGTGTACGGCTTCTGATGAAGATCGCGCGCGACCCGGCGGAGCAGGACGCTGAACACCAGCCGCGGCGACACGCGCAGCAGCGCCTGCTCGTCTCCGAGAAGGCGGTTGACCAGGCGATCGTCCTCGAGCATCACGTCGAGGAGGTCGCGCCGCTCCCGGAGACGCGCCGGCGCATCGGATGATCGTCCCGGCTCCGCGGCGCCCGCCGTTTCGGCGACAAAGTGCAGGTCTTCGTCCGTAAACCTCTCAACGTCGGCCATTCCGTTCCGTCCTCGGGTCAAATTTCTGCCCAGATTTCTTCGAACGCCTGTGCGGCTCCTGGGAGATCGGGTGCCTATCCGGGCGACGTAAGACCAAGCATGTATCGACAATGTTCGACGAACATGTCAAGGTGGCATGTACTGGACCTTATTGGTCCAGTTCAAGACTTGACGGTAGCGGTCGCTCTCGATCCGGCCGGGGGGAAGTCGGTGTCGAGCACGGTTCCACTTGTTACCGCGGAGACTCGCGGCCCGAATCGCATCGAACGGCGCCCGCGCGCGGTTCCGCGAACGCGCCTGTGGCACCGGGTCTCCGTCCGTCTTGCGCTGATCATCGTGTGCTCGGTCGCGCTGACCTCCGGACTGACGATGTACGACGCGTTCGAGGCGCGCCGCGCGGCGATCGGGGAGATCGGGCAGGACACCCAGCGCACCGCGCGCCTCGCATCGGCAGCCAACCAACAACTGATCCACGCGACCGATTCGATTCTCGCCGCGCTCGCCGTCGCGCCCGCAATTCAGCACATGGATTGGCCCGCCTGCCGGCAGCTCCTGTCAAAGGCGTTGGGGCTGAATTCGGTCTATGCCAACTTCGGTGTCGCCGGCACTGACGGGACGGTCGTGTGCAGCGCGCGGCCGCTCTCACGGCCCGTGAATATCGCGGACCGCGAGTACTTCCAGTTGGCCCTTGCCACACAGGCCTTTTCGATCGGCGGCTACCAGATCGGCCGCGTCGTCGGCACGCCGACCCAGAACTTTGCCCTGCCCGTGGTTGATGCGACGGGTGCCGTGCACCACGTGATTTACGCGGCCGTCGACCTGAGATGGCTCAGGCGATTGGCCGGTACGATGGACCTGCCGGCCGGCTCGACGATCAACATCTCCGACGCTCGCGGGCGAGCGCTGGTCCGCTATCCGAATGTCGCCGGCCTCATCGGGCGCACCATGCCCTACGCGGACGTCATCGCGTCCGTCGGCAAGGACGGTCTGGCGATGACGCAGCGGATAGGCCTCGACGGCGTCTGGCGCGTCTACGGGATCGTCCGTCTGACCGCTCAGCCGCAGTATGAGGACACGTATCTCAGCGTGGGCATCCCCGTGTCGGCCGTGGTCGCGCCGGCTCAGCGTGCGTTTCTGAGGAACTTGACGTTGGTGCTCGTGCTTGGTCTCCTGACCGCCCTGGTGGCGCTCGGCGGCGCGGCGCTTCAGGTGCAGCGGCCGCTCGACGCGCTCACCCGGGCGGCCAAGCGGCTCGCCGCGGGCGATCTCAGGGCCCGCGCCGGGTCGGCCGCGCCGGCGGGCGAGCTGCGCCAGGTGCTCGACACGTTCGATGAGATGGCGTCCGCGCTGGAGCGGCGCACCACCGCCCTTCACGACGCGCAGGCCCGCTATCGCGCCCTCGTCGAGCAGTCGCTCGCCGGCGTCGCCGTCTTGAACGCGGAGAAGGTCCTCTACGCGAACGACGCCATAGCGAAGATCCTCGGGTACACGCCCGAGGAACTCGTCGGCCGGCCGGGTCCGCACCGGGACTTGGTGCATCCTGAGGACCGAGCGCTCGCGGCCGAAAGACTGCGCCTGCGGTTCGCGGACGATCACGACCCTATCCACTACACGTTGCGCTTTCTTCGCAAGGATGGGTCCATCGTGTACGCGGAGGTGTTCGGCCGCAGGATCGCGTACCAAGGGCAGCCGGCGGTGATCGTCACCGTGCTCGACATTTCCGCCAGGCTCCGGGCTGAGGCGGCGCTGCGCGCGAGCGAAGAAAGCTACCGGAGCCTCGTCGACCGGGTGCCCGTCGGACTGTACCGTACCACGGCAGACGGTCGCTTCCTACAGGTCAACCCGGCCGGGCTCGAGATCATGGGCTATCCGGATATGGAGACTGCCGCCGGCCTGAGCGCCGGCGACCTCTACGCCGACCCAGAGGATCGCCGCCGATTCCGGTCGACGATGGAGCGGGACAACGTCGTCGATAGCATTGAATACCGGCTGCGCCGTCCCGACGGATCGGTCATCTGGGTGCGCGACCGCGCGCGGGCGATGCGCGACGGCCGCGGCGGCGTGCTCTACTTCGAAGGCTTTATGGAGGACGTCACCCGGCAGCGGCAGGCCGCCGAGGAGCAGGCGCGGCGCGCGGCCGAGCGAGAGGCCTTCCACGAGCTCAGCGTCGGTCTGCGAAGCGCCCGCACCTCGCGCGACATGTACACGATCGTCGTCGAACATGTGAAAGCGGTGGTGGGCGCGGGATTCGTCTCTCTCAACCTGCTGGACGCCGAACGCCGGCAGTTCACGCGGGCACACTCCTCCGGCACTCTCCTTGGAGGCACAGACCCGGTCTTTCCCCTGGCCGGAAGTCTCTCCGAGCCGGTGATCGAGACGGGCAGGAGCCGCGTCCTCGATCTCCTGACGGCGGCGGTGCCGGCGTGGTGGAATCGATCCCCGCTGGGCGCGTTCGGAGCGGTTGCCGTCGTCCCGGTCCGCACGGAAGACGCGACGATCGGAACGATATTGGCGGCCCGCCTGCGGGAGTCGGGCGCGGTGCCCTTCACCGAGGTGGAGCTGCAGCAGCTCCAGGGGATCGCGGAGATCAGTGGAATCGCGATCCGGCGCGCGGAACTGGCCGAGAGCCTGGCGCGCCGCGTCGAGACGCTGACCGCGCTGTACGGCGGCGCCGAGCGGCTGGCCGGCAGCCTCGACCCGGACCGGCTGGCCGTCGACGTGGTCCGGACCTGCGTCGAGTCGTTCGGCCTCCGGATGGCATCGCTCGCCTATCTCACGGACGAGGATACCCCGGTCATGGCCGCGCACTACCCGTCCGATTCGGAGGGTGTCCAGACCGCGGACGGCCGCGTGCTCGACTTCCGGCAGATCGACCCCGAGACATGCCGCGCCCTCCGCGAAGCGGAGTCACCGGTCATTCGTCAGCTCGCCGGGGACCGGGACCACCCGGCGTGGGAGAGCGCGGCCCTCGTGGCGGGGATGCGCAGCGCGGCGTTTGTCCCGCTGATCAGCCGCGCGAAGCCCTTCGGATTCCTTGTCCTCTACAGCGATCAGGTGGAGGCGTTTACCACCGAGCGCGTGGAGTTCTTGACCGCGTACGCGCATCAGGCCGCCGCGGCCCTCCAGAACGCGCGCCTGTTCGACGACGCCGAGCGGCGGCTGCGCGAGCTCGGGGCGCTCAATGACATCGACCGCGCGGTGCGCAGCAGCCTCGACCTGCGGGTCATCCTTCAGGTGCTGCTCGACAAGGCCGCGGCCGAGCTCCAGGTCGACGCGGTCGACGTCCTGCTGCTCGATCCGGAGACGCAGACGCTCAGCTGCCCCGCCTCCCGCGGATTCCGAGGCGACGCCGTGCGGCGCGTCCGGCAGCGGCTCGGCGATGGATATGCCGGTCAGGTGGCGTTGAGCGGCCGGCCCGTCAGCCTCGGCAATTTGAACGGCGCCGCGGAGTCGGTCTGCGGCCGCCACGTGACGGGCGAAAGCTTCGTCTCCTATTACGCCGTGCCCCTCGTGGCCAAGGGCGTTGTCAAGGGAGTGTTGGAAGTCTACCGCCGGTCGCCGATGGCGCCGACGCAGGAGTGGCACGCGTTCTTCGAGGCCCTGGCGGGGCAGGCGGCGATCGCCATCGACAACGTGTCGCTGTTCGACGACCTGCACAGGGCGAACGCCAGTCTCCGGATGTCCTACGACGACACGCTCGCCGGATGGTCGCGCGCGCTCGACCTCCGGGACCGGGAGACGGAGGGACACTCCGGGCGCGTGGCCCAGTTGACCATCACGCTCGCGCGGGCGATGGACGTCCCGAAGGCGGACCTGGTCCACATCCGCCGCGGCGCGCTCCTGCACGACATCGGGAAGATGGGCGTCCCCGACGCCATCTTACTCAAGCCCGGCCCGCTCACCGAGGCGGAGTGGAAGACGATGCGGCACCACCCCGCGTACGCGCGCCAGCTGCTCGAGCCCATCGCCTACCTGCGCCGGGCGCTCGACATCCCGTACTGCCACCACGAATGGTGGGACGGGACCGGATACCCGCAGGGTCTGTCCGGCAGCCAGATTCCCCTTGCCGCCAGGATCTTTGCGGTCGTGGACGTGTGGGACGCTTTGCGGTCCGATCGGCCGTACCGGCCGGCCTGGAGCGTCGAGCTGGTCCGGGCGTACGTCCGGGACCAGGCCGGCACGCAGTTCGATCCCGCGGTCGTCCGCAAGTTCCTCGAGCTGCTCGACCGGGGCGCCCTCCTCGATCCGGCGGCGCCGGAGTCTATGGCGCCGGAATCAACGGCGCCTGGGCCCGATCAGTCCACCAGGGCGGACGGAGCCGCCGCGGACGAAATCGCCGGGCTGCCCGCGCGGGCCGCCCTGGAGCGAGGGTGATGCCGGCCGCGCTCGTGGCGTTCGCCGCCGGGTAGGGTCCGTCCCGGGGACACGCGGGTCGGGGAGCACCACCAAAAATAGAAGCGCGGCCGGCGAAACCCGCCAGCCGCGCTTTACGTCGATACGGGTCCGCGGCTGTTACGGTGTTTGGAAGCCGACGGCTCCCGCCGCTCGGATCGCCGCCTGCAGCTGCGGGTCGACGCCTTGCTCCATGTCCGCCTCGCCGAGCGGTACCGCGACATCCGGCGAGATCCCCACCGCTTCGACGACGTGCCCGCCGGGAGTCGTGATGCGCTCCACCGTCACGGACATGCCGCCCTCCGGAAGGGCGACGTCGATTGCTCCGCCGAGGGCGCCGGCCGTCTTCTCGCCGATGATCTGCGCCCGATGGAGGTCCTTGAAGGCGCCGGTCACGATCTCCGATCCGGACGCGCTGCCGGCGTTCGTCAGTACGACCAGCGGCACCTGGGCGAACGGTGAGGGGCCCATCGTCCGCAGCAGGCTGGACGACTCCCGGTCCACCACGCGGGCGATTGGGGAGCCGTTCGTGAGGAAGAGGCCCGCCACGCCGTCGGCCTCGCTGATCAGCCCGCCGGGGTTGCCCCGCAGGTCGAGGATGACCGAACGGATCTGGCCCTGCTCGGCGAGCCCGAGCAGCTGAGCCCGCATGTCGCGCGCCGCGCCCTTGCTGAACTCGAACAGCCGCACGTAGACGACTCCCGGCTCGACGAACTGCGCCGTGACCGGGTGCGTCTGGATCGACGCGCGGGTGACGGTGACCTGCTGGGCCTGACCTGCCCGCTCGATCGTCAGGACGACCGGGGAGCCGGCCGGCCCGCGGATCAACTGGCTCGCCTGCTGCACGGTCGCGTCGCGCAGCGACGTGCCGCCGACGCCGATGATCTTGTCGAACCGCTTGAGACCCGCCGCTTCGGCCGGGGAGCCGGGGAAGACGTTGTCGACGAAGACCCAATGCGTGCCCGAGGCGTCGGTCTCGCCGGTGATCATGATGCCGATGCCCGAGAATCCGGGGTTGCCGTTCAAGGACTGCCGGTTTTCCTGGAACCGCGTCGGATCCATGTAGTACACGTGGCTGTCGTGAAGCGAGGCGAGCATGCCCGCGGTTGCGTCGTAGGCCAGTTGGTCCTGAGGCTCGATGCCCGTCTGCACGGCGCGGTCGAACTCTGCGAGGAACTGCTGCTCGGCTTCCGTCGTGCCGGTGCCCGCCGGGATGTCCGGCAGGACGCCCGGGCCGGCGTGGGTCTGCCGGCGCAGCGTCGCGATCGCGGCATTCAGCAGCTCGGTCGGGTGGATCTGATCGACGTAGTTGCGCTCGAGCACGGCGATCGCGGAGAAGACGAGCGATCCGGTCGCGGCGTGCGCCGGGACGATGCCGCCGGTGACCGCGGCGGTGAGAACGACGGCAATCAAGAGTGCCAGCCAGCTCTTGGATGCCGCACGAATCGGATGGTGCATGACGCTCCCCCCTTGGCGGGTTAGGTTGTGGCCGTTGTGGCCTTCACACTATCGGCCGGCGTTGAAAAAGCTGCGAAGAAAGTATGTGGAAAATGCGAAGGTCTCAGACCTTCCGCCGCCCTCTAGTGTCCGTGGAAAATAACGGTCCCGGTCCCTCCGAGAGTTCCGTTTCGTCCGGCTCCCCGGCGTTCGTCGCCCTGCCCCCGAAGCCCTTGCTTCCAGGGTTCCTCCATTATATAATATCCATGTCGTCATACATGCGTTGGCGGCGGACCCGGGAACGGTCCGCCGCGAGTGTGTCGCAGGGCCTTTCTTCGTGGCGGTAGGTGCCGGCGGGACACGCGCAAGTTGCCGGCATCAACGTTTGAGCGGCTCGCAGCCCCGTTTCCGCGGGGCGAACGGCCGCCGTCCGGCGCAGGCCGGAACACGAGGGAGGGAACGCATATTAGTGAGTCAGTCATGGAACGATCTGACGAATTACCGCAGTCGCTAGCATCGCAGGCCTCGCAGTCCCCGCAAGATCCCAAGACGTCGTTCGAGTCGTTTTCGCTTCGCCCCGAGACGCTGCGCGCCATCCAACGCATCGGCTGGCAGGAGCCGACGCCCATTCAGATGCAGGTGATTCCCGTGATGCGCCGGGGGGCCGATCTGGTGGGCCAGGCCCAGACCGGCTCGGGCAAGACCGGGGCGTTCGGCATCCCGATCGTCGACCGCGCCGAGGTCGGGCGCACCAACGGGGAGACTCCGCGGATCGGCGTGCCCGAGGCCCTCGTCCTCACGCCGACGCGGGAGCTGGCGGTCCAGGTCACGGAAGACCTGAACGCCCTCGGGCGCGAGCGCGGGGTGCGGGCCGTCGCCGTGTACGGCGGCCATTCCATCATTCGCCAGATCGAGGACCTCAAGCGGCGGCCGCAGGTGGTCGTCGCCACGCCCGGCCGGCTGCTCGACCACATGGAGCGCGGCACGCTCCGTCTCAACGGCGTGCGGGTCGCGGTCCTGGACGAGGCCGACCGGATGCTCGACATGGGCTTTCTGCCCGACGTTACGCGGATCTTGCGCCAGACGCCGTCGGGCCGGCAGACCGCGCTGTTCTCCGCGACCATGCCGCCGGCGATCCATGAGATCGCCCACCGGCAGATGCGCGACCCGATCTGGTTCCGGATCGCCTCGGCCGCGCAGACCGTCGACAGCGTGGAGCAGTTCTACCTCGAGGTCGCCGAGCAGGACAAGGTACGGGCGCTGCGCGCCCTCCTGTCCCGCGCCGAGATCACGTCGGCGCTCGTGTTCCGCCGGACCCGCCACCGCGTCGACCGGCTGGCGCGCGCGATCCCCGGGGCGGCGGTGCTGCACGGCGGTATGATGGAAGGCGCCCGCATGAAAGCCCTCCGCGCCTTCGAGCAGAAGCGGTCCCGCGTGCTGGTCGCGACCAACGTCGCGGCCCGCGGCCTGGACCTGCCCGACGTCTCGCACGTCATCAACTTCGACGTCCCGGAGGACGTCGAGACCTACGTCCACCGCATCGGCCGCACCGCGCGGGCCGGCCGGCCGGGTACCGCGATTACGTTCGTCGGGCAGTACGATCTCGAGGTGTTCGATGCCCTGCAGCGCGCGATCGGGCCGGCGCTGCGGCGTCATCCGCTGAACCTCTACGCGCGGGCGACGGCCAACTAGGCAACCGGGCGGCGGCCGGCGTAACTGAGCGATTGTAGGCGTTCCGGGCCGGGCGGCTGTTGCCGCCCGGCCCGGTCCATTTGCCCCTCTCGTTTTCGCGAGTGTCCCCTGCGCTGATCACTGCCCGGGGTAGTCGGGCAGAAACCGTCTCTTCACCGCGGCCGGCCGCGCCGCGCGCCGGCCGCGAGCGTCTGCGGGCGACCGCGGCGGATTGGGCGGCGGCCGCCGTTTGGCCGCCGACATCGCCGCGAGCGTTACGAACCCGAGACCGAGCCGCCGGCACAGCGCGTCGTCGGGCCACCATTGGTAGCGGCGGAGATCCACGGTCAGATTGCGGCGAACGCGCACGCCTTCCCTGGTGAGATCGCGCTTGTGCGCCGCACGGCCGTCGTGGCCGCCGTAGCCGATGGCCAGTCCGCCGAAGCGGTTGACGACGCGCTGCCACGGGAGCCCCCGGCCGCCCTCGTACGCGATCCAGCCCACCTCGCGCGCCGCGCGCGGCCGTCCGGCGATGAGCGCCAGCTCCCCGTACGTGACGACGCGCCCGCGCGGCACGCGGCGCAGCACCGCGTACACGAGCCGCCGGAAGTCCGACGGCTGCCGCTGCGCGGACGGGCGCCCATTTCCCCGCCGGAAGCTAGTCCGCCGGCCCACGACCGAGCGCCGCCGGCGGGCACCCATCGAGCGTGTTCACCAGCCCGGCCACGAAGCCGATATCGGCGACTTCCCGTCCGACGACCTCGACGAGGTGACCGTTGAAGTCTTCGGCCATCCCGCGGACCCGGCCGCATCGGCGGAACCTTGTCATACGCGTGAGCCGGACCGTCCGCGTTCCCACGGTGGCAATTTCGATCGCCTGCTGGAGGTAGACGCCGCGGACGTGTTCGATCGCGCCTTCGGTGAGACTGCCCGGCGGTGCGGTCGCGGCACCGGGATGTGCGAAAAGCGCCGCGGCGATGAGCGCGGCGGCCGCCGGGACGCGTGCTCGGGCCGCCGGCCGTAGGCCGAATACCGGGGGTTTCACGGGCCTCATAGGATCGTATTTACCGCGGAGGAGGCGGGGACCCCCAAAAACGACCGAGAATTCTTCTCAGCGTCAGGCCCCGGTGAGGGCCGTGCGGCTGAGACACCGCTATCGTTCCGCTGTGCGGAACACCCGCTGGGCCGTATCGGACGCGCGTTCGGAAGGGTTTGGTCACGCAACTTGCAACTTGGCGGGTGCACCTCATCCCAAGGAGATTCCCTGGAATACCGGGTATAGCCGCCGTGGTCCTCCCGTTCTCTCCTTTTATTGAAAATTTTCTCGGTTTCCCGGCAGGAAAATAGTAATGACTGTCGTATGTGCGTTATCCGAGGGGCAGAGAGGCCCCCCTGGACACCAAAAATCGAAAGGAGGGCCCAATCCGTGGCAGCTAAGAAGAAGGCAGCCAAAAAGGGCAAGAAGCGCTAAATCGCGTCTTATCCGGGTTTCACCCGGAGGGCGCTGCCCTGTAGGGCAGGGCCCTCCGGCCGTCTCTCGCGCGTCCCCGCGTCAGTCCCCCTGATCTTCCGGCCCGCCGCCGGCGTTTCCGTGCCGGAGGATGGCCACCCCCCCGAGCGGAACCGGGACTCCATGGCAGATCCCAGGGTCGACCGGCTGGCTCGTGTGCTCGTCCACTACTCCATGAAGGTGCGGAAAGGCGATCTCGTCCGGATCGGCGGCCCCGCGATCGCCGCGCCGCACATCGCCGCCGCCTATCGTGAAGTGCTGCAGGCCGGCGGGCACCCGACGGTGCGCTGCACGATCGATGGCCTCGATGAGATCTTTCTCAAGCTCGCGAGCGACGAGCAGCTGCGGTTCCTCTCGGAGCTGGACCGCCGCGAGGTCGAGGTCCTCAACTGCGAGCTCCGGTACCTCGGTGCCTACAACACCCGGGCGCTCACGCGCATTCCGCCCGAGCGGATGCGGATCCGCCGCGAGGCGACGCGCGAGATCATGACGCGCTTCATGGAGCGGGCCGCCAGGCACGAGCTGCGCTGGTGCCTGACCCAGGCCCCGGTGCACGCCGACGCGCAGGAAGCCGAGATGTCCCTCAGCGACTACGAGGATTTCGTCTACAAGGCCGGCCACGTCGACAAGGACGACCCCGTCGCCGAGTGGCAGCGCGTGGAGCGCGAGCAGGCCGCGGTCGCGCAGCGGATCGGGAAGGTCAAGACGATCCGCATCGTGGCCCCCGACACCGACCTGACGGTCGGGGTCGGGGGCCGGACGTGGATCAGCGCGGCCGGCGAGCACAACTTCCCCGACGGTGAGGTCTTCACCGGCCCCGTCGAGAACGCCACCAACGGCACCGTGCGGTTCACGTTCCCGGCGATCTACGGCGGCCGCGAAGTGACCGGCATCCGCCTCACCTTCCAGGACGGCCGGGTCACCGACGCCACCGCCGACAAGGGCGAAGAGTTCCTCCGCTCCATGCTCGACATCGACGCCGGCGCGCGCGTCCTGGGCGAGTTCGCCTTCGGTCTCAACTACGACATCCAGCAGTTCACGCGGAACATCCTGTTCGACGAGAAGATCGGCGGGACGCTCCACATGGCGCTCGGCGCGGCCTATCCGGACACCGGCGGCAAGAACCAGTCCGGGCTGCACTGGGACATGATCCTCGACCTGCGCGCCGGCGGCTGTGAGGCCTTCGCGGACGGTGAAGTCGTCTATCGGAACGGCCGCTTCCTAAGCTAAAGGCCACGCCCCGGCCTGCCGGGGCCTCGCAGGCCCGCGTCAGCGGATCAGGATCCCGCCGTTCACGTCCAGGGTGACGCCCGTCACCCAGTCCGACCGGCCGGACGCGAGGTAGACGGCCGCGTCGGCGACGTCCGCCGACGTGCCGTCCCGCCCGACCGCCCGTCCCGCGTTCCACGCCGCGAACACGTCCGGCGCGTACTGCCGCGTCTGGTCGGTCAGGATCGGCCCGGGGGCGACCGCGTTGACGTAGATGCCCGCGGGCCCGAGCTCCCGCGCCAGCGTCTGCGTCAGCGAGATCACGGCGCCTTTTGAAGCGGCGTAGTTGACCGCGACGCCGGGGCGGCCGGTTCGCGCGGCGAGGGAGGCGACGTTGACGATCTTGCCGCGGCCCTGCTTCCTCATGACGGGCACCACGGCCCGGCAGCAGATAAAGGTCCCGGTGACGTTCACCCGCATGACCGCCTCGAACATCTCCACGGTCATCTCGGCGAGCGGGCGGTGGCGGGAGATGCCGGCGTTGTTGACCAGGACGTCGAGGCGGCCGAAGCGGGCGACCGTCTCGGAGACCTCCCGGTCCACCGCGGCCTCGTCGGTCACGTCCACGCGCGCCGCGGTCGCCCGGCCGCCGTCGGGGTCAAGCCGCGCGGCCGCCGCGTTCGCGGCGGCCGCGTCGACGTCCCACAGCGCCACGCGCGCCCCTTCGGCGGCGAACCGCTCCGCGATCGCCTGCCCGAGGCCCCGGCCCGCGCCGGTCACGACCGCGACCAGGCCGTCCAGTTCCACGCCGTCACGCCCGCCGTTCCCGCGGCGCCGCCGGTCGGGGCACGGCCTACGGGAACGCGGTGTCGACGAACGACGTGAGTTTCTCGAACTCGGCGTGCGTCTGCTCGCTGACCTCGTCGGCCATCTCCGCGAACCGCGCGCCCTCGTGCATCTTCATCTGAATGTTCGCGAGCATCATGGTCTCGAGCTCCCCGAGGAGCTCCAGCACGTCGGCCTTCGGGTAGGCGCCCCACTCGCCCGCGGCGAGGCGCCGGACGAACTCTTCGAGGGGGACCATCTCGTCCTGGCAGATCCGCTGGTAGAGGTCCCAGAGGGCCTCGTTCATCCGTGGCGCGCCTCGATGTACTTCTCCGCGTCCATCGCGGCCATGCAGCCGTAGCCCGCGGCGGTGATCGCCTGGCGGTAGCGGTGGTCGTGGCAGTCGCCCGCCGCGAACACCCCGTCGACGCTCGTCATCGAGTGATGGTCCAGCACGATGTAGCCGTTCGCGTCCAGCTCGATCTGGCCGCGGAACAGCTCCGTGTTGGGATGATGGCCGATCGCGACGAACAGGCCGTCCGTCCGGAACTCCTCCCCGCGGCCCGAGACGGTGTCGCGCAGGAGCACGCCCTTGACCTCGCCGTCGCCGAGCACGTCCTCGACCACGGTGTTCCAGCGGACGCCGATCTTCTCGCTGCGCAGCGCCCGGTCGATCATGATCTTGCTGGCGCGGAAGGCGTCCCGGCGGTGGACGATCGTCACCTTGGTCGCAAACTTCGCGAGAAAGAGGGCTTCTTCCATCGCGGAGTCTCCGCCGCCGACGACGGCGACCTCCTTGCCGCGGAAGAAGAACGCGTCGCACGGCGCGCAGGACGAGACCCCGTGGCCGACGAGGCGCTGCTCGTTCGCCAGGCCGAGCCAGTTGGTGCCCGCGCCGGTCGCGATGATCACCGCGCGGGCGAGCAGCGTCTCGTCCCCGGCGACGACCTGAAACGGCCGGCGGCGGAAGTCCACCGACGTCGCGTCGCCGTTGATGAACTCGACCTGGAATCGCTCCGCCTGCTTCCGCATCGCCTCCATGAGGTCGGGGCCCTGGATGGCGTGCTCGAAGCCGGGGAAGTTCTCGACGTCGGAGGTCAGCGTGAGCTGTCCGCCGTGCTGGCTGCCCCCGACCACGATCGGCCGGAGGGCCGCCCGCGCCGCGTAGATCGCCGCGGTCAGGCCGGCGGCGCCGGAGCCTAAGATTACGACATTGTGGGCGTCGTCGCGCGTCTCATCCGTCACCGATGCGTCACCTCTCCCTGCCTGGAACGTCAGGGCGCGCTTGAATCTTCCCCATCACCGCGCCCGCGCGAACCCGAGCCGGTGGACCTGCACGAAGTTGGTGCGCCCGCGTCCGATCACGGGGACCGAGCCGACGACCACGACGGCGTCGCCTTTCCGCGCGAGGCGCCGGCGGACGATCTCGCGGTCGAGCAGGCCGATCATCGCCTCGGTCGTCGGCTGAAACGGGACCACGAGCGGCACGACCCCCCACCACAGCGCGAGGCTCCGCGCGACCCCCTCGTCTTCCGTACACGCGAGGACCGGGGCGGTGAGGCGCCGCTGTGAGAGCAGGCGCGCCGTCCGGCCGGTGGTCGTGATCGCGACGACGAGCACGACGGCGAGGTCCTCCGTGAGCGCCTGCGTCGCCCCTCCGATCGCGTAGGGCACGCTCGGCCGGGCGAGCCGCCGCGGTCCGGTGCGGCCGGGCCCGGCGCCCTCGGCGGAGCCCCCCGGTCTGCTCATATAACCGGCCGGGCCCGCGCCGTCTTCCACCGCCCGGGCGATCCGGGCCATCTCCTCGACGGCCTGCACCGGATACCGGCCGGCGGCGGTTTCCGCCGACAGCATGACCGCGTCCGTGCCGTCGAGAACGGCGTTCGCGACGTCGGAGGTTTCCGCGCGCGTCGGCCGCTCCGCGCGCACCATCGACTCCAGCATCTGCGTCGCCGTGATCACCGGGATCCCGCGCGCGTTCGCCCGGCGGATGATCCGCTTCTGCAAGAGCGGGACCCGTTCGGCCGGCAGTTCCACCCCAAGATCGCCGCGCGCCACCATGACCGCGTCGGCTTCCGCGACGATCTCGCCGAGATTCGTGATGGCCTCCGCCTTCTCGAGCTTCGCGACGAGCGGCACCGCCCGGCCGAGCCGGCGCAGCACCCGCCGCGCGTGGCGGATGTCTCCCGCGGTGCGCACGAAGCTGAGCGCGACCGCGTCCACGCCGTGCTGCAGGCCGTACTTGAGATCGCCGATATCCTTTGGGGTGAGCGCCCGGGACCGGATCCGCACGCCGGGGAGGTTGACGCCCTGGTGGGCCCCGAGCGTTCCGCCGCGGACCACGCGGCAGAGGATCTCGCCGCCCCGCCGGCCCGTCACGACCAGCTCGATCGTGCCGTCCTTCATTAAGATGTGCGATCCCCGGCGGACGGCGCGGCCGAGGCCGGCAAACGGCACCGGAATCCGCCCCGCGCCGTCCGTCCGTCTCGTGGTCAGCGTGACCGCGGTCCCGTCCTTGAGGTCGATCGGCGATGCAAGCTGCCCGACGCGGATCTTCGGGCCCTGCAGGTCTTGCAAGATCGCCAGCGGCGCCCCCGTCTCCCGCGCGAGCCGGCGCAGCAGCCGGATCGTGCGGCCGTGCTCCGCGCGGGTGCCGTGCGAGAAGTTGAGCCGGGCGACGTCCATCCCCGCCGCGATGAGGCGGCGCAGCACGGGCTCGGCCTCGCTCGCCGGGCCGAGCGTCGCGACGATCTTGGTCCGTCTGAGGCGTTCGAGGGTCTGGCGGGTCTCGGGCATGCTCCCCACGGATTCGCCGCGGCTGTCTGCGAACCCGTTCGGAATTCGGCCGCTGCGCGGCGAACATGTGAGTGGGCAGGCCCGCCTCGACGGGACCGGCCGGACGCGGAGGTGCGGCGGTGGCGATTATGGCGATCAGCGTGACCCCGGTCGGGACGGGCTCCACGGGCGTCGGCGAATTCGTCGCCACAGCGCTCGGGGTGATCGAGCGGAGCGGGCTGCGCTACGAATTGAACGCCATGTACACGGTCGTCGAGGGCGACCTCGCCACCCTGATGGCGCTCGTCCCCGAGATTCACGCCGCGCTCTTCGCGAGCGGCGCCCGGCGCCTTTCGACCGTGATCAAGATCGACGACCGGCGCGACGCGCCGTCCACGATCGAAGCCAAGGTGCGCTCGGTGCGGGCCCGAATGGCACGGCCATGATCCGCGTCCCGACGTGGCTTTGGGCGGCGCGATGAACTGGGTCGCGTGGCTCGATCGCTGGTTCGAGCGGCGGTTCGACATCCGCGAAATCGGCGAGGGCGGCTACATCCTGAAACTGCAGGTCGTGCGGCACCACGGCCCGCGCGTGGAACTCCGCGACGGCACGGTGGTCAACCCCGGCGACCCGGTCGCCGAGTTTCACATGGTCAACGAGCGGGTGGCCCGTCTGCACGGAGCCGGCCGGGTCGGGCTGAAGTTCCGGCGGGAGTTCTTTCGGACGATGGCGCCGCTCGCCCGCGACCTCCGCGAGCGGCCCGAGTACCGGGACATCCAGGCCCTCTCCGGCGCGAGCCTGTTCTGGGCCGAGGCCGCGCGGGCCGGGTTCGAGAACCGTCCGCTTCCGGCGTTCACACGGTGGTGGCTGACGTGGTGGGAGCGATTTCTGCTGGCGCGGTACCATCCCGGAGGCCGGGAGCGGCTTGCCGAAGGCCGCCGGACCGAGCTCCGCCAGGTCTGGCTGACGCGTGCGACGATCGAGCGCCTCGTCGCGCATCGGGCCGACCGGCGTGTCCTCGACGACGGCGCGCCCGAAGACGCGTCCTAGCGGCCCTACCCCACCGCGAGCGCCGCCAGTCCCGCGACCATCGCCCCGGCCGCGACGAGCCGTCTCCCGGCGTCGCCCTCGCCGAGCAGACGCGTCCCCATGAGCGCGCCGACGAGGATGCTGATCTCTCGCGCCGGCGCGACGTAGCTCACGGGGGTGAAGACCATCGCGCTCAGGACGAGAATGTACGGCATCGGGCTCAGCGTGCCGACCAGGATGATCTCGCGGCGGTAGCGCCGCCAGACGTCCGGGAGCCCGGCGCCGCGCGCGAGCGCGACCGGCGCCAAGATCGCCGCGCGCCCGACGTTGTCGCCCCAGTCCAGCACGACCGGCGGGATCGCGTACGTCGTGACCGCGCGCTTGTCCCACAGCGAATACCCCGCGATGAACAGCCCGGTGAAGAGCGCGTAGGCCGCCGCGTGACGGGCGTTCGGCCGGCGCCACGCGTCCGGCCCCGTCGTCAAGAGAACGATGCCGCCGCCGATGAGAGCGGTGCCGGCGAGGGCGATCGGTCCCGGCCGTTCCCCGAAGAAGGCCATCGCCGCCGCGGTCGTCAGCATCGGGCCGGTGCCGCGGGCGAGCGGGTAGACGAGCGAGAGGTCGCCGAGCCGGTAGCCTTGCTGCAGCGCCAAAAAGTAGCCGGTGTGCAGCACGGCCGTGCCGCCGATGAAGATCAGCTGAACAGGACCGATGTGGGGCCGCTGCCAGAGCACGATCGCCACGGCGAGCGGAAAGTAGACGCACACCGCGACCAGCGAGAACAGGCAGACGAACGCCGCGCCGGCCTGCACGCGTTTCGCGATCAGATTCCACAGCGCGTGGACGAACGCGCCGGCGAGCACCAGTCCCAGCGCCGCGGCGGTCACGGTTCGGCGGCCAGCAGCTCCCGGAGCGGCACCACCTCGAAGCCGCGGTCTCTGAGCCCTGCGATCATAGCCGGCAGCGCCGCGCAGGTCTCCGCGGGCGTCGACGGATGCCCGCCGCGGTCGTGCAGGTCCACGATCGCGCCGGGGTGCGCACGCGCGACGACGAATGCCGTCATCCGGCCGGCGGGCGCCGGCGCGAGCCACCCCTCCGGGCGCACCGACCAGAGCACGCGTGTTTCGCCGATCTGTCCGGCGCGCGCGTAGGCGGCCCAGTTGAACGTGCCCCACGGCGGGCGAAAGTATCGGGGCGCCTGTCCGGTCGCGTCGGCGATCGCCGAGGCGCCGCGGTCGACCTCGTCCCGCGACGGACCCGGCGCGAGCGTCCAGAAGTGGCGGTGGCTGTAGGTGTGGTTGCCGAGGTCGTGGCCGCCTGAGGCGATGGCGCGGGCGACCTCCGGAGCCGCCTCGACGTGCCGGCCCACGAGGAAGAACGCCGCCCGCACACCGGCCTCGCCGAGGGCGTCGAGCATGCGCGGCGTGTACGCGGGATCTGGTCCGTCGTCGAACGTGAGCGCGACCTGCCGGCGGCGCGGGCCGCGCTTCACGACTCCGCGCGCAAGCGTGCCGGAGACGAACTGCGCGCCGAGCGTGTAGGTGACCGGCGCGACGAGCAGTCCGGCCGCGGTGAGCAGTCGCGCGCGCAGGCCGCGGGTCACCCGGCGATCCGCTACGCTTCGACGCGTTCGGCGGGGTCGACGCGCCAGCGGGTGGAGGCGGCCGCGGCGATCAGCAGCAGGCCGCCGCTCAAAAAGAACGGCGATGAAGGGCTGGTCCACTCCCACAAGAGGCCGCCGATCAGCGGTCCGATCACGCCGCCCATGCCTTCGATCGTCATCGCGAACCCCAGGCCGGCGCCGCGCACGTCTTGGGGCAGGAGGCGCACGAGGATGCTGTTCCAGGCGGGCAGGACGAACGCGTAGCCGATGCCGATCCCGGCGAAGTCGGCCGCGAGCAGCCACAGGTTGGAGCCGCAGAGGGGGATCAGCAGCAGCAGCACGGCGACGCTGCCGAGCGCGAGCGCGTAGGTGCGTCGCCAGCCGAGGCGGTCGCCGAGGTGCCCGGCGTGCGTCATGAGCGCGAGGCCCATCCCCGGCCCGAGCAGGAGCAGCATCAGCAGCTGGCGCTCGTCGAGGCCGCGGTAGAACTCCAGGTAGGGGACGACGATCGGGATCAGGAGACCCGCGGCGATGATCTGCGGGACGAGGCTCGCCGCGAGCATGACGAGCGACCGCAGCATCGCCGCCAGCGCGCGGCCCGGCGCCGCGCGGGCGGTCGGATGGATCTCGGAGGGCTCCGGCCGGATGCGCAGCGCGAGCAGCGCCGCGGCAAGGAGCGGCAGAATGAACAGCTGCAGCGAGATCGGGTGCTGCGCGCGGCTGACGAGCGTCGCGATGCCGACGCCCAGCCCGCCGCCGAGGAACCACGTGGAGAAGACGCGTCCGAGCTTGCCGCCGACCTGCGGGGCCGCGCCGCGCGTGAGCCGGGTCAGCGCCGCGGGCCACAGGGGCGAGGCGCCGGCGCCCATCGCCGCGAGCGCCGCGAAGATCTCCCAGGTGTGGGTGGCGAGGATCAGCCACGCGAACGAGGCGGCGTAGATCCAGAAGCCCCACAGCAGCATCTTGCGGGTGCCGATCCGGTCGACCATCCAGCCGGCCAGCAGCTTGAGCGCGACCTCGGTGAAGAAGTACGTGGAGACGGCCGCGCCCGTCGTGCCCATCGCCCATCCGAACCGGACGGTGAGCATGGTGGGAAGCAGCACGAACAAGAGCGCACCGTGTACCAACTCGACGAGCGCAATGGTAACGGCCAGTAGACCGGTTTCGCTGCGGTCGGTCACCGGGCCGGGAGCGGTATGGTGAGGGACGTTGTGGCGGGTGCGCCCTGAAGCGAGGGCAGGCCGGCGAGCTCGGTGATGACGATCTCCGCGGCGTCCGGCCGTCCGAGCGACCCCGCGGCCTCCGCCATCGCGCGGAGGCGCGCCGGATCGCCGAGCAGTTGATCGAGGAACGCCACCAGCTGCGCGGGGGTGCGCGGCGCGAGCGCGGCGCCGTGCTCCAGCAGGAAGCGCGTGTTGCCTTCCTCCTGGCCGGGAATCGGCCGGTAGATCAGCATCGGCAGCCGCTTCACGAGCGCCTCGGCGACCGTGACGCCGCCGGCCTTCGTGACGAGGACGTCGCTGACGGTCATCAGCTCTTCCACCGTGTCCACGTAGCCGACGACGTGGAACGGGTGCGGCGAGCCGGCCGCACGGGCGCGCACCTGGTCCTCGAGGCGCCGGTCGTAGCCGCACACCACGAGCACCTGGATCGGCCGCGCCAACTGCGCGAGCGCGCGCGTCACGTCGAGGACGCCGCCGAGCATCGCGTAGGCGCCGGCCATGACGAGGACCACAGGCGCGTCCGATGTGAGCCCGTACTGCCGCCGCAGCGCGCCGCGGTCGAGAGGCCGGAGGAACTTGCGCTCGACCGGCAGGCCCGAGACGACGATGCGGCCGGCCGGGACGCCGCGCGCCGCCAGGCCGTCGCGCACGCTGTCGTTGGGCACGCAGTAGCGGTCGACCGCGGGATGGATCCACTGGCTGTGGGTGACGTAGTCCGTGATCACGGTGAGGCACGGGACCGCGGTGCGGCCGGCGAGCCGGAGGTCGGACATCGTGCCCGCCGGCGTGCAGTGCACGCAGCAAACGGCGTCCGGCGATTCCTCCGCGAGGTAGCGCTCGAGCCGGTCCATGCCCATCCGGTTGATGAACTTCTGCGTCGCGGAGTCGGGCCGGATCTCGCCGGTGAGCCGGTAGAACAGGCCGTAGAGGCCCGGCGCGCGGCGCACGCTCTGGATGTACGAGAACTTGGTCAGCGCGTCGAAGACGGGGTGGACGAAGCGGGCGAAGTAGTCGACGATCTCGGCGCGGCCGCCGGTACGCGCGGTCCACTCGGCCGCGACGGTCTCGGCCACGCGCTTGTGCCCCCCGCCGTAGTTGCAGGACAGAATTGCGAGCCGCATCCCGACCCTACGCGCGCCCTGCCAGGCTCCCGGCCGGCACGGTTGTGAAGACGGGGGTGGCGGTGAGCGCCGGCGGTGCGGGGTGGATCACCGAAAGACGCGCCGGCAGCAGCGACAGCGTGAAGCTGCTCGCCGCGCCGGCCAGGCTGCCGTCGACCTGTGCCTCGCGGCGCTGGTCGAGGTGGATCGTGACCTGCGAGCAGCGCTGCACGCTGAGCTCCGGCACGGGAAGCCGCCGCAGAAGGCGCGCGGTCTTGCGAAACCGGCGCGTCGCGAATTCTTGCAGCAGGTACACGTCCAGGAGCCCGTCGGTGAGGCTCGGCGACGGCAGCGCCAAGAGGCGTTCGCCGTAGATGCGCCCGTTGGCGACCGCGATCATGAGCGCGCGTCCGCTGAAGGAGCGCGCGCCGGCCTCGACGTCCACGCCGAATGGCTCGAAGCCGGACGACAGCAGCATGAGCGCGGCGACGTAGTACACGGAGCGGTTGCGGGCGAAGCGGTAGCGCGAGCGCAGCGTGTTCGTCATCTTGACCACTTCGACGTCCGCGCCGAGCCCGAACGTGTTGAGGAAATATCTCCCGTTCACGACGCCCACGTCGATCGGACACACGCGCCCGCGGAGCAGCGTCTGGATCGCCGTGCGGGGGTTCTTCGGCAGCCCGAGCGAGCGGACCGTCTCGTTGCCGGTGCCGCAGGCGACGATCCCGAGCGGGACGTCGGTGCCGCTCGACACGAGGCCGTTTACCGCCCCGTTGATCGTGCCGTCGCCGCCGAGCGCCACGACCTGCTCGACGTCCTGCTCGTCGGACCGCAGCGCGGCCGCCAGCAGGGACGCCGTCGAGTCGGCGTTCGGGGTGACGATGAGATCGTACTCGCGGCCGGCGCGCCGAAGCGCGTTCGTGACGAGCGGCAGCGCGTCGCGCGCGCGTCCGCCGCCGGACCGAAGGTTGGCCACAATCAGCGTCAGAGCCATTCCGTCAACTCCTCCGCCGCGGCCGGGTGATATGCGATGGACTCATGTACACAACCGTCTCATTATGGACGGTGGCGACCCGGCATGTCAAACCACAACCCGGTTACTTTGCGCGCGGACGGGCGTGTCCCTTCCTATTAAAAAGCAGCCGCGCGGCGCACCCGCCCGCCCGGGACCGCGGCGCGCTTCTGCCCAGGAATCGTCTCCGGCGCGTAGAAGCGCGTTCGAGTCGCCATTTCCCCGTGCCGCCCGTTGCGTCCGAGGGATGGTGTCTTGCCCGGCGCACCACGACGTGCGTCAGGCTCGACGTTTTTCTGGAGGTGCGCGGTGGCGTACGAGTGCGGCGCGTCCGAGTTTGGAGTGCGGCCTCAGGCGGCGGGACGCCGGGGCATGGTCGCGTCCGCGAACCCGCTCGCGACGCAGGCCGGCCTGCGGATGTTCGCGGCCGGGGGCAACGCGGTCGACGCCGCGGTTGCCACGGCCGCCGCGATCACCGTCGTGGAGCCGTACTTTTCGAGCGTCGGCGGCATCGGCTTGGCGGTCCTGTCGCTGCCCGGCGGCGAGACGCGCACGCTGAACTTCATGGGCCGCAGCCCGCGCGCCGCGCGTCCCGATCTCTTCACGGTCGAGACGCAGGATCTCGGTCCGCTCGCGCCCATGGTGCCGGGCAACGTCGCGGGATGGGCGCGCCTGCTGTCGGACTACGGGAGCCTGCCGCTCGCGCAGGTCCTCGAGCCGGCGATCGAGCTGGCCGACCGCGGGACGCCGGTGACGGCGTTCGACCACGCGCGCACGTCCGCGGTGCTGCAGCGTCTCCTGCCGTTTCCGGACGCCTCGCGCACGTACCTCAATCGCGGACGGCCGTACCTGCCGGGGGAGCTGCTCCGCCAGAGCGGGCTCGCCGGTACGCTGCGGACGATCGCGGCCGAGGGCTGGCAGACGTTCTACGAGGGGCGGCTCGCCGAGACGATCGCCGGCTACCTCGGGGCGCAGGGCGGGCTGATGACCAGGGAAGACCTGCGGACCTATCCGGGCGTGCTGCGCTGGGAGCCGCCGGTCGCGGCGCGATACCGGGGGTACGAGATCCGCACGACGCCGCCGCCGAGCAGTGCGGTCCAGGTTCTGCAGACGCTCAGGATTCTCGAGGCGTTCGACGTCGCCGAGCTCGACCCGCTCGGCCCCGACTACCTGGCGCTTGCCGCGGAGGCGATCCGCCTCGCGCGCGTAGACGCCCACGCCCACGTGGCCGATCCGGCGTTCGTGGACGTGCCGATCGCGTGGATGCTGTCGGACGAACGCGTCGAGGAGCTGCGCGCCGAAGTCCGCCGGCGTCTCCGCGCCGCGAAGTCCCGGGCCGGCCGGACCGCGCGCGGCCGGCAGCCGGTGCGTGCGCGCATCCGGAAGGCGCGCCGCGCCCCCGAGCGGTCGACGACGCATCTCTCGGCCGCGGACGCGAGCGGGCTCGCGGTCAACATTACGCAGACGATCGGCAGCGGGTACGGCTCCGGCGTGGTCGTCGGCGACACCGGCATCGTGCTCAACAACGGCCATCACTGGTGCACGTTGATCCCCGGCGACGCGCGCGTCATCGCGCCCGACAAGCGCCGCGAATCGCCGTCCGGTCCCGCGCACGGGTTCGGCGTTCACGAGAACCCCATGGCCCCGACGCAGTCGTTTGGGATCGATCCGCTTGGCCCGGCGCACGCCGCCCGCGGCGGCCGGCTCGCCTTCCTGATCGGGACGCCCGGGTCGTACGGCATCCCGCAGACGACGGCGCAGATGATCCTCGGCCTCATCGATTTCGGCCGCGGCATCCAGGATGCCATCGCGGCCCCGCGGTTCCGATGGAAGGACGACGTCGGCGATCCGATGCCGCCCAAGACGCTGCTGCTCGAGGGCCGCTTCCCCGCGCCGGTGCGCAAGGCGCTGGCCGCGCGGGGCTACTCGATCGAAATGCTGGAAGACTGGTCCGTGCGGGTCGGCGGCGGGCAGGGCATCGTGCTGCGCGAGGACGGCTGGATGATGGGCGGAGCGGATCCGCGCCGGAACGGCTACGCGATGGGCTGGTAGCGGACACGTCTCAGACGAGGGGATGAGATGCGGATCGCCAACTGGGGGATGTTCCTGCTCGCGATCTATCTGATTCTGGTGGGGCTCGAGTCGTCTGGGTTCGTGTTTCTCAGTTTAGGGCGGTTGACCGGCATCGTCGCGTTGATCGCCGGTATCTTACTGCTGATGGAGCACTGGCGCAGGTAGCGTTCCCCGTTAGGGTTTCTTCTCGCCGCGGAGATACTCGAGGGCCGCTTCGACCGTCGGGAAGATCGGAATTGCCTTCTCGATCCCCATCACGTCGATGATCCGTCGCGCCATCGGCTGAACGGCGGCCAGCGCGATCCGCCGTCCCGTCCGCGCCAGCATCCGGTGCGCGTCGAGGAGCGTCTTCGCGCCGGTGGAGTCGATGTACCGGAGCCCGCTCAAATCCACGATCACGTGATCTTCCGACTGCGCGATCGCCTTGAAGTGGGCCTGCAGCGTGGCGACGCTGGCGAGGTCCAGTTCTCCGGTGAGGATGAGACAGACCGCGCCGCCGAGTTCCTGCCGCCTGACCACCAGCTGATTCGACCAATGCGATGCCGCCGCCATTGCGGTGCTCTCCCCCCTGGATACGCCCCGCGCACCCCGTAGAATCCGTCCGCGTCGTTCACAAATCCTTCACACGCCCGTGGGCGCGCCTATCTTAGCGGCTAAGTCATCATTTTATCTCTTGCGGCGGTCGTGTCAATTGGGAATAATTTGATAGATGGCTAAGAAGAAGCGATCGAAACCCACGAAGAAAGCCAGCATCTGGGTCAAGCTCGGTCGGAAGGGTGGCAAGGCGAGAGCGGCTCGCCTGTCTGCCGTCGAGCGTCACCGGATCGCGATGCTGGGTGTTGAAGCGCGCCGTGCCAAGAAGAGCGGCAAGACGGCGCCGAGCGGGCCCGCGCAGCAGGGTAAGCTGTAGGACCTCCGGCAACTTCCCACCCAGTTTCACAGGGGTACCCGACTTGCCGGCCAAGGAATGCCCGTGCCTCCGTGAGGACCCGCGCGAGACCCGCGAAGCATGTCCTGACGTTGAACGGGGGAGCGATTTCGGCTGGGACGCCTAACCATTCCCCATTTACCCCGTTGGCACGTCAAGCTTTGCGCCGGCCCGGCGCCGATCGCTCGCGTTTTCAACCTCGCCTTCGCTCGGCTCCCGCGAATCTGTTGACCGTATACCCGTCGCCAAGTAAAATGAGCGCGGGGGACCGGGAGTTGCTTGATGACACGGCCCGCAGGCCGGAGGCGAAGCAAAAAGACGTCCAGCATCTGGGCAGCACTGGGAAGCAAAGGGGGGCGGGCCAGGGCCCTTCGTCTTAGCGCCAAAGAGCGTCGCCGCATCGCCATGCTCGGCGTTCAGGCCCGCTTGGCCAAAGCAAAGAGTAGGAAGAAGAAGAAGGCCCGCTCGCGCCGCAAGTGATCTCGTCCCACCATCTGTTGTTGCCTAGGCCGTCGTCTTGTATACTTCCATTGCTAGCAGAGCCGGCGTAGCTCAGCGGTAGAGCAGCGCATTCGTAATGCGCAGGTCATCGGTTCAAATCCGATCGCCGGCTCCAGTCATCTAGCTTCGATAGTCTTGAGCGGGACCTACCCAGTCCGGGTTAATACTCCGACCTCCTTAAATAGGCGGGGTCCCAGTTTATCTTTCTCAATCTCGACATCATATCGCGCCTGGAGATTGAGCCAAAACCTTTCTGAAGTCCCAAAATAGCGCGCCAACCGCAGCGCCGTATCGGCAGTGATTGCTCTGGTCCCGTGGACGATTTCGTTGATTCGGCGAGGTGGGACGTTGATGTCTTTCGCTAGTCTATACTGACTAATCTTCAAGGGTTTGAGAAACTCTTCATTGAGAATCTCGCCAGGGTGAATGGGAGGAAGCTTGGGTTTTCTCATCTGTGTCGCCCCTCAATGATAATCGACGATCTCAACATCGTAAGCGTCTCCGTCCGTCCACCTGAAGCATATTCGCCACTGATCGTTGATGCGGATGCTGAATTGGCCTCTCCGATCTCCCGAAAGCTTTTCGAGTCGGTTGCCCGGCGGCACGCGGAGATCATCGAGGGACTCTGCAGCGTCCAGGATGTCCAACTTTATCAGCGCTCTCCGTTGGACGTCCGAAGCGAATTTCCGGGACGGTTCCCGCTGAAACACCGCCTTTGTGTCGCGGTCCCGAAAGCTCCGGATCACAATCGAGATAATAACGCATCGCGTTAATAGTTGTCAATGGCTGGATGTGCCGGGCGCGGCAGATAACATTCGTAATGCGCAGGTCATCGGTTCAAATCCGATCGCCGGCGCCTGGATCGAACGGCAGCCGCCGCTCAGCTCTTTGCGACTCGTCTCGCCATGACCTCAAACCCGGCTTGAAGCGCCGCCTCGGCGAGTCGGCGGTCGAGGGACACGAACGGCCGGCCTTTCGGCCGCTCTCGGCACCAGATCAATGCGGCCGCGAGTTGGAACACATCTCCGGTTCGCAGCGCGAGCCTCATCGGAAGCGTTTCCGCGACGCCGCGCACGCTTTCTGTGGGCAGAACCTCCACCCAGGTTCTGCGAAGTGCTTCTAAGCGCGTCCGGGCCTGGTGCAGCCCCGTTTCGTTCATCGCGCCTTCACGGGCCAAGCGCGCGAACGCATTCACCGCTTCTACCGGCGTACCCCACCAGACAACCATGGAAGAAAACGCGCGGCTCAGTTTTCGGACGGCACTACTGGCCTCTTGCATGGAAGCACAGAGGCACGATGGCCTTGTGTCCCAGAACGCGCTACTCGGACTCGTCACGGTCAGCCGCAACAGCCCCCGATGCCCTCGCAAGAGAGATGCGCGGCGCCGGCAGCGACCAAAACGCCGACGAGAGTGAAGTCTGCGCCGGCCGGGCGCGACCCGACGCAACGAGAGCCTCGATGTCGGCATCGCCGCTCTCTCGTGCCGAAAGTGGAACGATCAAGGCAATAGGGCGTGTCCGGTCCTTGACTAAAATTTCCTCGCCTTCGCGGACCTGTCTGAGGTAGGCGCTCAGCCGATCTTTCAGCTCTGCCACGTTGACCGTTCGCATCGCACGCTCCCGTAGGCTCTCCATGGCTATAGCCATTTGAATGAGACGGAGCAAATAACCTGTGTGTGACCCGGACGAACAATTAAGAACCTGGCGGTTGTCTAAAACCGCGTTCGCAATGCGCAGGTCATCGGTTCAAATCCGATCGCCGGCTCCAACAAGATAATGGGGTTCCGAAAGCCTGGCCGATGCCTGTGCCTCCGCCCGTGACGATCGCGCCCCGGCCCTGAAGGTCTACGGGTAATCTGCCTTCGGCTTCGAAACAAAGGGGTACGCCACGTCCGGCGCGGCCCGAAGCCTACGGGGGTGCAGATTGACCTACGACGAGATTCTCTACGAGCGGGACGAGCGTGTGGTCCGCATCACCTTGAACCGGCCGGAGCGCCACAATGCGTTCAATAACCGGCTCAAAGACGAGTTCGAGGACGCCGTCCGGCGGGCCGACGCGGATCCGGAGGTGCGGGTGCTGCTCGTGACCGGCGCCGGCGGCCGCGCCTTTTCCGCGGGCTACGACCTCAAGGACAGCGCGGGCTCGCGGCGGGATCTGGAGGAGTGGCGGCGGGGCATGTCCCGCGACATGCGCTTCACGTTCGCGCCGTGGGAGTGCAGCAAGCCGGTCATCGCGATGATCCGCGGGTACTGCCTCGCCGGCGCCCTCGAGCTGGCGCAGATGTGCGACGTGCGCATCGCGTCGACGGATTCGACGTTCGGTGTGGTCGAGACGCGGTTCTCGATGGGCGTAGCAACGCTGATCATGCCGTGGATCCTCGGGGGCGCGCGGACCCGGGAGCTGATGTTCACCGGCGACACGATCGACGCGCAGGAAGCCTACCGCATCGGCCTCGTCAACCACATCCACCCGCCGGACCGGCTGGAGGCCGAGACGCTGCGGTTCGCCCGCCGGATGTCGATGGTGGCGCTCGCGTGCCTGCAGTGGAACAAGCGGGCTCTCAACCGCACGATGGAGGCGATGGGGTTCCGGGCGGCCGTCGAGTACGGCCTGACCGCGTGCGTGATGATGGACGCGACCGTCTCGCCGGAGTTTGCGCAGTTCGACGAGATCCGGAAGTCGCAGGGATTGAAGCAGGCGCTGGCCTGGCGCGCCGGCCTGTTCGCGCCGTACGAGTGAGAGGACAAATCGCCATACTGCGGAAAGAAGATCTCCGTGGATCACTTGGCGGCGGCCGCGCGCGGCGGCAGAACCCATCCGTACACGGTCGTCCATTATCTCAATCAGTTTGCGGCGGGCATCGGCGCGGAGAAAAGCGCGGACCTGCGGCCGCGATGGATCGACGGGCCGGTCGGGCCGGGGAAGCTGCTCGAGGCGGCGCTCGCGCCCGCGGGCCGTGTCGTCGGGACGGTCGTCTGCGGCGATGACTACATCGCCATGCACGGCGACGAGGCGATCGCGGCCGTCCTGTCCCATGTCCGGGAGGCCAAGGCGGACGCGCTGATCGCCGGCCCCGCCTTCGGCGCCGGCCGGTACGGCGTCGCGTGCAGCACGGTGTGTCAGGCGTGCCGGGAGCAGCTCGCGATTCCGGCGATCGCCGCGATGCATCCCGAGAACCCCGGCGTGGACGTGGCGCGGCCGACGCTCATCGTGCCGACGGCCGACACAGCCCTCGGCATGCCCGACGCCGTCCGGACGCTTGCGCGGCTCACGCTCACGCTGTGCCGGGGCGAGGCCCTCGGGCCGGCGGCGGCAGAGGGCTATCTGCCGACCGGCGTCAAGAAGAACGTCCGCGCCCAGCAGAACGGCGCGCAGCGCGCGGCGGCGATGCTGCTCCGGAAGATCGCCGGCGCGCCGTTCGCGACCGAAATCGCGGTGCCCCGGGTGGACCGCGTGCCGCCCGCACCCGCGCTCGACGACCTCCCTCACGCGACGGTTGCCCTCGTGACGACGGGCGGCATCGTTCCCAAGGGCAACCCGGACCGGCTGGAGTCGCGGCGCGCGTCGAAGTGGCTCAAGTACTCCATCGCCGGCCGGTCGGACCTCGGTCCCGACGAGTTCGAATGCATCCACGGCGGGTTCGACGGCACCGATACCAACAAGGATCCGGACCGCGTGACGCCGATCGATGCGCTGCGCATCCTGGAGCACGACGGCGAGATCGGGCGCCTGTACGACTGGATGTACGTCACGACCGGCAACGCCGCGCCGCTCGACCGCGCGCAGAAGTTCGGGCGCGAACTCGCGGACGAGCTGCGGCGCGAGGGGATTCGCGCCGTCATCTTCACCGCCACCTGAGGGACCTGTAATCGTTGCGGCGCAACGATCGTCAACGAACTGGAGCGCGCGGGCATCCCGACGGTGATGTTTTCCGCTCTGCATCGGATTCCGTTCTCGCTCGGCGTGAGCCGCATCGTGCCCTGCCCGCTCATCACGTGTCTCCTCGGCGACCCGAACCTGCCGCCGGACGAGGAGCGCGCGCTGCGGGTCACGATGCTGCGGCGGGGGCTCGCGGCGCTGCGCACGGCTGTCCAGGGCCCGACGGCGTTCGCGGGCCCTTGATGGGCGGCCCCGGGGCCCGGCCGGTCGTCAGGGCGGCGCAGTTCGTGCTGGCGCATGTGCCCGGGCTGGTGCTGTCGGGCTCGAAGCCCCGCCGGGAACTGGCGAGGGACGGGGATGTGCGCGGCCGCGTGTGTGAGCGCCTGCGATCGTGCGAGGACGCCACGGCGTATCCGCCGCACCAGGTCATGCTCGGGACGATCCCCCCGGCCGCGCTGGACGCGATCCCGAGACCCTGGCACCTCCACCCGATGCCGGCCGCGCGGCCGGAGGGCCCGGCCGGCGTCCTCATCGACGACGTCACGTTCTATGGATGGCTGGCCCGAGGGGACGCGGCGCGCTTGGTCCGCCTCCACGAAGCCTTCGCTCCCCGCGTGGCCGGGCTGCTCCACGGCGCGCGGGTCGCGACCGCCGGCGACGACGAGTGGGCGCGGGCCCTTCGCGAGGGGGCGGAGCCGTTTTACTACGACCGGGACCGGCCCGCCGGATTCGTGCTGCCGGGGCACGACCAGGACGAATCGCTGAGCGGCGCCGTGCTCCTGGAGAACCTGGCCGCCAAGGTGACGGGCGCGCTGGCGCTCCGCCGCCTGGTCGAGCGCTCGGGCGCCGCCGAGCCGATCGAGTTCCTCATCGGGTCCGGCGAGGAAGCCGTCGGCGACCGCTATCAGCGGGGCGGCGGCAACCTGGCAAAGGCCATGGGGGAGCTCGCGGGCGTGACCACGGTCGGCGGCGTCGACGTCAAGGCGTTCTGCGCGGGACCGCTGCACGCGCTGCTGCTGGCGGGGTCGCTGGTGGCGAGCGGCATGTACCGGCGCGTCGCCGTGGTGGCCGGGTGCTCGCTCGCCAAACTGGGGATGAAGATGCTCGGGCACCTCGCGGCCGGCTATCCGATTCTGGAGGACGTCCTGGCCGGCGTCGCGATCGACGTGGCCTGCGACGACGGACGAAGCCCCTTGCTGCGGCTGGATATGGCGGCCGTGCAGCGCATCGACGTGGGCTCCGCGCCGCACCGGGTGCTGGACGCGCTGGCCGCGGCGCCGCTGCGTTCCCGCGACCTCCGGCTGGTCGACGTCGACCGGTTCGCCGTGGAGCTGCACAATCCGGACATCACCGAGCCGGCGGGGTCGGGCAACGTGCCCGCGCAGAACTACCAGCTGCTCGCGGCGCTGGCCGCGACCGCGGGGGAGATCACGCGGGACCAGATGCCCGGGTTCATCCGGGAGCACGGCATGCCGGGATTCTCGCCGACGCAGGGCCACATCGCCTCGGCAGTGCCGTATCTGCCCCACGCCATCGCGGCGCTGCGGGAGGGCGCCGCGAAGCGCGTGCAGTTCATCGCCAAGGGCAGCCTCTTTCTCGGACGGATGACGGCCATGGGCGACGGCGCAAGCTTCGTCCTCGAGAGTCAGGCATCGTAAGACGGACGGCGGAAGGGAGGGACCGCATGGTCGATCTCAAGGACAAGCTGGTGCTGGCGCTGGGAGAACGGGACGGCGTGCCTGCTCCGGCGCTGCAGGCCTGCGTTGAAAGCGCGGGCGGGCAGGTGATCTACGCCGAGACGCAGTGCTTCGTCTGAACGTCGGCGGGGGCCATGGATCTCGAGGAACAGGCGGCCATCCAGCGCCTGGTGCAGGGCGGTGAGCAGGGTCGCATGATCGTGATTCTGGGAACGCCCAATTCCTCGAGCACGCAGATGGTCGCGCTTACCCTGACCCAAGGCGACCCAAGCTACGCCGGGCCTCTGGCCGGAGTCCCGTTGGGACTCCCCGTGTACCACATTCTCGAAGAGGACGTGCGGGCGGCGATCCCGGCGGATGTCTACGCGCGGGAGATCGGGCCCATGGAGTTCGTGCTGGACAAGGACGGCATCGCGACCGCGCTCGAACGGGTGCGGCACGCGTAGGGGCCGGCGGATCGGGAGGGAGCGCGCGTGAGACTGGAGGTGGCGTCGTTTCCCGTCGGGCGGGCGGTGTTCGGGCCGAAGACGGCGCTCGCGGGCGACACGCTGTCGATCGACCGCGGGGAACTGACGGAACGCATCCTCGCCAAGACCGCGGCTCTGCGCGCCGTGCGCATCGACCTCGTCTGCCCGGGAGAGGCGGCCCGGATCATCCACGCCCTCGACGTGGTGGAGCCGCGGTGCAAGGTCGAGGGGCCGGGACGGGTCTTTCCTGGGTTCCTGGGCGAGCCGCTCACCGTCGGGCAGGGCCGGACCCACCGCCTCGCCGGCGCCGCGGTTGTCGCGACCACGCCGGTGATCTGGGAAGACAACGGGATCAGCGTGAAGGAGGCGGTGATCGACATGGTCCCGCCGGGCGCCGCCTACACGCCGTTCAGCCGGACGGCGAACGTCGTGCTGTCCTTCGACCTCGACCAGGGCGCCGGGTTTTCGCAATGGGACCACGACATTCGCCTCGCCGCGCTGACCGCCGCGGAGTATCTCGCGCAGTGCACGGCCGCCCTGCGCCCGGCCCCGGAGGCCCTCCGGGTCTACGATCTGCCCCCGGGCGCGAGACGCGGGGACGGCGGGGCGGGCCCCCGGCTGCCCCGCGTGCTATACGCGTGCACGCTCATGACGGAAGGCTCGGTGCACAACACGTTCGTCTACGGCCGGAAGGTCGCGGGCCTCCCGGCGTGGCTCCACCCCAACGAGTTCATGGACGGCGCGATCGTCTCGGGAAATCATCATATCGCCGCGGACCGAAACCCGACCTACTTCCAGCAGAACAACCCCGTGATCGAGGCGCTCTACGCGGGGCACGGTGACACGTTGGAGTTCGGCGGGGTCATCGTCGAAGAGACCCAGCAGATTTCGTTCGCCGACAAGGAGCGGGCGGCGAGCCAGACGGCCAAGCTGGCGCGGTGGCTGGGGGCCGACGGCGTGGTCGTGACCCACGATACCGCGGGCCACGCCGCGGTGAATCTGATGCTGACCTGCCAGCGGTGCGAGCAGCTCGGCATCCGGACGGTGCTGGTGGTCAACGAGCTGAACGGGCCGGACGGCACGGACTTCGGCCTGGTCTTCGCGGTGCCGGAGGCCGACGCGATCGTCAGCACCGGCAACAAGGACCAGATCATCCGTCTCGCTCCGGTCTCCACCGTGGTCGGCGGGGACGCGATCTGGGACTGGCGGGGCTACGACGATCCGGTCGAGGGGAACGTTCGCGACGGATTTTCGACCTCGCTGCGCCGGCTGTACTGCTCGACGACCCAGATCGGGGCCGAGGCCCTGACGTCGGCCGCCTTCTAGCGCCGGCGCGCCATCGCCGCCCCCGGTACGCAGCCGGTGACCCGGGCCGCCCTCCGCCGTCTGTTGTGGCCGGAGTCCGTGGCCGTCGTCGGCGCGAGTCCGGCGGGGCAGTGGACCCGCCACATGATCCCCAGCATGCGGCGGCTCGGCTACCGGGGCGAGATCTTCCCCGTCAACCCGCAGTACCGCGAGGTCGAGAGCCTCCGATGCTATCCGGCCGTGGCGGAGATCCCGAAGGCGCCGGACGCCGTGATGATCGCCGTGCGGCGGGACGCCGCGATGACCGCGGTGGAGCAGTGCGCGGCGCGCGGTGCCGGCGGGGCGGTGGTGCTGGCCGGCGGCTTCGCGGAAATCGGTCCGGAGGGCGCGGCGCTGCAGGATCGCCTGCGGGACGTCGCGGGGCAGGCCGGCATGGCGATCCTTGGCCCCAACTGCCAGGGCTACATCAACTGCGTGCACCCGTCGGCGCTCTGGATGGACGAGATCTTCGAGCCCCTGCGTCCGGGCGGCATCGCCATCGTGTCCCACAGCGGTACCGTCGCCACCGGCATCATGAACCAGCTGTACCGGCGGGGGCTGTACCCGAGCTGCGTCCTGTCGATCGGCAACGAGGCCGTCGTAACGGCCGCGGAGCTGATCGAGGCGTGCGTGGACGACGCGGCCACCCGGGTGATCGCCGCCCACCTCGAAACCATCCGCGCGCCCGAACGGTTCTTCGCCGCATGCGACCGGGCCGCCGAGGCCGGGAAGCCCGTGGTGGTCTTGAAGGCGGGACGGTCTCCCGCCGCGCAGGCGGCCGTGATCGCACACACCGCCGCGCTCGCGGGCCCCGATCGCCTCATCGACGCGCAGCTGCGCCGGCACCGAGGCGTCCGCGCGGGCTCGCTCGACGACCTGGTGGAGACGTGCGCGGCGTTGTCGGGTCGGCGGATCGTCAGTTCCGGATGGACGGCGTTTGCCCTGTCCGGAGGGCACATCGAATTGGTGCTCGACGCGGCGGCGTCCGGCCAGGTCACGTTCCCAGCCGTGCCGCCTGCGGCCGCGGCGAAGATCCGCGAGCGCCTTCCCGCGTATCTGCCGCGCGCGGTCGGCAATCCGATCGATACGGCCGGCGTTCCCCTCGAGTGGCTGCCGGAGATCGTTGCGGCGGAGCCTGGGATCGACGGCGTGATGTTCGTGGTGCAGACGCGGCGGCGCCCGACCGGCGTCCCGGATCTGCTCACGGCGACGCTCGCGACGGCGGAGGCGCTCCACGACACGAGCGACAAACCCGTGATCGTGCTGTCGGCGAACAGCGACCTCGAGCCGTCGGTCGCGGACCGGCTGGCCCCGCGCGGCATCCCGGTGCTCGCGGGCATCGAGGCCGGCCTCCGCGCGCTGGAGCAGGCGTACCGGTACCATCGTCCGGTCCCGCCGCTGCTCGCGGACCAGGGCGTGGACGCGGCCGGGCTCCGGCGGCTTGCCGCGCTCCGGGCGCCGCTCGCCGGGCGGGCCGCGCTCGACCTCGTGGCCGGCGCCGGCGTGCCGGTCGTACACTCGATCGAGGCGGCGGGGCCGGACGCCGCCGTCGCCGCCGCGGACCGTCTCGGCTATCCCGTGGTGGTGAAGACCGGCGCGGGCGATGTCCTGCACCGGTCCGAAGCCGGCCAAGTGTTCGTGGACCTCGGCACCCCCGAGGCGGTCAGGCGCGCGGCCGGGGCCGTGCGGCCGCCGGTCCTGGTGCAGCCGTGCCTTGCCGGCGTCGAGTTCATCCTCGGACTGGAGAGCGATCCGGCGCTGGGCACGTGCGTGCTGGTGGGCGCCGGCGGCGTGCTGGCGGAAGTGCTCGACCGGGTCGCGGTGCGCGGCGTGCCGCTGCGCGCCGGCGACGCCGCGGAGATGCTGGCCGAGCTCCCGATGCAGCGGCTGTTGGACGGATACCGCGGCCGTCCTCCCGTGGACCGGGCGGCCGTCGCCGCGGTGATCGAGCGTGTGGCGGCCGTCGGCGCGGCGGCGGGGGCGTCGCTCGCGTCGCTTGACCTCAACCCCGTCATCGCCTCGCCGGCGGGCGTGTATGCCGTCGACGCGCTGATCGTCCCGCGCCGATAACGGCCGCGCAGCGCTAGAGGATTTCGCGGCACCCCACGGTAATGGTCGCATCGTGACAGCGCGCCCGCGGGAACGGATGCCGATGCGTCTCGAGATGCCGGCGTTTACGGTGTCTCATTTGGACTGGGGACCGGAGACCGCGCTCGCCGGCGAACGTCTGACCGTCAACCGGCCGGAAATCGACGCGCTCGTCCGCAACCCCGAGGCGTTCGCGTCGGTCCACGTCGATATCGTGCGTCCGGGCGAGCCGGCGCGCCTGCTCAACGTGATCGACGCCGTCACGCCGCTCGTCAAGGTCGCCGGGGAGTCGTGCGCGTATCCCGGCGTCGCGGGCCCGGCCCTGACGGCGGGCTCCGGCGTGACGCACCGGATGGACGGCGTCTCTGTCGTCACCTGCGGCGTGCCGCCGAAGCCGCCGACCGGCGCCCAGAGCACGAAGCCGGCGTTCGTCGACATGTTCGGCGACGCCGCGCCCTACTGCGACGCTTCCGACACCCGCAACCTGGTGATCGTCACGAGCCCCGTCCCCGGCCTGTCGAACGAGGACTACGACTCGGCCGTGCGGGACGCGGCGCACCGCGTGGCCCGGCGGCTCGCCGAGACGACGCGCGACCGGGCGCCGGACGCGGTGGAGACGTTCGAGCTCGGCCCGGCGGACGGCCTGCCGCGGACCGTCGTGGTGATGCAGCTGATGGATCAGGGGCCGCTCATCCGGACACTGCTCTACGGCCACCATCTGGGAGAAGACTTCGTCCCCACGCCGGTCCACCCGAACGAGCTGCTCGA
>Ga0070731_10000299_pt1 | contig 77477 bp, 77 predicted proteins | sample Coa_R1_2_FD_66448 | JGI IMG/M metagenome (GOLD analysis project Ga0070731, IMG submission 66448) | Surface soil microbial communities from Centralia Pennsylvania, which are recovering from an underground coalmine fire - Coalmine... | ecosystem: Environmental > Terrestrial > Soil > Unclassified ... | reverse complement strand
CACCGACGCGCCGGTTGAACTCCCCGATCAACTCGTCCCACGCAGCGGCCCGCGCGCGAACGTCCTGCCAGTAGCCGGGCGCGCGACGCGCTTCGAAGTCATCGAGCGGCACGCCTTGCTGCTCGACCCAGGTGTAGTAGCCCAGGTTGAAGACCCGAGTGCGGTCCGTGTGCGTGAGCTCGAGCAGGTGATCGGTCGTCGCGCCCAACACGTGCTCGCCGAACACCTCGCCGGCTGCGACGTCGTCGAACCCGCGAGGGAAGTACCTGCCGAGGGATCGCTCGCGCTCGCTTCCGTACAACGCGGCGCCGTCGGTGGCGACGGTGATCACGACATCGTCCGGGCCGAGCCCGAAGTGCTTCGCGGTCTTGATCGCTCCGAGGACGTTGCAGATGCTCGACAACCCGAGCGAAGGCAGCCGGGCGAGGACGCCTTCGTCGACACCCCTCCGCGAGGCGAGGTACGACGTGCCGGTGTCGGTTCCGAACAGCACGTCGAGCCGATCGGTCGCACGTTCCGAGACGGCGAGTGCGACGTCGGTGTTGAGCACGTTGTGGATCAGCGGGACGTGCTTGTCGCCGATGCCCTGGATGTTGTGCTCGCCGAAGCCGTTGTAAAGGAGGGTCGGGCACTCGAGTGCCTCGCAAGCGACGATCAGCGAGCCGAACCGCTCCTTGAGGTAGTCGCCGGCTGCAATCGTGCCGGCCGATCCCGTCGCGGAGATGAACGCTCTCAGCCGCAGTGACGGGTCGTCTGCCTCCAGCGATTCGAACAACCGGCTGAGCGCGGCGCCCGTGGCGAAGTAGTGGGCGACGTAGTTCCCGAATTCGGCGAACTGGTTGAGGATCACGTTCTCGGGATCGAGCGCGAGCTCGTGGCAGGCGTCGTAGATCTCCTTGACGTTGCTCTCGGTGCCGGGCGTGCGCACGATGTCGGTTGGGTCGGTGACCCATTGCTCCAGCCAGGCGAAGCGCTCGCGGCTCATGCCTTCCGGAAGGACCGCGACTCCGCGGCAGCCGAGCAGGCGCGAGATTGCGACGCCGCCCCGGCAGTAGTTGCCGGTCGAGGGCCAGATCGCCCTGTGCCGGGTCGGGTCGAAGCTGCCGCTGACGAGTCGCGGCACGAGGCAGCCGTAGGCGGCGAGAACCTTGTGGGTCCGGATCATCGGGAACGTGTCACCGAGCGCGACGACGATCCGGGCTTCCACGCCGGTGAGCTCCTTCGGCAGGACGACGTGCTCGGGGACCGCTCTCACAGCAGTTCGGCTCGCGTCGTTGAACCAGTGGACGCGGAAGAGGTTCAGCGGATGCGGCGCGTCGGGATCGACGCCCGCGAGGGCCGCGCGCACCGGCTCGGGGATCCGCGTCGGCGCGGCCAGCTGCCCGAAGGTGGGAAGGACGATGCCGGCTTCCCGGCACCTTTCCGCGGCCCGCTCCAGCACCTGTGCGTCGAGGACGTCGCCGGCAAGGCGTTCGTGCAACACCCAAACCCTCCTGTTCGGATCGGCACGAACGCTATGGCCGTGGCGATCCGGCTCCGTCGGGGGTCGGCCGGATCCCCCGTCAGTGGATTCCCGCGGCTGCGGGGACGGCTGCCGCAGCGAGCGGCACGAGCTCGAAACGCTCGACGTCGACCAGCCCGCGGTCCGTGATCTTCAGGGCGGGAATCACCGACAGCGCGAGGAACGCGAGCGACTGGAACGGCTGTGGGAAATCCACGCCGAGCTCCGCGGCGGCCGCGGTGATCTCGCGGCTCGCTGCGAGGACCTCGGCCAGCGCGCGGTCCGAGAGCAGCCCGGCCACCGGCAGTGGCAGCTCGGCGAGCACCGCGTCCCCCTCGGCGACGACGATTCCGCCCCCTCGCTCGGCCAGACGCCTGGCCACGGTCACCATTGATTCGTCGTCGGCCCCGACCACGACGAGGTTGTGCGCGTCGTGTGCGACGGTCGACCCGAAGGCGCCGCGGCGGAGGTTGAAGCCGCGGACGAACCCCAACCCGACGCGGCCGGTGGCGAGGTGCCGTTCCAGCACGGCGATCTTCGCGAGGTTGCGTTCGGGATCGGCGACCGCGCAGCCGCCGACGACGGTCGGCTCCTCGACGAGTGCGTCGGTGACGATCTGGCCGGGGACGAGCCCGATCACACGCACTGGTCCGTCGTTCCAGGGGATCCGGAAGTCGTGCACGGCGAGCGGCGCCAGACGGACGGTGTGCCCGGCCCACTCGGGTATCGCGACGCGCTGGATCTCTCCCGGCGGGCGGCCCTTCTTGAGCACGAGCTCGGGGACGAACGACTCGAGGTCGCGGAGCAGGAGCAGGTCCGCCTGGTACCCGGGTGCGATCGCTCCGTGGCGTCGAAGGCCGTGGTAGACGGCTCCGTTCAGCGAGGCCATGACGAGCGCATCCTCGGGCGCGACCCCGAGCGCCACCGCGGTGCGCACCATGGAGTTCACGTGGCCCTCGTCGGCGATGTGCTCGGGCTCGCGGTCGTCCGTGCAGAACGCGATACGCCCGGGGCCGTACTCGAGCATGAGTGGGACGAGGTCCGCGAGGTTGCGCGCGGCGGACGCATCGCGTGCGAGCAGCCACATGCCCGCGCGCAGACGCTCGCGTCCTTCGTCGGCCGTCATGGCCTCGTGATCCGACGCGATGCCCGTTGCGGCGTACGCGTTCAGGCGAGCGCCCGTCAGCCCGGGCGCATGGCCGTCCACGTGTGTCGAGAGGTCGACCTTGGCCAGCTCCGCCGGCGCACCGGCGACGACCCCCGGGAAGTTCATCATCTCGGCGACGCCGAGCACGTGGGTGCGCCGGAGCAGGCCTTCGAGGTCGCCGAGGGAGAGCGGACGCCGCGGCGACTCGAACGGCGACGCCGGGACACACGACGGTGCCATGAAGTAGACGTCGAGCGGGAGACCGGCCGAGACGTCGAGCAGCCAGTGCACGCCGTCCGTGCCGAGCACGTTTGCGATCTCGTGCGGGTCGGCGACGACGGTGGTCGTGCCGAACGGCAGGACGAGACGCGCGAACTCGTCGACCATGAGCTTCGACGACTCGATGTGCACGTGCGCATCCAGGAAGCCGGGCACGACGAATCGATCGGTCGCGTCGAGGACCTCGCGGCCGTCGTATGCGCCCAGCCCCGCGACGAAGCCGTCGACGATCGCCACGTCGCATTCGAGCCACTCGCGCGTGAACACCGACAACACGCGTCCGCCGCGGACGACGACGTCGGCCGGCTCCTCGCCGCGCGCGACCGCCAGCAGCCGCTCGAGCTTCGGGTTGGCGACCGAGTTCACGGGAAAATCGTCGGCCGCCTCCGGAAAGGGGGCATCGGAGAAAGCACGGACACCGCCCGCGACTACTGACTCGAGGTCGGGGGCCTCCCCGATGGTCGGCGCCTCGAAGCGGACGACGATGGTGCCGACATGAAGGAGATGCTGCTCGTCGGCCGGGGCGGGGAGGGGGTCGTCGTCGCCTCGCAGATCATGGCCGAGACCCTCGCCCGCGCCGGGTTCTGGGTCCAGAGCTTCCCGGAGTTCACGGCCGAGCGGCGCGGCGCACCGATCGCCGCCTACCTCAGGTGGAGCACCGCTCCCATCCACCGTCGGCACAAGATGAGGGACTGCGACGTCCTCGTGAACATCTCGCCGTCGCCGCCGGGCCCGGAGACCCTGGCCCGCGTGAGGCCGGGCGGTCTCGTCGTTCTCAACGCCCGGTCGCGGTTTCCCGCAGCCGCACCGTTCGCCGTCGCGCGTGTGCCCGCCTCGCAAATCGCACGCGAGCACGCCGTCCTCTCGGCCGAGGGGCGGCCGATGGGCAACGTCGCCGTGCTCGGAGCCTGCGTCCGGCTCCTGCTGCCCGGGGGGATCACGTTTCTCGAGCAGGCGATCGCCTCCCGGCTGGGCGACTCGCGGACGGGCGTCAACTGCATCGCTGCGCGGGAGGGGTTCGCGCGCTGCACGAGGCAGCAACGCCGCGCGGGCGACATTCCTCTGCCGCCCCCGCCCGAGGTCGCTCCGAGCCGCCGGCCCCGGTTCGCCGTGACGACGCGAGACTCCCGCGCGAACCAAACCGGCTCGTGGTCGCTCGACCGGCCCGTGCTGAGCGCCGCGTGCACCGCGTGCGCGCTCTGTGCGCTCTTCTGCCCGGAGGCGGCCATCACGCGAAGCGACGGCTCTATCGTCATCGACTACCTCCACTGCAAGGGCTGCGGTATCTGCCAGACGGTTTGTCCGGTGCGTGACGCGATCTTCATGGAGGAGGCGCCGGCGTGACGCAGACCCTGCAGCACGGGCGGGCCGTGCTGACCGCGAACGAGAGCGCCGCCTACGGCGCGCTGCTTGCGCGGGCCCGAGCGATCGCGTGCTATCCGATCACGCCGCAGACCCTGATCGTCGAGCGGCTCGCGGACCTCGTTGCAGGACGGGACGACATCGAGTTCGCGAACCTCGAGAGCGAGCATTCCATGTTCGGTTACGTGATCGGTGCGTCGCGCGCGGGCGTCCGGACGTTCACCGCGACTTCGTCGCAGGGACTCCTGTACGCCCACGAGCAGCTGCATCGGGCGTCACGCGAGCGCATCCCGCTCGTCGTCGTCAACGTGAACCGGGCGGTCTTCGCGCCCTGGAGCATCGAGCCCGACCTCTCGGACAGCATGAGCCAGCGCGACACCGGCTGGGTGCAGCTCTATTGCTCCTCTGCGCAGGAGGTGCTCGACAGCATCCTGTGCGCATACCGGATCGCGGAGACCGTCCTGCTTCCGGTGATGGTCTGTGCCGAAGGCTTCCTGCTCTCCCACACGATGGAGATCGTCGACGTTCCGCGCCAGGCCGTTGTCGACGAGTTCATCCCGCAGTTCAGGCCGCCCGCGGAGTGGCTCCTCGACCCGACCAGGCGACGCACGTTCTCGCTACTGCCGAGCCCGGACGACTACTACGCCTACCAGCGCCGCGTCGCCGACGCGATGGCTGAGGCGCGAGGCGTCGTCGCGAAGGTGGCGTCGGAGTTCACGTCGCACTTCGGCCGCCCGAAGATCGGCGCACTCGAGGTCAGCGGCAAGATCGACGCGGAGCGCGCCCTCGTCACGATCGGGAGCATCGGCGACACGGCGCTGGAGCTGCTCGACGACGATGACGACCTGCTCGTCGTGCGGGTCCACACGTACCGTCCGTTCCCGGCGGTGGAGCTCAGGCGGGTGCTGGCCGGCGCCCACTTCGTGACCGTGGTGGACCGCGCCGCCGCATTCGGCTCGTTCGGCCCGCTCGGCTCGGACGTACGCGCACTCTCCTTGCCGCGCGCCCGCGCGATCGTGAATGTCGTCGGCGGCCTGGGCGGCGCCGAGGTGACGCCCTTGACGCTGCGTTGGGCTCTCCTGCAGGCGCGGAGACCATCGACGCCGGCGGACGCGCCGCTGTACGTACCCGAGGGGGTGTGAGATGGCGGGCTGGCTCGACGAGGTCGTCTCCGAGGATCCGCTCCTGCTTCCGGGGCACGGCGCGTGTGCGGGCTGCGGGCCGGCGATCAACGTCAGGCACCTGCTCGGCGCGCTGGCAGCGGCGTCGCCCGACTCCAAGATCGTGCTCGTGATACCGGCGTCGTGCTGGACGATCATCGCGGGTGTCTTCCCGGTCACCGCCTTCGGGGTGACGGTGCATCTGACGCCGTTCGCGTCCGCCGCGGCGGAGGCTTCGGGCATCAAAGCCTCCCTCCGGCTGCAGGGCGTCGACGACGCGACCGTCGTCGTCTGGGGAGGGGACGGCGCGACGGCGGACATCGGCTTCTCCGGCGTGTCGGCCGCCGCGGACCGGAACGAGGACATCCTCTACGTCCTCAACGACAACGAGGCGTACATGAACACGGGCGTGCAGAAGTCCGGCGCCACGCCCGAAGGCGCTGCGACGACGACCACGCCGGCCGCAGCACCCCGCACGGGGCAGAAGAAGGACATCTTCCGGATTCTCGCGTCGCACGGGATCCCGTACGCCGCAACGCTCGCGGCCGGCTCGGCACCGATGCTCCGGGACTTCCGGGCCAAGGTCGCGAGGGCGGCCGAGACAGAGGGCTTTCGCTTCCTGCACGTTCTCGGGCCGTGCCCGCCCGGCTGGAAGTACCCGACATCCGGATCGGTCGAGATCGCCCGGCTCGCGGTGGAGTCGCGGTACTTCCCGCTCGTCGAATGCGACCACGGCGAGTGGCGGATCACGTACCGGCCGAAGCGCGAGGTGGCAATCGGCCGGTTCCTCGAGGCGCAGGGTCGCTTCGGCCATCTCGGTCCCGAGGAGATCGCCACCATCCAGGCTCACGTCGACGAGCGGTGGCGGTCGTTGGACCGCCTCGCTTCGCCCGCGTCGTCGCGTCAGTAGTTCTCTCGGCCGTCCTGCGGCGTTCTCACGATGGCGCCGAGCCGCCACGCGTCCACCGTGGGCGCATGGCGAGGATCGAGTGTGCGCTGTGCGACGAGTTGGCCGAGTTCGAGCGCGACGGCTACGTCTATTGCCCAGAGCACTTCCGCAGGCTCTTCCGGATCGCGTGGTTCTTCAAGCAGCGGCGCGTCGCGAGGGCCGGCCGGCACGGGCGGACGCCGGCCGCCGTGCACTAGCCGTCCGCCGCTCGGCTCTTCACGCGTCGCGTGACGTGCTCGACGATCGCGTCGCTTCCCGGCGTGAAGATGCTCTCGTGTCCGTCGTCCCAGCGGACCCGGTACCGCTCGTGTCCGGGATCGCCGATCAGCTCGACGATCTCGCCGGTGCGGGCGGTATCGCCGACACGGTGACGGGTCACCCTCACGATGTCGCCCGGCTTCGCCGCCTTCTGCACAGTCTCCGACCGCATCTCTCCTCACCTCCTGTTTGCCGCGGGCATCGTCCCGCGCAAACGGCGCGGCGGCATCGGCAGTAAACCCGTACTTCCTACCGACGCAGGCGGCGGCACCGTTCGGATGCCTGTCTCCCGTTTCCCCGCGAGCCTGTGTCCATGCGGAAGCGGGCCGAGACCATCGAGCTCTCCCCTTGGTCGTATCCGGGCCGGCCGCGCGTGCTGATCGAGTTGCCCGACCCTGACGACGCACTCGAGCTCGCCGCGGCAATCCGGGACGCGGGTTGCATCGTCGGCATCTGCCGCGGGCCCGACCCGGCCGCGGATCCTGCGACCCGTTGCCCGCTCCACCAGCTCGAGCCGTGCGCCGCGGTCGAAGGCGCCGACGTCGTCGTGACCGCGCTCGACCTCGAGACGGAGTCCGGTCGCGGTGTCCTGCGCGGGCTCCGGACGCGGTACCCCCGCATACCGGTCGTCGTAGCCGCGACCGTCGGCGAGGCGCTCGAGCTCGAGGACGTCCTCGCCGGCTGCACCGTCGTCCCCGTGAACGCCGATCCCGAGCGGGTCGCGGCCGCGGTCGTCGATGTGCTGCCGCGAGGCGCCGGGGGTCGTTCGTGACGCCGCCGCCCTTCAAGATCAAGACCGTCGAGCCGATCCGGCTGGTCGACGCCGCCCGCCGCCGCGAGGCGATCGCGGAGGCGGGCTTCAACACCTTCTTGCTCCGCTCCGACGATGTCTTCATCGATCTGCTGACGGACAGCGGCACGTCCGCGATGTCGCAGGAGCAGCGTGCGGCGATGGAGATCGCCGACGAGGCGTACGCGGGCTCCCGCAGCTTCTTCCGCCTCGAGCAGGCGATGCAGGAGGTCTACGGCTGGCGGCACCTGGTTCCGACGCATCAGGGTCGCGGCGCCGAGCATCTGCTTGCGAAGGTGATGGTCGAGCCGGGTCAGATCGTCCCGTCGAACCTGTACTTCACGACGTCGCGCGAGCATGCCGAGCTGGCCGGTGCGACCTGGGTGGACGTCTCGATCTCCGAGGCTTCCGACCCCGAGTCCCGTCATCCCTTCAAGGGGAACATCGACCTCCCGAAGCTGCGGGCGCTGATCGCACGGGAAGGCCGCAAGAAGATCGCGTTCATCCGCCAGGAGGCGTGTCTCAACATGGCCGGCGGCCAGCCGTTCTCGCTGGAGAACCTCCGCGCCGTGTCGGCTCTCGCGCGCGAGCTCGAGATTCCGTTCATCCTCGACGCGACGCGCGCGTCCGAGAACGCGCTGTTCATCAAGGAGCTCGAGTTTCGCGAGCGGGAACGGTCCCTCGCGTCGATTCTCCGCGAGATCGCGTCGTACGCGGACGGCGCCGTCTTCTCCTCGAAGAAGGACCACTTCGTGCCGATCGGCGGCTTCCTCGCGCTCGACGACGACACGCTGGCCGAGCGGGCACGTGAGCTCGTCGTGCTGTACGAAGGCTTTCCGCACTACGGCGGGATGGCCGGTCACGACATGGAGGCGCTCGCCCAGGGCATTCGCGAGGCAGCCGACGAGCAGGTCGTCCGCCACTATGTGTCCCAGGTCGCGCATCTCGGCAACCGTCTGGAGCTGCGCGACGTCCCCATCGTCGTCCCCCTCGGCGCGCATGCCGTATTCCTCGACGCGAAGCGGTTCCTGCCGCACCTCTCACAGGAGAGGTTCCCGGCGCAGGCGCTCGCCGCTGCGCTGTACGTGGCAGGCGGCGTCCGCTCCATGGAGCGCGGCATCGTCTCCGGCCAGCACGGTCACGACCCGTACGACGGGCTCGAGCTCGTCCGGCTGACCATCCCGCGCCGGGTCTACACGCAGGAGCATCTCGACTACGTCGCCGACGTCGTCTCGGAGGTGTACATGCATCGCGAGCTCGTGCCGGGCCTCGCGATGACGTACGAACCGGCGCACCTCCGTTTCTTCCAGGCGCGGTTCGAGCCGCTCGCCCCGTTCCCGGGTTTCGGCACGTTCCACATCGGCGACCGGCCCGGGGCCGCGCCGATCCCGGTCCGCTAGAAAGCGCTCGGATGCCCGAGCTCTGGACGCCCGTCGTAGAGGGACCGCACGAGGCATTCGTCGAGCGCCTCTACCGAGCTATCGCTCGTTTCGCGGAGAGCGCAGGTGTCGAGAAGCCGCTCGTCGAGGTCGAGCTCGCCGACACCTCGCGGTTCACGCTCGACCGGATCGAGCCCGAGCCCGGGTTCGGCATGGTGACGCTCTACGTCCACGCCGGCCGCGACGCGGACGCGCCCGACGCGATCATGATCCCGATCGGCACGATCAGGCGCATCGAATTGCGGAAGGCTCCGGACGAACGGGCAGGCCGGTTCGGGTTCGTCGTGCCGGATGGCACGCCGTCGTGATCACTATCCGGGGCGGGTGACCGGCTGCCGGGACGATCGTGCGGAGCCTCTCCGGCGCGGTGCGGCGAGGATCGCTGAGATAGATCTCGTGGTGCCGCCCGCGCAGGGCGAGACCCTGCTCGCGGATGAAGGCGTGTAGCAGCTCGATCGCCGGGCCTTCGCCCGCGTACGGCCCGACGTGCAGCACCTGGGCAGCCGGCCCCTCGGTGAACCGCCTGAGGCGGAGCTCGCGGGCCAGGTCCAGGTGCTTCTTGTGGGCGACGTCGCCCGCTGCGCTCTCGACGACGTCGCGCGTCACGGCACGCGGTTGTCCGATCATCGCGGTCCATTCCCAGGACGACTTGTCGCCTGCGGAGCCGCCCGTCGTCCACAGGCACTCGAGCGGCCCGGCGCGATAGGCGGGGTCCCCGGATCGCTCGAGCGCGAATCTGATCGCGTAGGAGACGGCGTACAGCGCCTGAACCGCGTTCCGGAACCGCTCGCAGATGTTCGGATCACCGCGTCCGTCGACCACGAGGAAGCCGAGCGCGGGGACGTCGACCAGCTCCGGAAGGAGGCGCGCCCGGTAGAGGTTGGGCGTCGGCCGCTCGGCCGCGATACTCGTCCCTCAGGCGGCACAGACGTCCGCGAGCGCGGCGTCACTGGCCTCGATCAGGTCGCCGGTGTCGATGCGCACCGACCTGTCGTGCGTGCCCGCCTCCAGCAACACCGAGTCGAGCCCGCACAGCTCGATGTCGATCAGCACACGGTCGCCGTGACCGTCTCCGAACGGAGGGACGGCGCCGAGCTCGAACTCCGGGTACGCGCCGGCGAGCTCCGCCTCGTCCGCGAGCTCCACGTCGGTGCCGAGCACGCGCCTGACCTTGCGCAGATCCACGTGCTTGGAAGCCGGCACGACTGCGCGGATGAACCCTTCACCCGACTTGAGAATCACCGTCTTGGCGACCTGCCAGGGAGGGACTCCGAGCGCAAGGGCCTCGGCGCGGGCGGTGTCGGTCCGAGCGTGCGGGATGAGCTCGTACGGGACGTGAGCCTCCGCGAGCCGGTCGGTGAGCACCTGTGAGCCTTTCCGGGCGGCGGCCGTGCTGTGGGTGTTCATCGCTCCTCCTCATCTCGGCCGGGGGGAGCGGGGGGTCCAACTCCCCCCGGCCTCTATCCGCGTCACGACTTCGTGATCGCGAGCTGCCTCGGCTCCGTCTTCTTGATCTTCGGCGCGTGCACTTCGAGCACGCCCTTGCCGAATTTCGCCTTCAGGTTCTCCATGTCGGCCTCGATCGGAAGGGAGAAACGGCGCTCGAACTCGCGCTCGAGACGCTCGTGGAGAGCAAAGTCCTTCGTCTCCTCGTCCTTCGCCTTCGTACGCCGGCCTTTGATCGCCAGCGTGTGATCGGTGATCTCGACGGCGAGCTCCTTCTCCTCGTAGCCCGGCACCTCGAGCTCGACGACGAACTCGTCGGATGTCTCGTAGACGTCGGCTGCGGGGAGCGGCCCGGGGGCGGAGCCGATCTCATCGAACAGGCGCCGCATCCTGCGCTCCATTGCAGTGAGCTCGGCGAACGGCGTCCACTTGACGACGGTGGTCATAGGTCCTCCTTCCGCCCAGTGGTGTTCAGGTCGATCGTCGCTCGCCGTCGCGCCGGCGGCATCGGACTACGCGGCACGGCGGCTGCGGGGAACTACGCAGCGGCGACGACGCGAGCGATGTCGAGTGTCGAGAGGACCCCGATCGGACGCGAGGTCGCCGGATCGAGCACCGCGAGATGGGCGACGCCGTACTCCGCCATCAGCCGGCTCGCACGGTCGAGCGAATCGTCGGTGAACACCGTGACGAGCGGCGTGATCGAGACGTCGCATGCCTTCTCCGCGTCGATCTCACCCCGGGCGGCCGCGACCAGATCGAGATCGGACACGAGCCCCCACAGCTCGACCGTCTCGTCGTCCTCGACGCCGTAGTCGAAGACGTACACCGCATGGACGCGGCGCTGGGTCATGATGCGCGCGACCACTCGCAGCGGGGTCTCGGGCGGGCAGCTGATGACGCCCGTCGTCATCGCGTCGCCCACGCGGAGCGCCGTGAGCGCCGGACCCGGCTTCGGTGGCGACGCGGCCGTCATGCAGGCATCCTCGGTGCCGGGGACGGCCCGGCAATCCGGGACGACCCGGATTCCGCCGTCTGTATTCCCGCAGAGATCGCCGACGCGTTACGGGAAACCCGCACCCGATGCCGGGTTCCACCCGACGGCGGCGGCCCCGGGCGCTGGAACGATCACGTCATGTTCCAGGTCCGCATCCACGGACGCGGTGGACAGGGGGTCGTCACGGCCGCCGAGCTCCTGTCCGTCGCCGCGTTCGGCGAAGGCCGGCACGCCCAGGCGTTCCCGACGTTCGGGTCGGAGCGGACCGGGGCGCCTGTCGTGGCGTTCTGCCGGATCGACGACCGCGAAATCAGGCTGCGCGAGCCGATCAGCGAGCCCGACGCGCTGATCGTCCAGGACCCGACGCTCCTCCACCAAGTCGACCTCTTCGCGGGCCTCGACCCGAACGGATACCTCCTGATCAACACCGGGCGCAGCTTCACCGAGCTGGGCCTCGCGGAGCTCGTCGAGAGAATGCAGTGCGATCGTCTGCTGACCGTGCCGGCGACCGACATCGCACGTCGGCAGCTCGGACGGCCCCTCCCGAACGCCGCGCTCCTCGGGAGCTTCGCCGCGCTCACGCGCGTCGTCTCTCTGGAGTCGCTCGCCGATGCGATTCGCGAGAAGTTCTCCGGCGACACCGGCACGAAGAACATCGCCGCTGCGCAGGCCGCGTACGCCTTTGCACAGGATCGACTGAAAGCGCCGGCTCATGCGTAGGCAGCTCGAAGGATCCGTGGCAGTCGCGGAGACGGTGGCGCGGTGTCGGCCAGAGGTCGTGTCCGCGTATCCCATCTCGCCGCAGACCCACATCGTCGAGGGGCTCTCCGACCTGATCCGGACCGGCGAGCTGGCAGGGTGCGAGTACCTGATGGTCGAGTCCGAGTTCGCGGCGATGTCTGCGGCGATCGGGGCATCGGCTGCGGGCGCGCGCGCATACACAGCGACCGCAAGCCAGGGACTGCTGTACATGGTCGAGGCGCTGTACAACGCCGCCGGGCTCGGATTGCCGATCGTGATGACCGTCGCGAACCGTGCGATCGGTGCGCCGATCAACATCTGGAACGACCACAGCGACTCGATGTCGCAGCGCGACTCCGGCTGGATCCAGCTGTACGCGGAGTCGAACCAGGAAGCGGCCGATCTGCACGTCCAGGCGTTCAAGCTGGCGGAAGAGATCTCGCTGCCGGTCATGGTCTGCATGGACGGGTTCGTGCTCACGCACGCGTACGAAGCCGTGGACGTACCGTCGCAGGAGCAGGTCGACGCCTTCCTGCCGCCGTTCGAGCCGAGGCAGCTCCTCGACCCCGACGATCCGGTGACGATCGGGGCGATGGTCGGCCCCGAGGCATTCGCGGAGGTCAAGTACCTGATGCACGCGAAGCAGATGCAGGCGCTCGACGTCGTGCCGGAGATCGCCGCGGAGTTCAGCGCCGCGTTCGGCCGCAGCTCGGGAGGACTGGTGCGGCCCTACCGCAGCGCCGACGCCGAGACGATCGTGCTCGCGCTCGGCTCGGTGCTCGGCACGATCGAAGAGGTCGTCGACGAGTTGCGCGACGAGGGCGTGAAGATAGGAGCCCTCGGCCTCAAGTGCTTCAGGCCGTATCCCATCGACGAGCTGCGTGCGGCCCTCGCGAGTGCGAAGCGCGTCGTCGTGCTCGAGAAGGCATTTGCAGTCGGCGTGGGAGGGATCGTCGGCCAGAACGTCCGGCTCGCGTTGTCTGGTCTCCCGGTCGACGTGCACGACGTCGTTGCGGGTCTCGGCGGCCGCGCGATCACCCGCGCCTCGCTGCGGCGGCTGATCGGGGACGTCCTCGACGGGAAGGTCGAGCCGGGGCGGTTGACGTTCCTCGACCTCGATCGAGAGCTGGTCGAGCACGAGCTGCGCCGCACCCGCGAGCGCCGCCGGTCCGGACCGCATGCCGAGAACATCCTGCGCGACCTGGGTGTCGTCGCCGCCGGGCCGCATTAGGGAGCGTCGAACGATGCCGCAGCAGCAGATGAAGTTCTACCAAGTGGGCAGCTTCGCGGCCGGGAACCGACTGCTCGATCCGGAGCAGCGCACGGTGCAGGCGCGCACAGAGCGCTCGAACACGCTCACGTCGGGACACCGTGCGTGCCAGGGATGCGGCGAAGCGCTCGGTGCGCGCTACGTCCTCGACGCGGCGATGCGTGCGACCTCGGGCCGGTTGAGCGCGGCGAACGCGACCGGGTGCCTCGAGGTCTTCTCGACGCCCTATCCGGAGTCGTCGTGGCAGCTGCCTTGGCTGCACTCCCTGTTCGGCAACGCGCCGGCCGTCGCGGCGGGCATCGCTGCCGCGTTGAAGGCGAAGGGCCGGACCGACATCCGCGTCATCGGCCAGGGCGGCGACGGCGGGACCATGGACATCGGCTTCGCCTGCTTGTCGGGGATGTTCGAGCGGAACGACGACGTGCTCTACGTCTGCTACGACAACGAGGCGTACATGAACACCGGCGTTCAGCGCTCGAGCGCGACGCCGCCGGCCGCGCGCACGGCGAACACGAAACCGGTCGGAAGCGAGCCCGGGAATCCGTTCGGCCAGGGCAAGAGCGCGCCGCTGATCGCGATGGCGCACGAGATCCCGTATGTCGCGACCGCAACGGTCGCCGAGCTGCACGACCTCGAATACAAGATCGAGCGCGCGATGGAGCTTCGCGGGGCCCGGTACGTGCACGTCTTCGTGCCCTGCCCGCTCGGCTGGGGCAGCCCGTCGAAGGACACGATCCGCATCGCGCGGCTGGCAAAGGAGACCGGCATCTTCCCGGTCTTCGAGGCCGAGAACGGCGAGGTCGTGAACGTCTCGAAGATCCGCAGGCGCGTGCCGGTCGAGGAGTACCTGCGTGCGCAGCGTCGCTACGCGCACCTGTTCGGCGACCCGCCGCGCACGGATGTCATCGAGCAGATCCAGGCGCGTGCCGACCGGAACATCCGGCGCTTCGGGCTGCTCGACGAGGAGGGGGCGTGAACGAGAAGCCGTTCGCAATCACGCTCGACGTCGGCTCGAGCCTCGCCAACAAGACGGGCAGCTGGCGCACCGAGCGCCCGGTCTACGTCGACCGCCTGCCGCCGTGCAACAACGCGTGCCCCGCCGGTGAGAACGTCCAGCAGTGGCTCTACGAGGCGGAGGAGGGCGCCGCCGGCTACGAGCGCGCGTGGCGCCGGATCATGGAGGAGAACCCGTTCCCGGCGGTCATGGGGCGGGTCTGCTACCACCCGTGCGAGACCGCGTGCAACAGATGCTCGCTGGACGAGGCGGTCGGCATCAACTCCGTCGAGCGGTTCCTCGGCGACGAGGCGATCAGACAGGGGTGGCACGTCGAGCGGGCGGCCGAGCTTTCCGGCAGGCGCGTGCTGGTCGTCGGCGCAGGGCCGTCGGGGCTCTCCGCCGCCTATCACCTGGCGCGTCTCGGTCACGACGTGACGATCCGCGACGCGGCTCCGGCAGCCGGCGGGATGATGCGCTTCGGCATCCCGAAGTACCGCCTGCCGCGCGAGATCCTGGACGCCGAGGTGCAGCGGATCGTCGACCTCGGCGTGACGCTCGAGCTGAATTCGAAGGTCGGCAGCGCCGTGGACGCGCTGCAGGAGTTCGACGCCGTGTTCCTGGCGGTGGGCGCGCAGCTGGGGAAGCGCGCATACATCCCCGCGGGGTCCGCGGCGCACATCCTCGACGCCGTGTCGTTGTTGAACAGCATGGAGGGAGAGGAGCCGCCGCTCCTCGGACGGCGGGTCGTGGTGTACGGCGGCGGCAACACGGCGATGGACGCGGCGCGGACCGCGAAGAGACTCGGCGCCGAAGAGTCGATCGTCGTCTATCGCCGAACGCGCGAGCGCATGCCCGCCCACGACTTCGAGGTCGAGGAGGCGGAGCAGGAAGGCGTCCTCATGAAGTGGCTCTCGACCGTCAAGCAGGCGGAGGGCGGCAAGCTCGTGCTGGAGCGGATGGCGCTCGACTCGACCGGCTTTCCGCAGCCGACGGGCGAGCTGGAGGAGCTCGAGGCCGACTCGCTCGTGCTCGCGCTCGGCCAGGAGACCGATCTCTCGCTCGTCGACGGGACGCCCGGCGTCGAGAGCGAGGACGGCGTCGTGAAGGTCGGGCCGAACATGATGACCGGGCACTCAGGGCTCTTCGCCGGAGGCGACATGGTCCCCGCCGAGCGCACGGTCACGGTGGCCGTCGGTCACGGCAAGAAGGCGGCCCGGCACATCGATGCCTGGCTTCGCGGCAGCTCCTACGACGGTCTGCCGAAGCACGACCTCGCCGAGTTCGGCCTGTTGAACACGTGGTACTACTCCGACGCGCCGCGGACTGTCCAACCGCAGCTCGAGCTGGCGCGGCGCCAGTCGACGTTCGAGGAAGTCGTCGGCGGCCTCGACGAGTCGACCGCCCTTTTCGAAGCCCGCCGCTGTCTCTCGTGCGGCAACTGCTTCTCGTGCGACAACTGTTTCGGCGTCTGCCCCGACAACGCGGTCATCAAGTTGACCGCACCGGGAGAGCGGTACGCCATCGACTACGACTTCTGCAAAGGCTGTGGGATCTGCGCGGCCGAGTGTCCGTGCGGAGCCATCGAGATGGTTCCCGAGGAGATCTGAGCGATGAACAATCACGATCCCAAACACGTATTGATCGCGGGCGGAGGCGTCGCGGCGCTCGAGGCGGCTCTCGCGTTGCGGGCTCTTGCCGGGGACCGCATCGAGGTCGAGTTGCTCGCCCCGGAACCGCTGTTCTGGTACCGGCCGCTGGCGGTGGCGGAGCCGTTCAAGCTCGGCAAGGCGCGTCATTTCAAGCTTTCCGAGCTCGCGGCCGCAGCCGGCGCGACGCTCACCACGGGAGCGCTCGCCGCGGTCGATCCGGAGCGTCACATCGCTCACACCTTCGCCGGAGCCGACCTGCCCTACGACGTGTTGCTGATCGCCTCGGGGGTCGTCCCGGTTCCCGCTTTCCCGGGCGCACTCACGTTTCGTGGGCCGGCCGACACCCCCGAGCTGGAACGGGTGCTCACACAGCTCGCCGATCGCGAGATCTCGAGCGTGGTGTTCGCGGTCCCGTCCGGCGCCGCGTGGACGTTGGCGGCATACGAGCTCGCCCTCCTCACGGCAGAGTGGGTCGCCGGGCGCGGCATCGAGGATGTCGAGCTGTCGCTGGTCACGCCCGAGGAGGAGCCGCTGCGCATCTTCGGCACGGCCGCCGGCGCGGCGGTCGCCTCGCTGTTCGAGGAGCACGACATCGAGCTTCGCGTGGACACGCATCCCGTCGACTTCCATCACGGCGAGCTCCACGTCATGGCGGGTGACCCCGTGTCCGCCGACCGTGTCGTCGCGCTTCCCCGCCTGCGCGGCCGCCGCATCGACGGCATCGCCCAGACGGCCGAGGGATTCACGCCGGTCGACGCGCACGGGCGCGTGTTCGGCGCACTCGACGTCTACGCGGCGGGCGACGCGACCAGCTTCCCCGTGAAACAGGGAGGCATCGCCGCCCAGCAGGCCGACGCCGCCGCGGAGTCGATCGCGGCCGGAGCCGGCGTCGAGCTGAGGCCCAAGCCGTTCGTACCCGTGCTGCGCGGTCTGCTTCTGACCGGCCGGCAGCCGCTGTACCTCCGGCGCGAGGCGACCCAGGATCCGGGCGAGTCGCTCGTCGGATCGGAGCCCTTGTGGTGGCCGCCGGCCAAGATCGTCGGCCGGCACCTCGCGCCGTTCCTCGGAGCCCTCGCCGGTGTCGAGATCCCGCGTGACCTCGAGTCCGGTCCGGACGCGATCCCGGTCCACGTGGCGCTGGACCTCTCGCCGGCGGACCGCTTCGACTCGCTGCGAAGGGCGGCGGAGGCCGTGAGCGGCGACGCGGAGGCCGGTGCGACGGCGGCCGACGCGATGGAGCGGGACCTCCTGCTCGTCCAGGCAGACGACACTCTCGCCGACACGGCGGCCCTGATGCGTGAGCGCGAGCTCGAGGCGGCGCTCGTCGTCGAGGAGAAGCGGCTCGTCGGGATCCTCACCGCCCGCGATCTCCTCCGGGCCGTGGCCGCACGAGTCGACACGGCCGATGCGCGCGTTCGTCAGTTCATGACCGTCGAGCCGCTGACGGTGTCCACGGGAACGGCGGCGAGCGCGGCGGTGTTCCTGATGACCGAGTACGGCGTTCATCACATGCCGGTCATGGACGGCGACAAGCCGGTCGGCATGATCACGCTCGGCGAGGCGACGCGGGTGGCACGGAGGCGTCTCGGCATCGGCCTTGGCTTCTGAAACCGCTGCGTCGCGTCGCGACGAGACAGGTTCAACAGATTCGCGGCAGCGGGTCGCCGACGAGCATGTCGACGATCCGGCTGCCGCCGAACGCCGTCTCGAGGACGACCAGCCCGACAGGCTCTTCCCGTACCTCGCCGACGACCGCGGCGTCGGCAGCGCCCGCGCCGCGGAGCGCGTCGAGCGCGTCGCCCTCTGTGCCCGAGGCGACGATCGCGAGGAGGCGCCCCTCGCACGCGACGTAGAGCGGGTCGATGCCGAGGATCTCGCACGTCCCGGCCACTTCGGGCCGCAGAGGCAGCGAGGCCTCGTCGAGCGCGACCGCCAGCCCGGCCTGTGCGGCGGCTTCGTTGAGCGCGGTGGCGAGTCCGCCCCGAGTCGGATCGCGCATGAACCGCAAGTCGTCTCCGAGCTCGAGCAACGCGTGCGCCTGCTCGTGGACCGGCGCGGTGTCGCTCTCGAGCTCGACCTCGAGCTCGAGCTCGCCGCGCGCGACCATCACGGCTGTGCCGTGGTCTCCGAGCGTTCCGGAGACGAGCACGCGGTCGCCCGGCCTGATCCGTTCGGGACCGAGCCGCACGCCGTCCTCGAGGATGCCGACCCCCGCGGTCGCGATGAACAACCCGTCCGCCTTGCCGCGCTCCACGACCTTCGTGTCCCCGGTCGCCACCACGACGCCGGCGACGGTCGCGGCACGTGCCATGGACGCCGCGATCCTGCGGAGGTCCGCCGTCGAGAATCCCTCCTCGACGACGAACGCCGCCGAGAGTGCGAGCGGGCGGGCACCGGCGACGGCGAGGTCGTTGACCGTGCCGTTGACGGCGAGCTCGCCGATGTCGCCGCCCGGAAAGAAGATCGGCTTGACGACATAGGCATCCGTGCTGAACGCCAAGCGAAGCCCGCCGGCTTCGACGAGCGCCGAGTCCGCCAGCGGAGCGAGGAGCGGATTGCCGAGCTCCTCGACGAAGAGGCCCTCGACCAGCGCCCGGGTCGCCTTGCCGCCGGAGCCGTGGGCCATCGTGACGAGCTCGTCCCGAAGCCTGCGGCGCTTCGGCGTCACGCGGGAACGGGATCTCGTCGCCGCGCGAGCCGCCCGTAGTTGTAGTAGGCGGCGCACGCGCCTTCGCTCGAGACCATGCACGTCCCGATCGGACGCTCGGGCGTGCACGCGGTGCCGAAGACACGGCATTCCCACGGCTTGATCGCCCCGATGAGAACCTCGCCGCACTGGCACGCCTTCGGATCCGCCTTGCGTGCGCCCGGCAGCTCGAACCGCTCCTCGGCGTCCCACTCGGCGAGCTCCGGCCGGAGCTTCAACGCGCTTCGCTCGATGAAGCCGAGGCCGCGCCACTCGAACGTGTCGCGCAGCTCCATCGTCTCCTCGAGAGCGGCAAGCGCACGCGGGTTTCCGTCCCGGCGTACGACGCGTGTGTACTGGTTCTCGACCTCGCACCGCCCCTCGCGAAGCTGCCGGACCAGCATGATCGTCGCGTGCAGGATGTCGATCGGCTCGAAGGCGGTCACGACGACCGGCTTCCCGTAGTCCTCGGCGATGAAGTCGTACGGCCTCGTGCCGATCACCGTCGACACGTGGCCGGGGGCGATGAACGCGTCGAGCTTCAGGCCCGGCGTGTCGAGGATCGCCTTCAGCGGCGGCCCGATGGTGACGTGGTTGCAGAACGCGGAGAAGTTGCGGACGCCGTCGGCGCGCGCGCGCAACAGCGTGATCGCCGTCGCCGGAGCGGTCGTCTCGAACCCGATCGCGAAGAAGACGACCTCGCGGTCGGGGTTCCGTCGCGCGACCTCGAGGGCGTCGAGCGGCGAGTAGACCATGCGCACGTCGGCGCCGCGCGCCTTCGCCTCGAGCAGCGACCCCCGCTCGCCGGGCACGCGCAGCATGTCCCCGAACGTCGTGAAGATCACCTCGGGCCGCTCTGCGAGCGAGATCGCGTCGTCGACGCGACCCATCGGGATCACGCACACGGGGCAGCCGGGGCCGTGCACGAAGTCGATCTCCGTCGGAACGAGATCGTCGATCCCGTGCTTGTAGATCGTGTGCGTGTGTCCGCCGCACACCTCCATGATCTTCAGCGTGTGCCCGGGCTCGACGAGCCCTGCGAGCTCTCGCACGAGCTTCTGCGCCAGCGGCCCGGAGCGAAACTCGTCGATGTACTTCATGCCGGCGGCACCTTCTCGAGCGCGATGCCGGCATGGCAGAGCAGCACGTCCCCGGCGGCGACCGGCGCGACGAGCTCCAGGGCGACGAGCTCGGTGGTGCCGTCCACGTCGACCGTCGCGCTCAGGCCGTCGACGGCGACGACGGTCGCGGCGACGGCCGTGTCGCCGCACGTGAGGCAGTGGTCGCGGTCGAGCGTCACGGGCTCACGCTCGCCCTGATCTCGCGCACTTCCTGCTCGTACGCCTCGCCCATCTGCTCGAGCAGCTCGAGCGTCTCGCGGGCCTGCGTCTCGTCGATCCGTTCGAGCGCGAAGCCGACGTGCACGAGCACCCAGTCGCCGACGGCCGCCTCGGGACACAGCGCGACCGAGACGGACCGACGTACGCCCGAGATCTCCGCTTTCGCAAGGCCGGCGGACTCGTCCACCAGCTCGACGATCTGGGCGGGTATTCCTAGGCACACGTGGCAGCCCTCCTTGCCGCGACGGCCGCCTGACCGTAACTGATGCCGCCGTCGTTCGGAGGAACCAGCCGGTGCGTGAGCACGCGGAACCCGCGCTCTTCGAGGCGACGGCGGGTGGAGTCGAGCAGCCGGACGTTCTGGAAGCTGCCGCCGGAGAGGACGACGACGCGTGGCCCGCCGGCCTGAGCGCACGCCGCGGCCGCACCCACGGCGACCGTCTCGTGGAAGCGGGCGGCGATCACGTCCGCGGGGGCTCCGGTGAGCAGGGCCTCGCGGCAGGTCGCCACCAGCCCGGTCGTGTCGCCGAAGCGCCACGCGAAAGGCTCGGCCTGCGTGTCGCCCGCGAGCTGCTCGAGCTCCACGGCCGCCTGTCCCTCGTAGCTGACGCGGTCGCGAACGCCGAGGACGGCCGCGACTGCATCGAACAGCCTGCCCATGCCGGACGCCGCCGGCGGGTCGAGCTTCAGGCTCTCGCGAACGAGCTTCCAGCGCGGCCAGGGAACGGGCAGTCCCGCCCGCTCGAGGTGGACCGCGGCAACGCGCCACGGCTCGCGCACGGCAGCTTCGCCTCCGGGCAGGGGAACCGGATCGAGGTGCGCAACGCGCTCGAACCCGGCGAGGTCGCAGCGCAGCAGCTCGCCGCCCCAGAGAGTTCCGTCCACGCCGTAGCCGGTGCCGTCGAAGACGAGGGCGAGCACCGGACCGTCTTCCCCGTGCTCCGCGAGACACGACGCGGCATGAGCATGGTGATGCTGGACGCCGACGAGCGGGATGCCCTGGTCGTGCGCCCACTTCGTCGACAGGTACTCCGGATGCAGATCGTGCGCGACCACGTCCGGCTCGACGTCGAGCATCGCGAGGTACAGCTCGAGGTCGGAACGGAACGCGCCGTATGCCGCCGTGGAGTCGAGGTCGCCGAGGTGCGGCGAGAGAATCGCCCGTCCGTCGCGCGCCACGCAAAACGTGCTCTTCAGCTCGGCGCCCGCGGCCACGATCGTCGTGGCGCTCTGCGGGAGCGGCAGCGCTGCCGGAACGTACCCGCGCGAGCGCCTGATCGGGAAGCCGGCGCGCACCACCGAGTCCTCACAGCGTCGATGGATCGGCCGGTCGTGCGACAGGAACGCGTCCGCGATGTCTGCGAGCCTCCGCCGCGCGTCGTCGTCGTCGAACGCGATCGGCTCGTCGGAGACGTTCCCGCTGGTCAGCACGAGTGGCCCGGCGAAGTCCGTTGCGAGCAGGTGGTGAAGCGGCGTGTAGGGCAGCATGACGCCGAGCCACGCCGAGCCGGGGGCCACACCCTCGACGACGGCGGCCTCCCGGCTGCGGCGGAGGAGCACGATCGGCCGCTCGCGCGACTCGAGCAGCACACGCTCGGCCGGCGAGACCTCGCAGAGAGAATCCGGGTCGCGCGCCAGCAGCGCGAAGGGCTTCTCGTCGCGATGCTTGCGGGAGCGGAGTCGCCCGACTGCGTGCTCGTCGCGCGCGTCGCACGCGAGGTGGTAGCCGCCGAGCCCCTTTACCGCGAGCACGGCCCCCTCGTGGAGCAGCGACACCGCCTCCTCGAGCGGCATCGACAGCCGAGGGCCGCAGGCGGGGCACGCGATCGGTTCGGCATGGAACCGCCGGTCGCGTGGGTCTTCGTACTCGCGGCGGCAGTCGAGGCACATCTCGAAGCCGGCCATCGTCGTCGAAGGACGGTCGTACGGCACGGCGCGCACGATCGTGAAGCGGGGGCCGCACTGCGTGCAGTTTATGAAGGGGTAGCGGTAGCGGCGGTCCGCGGGATCGAAGAGCTCGCGCAGGCACTCGTCGCAGGTCGCGACGTCGGCGGGGACCTGTGCCGTGCGGCCGGACGCGCGTGACGCGGTGATGGCGAACTCGACGTCGCCGGTCGTGGGTCGTACCTCGATCGCCACGGTCTCGACGAGTGCGAGCGGGGGCGCTTCCGTCTGCAGCGCGTCCGCGAACTCGTCCAGTGCGGCAGGCTCACCTTCGACCTCGACGACGACGCCCGAGCCGTCGTTCAGCACGAATCCGCCGAGTCGGCTCCTCACGGCGAGCCGATGCACGAACGGCCGGAAGCCGACTCCCTGGACGACCCCGCCCACGCGGATCCGCCGACGCTCTCGCACCCATGTCTTCTACCGCGTAGTCCGCGGCGGTGGGATCCGGGGGAACCCCGATGTAGGCTCGGCGGTGGCCGACAAGCCTCCGGTCTGGAGGACACATGTTCGACGCCGAGACAAGCGTGATCGTGCCGGAAGTGCTGGACGGGCTCGTCCGGGCGCTCGCCGACGACGGCTACCGGGTCGTCGGCCCGACCGTGCGCGACGGCGCGATCGTCTACGACGATCTGGAGTCGGCCGCCGACCTCCCGATCGGCTGGACGGAGGAGCAGGACGCCGCGCGCTACCGGCTCGAGCGTCGCGACGACCGGGCCCGGTTCGGCTATGCCGTGGGGCCGCACTCCTGGAAGCAGTTCCTGCTGCCCGCTCGCATTCGCCTCTGGCGGGCGCGTCGGCACGACGAGGGCTTCGAGCTGGAGGAGGAGCCCGCCGACGGTGCACCGCTCGCCCTCATCGGCGTGCGCGCCTGCGAGCTGCACGCGATCGAGATCCAGGATCGCGTGCTCCTCGGCGGACGATACGCAGACCGCGACTACGCAGCCCGCCGCGAGGGCGCATTCGTCGTCGCGGTCAACTGCTTCGAGCCCGGTGGAACCTGCTTCTGCGTCTCCATGGGAACAGGGCCGAAGGCGGACGCGGGCTACGACCTCGCGCTGACGGAGATCCTCGACGGCGAGCACCGCCTGCTCGTGGAGGCGGGAAGCGAGCGCGGAGCCGAGATGCTGCACCGTCTGCCGCGACGCCCCGCCGAGCGATCCGATCGCGACGCCGCCGCCGCGGCCGTCGACGGAGCCGCGGCCCGGATGGGACGGCAGCTCGAGACCGGAAACATTCGTGACCTGCTCGCGCGTAACCTCGAGCACGAGCGGTGGGACGACGTCGCGTCGAGATGTCTCACCTGCGGAAACTGCACGCTCGTCTGCCCGACGTGTTTCTGCACGAGTGTCGAGGACGTCACCGACCTCACCGGCGAGCACGCCGAGCGGATGCGGACGTGGGACTCGTGTTTCTCCGTGGACTACTCGTACCTCCACGGAGGGAGCGTCCGTCCGTCCGGGCGTTCGCGGTACCGGCAATGGCTCACACACAAGTTCGGCACCTGGTACGACCAGTTCGGCAGCTCCGGGTGCGTCGGCTGCGGACGCTGCATCACGTGGTGCCCGGTCGGTATCGATGTCACCGAAGAGCTGACGGCGATCCGGTCGAATGATGGAGGCGACGATGGAAACGATTGACGCCGTCCTGCGCGACGTGCCGCTGTTCGAGGGGCTGCGCCCGGACGAGCTCGAGCTGATCGCGGGTTGCGGCTCGAACGTGCGCTTCAAGGAAGACGAGTTGCTCTTCCGGGACGGCGAGGAGGCGAACACGTTCTACGTCCTGCGGCACGGCAACGTGGCGTTGGAGACGTTCGTCCCCGCGCGCGGCCCGGTGACGATCGAGACGCTCGAAGCGGGCGACGTGGTCGGGTGGTCGTGGCTCTTCGAGCCGTATCGATGGCACTTCGACGCGCGGGCGCTGTCGCTCGTGCGCGCGACCGTCTTCGACGGTGCGTGTCTGCGCGAGAAGTGTGAGCGCGACCCGCTGCTCGGTTACGACCTGATGTCGCGCTTCGCACAGGTCATCGTCGAGCGTCTGCAGTGGACGAGGATGAGGCTTCTGGATGTCTACGGCTACGGTGGCAGCGAGTAACCTCGTGCTGGGGCCGATGGCGCCCGAGCCGTTCCGCGTCACTGCGCGGCGCCGCGAGACGCACGACACGTGGACGCTCGAGCTCGAGCCGGTGGGCGGGGAGCGGATCATCCCCGACCCCGGCCAGTTCACGATGCTGTACGCGTTCGGCATCGGCGAGGTTCCGATCTCGGTCTCGGGTGGGATCGAGGGGCCGCTCCTGCACACCATCCGCGATGTCGGCGCGGTGACCCACGCGCTCTGCGCCTCGAAGCCGGGAAGCATCGTCGGCATCCGCGGCCCGTTCGGCAACGCCTGGCCGGTCGACGCGGCCGTGGGCTGCGACGTCGTGATCGTCGCAGGCGGTATCGGCCTCGCACCGCTTCGGCCCGCCGTCCATCACGTCCTGCGCAACCGGGGCGACTACGGCGACGTGGCTGTTCTCTATGGGAGCCGGACGCCGGGCGACCTCCTGTACCGCAACGAGCTGCAGAGGCTGCGCGGCCGCTTCGACATCGAGGTCGACGTCACGGTCGACGCGGCCGAGGGCGGCTGGCGCGGCAAGGTCGGTGTCGTGCCGAAGCTGATCGCAGGAGCCCGCTTCGATCCCTCGTCGGCAATCGCGTTGCTCTGCGGCCCCGAGGTGATGATGCATTTCGGAGCCCGCGCGCTGCTCGACCGGGGCGTCGAGCCGGACCGGATCTTCCTGTCGATGGAACGGAACATGCGCTGCGGTCTCGGGCATTGCGGCCATTGCCAGCTCGGCCCGACGCTCATCTGCCGCGACGGCCCCGTCTACCGGTACGACCGGCTCGAGCACCTGATGGCGGTGCGCGAGCTGTGAACGCGCGCAAGCCCACACTCGCCGTGTGGAAGTTCGCGTCGTGCGACGGCTGCCAGCTCTCGCTGCTCGACTGCGAGGACGAGCTGCTCGCGCTCGCGGGCGAGGTCGAGATCGCCTACTTCCTCGAGGCTCGCCGTGCCACGGTGAAGGGACCGTACGACCTGTCTCTGGTCGAGGGATCCGTGACGACTTCCCACGACGCCGAGCGCATCCGGGAGGTTCGCCGCTCGTCGCGCAAGCTCGTCACGATCGGCGCCTGTGCGACGGCCGGCGGCGTCCAGGCGCTCCGCAACTTCGCCGACGTCGACGAGTTCACACGCATCGTGTACGCATCGCCGGAGTACGTCTCGACGCTCGAGACGTCGACGCCGATCTCGGCGCACGTGCCCGTCGACTACGAGCTCAACGGCTGTCCGATCGACAAGCGACAGCTGCTCGAGGTCATCACCGCCTTTCTGCACGGCCGCCGTCCGAACATCCCGGCCACGAGCGTCTGCATGGAGTGCAAGCGCCGCGGCAACGTCTGCGTGATGGTCGCGCACGGCACGCCGTGCCTCGGCCCCGTGACGCATGCCGGCTGCGGGGCTCTCTGCCCCGCCTACGACCGAGGCTGTTACGGGTGCTTCGGCCCGATGGAGACGCCCAACACGGCGTCGCTCACCAAGCAGCTGCAGGTGCTCGGCATGGGGGACGCGGCCGTCGACCGCGTCTACCGCACGTTCAACGTCGCGAAGTTCGAGGAGGCCCGGTCCACGGATGGATAAGCGCCGCACGAAGACGATCAAGACCGACTACCTCGCACGCGTCGAGGGTGAGGGCGCGATGGTCGTCCGGATCGCCGACGGGCGCGTCGAGGAGGTGCAGCTCAACATCTACGAGCCGCCGCGGTTCTTCGAGGCGTTCCTGCGCGGTCGTGCGTTCACGGAGGCCCCGGACATCACGGCGCGGATCTGCGGCATCTGCCCGGTCGCCTACCAGATGAGCGCCGTCCAGTCGATGGAGCAGATCTGCGGGGTCGAGGTCGGCGGGCAGCTGCGCGCCTTGCGTCGTCTTCTGTACTGCGGCGAATGGATCGAGAGCCACACGCTCCACGTGTTCATGCTCCATGCGCCCGACTTCCTGGGCTACGAGAGCGCGATCGAGCTCGCGCGCGACAGCCCCGAGCTCGTCGCCAAGGCGCTCGAGCTGAAGAAGATCGGCAACGAGGTGATGACGGTCGTCGGCGGCCGCGAGGTGCACCCGATCAACGTGCGCGTGGGCGGCTGGTACCGGGCTCCGCGCAAGCGCGAGCTCGCGCCGCTCGTGCCCAGGCTGGAGCGGGCACGGGAGATCGCCCTCGAGGCCGTCCGGATCACGTCGCAGTTCGACTTTCCCGAGTACGAGCAGGACTACGAGCTCGTCGCGCTCGACGAGCCCGGCGAGTACCCGCTCGACCGCGGGCGGATCGTCTCGAACCGAGGCATCGACATCGCCGTCTCGGAGTACGACGAGCACTTCGTCGAGGAGCACGTGCCGTGGTCGAACGCGCTCCACTCGCGCGTCGTGGAACGCGGCTCGTATCTCTGCGGCCCGCTCGCGCGCTTCGCGCTCGCGTCCGACCGTCTCTCGCCGGCGGCGATCGATGCCGCCGGGGAAGCGGGCCTGTCACCGTCCGAGCGGAATCCGTTCCGGAGCATCGTCGTCCGCTCCGTCGAGCTCGTCTACGCTGCCGACGAGGCGCTCCGGATCATCGCCGACTACGAGGAGCCCGACGCGCCGGCGGTCGAGGTCGAGCCTCGCGCCGGCACCGGCTACGGCTGCACGGAGGCGCCGCGCGGCATCCTCTACCACCGCTACACGCTCGACGACGAAGGCGTGATCCTGGACGCGAAGATCGTCCCGCCGACGTCGCAGAACCAGCGCACGATCGAGGACGACCTGCGCGGCGTCGTCGAACGTTCGCTCGACGTTCCCGACGAGCAGCTTGCGCTGCTGTGCGAGCAGACGATCCGGAACTACGACCCCTGCATCTCGTGCGCGACGCACTTCCTCGACCTCGAGGTCGAGCGTCGCTGAGCACGGTGCGGGTGATCTGCGTCGGCAACCGCTGGCGGCGGGACGACGGCGTCGGCCTCGCGGTCGCAGAACGGCTCAGAGGCACGCTTCCGGCAGGGGTCGACCTGAGCGAGCGGGAGGGAGAGCCGACCTCTCTGATCGACGCGTGGGATGGAGCCGAGGCGGTGTGGCTGGTCGATGCGGTCAGCTCCGGCGCCGAGGCGGGCGAGGTTCACCGGCTCGACGCGGGTGACCAGGAGCTGCCGCCGGAGCTCTTCAGGACGTCGACCCACCACGTCGGGCTTGCCGAGGCGGTGGAGCTCGCGCGCGCGCTCGGACGGCTCCCGGCGCACACCGTCGTCTACGGGATCGAGGGCGGCTCGTTCGACGTGGGCGACGAGCTCACTCCCGCCGTTGCCGCGGCGGCGGCGCGGGCGGCCGACGACATCCGCGAGGAGCTGCGGCAATGCACGAAAAGGCGCTGATGGACGACCTCATGCGCACGATCGAGGCGCGGGCGCGCGCCGAGAACGCGCTGCGCGTCACGCGAATCCGCGTCCGCCTCGGCGCACTGTCGCATTTCACGGAAGCGCATTTTCGCGAGCACTTCGCGGATGCGTCGCGCGGCACCATCGCGGACGGCGCCGAGGTCGAGGCCGAGCTCGAGACCGATCCGACCGCCCCTCGCGCGCAAGGTGTGGTGCTCGAGGCGATCGACATCGAGCTCGACGAGTAGTTTCGGGCAATCCCGTCCGGGTCGACCCGGATGTATTTCTGCGGAGAACCCGCAAGGCTCCCTCGGCACGGTGAACGAACACAAGGAGGTTCGTGTGTTCACCTATGTCGGACTGATCAAGCTGACGCCCCAAGGGCGTGAGCATCTGGAGAAGGCGCCCGAGTACCTCGAGAAGATCGAGAAGATCGTCAAAGAGGAGGGCGGCATCCTCGAGAAGGTGTTCGCGATCATGGGTCCCTGGGACTTCTTCGCGATCGTGAAGTACCCGGACAACGAGACCGCGTTCCGCGTGCTCGCCAAGATCGGGCTCCTCGAGGTCGTGAAGACGGAGACGTTCCCGGCGGAGCCGGTCGACGTCTTCTCGAAGGTCTTCGTCTAGAGACGGACTGAGCTGCGCCGCGGGGTCGCAGGCGGCCCCGCGGCGCGGTGCTCTTCCGGCGGGCTTGCGGCCTTTCACCGTGCGGCTGCGGCTTGATCCCGATGCGGCTCCTCCGAGCGCGGGCGACAACTGGATCAGACCGCGAGCTACGCGAGAGGAGGGGTCTCAGATGACCCTCACAGCAGTCGGTGTCCGCTACGTCTACGACTTCGACGAGGAGGCGCCGGGCGGGCGTTCCCAGCTCGGCGGCAAGGGAATCGGGCTCGCCGAGATGACCCGCCTCGGCCTGCCGGTGCCCGCCGGCTTCACCGTCACGACCGACGCGTGCCGGGCGTACCTCGAGACCGGGGCCGTCCCGGACGAGGTCGAGCGGCAGCTCGACGCCGCGGTGGACCGGCTACAGCACCGCACCGGGAAGCAGTTCGGATCCGTCGAGAACCCCCTGCTGGTGTCGGTGCGCTCGGGCGCGGCGATCTCGATGCCGGGGATGATGGACAGCGTCCTCGACCTCGGGCTCACGTCCGCGGTCGCCGAAGGACTTGCCGATGCGAGCGGCAACGCACACTTCGCGTTCGATTCCTACCGACGCCTGATCCAGATGTACGGGGAGGTCGTGGCGGGCATCGACGGGCGGCGTTTCGAGGAAGCGCTGACGGCCCTGAAGGAGACGCGCGGTGTCGGCGCCGACACGGATCTGAGCGAGGCCGACCTCCGCATGCTCGTCGCCGAGTTCGAGCGGATCTACCGCGCCGAGCTCGGCACCGGCTTTCCGCAGGACGCACGGACGCAGCTTCGCGCCGCAGTCGAGGCGGTGTTCCGCTCCTGGCAGAACCCGCGCGCGAAGGTGTACCGGCAGCTGAACGAGATCCCCGACACGATCGGCACCGCGGTCAACGTCGTCGAGATGGTGTTCGGCAACGCCGGCCCCCGCTCCGCGACAGGCGTCGTCTTCACGCGCGATCCGGCGACCGGCGAGCGTCGGCCCCACGGCGAGTTCCTCGTCGACGCCCAGGGCGAGGATGTCGTTGCCGGCATCCGCGCGCCCCAGCCGCTGGAAGAGCTGGCAGACGTCCTGCCGGAAGCGTACGGCGAGCTCGCCGCCGCGCTCGAGACGCTCGAACAGCACTATCGGGACCTCCAGGACGTCGAGTTCACGATCGAGCAGGGGCGGCTGTACATCCTCCAGACGCGCTCGGCGAAGCGCACCGCCGCCGCCTCACTCCGCATCGCACGCGAGATGGTCGACGAAGGCCTCATCTCGCGCGAGGAGGCGGTGCTGCGCGTCGAGCCGCGCCAGCTCGACCACCTGCTCCATCCGGCCGTCGATCCGGCCGCTGCGGTGACGGTCGCCGCGACCGGCGTACCCGCGTCGCCCGGCGCCGCGGTCGGAGCGGTCGTCTTCGACGCCGACGTGGCCGCCGAGCGCGGCAAGCACGAGCCGGTGATCCTCGTCCGCTTCGACACGACGCCGGACGACATCCACGGCCTCGCGGCGGCGCAGGCGATCCTCACCGCACACGGCGGCATGGCGTCGCACGCGGCGGTCGTCGCGCGCGGGATGGGCAAGCCGTGCGTCGCAGGGTGCGACGCGCTGCGGATCGACGAGTCCGCCGGGCTCTGCACGATCGGCGAGGTCACGGTTCGCGAGGGCGACCCGATCACCGTCGACGGGTCGAACGGCCGCGTCGTCGTCGGCGCGGCGCCGCTCGTCCCGGCCGCCGCGAATCCGGATCTCGAGACGATCCTGTCGTGGGCCGACCGCTTCCGCACGCTCGGCGTCCGCGCGAATGCGGACACACCGGCCGACGCGACCCGCGCCCGAGGCTTCGGCGCCGAGGGCATCGGCCTCTGCCGCACCGAGCACATGTTCTTCGGCGAAGACCGCCTGCCGGTCGTGCAGGAGATGATCCTCGCCGAGGACGAGCCCTCGCGGCGGACGGCGCTCGACCGTCTGCTTCCGTTCCAGCAAGCCGACTTCGAGGCGATGCTCGAGGCGATGGCGGGACTGCCCGTGATCATCCGGCTGCTCGACCCGCCGCTCCACGAGTTCCTGCCGGCCGAGGCGGACGCTACCGGCGAGAGGATGCGCGAACGGATCCGCGCGCTGCGGGAGGTCAACCCGATGCTCGGCACACGTGGGTGCCGCCTCGGGTTGCAGTGGCCGGAGATCTACGAGATGCAGGTGCGGGCGATCGGACGTGCCGCGAAGGCGGTCGCGGATCGCAGCGGCGGTGCGCCGCACGTCGAGATCATGCATCCGCTCGTGGCGTACGCCGAGGAGCTGCGCCGCCTTCGCGAGCTCACCGACCGCGTCATGGCGGAGGAGGCGCCCGGCATCGAATACCTCTGCGGGACGATGATCGAGCTGCCGCGGGCCGCTCTCCGCGCCGGCGAGATCGCCCCCTATGCGGACTTCTTCTCGTTCGGCACGAACGATCTGACGCAGACCGCGCTCGGGCTGTCGCGGGACGACGCGGAGGGAAGGTTCCTGGCCGGCTACATCGAGCAGGGCGTGCTGAAGCACAGTCCGTTCGAGACCCTCGACCAGGCGGGCGTCGGCGAGCTGATCGAGCTCGGGGTCGCGCGCGGCCGAGCCGTCAAGCCCGAACTGGAGATCGGGATCTGCGGTGAGCACGGCGGCGATCCCGAGTCGATCGCGTTCTGCCACCGCGCCGGCCTCGACTACGTCTCGTGTTCTCCGTTCCGCCTCCCGCTCGCCCGCCTCGCGGCGGCGCAGGCGGCGCTCGCGGAGCGCGGTGAGCGCTACGAGGCGGCCGGAGGCTAGTGGGCATATCCACCTCACCGAAGGAGGAACCAGAGATGACACGCTGCGCGATCAACGGGTTCGGGCGGACCGGGCGGGCTGCGTTCCGAGCCGCATACGAACGAGGGCTCGACATCGAGTGGGTCGCGATCAACGACGTCGCGGAGCCCGCGATGCTCGCCCACCTGCTCAGGTACGACAGCGTCTACGGACCGTTCCCCGGCACGGTCGAAGCCCTCGACGACGCGATCGTCGTGGACGGCGTCCGGATCGAGGCGCCGACCGTTTCCCACCCGGCGGCCCTGCCGTGGCGCGAGCTCGGCGTGGACGTCGTGATCGAGTCGACCGGACGGTTCCGCGCGCGCGCCGACGCCGTGAAGCATCTCGACGCGGGTGCCCGCAAGGTGATCGTGTCGGCTCCGGCCAAGGAGCCCGACGTCACCGTGGCGCTCGGCGTCAACTTCGACGACGTGTACGACCCCGAGAGCCACCACGTCATCTCGAACGCATCGTGCACGACGAACTGCCTGGCGCCGGTCGCGAAGGTGCTGCACGAGACGGTGGGGGTCCGCCACGGGCTGATGACGACGGTGCACGCATACACCGGTGACCAGGCGCTGCTCGACGCTCCGCACAAGGATCTGCGCCGGGCCAGGTCCGCCGCGGTGAACCTCGTGCCGACGTCCACGGGCGCCGCGAAGGCGATCGGCCTCGTCGTCCCCGAGCTCGCGGGCAAGCTGCAGGGGTTCGCCGTCCGCGTTCCCGTCCCGACCGGCTCGCTCGTCGACCTGACGGTCGAGACCGAGCGGCCGACGACGGTCGAGGAGATCACCGAGCTCTTCCGCGAACGGGCCGATTCCGGGCCGTTCCAGGGGATCCTCCGCTTCAGCGAGGAGCCGCTCGTCTCCTCCGACATCGTCAAGTCGCCCTACTCGTCGATCTTCGATGCGCCGTTGACGACCGTCGTCGACGGCACGCAGGCGAAGGTCGTCGCCTGGTACGACAACGAATGGGGCTACTCGAACCGGCTCGTCGAGCTCGCGACACGCGTCCTCGTGCCGGTGCTTGCGACCGTGTGAGGAAGGAGCCCGTCATGAACGTCTATCCCGTTCACGTCGAGGGCGAGCTCGACGACGGTCTGAGCCGCTGGCTGTGGCTCGTCAAGTGGCTGCTGGCGATCCCGCACTTCGTGGTGCTCGTGTTCCTATGGCTCGGGTTCGTCCTGTCGTCGATCGCGGCCTTCTTCGTCGTTCTCGTCACCGGCCGGTACCCGCGCAGCATCTTCGACTTCAACGTCGGCGTGCTGCGATGGACGTGGCGCGTCGCGTTCTACTCGTGCGCAGCGCTCGGCACGGACCGGTACCCGCCGTTCACGCTCGCGGACGCGCCCGGTTACCCGGCCCGTCTGTGGATCGACTACCCCGAGCACCAGCGACGGGGCCTTCCGCTCATCGGCTGGTGGCTGCTCGGCGTTCCGCAGTACGCGATCGCCGGGATCCTCGGCGGCGGCTGGCCGTTCCACGCTGGGCCGTCCCTCGGCGTGATCGGGATCCTCGTTCTGGTCGGGGCCGTGCTGCTCGCCGTCCGTGCGTCGTATCCGAGGAACGTCTTCGACCTCGTCGTCGGTCTGAACCGATGGGTGCTCAGGGCCGGCGCCTACGCCGCGCTCTTGACCCCGGACTACCCGCCGTTCCGCCTCGACGCCGGCGAGCACGAGCCGGGCGCGCTCGGGCCCGTGGTGCCGACCACATAAAACGTCGAAGGCGACCCTCGGGGCGGCGTCTGCGGAGAATCGCGGACGCCGATCAGCGTCCGCGCGGATGGCCGCCCCCTGCGGCGGTAACGATGCTCTCGGTCGGCAGGGAGGTCTGCGCTGGCCGAGAAGCTCAATCTCGCTGGACGGGCCGGCAGGTGGAGCGCCGGACGTTGGAAGACTGCCGTGTTCGGCTGGCTGGGTCTGGCCGTCGCGGCCTGGGCCGTCGGCTCCGTGGTCGGCCACGTCCAGATGAAGGACACGCAGGCGGCGACGGGCGAGACCGCCCGCGCGCTGAGCCTCCTCGACCGCGGCGGGATGAAGTCCCCGGCGATCGAGGACGTGCTGGTGCAGAGCCGCAAGTGGACGTTCCGGGACGACCCGATGATCCAGGCGATCGGCCACGTGATCCTGCAGCTCGACAACCAGCCGAACGTCACGGATATCCAGGATCCGCGGACGTCGCCGGGCGGCGGCGGGCTGATCTCGCGGGACGGGCACTCCGTCCTGATCCAGTTCACGATCACGGGCGATCCGAACAAGGCGCAGGACAAGGTGAAGCCCATCATGGATGCGGTCGCCGCCGTGCAGAACATCGACCGCGAGGTCACGATCGGCGAGGTCGGCCAGGCGAGCGCGGGCTACCAGATCGAGAAGCGGTTCGCGAAGGACTTCGCCAAGGCGCAGTCGCTCATGCTGCCGATCACCCTCGCGATCCTCCTGATCGCGTTCGGGGCGGTCGTTGCCGCCGGCCTTCCCGTGATGCTCGCGTTCTCGGCGGTGCTCGCCTCGCTCGGCGTCTACGCACTCGCCACGCATGTGTACGCGGGAGACTGGGGCTCGACCTCGGAAGTGATGCTGCTGATCGGCATGGCGGTCGGGGTCGACTACTCGCTCTTCTACCTGCGCCGCGAGCGTGAGGAACGCGCCGTCGGCCAGACGCCGCGCGCCGCGCTGTTGCGGGCCGCGGCGACGTCCGGCCAGGCCGTGCTGATCTCCGGCGCAACGGTGCTGATCGCGATGGCGGGGATGTTCATCGCCGGCAACCGCATCTTCACGTCCTTCGCCGTGGGGACCATGCTCGCCGTTCTCTGCGCCGTGATCGGGTCGGTCACGGTCCTGCCCGGCCTGCTCTCGCGCCTCGGCGACAAGGTCGACCGGCTCCGCATCCCGTACTTCGGCCGGCGCAAGAAGGCCGCGGGCGAGTCGAGGTTCTGGGGCTTCGTGCTCGATCGCGTGCTGGGCCGTCCGCTGCTCGTATTCGCGGTCGCCGCCGGGCTCCTGGTCGCCGCGGCGGTACCGGCGCTGTCGATGCACACCAAGCTGCCGAGCAGCCTGGACATGCCCAGCGACATCCCCGCGATCACGACCCTCAAGAAGGTCGTGAAGACGTTTCCCGGGACGCCCGCGCCGGCGGATGTCGTGATCAGGGCGCCGTCGGTGCTCGACCCGAACGTCGCCGCGGAGATCCTGAACGTCGAGCAGACCGCGATGGCGACTGGGCAGATGTTCCCGCCCTTCATCGTCAGGGTGAGCCCCGATCATACGACGGCGGACGTCCAGATCCCGCTGGCCGGGAACGGCGACAACGCCGCGTCCATGGCCGCGCTCAAGACCCTACGGACCGCCGTGCTCCCCGTGACGATCGGGACGCTGCCGGGGGTTCGCTACGCGGTGGCCGGCCAGACGGCGGGGACGCACGACTGGAACGAGCAGATGAAGGCCCGCATGCCGTGGGTCGTCGCGTTCGTGCTGGCGCTCGCGTTCGTCCTCCTGTTGATGACCTTCCGCTCGATCGTGATCCCGATCACCGGGATCGTGCTCAACCTGCTCTCGGTCGGAGCTGCCTACGGCCTGCTCGTCCTGATCTTCCAGAACGACTGGGCGGAGGGGATCCTCGGGTTCACCTCGAACCACTCGATCACGTCCTGGCTGCCGATGTTCCTGTTCGTCGTGCTGTTCGGCCTGTCGATGGACTACCACGTGTTCATCCTCAGCCGGGTCAAGGAGCTCCGGGACGGGGGCCTCTCGACCGAAGAAGCGGTCTCCCGCGGCATCCGCCGGACCGCGGGCACCGTCACGAGCGCCGCCGTGATCATGGTGGCGGTGTTCGGGATCTTCGCCACCCTGAACATCCTCGTGATGAAGCAGCTCGGCGTAGGCCTCGGGCTCGCGGTGCTGCTCGACGCGACGGTCATCAGGGGTGTGCTCCTGCCGTCGGCGATGAAGCTCCTGGGCGAGTGGAACTGGTACATGCCGCGCTGGCTCGACTGGGTGCCGAACATCACTCCTGAGTCGCCTCGGGCAGCGAGCCGGCCGCGGACGCTCGCTCACGGCCACTAGGCCACCAGTTCCAGCGGCCGAGGATGGCCATCAACGAGGGGACGAGAAGCGCTCTCACGATCGTCGCGTCGATCGCAACCGCAAGCGCGATGCCGACCCCGACCTCCTTGATCAGGATCACGCGCGACGTCGCAAACGCGCCGACGGCGACGCAGAACAGCAACGCGGCCGCCGTCACGATGCGTCCCGTCCGCTCGAGCCCGACGGCGACCGCCTCGCGGTTCGGAAGTCCCTCGTCGACCGCTTCCTTGATGCGCATCAGGAGAAAGACGCCGTAGTCAGTGGCGAGGCCGAACGCGATCGCGAACAGCAATACCGGCTGCGTCAGCTGCAGCGCGCCCTGGCTTCGATAGCCGAGCAGGCCTTGCAGTCGCCCGTCCTGGAAGACGAAGACCAGCAGCCCGACGGTCGAGGCGAGCGTGAGCGCGTTCATCACGAGCGTCTTGAGCGGAAGCACGAGCGACCGTGTCGCCGCGAAGAGGAGCAGGAACGTGACGGCGCAGATCAACCCGATCGCAAGCGGGAGCCGGCTGCCGATCGTGTGCTTCTGGTCGAGGAACTGTGCAGTCGCGCCACCCACCAGCACGTCGCCTGGCAGCGCACGCATCTCCCGTACCAGGCGCTGGGAGGCTGCGGTCAGAAACGACCGCCCGGAAGCGGCCCGGATCTCCCACACACCCGCCGAGAGACGCCGGGGTGGGGCGACGAGCCGCGCGTCGTGAAGTGCTCGCAGAGAGGCGGTCCAGCGGCGCGCGTCGGCGCGGCTCCCGCGCAGAACCGCATACGTGGGCGAGACGAGCGCCGGCGGAAAGTCGTTCCGCACGGCCGTGTCGACGACCCGCGCGCTCATCCCCGCCGGCAGCACCGACGGGTCGATCCCGGTGAACCTGATCGAGAGGAACGGTATGCCGAGCAGGACGAGCAGCGCGCCCGCCGCCGCGGCTACCGGCACTGGGCGGCGCATCAGCTCGTGCGCGAGCCGGTACCAGCCGCCGCGGCCCGACGCCTCGCGCCTCCCGGGCAGCGCGAGCGCGTCGACCCGCCGTCCGAGGATCATGAACATCGCGGGAAGCAGCGTGAGCGCGATCGCGCCGGCGAGCGGTCCCACGAACCCGCCGGCGATGCCCATCGACCGCAGGAAGCCGAGCGGGAAGACGGCGAGGATCGCGATCGCCGCGCCGACGGTGACGGAGCTGAACGCGACCGTTCGTCCCGCGCTGCGGATCGTCGCCAGCACGGCGTCCGCTCCCGGGCCGCGCGCCGCCAGCTCTTCCCGAAAGCGCGAGACCAGAAGCAGGCTGTAGTCGATCCCGAGGCCGAGGCCCGCTCCGGTGACGATGTTGAGCGCGTAGGTCGACATCGGCGTGACGAGGTTGAGGACCCGAAGCAGCAGCAGTGCACCGGCGATCGTCAGCGCGCCGCAGACGAGTGGGAGCAGCGCGGCGACCACTCCGCGAAAGACGACGAGTGCCAGCACGAACAGGATCGGAAACGCGATCACCTCGGCCCGCGTCAAGTCCGCCTGCACGACGTGGTTCACCTGCACCGTTGCCAGCGCCGTGCCCCCGACCGCCACTCCGCTCACCGCCGACAGTCGGGTCGCGACACGCTGGGCAGCCTGTCGCCACAGCTCCTGCGAGACGTCACCGCGCGCGTACGCGGCAACGACCCCCTCGCGGCGATCGCGGGAGAGAACGGGCCGCGCGACGACGGGAAACATCCGCTCGTCGCCGATCAGGGCGGCGACGCGTCGGAGGCGGAGCGACGTCGGCGGGCGCACGAGGACGATGAGCTGAGGCGCCGCCGACACGCCTGACGCGTGCTCGACCAGCGACTCCGCGCGGATGCTCTCGCTCCCGCCTGCGACGAACTCGTTCGACGAACGGCCGAGCAGGTGCGGCGTCCGGAGACCGAATCCGGCGGCCGTCACACCGAAGACGACGATCGCCGCGATGACGAGGCGCGGCGACCGCACGGCGATCTCCGCCACGCGACTCACACCGCAACGGTACGGGTCAGTGAGCCGTGTGCGCCGGGACGGCGCGGTTCCGGGCGACACCCGCTGCGACGGCAGCCTCTGCTACCGCGCGGGCCACCGCCGGAGCGACCGCGCGGTCGAAGACGCTCGGCACGACGTAGTCGGCCGACAGCTGATCCGGCGGGATGACGGCGGCGAGGGCAAGCGCTGCCGCGATCTCCATCTCTTCGGTGATGGCCCTCGCGCGGACGTCGAGTGCACCGCGGAAGACTCCGGGGAACGCGAGGACGTTGTTGATCTGGTTCGGGTAGTCCGATCGGCCGGTGGCGACGACGGTCGCGAGGTCTTCGATCTCCTCGGGGTCGACCTCCGGACGCGGGTTCGCCAGTGCGAACACGATCGACCGCGGTGCCATCCGCGCGATCCCGTCGCGCGATACTGCTCCGGGGACGGAGACGCCGATGAACACGTCGGCGTCGAGCAGGACGTCGTCCGCGGTTCCGCGCTCGGCGGGGTTCGTCAGCCGCGCGTACGCCTCCTTGGCGGGGGTGAGGTCGGGACGGCCCGGGTACAGGACGCCGTGCTCGTCGCAGCCGATCACGTGGCGTGCGCCGGCGGCGACGAGGATCTCGGTCACCGCGGTCCCTGCAGCACCGCAGCCGGTGGTGACGATCTTCACGTCCGGGAGCTTCTTGCCGACGACCCGGAGTGCGTTGAGCAGAGACGCGAGCACGACGATCGCCGTGCCGTGCTGGTCGTCGTGGAAGACGGGAATGTCGAGCTCCAGACGCAGCCGGCTCTCGACTTCGAAGCATCGTGGCGCGGAGATGTCCTCCAGGTTGATCGCTCCGAAGCCCGGGGCGATCGCGGTCACGGCCGCAACGATCTCGTCGACGTCTTGCGTCGCGAGACAGATCGGGAACGCATCGACGCGACCGAACTCCTTGAAGAGCATCGCCTTCCCTTCCATCACCGGCAACGCCGCCTCGGGGCCGACGTTTCCGAGCCCGAGCACTGCGGAGCCGTCGGTGACGACCGCGACCATGTGCTGCTTCGTCGTCAGTGACCAGACCTTGGCCGGATCGTCGGCGATCGCCTCCGAGACGCGCGCGACGCCCGGCGTGTACGCCATCGAAAGCTCGTCGCGGGTGCGGACGCGGTGCTTCGCGTTGACCTCGATCTTGCCGCCGAGGTGCATGAGGAACGTGCGGTCGGAGACGTGGACGACCTCGACGCCTTCCACCTCGCGGATCGCGGCGACGATTCGATCGAGGTGCCGAGCATCGTTTGCGAGCACGGTCACGTCACGAACCTTCGTCGTCCGCTCGACCCGCACGAGGTCGATGGCGCCCAAGGACCCCTCGGCCCGGCCCACCGCTGCCGCAAGCTCCGCGAAGGCGCCCGGCCGGTTCTCCAGGCGAACGCGCACCGTGGCGCTGAACGACGAGGACGGATGGGGCATGCGATCACGGTACGGGCCCGTTCCCGCGCGGGCATCAGCGCGCGGCACGGCTGCGCTGCGGACAACTACGCACGACCTCTCCGCGGCGATGCCGAGGCGCCGCGCGTCGGCCCGCGAGAGACTCGGAGCATGCTCACTGCCTCCCCGCGGGGAACCGTTCGCGCCAAGGAGATCGCCTTCCCGCTCGCCGTCGAGTGGCTCGGCGCGCGCCGGGTGCTGGCGTGCATCGGCGGAAAGCCCGAGGTGGTCGTCACGCCGCCACCCGAGTTTCGCGGAGTCGATCCACATGCCTGGAGCCCGGAGGACATGCTCGTCGCCTCTGCGGCCACCTGCCTCGCCGTCACGTTCACCGGGCTCGCCGAGCGGGCTCCGATCCACCTCGCGAGCATGCACGTCGACGCGAAAGGAATGGTCGGCGAGCGCGAGGACGGGCACTTCGGCTTCACCTCGATCCGTCTCAAGCTTCGCATCGCGGTCGGCCCCGGCGACCTCGACGTCGCGTCGACGCTCGCCGCCGAGGCGGAGAAGCGGTGTCTGGTCGCTGCGTCGCTCGCGCTGCCGGTCGAGGTCGAGGTCGACGTTCGCGCTGCCGGCGGGGACTGATCCTTAGTCGCCCGACGCTGCGCGGGCGATCACACGCGCCAGATCGAGCGTCGACAGCACGCCGACCGGCCGGTCCGTCGCGCCGTCGAGGACGGCAAGGTGCGAGACGCTGTTCTCGGCCAGGAGCTGTGCGGCCCGGGCGAGCAGGTCGTCGTCGCTGACGGTGATCAGCGGCGTCACAGACGCGTCGCGCGCGGTCAACCGCGTGATGTCACGGCGCGCCGCCGCCACGAGATCCAGGTCGGATACGACCCCCCAGAGCGCAGCCGCCTCACCTTCGGCGCCGTCGAAGACGTACACCGCATGCACGCACGCGTCGGCCATGATCGCCGCCACGTCCCGCAGGGGGGTGTCGGGCGGGCAGCTGATCAGGCCGACCGTCATCGCATCTGCGACACGACCGCCGCTGAAGGACGATCTGGTGTGAACGGCTGCGTCTGAGGGCACGGACGGATGCTGCCGAGGGCACGGGCCGGCGGCATCCGTGACAAACCCTGAGTCGACGAGCGGAATCCACGGCCGAACGCAGGACGGCCGGAAGGAGTGCAACTGCCTCCCGGCCGCCGGAGCCCGGGCCCTAGACCACCGCGGCGTCGGCGTGAACCTGCTCCGGCTCGAAGACGGCGGCCTCGCCGCGGACGATGAGCACGGGGCAGTGAGCGGTATGCAGGACGCCGGTCGAGACGCTGCCGAAGACGAAGCGGTGGATCGGCCCCCAACCGTGGGCGCCGATGACGATCAGCTTCGCGTCGTGCTCCGCGGCGATGCGGCAGATCTCCTCGACGACCGTTCCCTTGACGGCGAGGGTGTCGCAGACAACGCCTTCTTCTTCGGCCTGGTGCGCGGTCTCGGCGAGGATCCGCTGTGCGTGCAGGTGCTCGGTCTCGACGAGCTCCTTGTAGACCTCGCCGTAGCCGTAGTAGCCGTAGGCCGGAAGGGTCACGTGCTCCACGGCCACCGCCAGCAGCGGCAGGTCGAGTGCGCGCGCGAGAGTCATCGCCTCCCGTGTCGCAGCCGCCGCCGAGGGAGACCCGTCGGTGGCAAGAAGGATGGTGCTCATTGTTGGCCTCCTCGTTGACGGGTCCAGCGTCGCCCTGTTCGCCTCACGCTGAATCAGGGGGACGACTGCTCGGCTGCCCGTAGTTGTCCGCATCCCGACCACGGTCGTCCCCGATCTCGGTGTTGGACAGGTCGGCGAAGATAGGTTCATGGCGCTGACCGGAGATGTGTTGCGCGCGGAGGACGTCATCCTGCGCGACGGTTCGACGCTTCGGCTTCGCTCTGCGGAGTGGAACGACGCCGACTCGGTCCTCGAATTCTTCCGGCGGCTCTCGCCGGAGAGCCGGTACCTCCGGTTCCAGGGCGCCGGCGGGGTCGAGCTGCCGACCGTCCAGCGCTTCGTCGGAGGAGACTGGGACGCGACCGGATCGTTGCTCGCCGAGCGCACGCCGGACAGTGGTGAGCCGGAGGTCGTCGCTCTCGCGACATTCGTCCGGCTCCGCGATCCCCATCGCGCGGAGGTCGCGTTCGCCGTCGCCGATCCGCTGCAGGGTCGCGGGGTGGGCACGCGGTTGCTCGAGCGGCTGGCCGTGCACGCCGCCGTCGCCGGGATCGACGAGTTCGTGGCCCAGGTGTTGCCGCAGAACGCTGCGATGCTGCGCGTGTTCCACGATGCAGGTTTCGCGGAGCACCGCCAACTCGACGGAGGGGTCGTCGAGGTGAGGCTCGAGATCGTGCCGACGGAGGAGTATCGGGCGCGGATCGACGAGCGCGACCACGTCGCCGTCGCCGCGTCGCTGCAGCCGTTCTTCAAGCCGGAGCGCATCGCCGTGATCGGCGCGTCCGCGCGTCGCGGCACGATCGGCGGCGAGCTCTTCCGCAACGTCCTCGCCGCGGACTTCAAGGGCGCGGCGTATCCGGTGAACGTCAAGCGCGAGCCCGTCGGCGGCGTGCCCGGCTACGCATCGATCGAGGACATCCCCGTCGACATCGACCTCGCGATCATCTGCGTTCCGGCATCTCACGTGTTCGAGGCGGCGGGCTCCGCGCTGCGCAAGGGAGTCAAGGCCCTTTGCGTGATCTCCGCGGGCTTCGCCGAGGTCGGCGGCGAGGGGGTGACGCGTCAGGAGCAGCTGCTCACGCTCGTGCGCGCCCACGGTGCCCGGCTGATCGGGCCGAACTGCCTCGGGATCGCGGTCTCCGGACCCCACCTCAACGCAACGTTCGCCGGGCGCGAGTTCCCCGCGGGCCGTGCTGCGTTCTCGTCGCAGAGCGGCGCGCTCGGCATCGCCGTGCTCGAGCAGGCACAGGATCGCGGTCTCGGGTTCTCGGCCTTCGTGTCGGTCGGCAACAAGGCCGACGTCTCGTCGAACGACCTCCTCGAGTACTGGGAGGAGGATCCCGACACCGATCAGATCCTCCTCTACCTCGAAGGGTTCGGAAATCCGCGCAAGTTCGCCCGCGTCGCCCGCCGCGTCGCGCGTTCCAAGCCGATCCTCGCGATGCGCAGCGGCACGAGCCGCGTCGGGGCGCGCGCCGCCAGCTCGCACACCGCCGCGATGGCGGGCTCGGACGCCGCGGTCGAGGCGCTCTTCGCGCAGGCCGGCGTACTTCGGGCAGGCACCCTCGAAGAGCTCGTCGACGCCGCCGTCCTCCTCTCGTCGCAGCCGCTGCCGCGCGGCAACCGGGTGGCGGTCCTGACGAACGCGGGCGGTTGCGGCATTCTCGCCGCCGACGCGTGCGACGCGGCGGGGCTCGTGCTGCCGGATCTCAGCCCGGAGACGAAGGCGGCGCTGGCGGAGTTCCTGCCCGCCGAGGCAAGCCTCGGCAACCCGGTCGACATGCTCGGCGGAGCGACCGAGCAGACGTACGAGCGTGCCTTGCCCCTCGTGCTCGCCGATCAGGCCGTCGATGCCGTGCTCGTCGTGTTCGTGCTCACGATCGTCGCCGACACGAAGCAGGTCTGCGACGCGATCGGGCGCGTCGCCGCGACGGCCGAGAAGCCTGTCGTGCCGGTGGTGATGAGCGCCGAGGGCGGCATGACCGGTGCGTTCCCGTATCCGGAGTCCGCCGCCCGTGCGCTCGGGCTCGTCGCACGGCGCGCCGAGTGGCTTGCGCGTCCCGTCGGCACGGTCCCGCACGTCGAGGGCATCGACGAGGTCGCGGCGCGTTCGATCGTCGCCGCGGCGCTGGCCGAGTCCGACGACACCTGGCTCGATCCGCAGGCGGCGCGAGAGCTGCTGAAGAGCTACGGGCTGCCGGTGGTGCCGGAACGCACCTGCGCGACGGCGGACGAGGCCGCCGACGCAGCGGTCGAGCTCGGGTTGCCCGCCGTCGTGAAGACGGCCGCCCCCGGCGCGCACAAGACGGAGACCGGCGGCGTCGCGCTCGATCTGCGCACGGCCGACGAGGTGAGATCGGCCGCCGCCCGCATCGGATGTCCCGTGATCGTGCAGCCGTTCCTCAAGGGCGCGGTCGAGCTGCTCGCCGGCATCGTGCAGGACCCGACGTTCGGCCCTCTCGTCGCGTTCGGGCCGGGCGGCACGCTCGCCGAGCTCATCGGTGCAGCCCGCTTCGCGCTGGCCCCGATCACGGACGTCGACGCGGAGGTGGCGATGACGACAGGCAAGGCGGCGAGGCTGATCGCCGGCTGGCGAGGGGCGCCGCCTGCCGACCCGGCGTCACTCCAGGACCTGCTTCACCGGCTGTCGCGCTTGTCGGTCGACGTGCCGGAGGTGGCCGAGCTCGACCTGAACCCCGTGCTCGCCGGGCCCCACGGATGCGTCGCGGTCGACGCGCGTATCCGCGTTCGCAAGCCGGAGCTCGTGCAGAGTCTCAAGACGTGGTGAGAACCGCGCGCGTCTGACGCGCTATCTCGAGATCCTCGCGAGCCGCGACCACGTAGGCCCGTTCCCCGATCTCGCGGTCTCCCGCACCGCTCTCGTTGCGCGGTGCGTCGATCCCGACGCCGAGGTAGCCGAGCGCCGCGCACGCCTCGGCACGGACGCGCGGCGCGTTCTCGCCGACGCCGCCGGTGAAGACGAGCCCGTCGAGACCGCCGAGCGACGCGGTCATGGCCGAGATGCCGGAGCGAAGACGGTGGATGTACACGTCGAACGCGAGCCGCGCCTCCTCGTCGTCGCGTGCGAGCAGCTCGCGCATGTCGGCGGTCCCGGCGAGACCGAGCAGTCCGGAACGGTGCTCGAGGGTCGCCGCGAGCTCGGAGGGCGGGGTGCCGACGTGCTCCTCGAGCCACAGCACGAGGCCGGGATCGATCTGGCCGGAGCGCGTGGCCATCACGAGCCCGTCGAGCGGCGTGAAACCCATCGTCGTGTCGAGAGAGTGGCCGTCTGCGACCGCGCAGAGGGAGGCGCCGGCGCCGAGATGGCAGGTGACCAGGCGCGGGCCTGCGCCGAGCTCGCGGGCGCGCCGTGACGCGTACGCATGCGAGAGGCCGTGGAACCCGTATTTCTTGAGATGCCACCGCTGCCGCCACTGCGGCGGGATCGCATAGGTGGAGGCGGCGGCTGGAATTCGGGCGTGGAAGGCGGTGTCGAAGCACGCGACGGCCGGGGTGTCCGGCAGCGCGCGAGTCACAGCGTCCAAAGCGTGCAGCGACTTCGGTTGATGCAGCGGCGCGAGGTCGGTGAGCGCGGTGAGGCGCGCGACGACGTCGTCGTCGATGCGAACCGGCGCGAGGAACTCGACCCCGCCGTGCACGATCCGATGGCCCACCGCATCCGGTGCGGGCCGGTTCCCAAGCCAGTCTCCGACCGCCGCGAGCGAGACGTCCGATCCGGCGAGCAACTCGTCGTTCGCGCCGAGCAGTCGGAGCTTCAGGCTGCTCGAGCCGGCGTTGACGATCAGGACGTCCAAGCCCAGGCGCTGATCTCGGGGGCGTCCTCGCCCTCGAGCCGCGTGTAGGCGCGGCATTCGAGCCGCTTCTCGACCATCGCCTGCCGCAGGTGTGCGGCCCGTGGGCCGAGTTGCGGCACGCGGTCGATGACGTCGATCACGAGATGGAAGCGGTCGAGATCGTTCAGCATCACCATGTCGAACGGCGTCGTCGTCGTACCCTCCTCCTTGTATCCGCGCACGTGGAAGTTCGCGTGGTTCGTGCGGCGGTAGGTGAGGCGGTGGATCAACCACGGGTAACCGTGGTACGCGAAGACCACCGGCCTGTCGACGGTGAAGAGTGAATCGAACTCCGTGTCGGACATTCCGTGCGGGTGCTCGCTCTCGGGCTGCAGGCGCATCAGGTCGACCACGTTGACGACGCGAATACGCAGATCGGGGAGGTGCTCGCGGAGGATCGTCACGGCGGCGAGCGTCTCGAGCGTCGGGACGTCGCCGCAGCATCCGAGCACGACGTCGGGATCGTCGCCGTCCGCGTCGCTCGACGCCCAGTCCCAGATCCCGGCTCCCCGCGTGCAGTGCACGATCGCCTCCTCGGCGGTCAGCCAGTTCGGGCTGGGCTGCTTCCCGGCGACGATGACGTTCACGTAGTGGCGGCTGCGCAGGCAGTGGTCTGCGACGGAGAGGAGGCAGTTCGCGTCCGGCGGGAGGTAGACGCGGATGATCTCGGCCTTCTTGTTGACCACGTGGTCGATGAAGCCCGGATCCTGGTGCGAGAAGCCGTTGTGGTCCTGGCGCCATACGTGCGACGAGAGGAGATAGTTCAGCGACGCGATCGGGCGCCGCCACGGCATCGTGCGCGTCACCTTGAGCCATTTCGCATGCTGGTTGAACATCGCGTCGACGATGTGGATGAACGCCTCGTAGCAGTTGAAGAGGCCGTGGCGCCCTGTCAGCAGGTAGCCCTCGAGCCAGCCCTGGCACAGATGCTCGGACAGCACTTCCATGACGCGCCCATCCGGCGACAGGCGGTCGTCGGTGGGCAGCGTCTCCGCGTCCCACGCGCGGGTCGTCGCCTCGAACACGGCCCCGAGACGGTTCGATGCGGTCTCGTCCGGGCCGAAGATTCGAAAGTTGCTCGTGTTTCGCTTCACGACGTCGCGCAGGAAGCTTCCGAGCACACGCGTCGCCTCGCTCGAGGTTGCGCCGGGCTCGTCGACGTCGATCGCGTAGTCGCGGAAGTCGGGGAGCAAGAGGTCCTGCAGGAGGATGCCGCCGTTCGTCACCGGGTTCGCGCTCATGCGTCGGTGCGCCTTCGGGGCGAGCGCGGCGATGTCGCCGATCAGCGCGCCCTCCTGGTCGAACAGCTCTTGCGGCTTGTAGCTGCGCAGCCACTGCTCGAGCAGGACGAGGTGGTGTGGGTTCGTGCGCACCTCGGCGAACGGAACCTGATGCGATCGCCACGTGCCCTCCGCGGGCAGCCCGTCGACCTCCTTCGGCCCGGTCCAGCCCTTCGGCGTGCGCAGCACGATCATCGGCCACGCGGGGCGGGTCGCGCGGCCGCTGCTCCGCGCCGCGTCCTGGAGCTCGTGGATCTCCTGGACGACCGTGTCGAGCGTGGCCGCCATCTCGCGGTGCATCCGAGCGGGCTCGTTCCCCGAGACGATGTGGACACGGTGTCCATAGCCCTCGAGCAGCGCCGTCAGCTCCGCCTCGGGGATGCGTGCAAGGACGGTCGGGTTCGCGATCTTGTAGCCGTTCAGGTGAAGGATCGGCAGGACGGCGCCGTCGCGGACCGGGTCGAGGAACTTGTTCGAGTGCCAACTGCCCGCGAGGGGGCCGGTCTCGGCCTCGCCGTCGCCTACCACGCAGCAGACGAGCAGGTCGGGGTTGTCGAACGCCGCGCCGTACGCGTGCGCGAGCGCATACCCGAGCTCACCGCCCTCGTGAATCGATCCCGGCGTCTCGGGCGCGACGTGGCTCGGGATCCCGCCGGGGAACGAGAATTGCCGGAACAGCGCCCGTAAGCCGTCGGTGTCGCGGCTCACGCTCGGGTAGATCTCCGAGTAGGTCCCTTCGAGGTATGCGTTGGCCACCGCGGCCGGGCCGCCGTGACCCGGCCCCGCGATGAAGATCGCGTTCAGATCCCAGTCGCGGATCGCCCTGTTCATGTGCGCGTAGACGAAGTTGAGACCCGGCGTCGTCCCCCAGTGCCCGAGGAGTCGCGGCTTCACGTGACTCGGGTCGAGGGGCTCACGGAGCAGCGGGTTGTCGAGTAGGTAGATCTGCCCTACCGACAGGTAGTTGGCCGCGCGCCAGTACGCGTCGAGCCGGGCGACCTGCTCGTCGGTCAGGTCTCGCCGGGCCGCGGTTTCCATGCGCCCCAACCTACCGAGTACGGCCGGGTGGTCGCTGCGTGTTCGCGGATGAGTACGGAGCGGTGTCCAGCCGCGGCGGTGTGGCCGAACTCGGACGTCGGCCGCTCCCTCGCCCGCAGGATCCACCGGATCAGTCCGACACCCGGGCAAGAAGCTGCTGTCGCAGAACGGGCGTTAGGCTGTCCGGGATGGAGGTGGAGGAGCGCTTGGAGATGGTGGTCGAGCCGGCGGCCAAGGATCTGTCCGGGGTGTACCGCTTCTACGAGCTCGCGAAGCGGGCCGAGTGGCAGGTGCGGGACCTGCCGTGGGGCGACGCGCCTCCGATCCCCGAGTACCAGGGCTCACCCCAGAAGCTGGCGCGGCGCCGCGATCTCTGGCGCTCGGTCATCACGCAGCAGCTGCAGGCCGACGAATTGGCAGTCGAGATGTCGACGCAGCTCTTCGCGATCGCGCCCGACCGCGAGGCGAAGCTCTACTACACGACGATGGTCCAGGACGAGTCGCGCCACACCGAAGCGTGGCTCAAGCTGGTCGAGGAAGCGGGAGGGATGGCGGAGCGGGATCCGTATCTCGACCAGCTCGCGCGGATCACCATCGACGCGGACTCGGTAGAGGAGAAGGTGTTCCTCATGCAGGTCTTCTACGAGCGGCTGATCATCCCGCGGTTCCGCATGATCGCCCGCTCGTCCCGAGGAACTGTGCTCGAGGATCTCTGCAACCGCCTGACGATCGACGACGGCATCCACCACGGGGCCGGCATGGCGTACGAGCGCGTGCTGCTCGAGGGCGCGGGCAAGAAGGTGAAGTCGCAGCTCGTCGAAGCGGCGAACCGGCTGCTGCCGATCTTCGCGAAGCACGCACTGTGGCGCCCCAAGGCCCGCGAGTTCATCGGCGCGTTGATGCGCGAGACCGACATCCGCATGCTCAAGGAGGATCTCGAGAACGGTGTCCGCCTCGCGAGGAGCCTCGGGATCGACGTCTCGGGCATCGAGCTCCCGTACTGACCCTCCTCCTAGCGGCGTTGCGCCACCGAATCGAGACGCCGGTCGGCCTCTTCGGCGTCGACCCCTTCGACCGCGACCGTCTTGTTGCGGGACGTCAGTCCCGAGACGATCGAGATGGTGCGCTCGGGGACGCCGAGCGCGGATGCGAGCAGCCGAACCAGCTCCGCGTTGGCGCGTCCCCCTTCGGGAGGCGCGGCGACGCTGATCTTCCAGCCCGTGCCGTAGCGTCCGATCACCGCCGATCGCTTGGCGCCGGGAGAGACTCGCACGTGAAGCACGATGTCTGACACTCGCGTCTCGGACACCTTCAGAGGTCGAACCAGAATGAGCGATTGTGCCGCGCGGCCGTGCTGTGCGATGCGCGCGCCCATCGCGACCGCTCGACGAACGTCATTCTGGTTCGACCTCTAATGTCCCCCCATGTGCTTCGACCTCGACTCGTCGCCGCCGATCCCGACGATCTCCGGCGCGGCGGTCTCGCACGAGGACCTCGTGCTGACCGCCGCCGACGGCAACCGTCTCGCCGCCTTTCTCGCAACGCCCGACGAGCACGCGTCGACCGGTATCGCAATCCTCCCCGACGTCCGCGGCCTCTACCGGTTCTACGAGGAGCTCGCACTGCGATTCGCCGAGCGCGGCTATGCAGCCCTTGCGATCGACTACTTCGGCCGGACCGCAGGCGTCGAGAAGCGCGGCGAAGAGTTCGAGTACAGGCCGCACGTCGAGGCGACGACCGACGAGGGCGTTCAGGCCGACGTCGCAGCGGCCGTCGCCAGGCTCCGTGAGCTCGGCTGCAAGGCGATCTTCACCGTGGGCTTCTGCTTCGGAGGAGCGCGGTCGTGGCTCGCAGCGGCATCCGGCCACGACCTCGCCGGTGCGATCGGCTTCTACGGGCGCCCAGGTCCCGCGACGGAACGGGTCGACGACATCGCGTGCCCGATCCTCGCGCTGCAGGCCGGAGACGATCAGAACATCAGCCTCGCCGACAACGCGGCGTTCGACGAGGCGCTCGCCCGCGCCGGCGTCGATCACGAGATCGTCACGTACGCCGGCGCGCCGCACAGCTTCTTCGATCGCAAGCAGGAGGAGTTCGCCGACGCGTCCCAGGACGCGTGGTCGAAGGTGCTCGCGTTCGTCGCGCACCACGCGTGATCCTCGCGATCGACCAGGGAACGACCGGCTCGACCTGCCTCGTCGTCGACGACGAGCTGCGCGTCCTCGGACGCGGCTATCGCGAGCTGCCGCAGCACTTCCCGCGTCCAGGCTGGGTCGAGCACGACCCGGACGAGATCTGGCAGAGCGTCGTCGCCGCGGCCGAGGACGCGTTGCGCGCCGCCCGCGTCCGCGCCGGAGACCTCGAGGCCATCGGGATCACGAACCAGCGCGAGACGACGCTGCTGTGGGAGCGGGCGAGCGGCCACCCCGTCGCGCCGGCGATCGTGTGGCAGGACCGCCGGACCGCGGACCGCTGCCGGGAGCTCGATGCGTCGTTCATCCGGGGGCGCACGGGGCTCGTTCCCGACCCGTACTTCTCCGCCACGAAGCTGGAACACCTGCTCCGCGCGCATCGTCGAGACGGGCTCGCCTTCGGCACCGTCGACAGCTGGCTGGTCTGGAGGCTGACGCGGGGCGAGGTGCACGTGACCGACCGGACGAACGCGTCCCGGACGATGCTCGCGTCGCTCGATCCCGTCGAGTGGGACGACGCGCTGCTCGCGCTGTTCGGCGTCGACCGCGAGCTGCTGCCGCGAATCGTGGTGTCGGACGAGGACGTGGGCGAGGGGGAGCTCCTCGGCGTAACGCTGCCGGTGCGTGCGATCGCCGGCGACCAGCAGGCGGCGCTGTACGGACAGGGCTGCCACGAGCATGGGCAGGGGAAGGCGACGTACGGGACCGGCAGCTTCGTGCTCGTCCACACCGGCGCCGACGCCGGTCCCGCGCCCCACGGCCTGCTGAAGACCGCCGCGGCGGACGGCTACGCGGTCGAAGGAGCAGTGCTCGTCGCCGGGGCAGCGGTGCAGTGGCTGCGCGACGGCCTCGGTCTGATCGGCGACGCCGCCGAGAGCGAGGCTCTGGCACGAAGCGTCGACTCGACGGAGGGCGTCGTCTTCGTCCCGGCGCTCTCGGGCCTCGGGTCGCCGTGGTGGGACCCCGACGCACGCGGCGTCGTCTCGGGGCTCACGCGGGGCACGACCCGCGCGCATCTCGCGCGGGCGGCTCTCGAGGCGATCGCGCATCAGGTCGCGGACGTCGTCGAGGCGCTGCCGGAGCGGCCGACGGTTCTGCGCGCCGACGGGGGCGCGTCGGCGAACGGGTTCCTGATGCAGGCGCAGGCAGATCTCCTCCAGCTGCCGGTCGAGGTCGCCGCAGAGCGGGAGACGACCGCTCTGGGCGCAGCCGCTCTCGCGGCCCGGCGGGGCGCCAGGATCGCCGTGGAAGCGCGGTACGAGCCGATGCTGGCGGCGGACCGGGCGGCCGAGGCGCGCCGGGAATGGGCCCACGCCCTGGAACGGGCGAGATCCGACCGGCCCCGCTGAACGAACTTCTCAGCGCGTGCACAGGTGAGCTGTGCAACCTTGGGGGACAACAGCGAGCGAGGAGGCGAGATGGAAGGACCGGCCGGCAAGCTCGAGCAGGCGCTGTTCGAGATCAGACGCGTCATCGCGGGGCAGGAGCAGATGCTCGAGCGGGTGCTCGTGTGCCTGCTGTCCGGCGGCCACCTGCTGATCGAAGGCGTCCCCGGGCTCGCGAAGACGCTGACGATCAAGACGACCGCCGCGGTGCTCGGCGGGAGCTTCCACCGCGTGCAGTTCACGCCCGACCTCGTCCCCTCGGATCTCGTCGGCACGCGCGTGTATCGACCGGACCGCGCAGATTTCGACGTCGAGCTGGGTCCCGTGTTCTGCAACTTCCTGCTCGCCGACGAGATCAACCGTGCACCCGCGAAAGTGCAGTCCGCTCTGCTCGAAGTGATGCAGGAGCATCAGGTGACGATCGGCGCGCGCACGTTTCCGGTGCCCGATCCGTTCCTGGTGCTCGCAACGCAGAACCCGATCGAATCCGAGGGGACGTATCCCCTCCCGGAGGCGCAGATCGACCGGTTCATGCTCAAGGTTCTCGTCGACTACCCGGCGCACGACGAGGAGCTCACCGTCGTCGCCCGGTCGCTGGAGACTGCGCCGTCGCTCGCGCACGTCCTCTCCATCGAAGAGCTCCAAGCTCTGCAGAAGCAGGCGACCGACGTGTTCGTCGACCCGGCGCTGATCAGCTGGACGGTTGACGTGGCGACCGCGACGCGGCGTCCGCAGGATCACGGCCTCCACGACATCGCCGACTACATCGCGTTCGGGGCCAGCCCCCGCGGGCCGATCAGCCTCGTCGCGGCAGGTCGCGCGCTCGCGCTCATCCGTGGCAGGGACTACGTGGTGCCGTCCGATCTCGAGGCGCTCGTACGCGACGCGTTCCGGCACCGCCTCGTGCTCTCGTACCGCGCGCTGGCCGAAGAGGTCGCGCCGGACGCGATCCTCGACGCCGTGCTCGCCGTCGTCCCGTCACCCCAGATCGAGCTGCGGCGCGCGACGGTCGCGTGACAGCCACCGCCCAGGACCCGTTCTCGCCGACGCGTACGCCGGCGCGCCCGGGGCCGGGCGCGCTCACGCTGGAATCGTTGCGGGCGCTCGAGCTGACCGTCGGCCGCCGAGTCGACGGTCTGCTCTCCGGCGACTACCGCTCGGCGTTCGCGGGTATCGGCAGCGAGCTCTGGCAGGTGCGTCCATACGCGCCCGGTGACGACGTTCGTCGCATCGAGTGGAACGTCACGGCGCGCACCGGTGAGACGCACGTTCGAGTCGAGCTCGCCGAACGCGTCCTCGTGACGTGGCTGGTGCTCGACACGTCGGCCTCGATGGCGTTCGGGACGGCAGACCGGCGCAAGGCGGACGTGGCCGAAGGGGTCGCCGTCGCGATCGGCTACGCGGCGACCCGTCGCGGCAATCGGCTCGGAACCGTCGTCTTCGGCGGCGACACCGCCGTCGAGCGGCCCCGGCAAGGTCGCATTGCGCTCCTCGAGACGCTGCGCCTTCTGCGGCAGCTTCCCGCCGAGGGGGCCACCTCGCTTCACGACGCCCTCGAGGTGACGGACCGCGTCGCCCGGCAGCGGTCGCTGGTCGTCGTCGTCTCCGATTTCCGAGGGCCTCTCGACTGGCAGCCTGCGCTGCTCAGGCTCGCCGGCAGGCATACCGTGCTCGCGGTGGAGGTCCGCGACCCGCGGGAGCAGGAGCTCGCGGACGTCGGGGAGCTCCGGCTCGTCGACCCGGAGACGGGACGACAGCTGCGGGTCGACACGCACGACGCCGAGCTCCGTTACCGCTTCGCCCAGGCAGCCGCGGAGGAACGGCGGTCGCTCGTCGCTCTCCTCTCGACCTCCGGCGTCCGTCACGTCGCACTCTCCACGGAGGGCGACTGGCTGAGGCCGCTGGCGGCGTTCGTGCGCCGCCGGGAGCGCGGACGGTGAGCGAAAGGGGGCCGGCGGCGTGAGCTTCGTCTCGCCGTGGATGCTGCTGTTGCTCCTCGTCGTGCCGGCGGCCGCCGCCGGCTACGTGCTGCTCGAGCGGCGGCGCGACGCGCGGGCGGCCGCGTGGGCGCGGCCCGCGCTCCTGCCGAACATGGCCACGCGTCCGCCTGCCACGCACCGGTTTGTGCCGACCGCGCTGCTCCTCGTCGGCACGGCGTTGCTGCTGGTCGGCTTCGCACGGCCGCGCACGACCGAGACGGTGAAGCAGCACGACGCGACGATGATCCTCGTGCTCGACGTCTCCGGGTCGATGGCGGCGAAGGACTCGCGCCCGACTCGCATCGCGACCGCCCGGGCCCTCGCGAAGCGTTTCGTCGATCTCCTTCCGCACGGTTATCGCATGTCGGTCGTCGTCTTCTCCGATCATGCGGCCGTCGTCGCGCCGCCCACGCAGGATCTGAACCGCGTCCGCGCAGTGATCGCGAGCGCGCACACCGGACCGCAGGGCACCGCGCTGTCGGAGGCGGTCTGGCACGCGGTCGACGCGGCGAAGGCGGTGCCGAAGGACGACAACGGCAAGCGCCCGCCGGCGGCGATCGTCGTCTTCTCCGACGGCGGTCAGACCGAGGGCAGGATCACGGTCGCGCAGGCGGCCGCGAAGGCGAAAGCCGCCCACGTCCCGGTCTCCGCGGTGGCGATCGGCACACCCTCCGGCATCGTTCAGCAACCGATTCAGGGCGGCTACCAGGAGCAGATCCAGGTGCCGGTCGAGCCCGCATTGCTCCAGCAGCTGACGAGGGCGACCGGCGGCCGCTTCTGGGACGGCGCCCAGGCTGTGAACATCCGCGGCACCTACCGCGCGCTCGACTCGAGGGTCGGCCACCACAAGAAGACGCTCGAGATCACGTCCGCGGCCGCGGGCGGCGGGCTCGCGTTCATGATCGCGGGCGCGGCTCTCTCCGGGTTGTGGTTCAGGAGGCTCGCGTGAAGCTGAAGGCGCTCCTCCTCGCGCTCGTCGCGGCTCTGGCCGTGGCAGCCGCGCAGCCGTCGACGGGCGGGGCCGCGAACGAATGCCGGCGGATCACCGCGTGCATTCCCGTCGCGGGCCCGTGGGTGGTCGTGCACAACCCCGCGGAATCGGACTTCCTGCTGTCGTGCGGCCGGCGCGGAGTGGTCGGAGGGCTCGACGCGGTTGCGACGACGTCGGGTGTCCGCGTGGCATTCGAGGGCCGGATCGGAGCGCCGGTGTCGCCGGGCGTCACGACGACGACCAGCGCGTACTTCCGCGGCGTCCTCGTGAAGGGGCGGATCGCGGCGTTCCAGCCGTGGCTCGGCTGTATCCCGGCCGGCTCGGCGGGCGGCCGGTCGACGGTCTCGGCGCGAGTCGCGCCGGGCCCGGCGCTCGACCGGCGCGCCAGGATCGTCGTCGTCTCGCCGGGTGAGGTGAAGATGTCTTCCATCGGCTGCCCCGTCGGCGAGACGCTCGTCGGAGGCTGGCACGCCGTTGCGTTCCGGACCCAGAAGCCGCCGGATCTCGGCAACGCGGCGCTCGTCCATGTCGCTCGCGTCGTCACCCGGAGCAAGGTCGTCGTGACGGTGCTGGCCACGGACGCGCTGTCCATCGACGCCCACGCCGTCGTCCAGGTCGGAGCGGTCTGCGCGCCGTGAGCTTCGAGTCGCCCTATCTGCTCGCGGTGCTGGTGCTCGTTCCGCTCGTGCTGGCGGCTGCGCTCTGGATCGACCGCCGCCACGCGCGGTACGCCGTCGCCTTCACGAACCTCGACCTGCTGGCGTCGGTCGCTTCGACGCGACGGTCGTACCGGCGGTGGGCTCCGCTCGTGCTGTTTCTCTTCGCGCTCGCGACGGCGGGCGTCGCGGTCGCGCGTCCGAGCGCGAAGATTGCCGCTCCTTCGGAGCGCGCGACGGTCGTGCTGCTGGTCGACGTCTCGGGGTCGATGCGCGCGAACGACGTGAAGCCGACGCGACTCGGCGCCGCGCAGGCCGCGATGGAGACGTTCCTGCACGAGGTGCCGCGCACCGTGAAGGTGGGGCTCGTGTCGTTCTCCACCGAGCCGAACGTCCTCGTGCTGCCGACGACCGACAAGCAGCAGGTGCGCGAGGGAATCGAGCTGCTCGTTCCCGAGGCCGGCACTGCGATCGGGGACGGCATCGCGATGGCGGTGCGCGTCGTCCAGTCGTCGATCGGCAGCGGGCATCACACGAAGGGCCAGGCTCCGGGTGCGATCCTGCTGCTCTCGGACGGTGCGCAGACGCGCGGAGTGTTGAGGCCGCTCGAGGGCGCAGCACGCGCGCACGCCGCCGGGATCCCGATCTACACGATCGCGCTCGGGACGAACCACGGGACGCTGAACATCCCCGGGTTCAGCTTCGGGTTCGGAGGCGGGGGAGGGCGCTTCCTCGTGCGGCCGGATCCCGCGATCCTGCAGGCGATCGCGCAGGCGACCGGAGGGATCGCGTATCGCGCGCAGTCGGCGTCGAAGGTGCAGGCGGTCTACAAGCGGCTGGGGTCCAGCGTTGCGCGGAGGGCGTCGCGCCGCGAGATCTCGTCGTGGTTCGCAGGCGCAGCCGCATTCCTTCTCCTGGGGTCGCTGGCCGCTGCACGGGTGACCGGCGAGCGGCTGCCCTGAGCGGTCGCCGCCTCCTGCTCTCGAGCGAAGAGCTCGGCGAGTCGCCGCTGCTTCCGCTCGCCGCGCTGCTCACGTCGGCCGGGCTGTACGCGACGCTTCCCTCGCGTTTCGTCGCAGGGCAGTCGGCCGGCGTCTTCTCGGTCGCCCGTTGGATCGTCCCGTCGCTGACCGTGCTGTTGATCGTCGTGCTCGTCGCGAGCGTTCCGGGTGGGCGGCTCATCGAGTCTCTCGACCTGCATGCGCGGCACGTGCGCTTCGGGCGACGCGTCGCCGCGCTGACGGTCACTGCCGTCGTGAGCGCCGCGAACGGCGCTGCGATCATCATCCTGGTCCACCTGCTCATTCGCGGCGCGCACACGCAGGCATCGCAGCTGCTCCGGGCCGGGATCCACATGTGGTGCCTGAACGTCCTGGTCTTCGCGCTCTGGTTCTGGGAGCTCGACGGCGGTGGTCCCGCCGCGCGCCGCGCCGCCGAGCAGCGTGGGCAGGACTTCCTTTTTCCGCAACAGACGATGCCCGAGCTGCATGCGGGCTGGCGCCCGCTCTTCCTGGACTACCTGTACGTCTCGTTCACGAACGCGACGGCGTTCAGCCCGACGGACGCGATGCCGTTGAGCCGCTGGGCGAAGATGCTGATGCTCGTCGAGTCGGCGGCGAGCCTGCTGCTCGCGGTCATGGTCGCCGCACGCGCCATCAACATCTTGAAGTGAAACCCCCGTCCTTGGGACGTCGGAGACGTCCCAAGGACGCGAGTTCAGAGATCCAGGTTGAGCTCCCGTAGCGCCAGGAAGACGCCTTCGCTGAACGTGGGGTAGGGCGGGATGACGTCGAGCAGCACGTCGATCGGCGTCTCGGCGCGGATCGCGAGCGTGAGCTGCTGCAGCCACTCGCCGGACTCCGGCCCGACGGCGACGGCTCCGGTGAGCACGCGGCGCTCCGGGTCGGCCACGACCTTCACGAAGCCTTTCCGTTTCGGACGTTCGTAGGTCGACAACCGCGGCACCGATGTCAGCTCCCACGTCGAGCTGACCCCGCCCGTGGTGTCTCCCACCGTCGCGACCTGCGGGTCGGTGAAGATCGTGGCCGGCACCGCTCGGTGGTCGGCCTGCGCGTCGCGGCCGGCCATGTCGTAGGCGACGATCCGGGCGTGGTACTTCCCGACATGTGTGAACGGCGCGATGCCGGTGACGTCACCGATCGCCCACACGTTCTCGGCGGCCCGCATCCGCCCGTCGACCTCGATTCCACGCCGGCTGATCTCGAGGCCCAGCGGATCGAGACCGTCGACGTTCGGCCGCCTCCCGATCGCCACGAGCAACCGGTCGAACGGCAGCTCGGTCCCGTCCGCGAGCGTCAGGCTGTTGGGTGTGACGGCGGTGGCCTTGGCGCCGAGGCGCAGCTCGACGCCGTCCTCTCGCAGTGCCTCCTCGACGAGGACGGCGGCATCGGAGTCGACGCGCCAGAGCAGCCGCGCGTCGCTCTGGACGAGCGTCACCTGCGAGCCGACGCGCTGGAAGAACTGTGCGAGCTCGCATCCGACCGGCCCCCCGCCGAGCACGACGAGACGCTTCGGTGCCTCGAGCGTCGTCGTCGCGTCGACATTCGTCCAGTACTCGACCTCGTCGATGCCGGGGATCGGCGGGATGACCGGCGTCGAACCGGTCGCGATCACGAGCCGGTCGTATTGCAGCTCCTGCTCGCCGGCGACGAGGACGCCCGGCTCCCGGACGACCGCGTCGCCGCGGATCAGCGCGGCGTTCTGCGACGCGAGCCACTCCACCTGAGACGTGTCGTCGCGCTCGGCGACCCAGTCGCGCCACGCGAAGATGTGCGACAGGTCGAGAGAGGCGCCGCCGATCGCGCCGTCCGAGTGCCGGGTCGCCGTGAGGAGCTCCGGCGCCCGCAGCATCGTCTTCGTGGGCATGCATGCGTAGTAGGAGCATTCGCCGCCGACGAGCCGTCGCTCGACGACGGTCACCTCGCTGTCGGCGTCGAGCCGGCGGAGGGCGCCGACGAAGTGCTCGCCCGACGACCCCCCGCCTAGCACGACGATGCGCACTACAGCAGCCCGTTCGCCTTCAGGAACTTCGCGGCGATGGACTTGGCCGACTGCTTGTCGACGTAGAACGCCTTGTTCATCGCAGCGATTGCCGCGGTGGTTACCTTTGCCGACACCGCATCGACCGTCTTCGCGAAGTTCGGCCCTGCCGCGTTGAGCACCGATGTCTTGACGAGCGGTGTCACGTTCTGGAAGCCCGTGACGTGCTTCGGGTCCGCGAGGACCGTGTACTTCGACGGCTTGGCGAGCGGCGGATCCGTCGTGAACACGTCGGCGGCCAGGACATCGCCCTTGTCGAGCGCCGTGTACTGCAGGCCGATCCCGAGCGGGACGAAGGATGCCTTCGTGATCCCGTACCGCTTCGTGTAGCCGAGGAAGCACGTCGTGCGCGTCTTGCAGGTCGGAGGTCCGCCGAGCTTGAACGCCCCTGCCTTCTTCAGGTCGGCGACCGACTTCAATCCGTACTTCTTCGCGCTCGCGTTCGTGACGGCGAGTGCGTCCGTGTCGCTCATCGGCGTCGGCGTGAGTGCCGAGATGCCGTGCTGGGCCTCGAGCTTCTTCGCCAGCTGGTATGTCGCGGCCGCAGTGGCCGGCGACGAAGCGTGGTGATACACGACCTGGACGACGACTCCGGTGTACTCGGGATAGAAGTTGATCTTCCCGCTCGTCAAAGCAGCGTGAACGATCTCCGTCGCGCCGATGTTCTCCTTGTACGAGACGTGGAACCCCTTGGCCTCGAGCGCCTGCTTGTAGAGCTGGCCGAGGATGAACTCCTCGGCGAAGTTCTTCGTGCCGATGACGATGGTCGGCGCCGCTGTCGTCTTCGCATGTGCGGGGCGGACGAGCACGGCGGCGAATAGGCCGATGACGATCGCGACTCCCAACGAAATCGCGAACGCCGCCTTCGCGGCACGGCGTGTGTGCTTGCGGATCACACCATCTCCTTTCATTCTGGGTCGCCTGCGACCTTAGTACGTCGAACACCCCTGGGCGTTACGGCGGCCTGCAGCCCAAATAGGACAAGGAAGACTCCGGCCGACAGAACCATGACGCACAGGGACGCCCCGACGACGCCGGAGAGGCGATAACTCGCCTGGTTGACGATGATGTCGCCGAGGCCGCCTCCTCCGGCGACCGCCGCGACCGGCGCGGTGGCGACGATCGTCACCGCGGCGATGCGGAGGCCGGTGAAGAGCAGAGGGAGCGCGAGCGGCAGCTCGACGCGGGTCAGTATCTGGAGCCGCGTCATGCCCATACCGCGCGCCGCTTCGACGACGTCGCGTTCGACACCGTCGACGGCCGTGTAGCTGTTCGTGAGGATCGGGCCTGTGCCGAGCACCGCGAGCGCGACCATGTTGTTCGTGAAGCCGACGCCGAGCACCGTGAGGAAGACGCCGATCAGGACGAGGCTCGGCAGCGCGCGGCCGACGATCGACGCGCCGATCGCAACCCCGGAGCCGCGGTGGAGGTGTCCCAGGACGATGCCCAGCGGCAGTGCGACGGCGAGCGCTATACCGAGTGCGGCACCGGTGAGCTGGAGCTGCTCCCACGCCTTCGTCGCGAGGAACCCGGGATTGTCGACGATGAAGCGGAACGCTCCTGTGAACGCACCTGCGACGATCACGTGCGCCCCCGCCTCGTCCACGGCGAGAGCATCCGCCTGACACCGACGAGCCCGGCGTCGCACGCAAGCGCGAAACCCACTGCCAGGCCGCCGGCCGAGTAGATCTCCGTCTTGAACGGCGTTGGGTTGCCGAGCGCCACGAAGATCGGATACCCGAGGCCCTTGGGCAGGAGGAAGGCCGCGATCGTCCCGATCGAGATCGTGGAGACGACGGCGATGCGAAGCCCGCCGATGATCGCCGGCACCGCGAGAGGGAGCTCGACGCGCAGCAGGATCTGGCGACGCGTCAGCCCCATGCCGCGGGCAGCCTCGAGCACCTCGGCCGGCGCGCTCCGCAGCCCGGCGACGAAGTTCGGGAACAGGATCACGAGCGTGTACGCGACGAGCGCGATCTCGACGGTTGTCCACGAGAGTCCCGTGAGCGGCACGAGCAGCTGGAAGAGGGCGATGCTCGGGATCGTGTACAGGAGCGCGGAGAACACGCCGAACGGGTGCTCGAGCCGGGCGAACCGGTGCGCGAGGAGTGCGAGCGTGAACGCGAGGGCGAAGCCGATGCCGACCGCGATCGCGGTCAGCTCGACGTGCTGAACGAGCGCCGGGCCGAGTGTGTCGTTCCAGTGGTCGCGGACCCAGCTCCAGCAAAAAATGTGGTCCCCGGTGACGCACGAGTTGCCGTGGCCGAAGTTCGGGATGATCGGACCTGCCGCGAGCGGGCTCACAGCAGCTCCTCCACCTGGTCGAGCCTGAAGACGCCGAGAGCCTGACCGTCGTCGTCAACCACGATCACGCTGTCGCTGCCGCTCTCGAGCATGTGGCTCACGGCGGTTCGGACGGAAATTCGCGAGGAAACCGTTTCGCGACTTTGTCGCGAAACGGTTTCGAGTGGGACGTCGGCGAGCGTGTGCATTGCGAGCCGCCGCAGCGCGCGATCCTCGCCGATGAACTGCGCGACGAAGTCGTCGGCCGGGTGCGCGAGGATCGCGTCCGGCGTGTCGTACTGCGCGAGCGTGCCGCCTTCGCGGACGATCGCGATGCGGTCGCCCATCGAGATCGCCTCGTCGACGTCGTGCGTGACGAAGATCACCGTCTTCGCCACCTCACGGTGAAGACGGCGCAGCTCGGTCTGCAAGCGCACCCGCGTGATCGGGTCGAGAGCGCCGAACGGCTCGTCCATCAGCAGCAGCGGCGGGTCGGCGGCGAGTGCGCGCGCGAGCCCGACACGCTGCCTCTGCCCACCGGAGAGCTCGGCCGGGTAACGGCGCGCGTATTCCGCCTCGAGCCCGACGAGCTCGAGCAGCTCCGCGGTGCGCGTCCCGATACGCGACTTGCTCCAGCCGAGCAGCCGCGGCACGGTGCCGACGTTGTCGGCGACCGTCATGTGCGGGAACAGCCCGACGTTCTGGATCACGTAACCGATGCCGCGTCGCAGCTCGACGGGCGAGAGGTCCCGCACGCTTCGGCCGTCGATCCGGATGTCGCCGGAATCGAAGGGGACGAGCCTGTTCACCATCTTCAGCGCCGTGGACTTCCCGCCGCCCGAGGGGCCGACGAGCACGCAGAAGCAGCCGGCAGGGATATCGAGGGACAGCTCGCGTACGGCAGCCTCCATGCGCCCTTCGTAACGCTTCGTTACATGGTCGAACTCGATCCTCGCGGCACCGCTCATGCGCGGTTCCTGATCCCGGCGAGGCCGATCGCGCCGCCGCACGCGACGAGCCCGGCCGTGATCGCCATCGAGAGCCGGAACCCGTGCATGTCCAGTCGGTTCTTCGAGCCGGCGACCGCGACGCCGACGACGGCTATGCCGAGCAGTCCGGCCACCCGCGCGACCGCATTGTTCACGCCGCTCGCGATGCCGCTGTCGCGCTCGCCGGCATCTGCGAGCACCGTCGCGGTCAGCGGCGCGACGATCATCGAGAGCCCGACCGAGAAGACGAGCAGCGGCGGCAGCATCTCCGTCCAGTAGGAGAAGCCGGGCTTCAGCCGCATGAGGGCGACCAGCCCGGCCGCAGCCACGAACGGCCCCAGCCCCATGAAGAGGCGCGGCCCGTAGCGCATCGACAACCGGCCCACCCGCGGGGAGAGGACGAACATGACGGCCGTGATCGGGAGGAGGGCCAGGCCGCTCCGGAGCGCCGTGTAGCCGGCCAGCTGCTGCACGAAGAGGACGAGGAAGAACGTGAGCGTCGAGAGGCCGGCGTAGACGGTCAGCGTCTCGAGGTTCGCGAACGAGAAGTTGCGGCGGAGGAACAGACGGAGCGGCAGCATCGGCTGCGGTACGCGTTGCTCCCACCAGAGGAACGCCGCGAAGAATGCGAGGCCGACCGCGAGAGTCGCCGGGATGAGCGGGTCCCCGAAGCCGCGCCGCGGTTCCTCGATCAACGCGAACACCGGCCCGCCGAGCCCCAGGACGCAGAGCGTGCCGCCGACCACGTCGACGCGGGCACGCGTCTCCGTGCGCTCTTCGCGCGGGACCGCGTAGGCGACGAGCGCCGCGGTCGCGATTGCGAACGGCACGTTGATCAGGAAGATCCAGCGCCAGGAGGCGTGCGTCACGAGCCAGCCGCCGACGATCGGGCCGATCACGAACGCGATGCCCGTCCATGCGGTCCAGGTGCCGATCGCCGCGCCGCGCTCCTCGCCCGAGAACGTGCGCGCGATCACGGCGAGCCCCGCCGGGGTCAGCAGCGCGCCGGCGACTCCTTGGACCCCGCGGGCGAGGATGAGCACCGTCCCGTCCGGGGCAACCGCGCACACGACCGACATCACGCCGAACGAGACGATGCCGAGCAGGAAGAGCCGGCGTGCACCGAAGAGGTCGCCGAGCGAGCCGCCGACCAGCAGAAGCGAGCCGAGCGTCAGCAGGTACGCGTCGACGACCCATTGCTGCAGGGCGAGCCCGCCCCCCAGGTCGCGCTGGATCGCCGGCAGCGCGACGTTGACGACCGTCGAGTCGACGAAGACGATGACCGACCCCAGGATGCTGGCGACGAGAACCAGCCGGTTGCGGGACGCCTGCGGCAGGGACTCGATACTCGCAGACGGGACCCGCCTGCCGAAGCTGAGAGGCCGCGGCCTCTCAGTTCTGCCTGGGCGGGCGGCGGCGGCTCGGCAGCGGCCTCTGGCCGCGGAGGATCTCGACGTGCGCGTCGGTGAGGATCTTGGTCAGCTCGGGCGTCACGGGCCTCATCACGGGAGGGCCTCCTTTCAGCTGGGACGTTCCCCAATTCTCTCGCTCTCGAGTTTCTTGATATCAAGATACTAGCAAGAGAGTATCTTGACGTCAAGAGAAGATGTGGCATCATGCGGGTAACGAAATGGCCCCCCAACGCGACCACATCGACCGGTTCCTCGACGAGCTCGAGCCCATCGAGGGGCTCGACTACGAGGTCGAGGGGATCGTCGATCGCATCGGCGGGATCAATCGACGCCTGAAGCGCGGGCTCGAGGCGACCCTGGCCGAGACGGGGATGACCCTGGCGGACTGGCAGGTGCTGACGACGCTGCGCAACTCGGGAGCGCGCTCACCCGGCGCTATCGCCCGCTACCACGACCTGACGAGCGGCACGGTGACGAGCAGGCTCGACAAGCTCGAAAGCGAGGGTTACGTCCGCCGCGTGCCTGACCCGGAGGACCGTCGCGGGGTCAAGGTCGAGCTGACCGACGCCGGGCGCAAGGCGTGGGAGAAGGCGGCGAGCATCCAGGCGCGCAAGGAAGCATTCTTCGCGAGCGCGCTGACCGCGTCCGAGCAGAAGCGCCTGAACGCGCTCCTGCGGAAGCTGATGCTCGCGTTCGAGGCCGCCGAGAGGCGGAACGGGTCGTAGTGCCCCTTCGGCAAATGTCCTCCGCGTCCCTGGCAGCTGCAAAGCGGGGCGCTGCCGCGTCCTCGGTCGCCCCGATAGCTTTGGCTATCGGGGCTCCCTGCGTCCTTGCATCGCTTGCTTTTCGCTCGCCAGGAACACGGCAACATTCACTGATGGGGCACTAGCCGGCCCGCGGGCCCAGGCCGTGGAACGGCTCCGGCTCGCGCACGCCTTCGATGCAGCCGGCGACGTACTCGCCGAAGGCGGGCCCGTGCTTGAACCCGTGGCCCGAGCCCCCGCCCACGAGCCACCACGCCGGCTGCTCGGGATGGCGCGCGACGAGGAAGTGCGTGTCGGCGCTGAGGGCGTACTGGCAGACGCGGCCGCCGAGCATCGGCGCGGCGGCGAGACCCGGGAAGCGGTGGGCGAGATACGTGCGCGCGTCCGCCTGGCGATCGGGGGACAAGACGCGGTCGACGGTGTCGGGATCGACGGGCTCGCCCGGCGACCGCGATGCGATCTTGACGCCCAGCCCCGCGACGTCCCCGTGCCCGTAGAAGCCCCCGGCGGCATCGATGAACCCGGGCGTGTCGCGCCACCCCGCGTCGCCCCCGAAGAAGAAGACTTCCTGGCGAGAGACGGTCAGCTCGAGCTCGCGGGGAAACAACGCGGGGAGCCAGGCGCCGCACGCCCAGACGACGACGTCCGCGCGGGGCGGAGTCTCCGGTGACACGCGTGCGATCTGGAGCTTCACGCCGCGCCGCTCGGCGTCCTCGACGAGCAGCTGGGTCGCCCGCCGCGCGTGGAGCACGCCGGCGTCGGGCTCGAAGATCACACCGAGCAGGTCGTCGACCCGAAGCGAGGGGTAGAGGTCGCGCGCTCCGTCGGGCGCGAGCCATTCGTGCCGGATGCCTGTGCGCTCGAGTGTCAGCCGGCTGTCCGCCGCGTGGCGATCCCCCGTCTGGACGAACCACGCGGCACCCACGGGCTCCCAGATGCGCGTGCCGGTTTCCTCTTGCAGCTCCAGCCACAGCCGTCGTGCGTCCCTGGCGTTCGTCGTGTACCACTCGAGCTCTCCGTGTCCCATGCGGAGGAGCCGCGTGTCGCCGCCGGAGGCGCTGCGGACGTCTCCCGGTGTGTACTGCTCGACGAGTGTCACCCGCCAGCCGCGGACGGCGAGCGCGCGCGCCGTCGACGCGCCGAAGACGCCGGCGCCGACGACGAACGCCTGCCGGCTCACGCTGTGACGGTGAGCTTCAGCACGTCGGGCCGGTGGTAGTGCCCGGCGGGGTCGAAGCGCTGGCGCTCCTCCCAGAGACGCGCGGGATCCAGCTCGGCGTAGAGGATTCCCTCCTGGTCGTACAGCGGCCCGGCGAGGTACACCCCGTCAGGCCCGAGCACGGCCGAGCCGCCGCGCCCGATCACGTCGGTGCCGGCGATCTCGTCGTGCAACGGGAAGTCCGCCGGGTACGCGGCCGAGCGCTGGAAATGCGCCGGCGCGACGACGAACGCGCGCGACTCCCGCGCGATGTGGACGAGGGTCTGCTGCCATGCGGGTCCGTCGTCGGCGGTCGGCGCGAGGTAGATCTCCACTCCGGATTCGTAGAGCGAGAACCGCGCGAGCGGCATGTAGTTCTCCCAGCAGATCAGGCCGCCGATCAGGCCGAGCTCCGTCGGCAACGCGCGCAGGCCGCCGCCGTCGCCCTGTCCCCAGACGAGGCGCTCGTGGTTCGTCGGCACGAGCTTGCGGTGCTTCAGCGCGAGCGAGCCGTCGGGAGAGTGGTAAAGCAGCGAGTTGTAGATGGTGGCCGGCCGCGCCGGATCGATCTCGCTCACGCCCGTGACGACCCAGACGCCGTGGCGGCGCGCAGCCTCGCCGATGCGATCGGCGGCGGGCCCGGGCACCTCGACCGCCTCGCGCGCCATCAACGCGAACGCCTCCTTCGCTCCCTGGACCTGCCAGCCGGACAACGCCTTCGCCCAGACCGACGACGGGTACACGGGAATGAACGTCTCCGGAAAGACGACGAGCTGCGCGCCCGCCGATGCCGCCTCCGCGGTGAGCTGCTCGAGCTTGTCGATCGTCGCCTCGCGGTCGAGCACGATCGGCTCCGCCTGTACGCAGGCGACACGCACCGGGGCTTTCATGCCGGGAACCTACACAGCGACAGCTGCATCGAGAGCGGCGCGAAGGGATGCCACGTACTCGGCGAGCGCCTCCGCTCCTTGCTCCGCGACCTCGACCGCGCGGGAGCCGACGACGACGCCGTCCACGAGCTCCGCAGCCGCCCGCGCGTGCTCGGGCGCCGAGATTCCGAAGCCGGCGTACAGCGGGACGCTCGTGACCGCGCGGGCACGCTCGGCGAGCGGGGCGAGCGTGGGGGAGAGCTCCTTGCGGGCACCCGTCGTGCCGGTGAGCGTGACGAGATAGAGCCAGGCGTCTGTCGACTCCGCGGCGAGGCGCAGCCGCTCGTCGGTCGACGTCGGCGCGACCAGCTGCACGCGGCGCAGCTCTGGACGCTCGTCGGCCGGCAGATCGGCGACGATCAGCGAGGTTGCGCCGGCTTCGTGAGCCTCGCGCTCGAAGCGCTCCCAGCCGTAGGCGTCGAGCAGCGATGCGTACGTCATCGGCACGAGGGGGGCGTCCACCAGCGCCCGCGTCTCGGCCAGGCATTCGAGACAGCGCGCAGTGCGCATGCCCCGGCCCAGCGCGCGCTCTGCGGCACGACGGATCACGGGACCGTCCGCGAGCGGGTCGGAGAACGGGAAGCCGAGCTCGACGACGTCGGCCCCGGCGTCGACCGCCGCACGCGCAAGCTCCGGCGTCTCCGGGCCCGCCATCAGGTAGATCACGAGCGTCTTCATGAAAACTCGCGACCTTGGTTCGTCTCCGACGAAGCAAGGTCGGTGGGGTCGGTGCGGAGCACCTCCGCGAGGTCCTTGTCGCCGCGCCCGGACAGGCAGACGAGGATCAGCTCTGCGTCGAGGTCGAGCGCGCGGGCAAGGGCGTGGGACGGCTCGAGCGCGGGGACGATGCCCTCCGTCGAGCACAGCCTGTGGAACGCGGACAGCGCCTCGTCGTCGCTCGCCGAGACGTACTGCGCGCGGCCGCTGTCGCGAAGGAACGCGTGCTCGGGGCCGACGCCGGGATAGTCGAGGCCGGCGGAGATCGAGTGCGCATCGAGGATCTGGCCGTCCTCGTCCGCGAGCAGCGACGATCGTGCCCCGTGCAGGACCCCGGGCCGGCCGGTACCGAGGGAGGCCGCGCCGGCCGCCTCGACGCCGACGAGCCGGACGTCCTCGTCGTCGACGAAGTCGTAGAAGATCCCGATCGCGTTCGAGCCCCCTCCGACGCATGCGACGACGGCCTCGGGCAGCCGGTCCTCCGCCGCGAGGATCTGCTCGCGCGCCTCGCGGCCGATCACTCGCTGGAGCTCACGGACGAGCTCCGGATACGGAGCCGGACCGACGCACGAGCCGATCAAGTAGTACGTCGTGTCGACGTTCGCGATCCAGTCGCGAATCGCCTCGCTGGTCGCCTCCTTCAATGTCTTCGTCCCGAACTCGACGGGCCGCACCTCGGCCCCGAGCAGGTTCATGCGCGCGACGTTGGGCGCCTGCCGGCGCATGTCCTCGCTCCCCATGTACACGACGCACTCGAGCCCGAACCGCGCGCAGACCGTGGCGGTCGCCACGCCGTGCTGGCCCGCCCCGGTCTCGGCGACGATCCGCCGCTTTCCGAGCCGTCGTGCGACGACTGCTTGACCGAGTGCGTTGTTGAGCTTGTGCGCGCCCGTGTGCAGGAGATCCTCGCGCTTGAGGTAGACGCGCTTGTCGGGCGCGAACCGTTCGGCGAGCGTCAGCGGAGTCGGCCGTCCGGCATACGTCGTGAGCAGCTCGTGCAACTCGGCACGGAAGCCGGCGTCGTCGCAGAGCTCGGCCCACTTCTGCTCCAGCTCGTCGAGCGCCGGGACCAGCGTCTCGGGGACGTAGCGCCCGCCGTAGGCGCCGAACGTGCGCGTCATCCGTGCGCCGCCTCGACCCACGCGCGCACGGCGGCGTGATCCTTGATCCCCGGCGACGACTCGGTCGACCTCGCCGAGTCCACCGCCCACGGCCGCACGCGCGCGATCGCCGCGACGACGTTCCGCGGGCCGAGCCCGCCGGCCAGCATCACGCGTCCGGTTGTCGTCCGGGCTCGCTCCAGGTGCGAAGGATCGTCCGCGCCCCAGGGGAGGTCGACGACGGAGCCGACCCGCTCGTCGCCGCGCAGGAGCACGGCGTCGCGCGAGCGGTGCCCGTTCTCGCGCGCGTAGAGCTGCACGACATCCGCCTCGGTCTCGGTGCGCTCGCCGACGAAGACGGCAACCCGCAAGACCGTCTCGGGGGCGTCGAGGAGCCCGTCGGTGCGGCGAGGGCTCTCCTGCGCCAGGATGAAGCCGACGAGATCCGCGCCCGCCTCGACCGCGGCGTCGACGTCCTCCTGCCGCGTCAGGCCGCAGACCTTCACCAGCGGTCTGCGCAGGAGCTCGGCCAGCTTCGCGCCGGGGTCGGCGGCGCGCATGAGGGTCGAGCCGACGAGCACGGCGGCCGCGCCCGCCAGCTCGGCCGCGGCGGCCTGGGCGCGCGTCGCGATCCCGGACTCCGCGATGACGAGCGGGCCGTGGATCCGCGCGACCAGCTCGAGCTGTGCTGCCCTGTCGACGGCGAAGGTGGAAAGGTCGCGCGCGTTCACTCCCACGACCGGAGCACCGAGGGCGACTGCGCGGTCCGCTTCGTCGACGTCGTGCGCCTCGACGAGCGTGTCGAGCCCGAGCGACGCGGCCTCGTGCATGAGCCGTGCACACGACTGGTCGTCGAGGTCGCGCAGGAGCAGCAGGACGGCGTCGGCGCCGTTCTCGCGCGCGGCGCGCAGATGCTCGGGAGTCGAGAAGAATCCCTTTGCGAGCAGGGGCAGCGGCGTTGCTCCCCGCGCGGCGCGTAGGTCCTCCCACGATCCGGCGAAGCGCTCGTCGACCAGCACCGACATCGCGCGGGCACCCGCGCGCTCGTAGGCACGTGCAACCTCGGCGACGTCTCCGTCCGGCCGGAGGTCGCCGGCCGACGGAGAGCGGCGCTTGAACTCGGCGATCGCGCCGAACCCGTCCGCGCGGAGCGCCTCTTCGAACCTCATGCGGGCACCGCCTGCCGCGAGAAGGCGATGAGCTCCTCGAGCCGGGTTGCCGCCGCGCCCGAGTCGAGCGCCTCCGTCGCCAGGCCCAGCCCTTCCTTCAGGTCGCGCGCGTGCCCGCCGGCGGCGATCGCGCCGGCCGCGTTGAGCAAGATCGCCGAGCGGCGGCCGCCGTTCGCGCCCTCGAACACCTCGTGGATGTGCCGCGCGTTCTCGGCGGGGTTTCCGCCGCGCAGCTCGTCGGGATCGCAGCGGGGGACGCCGAACTCGAGCGGGTCGATCTCGCGGCGGCGCACGGTCCCGTCGACCACCTCGCAGAGCAGGTTCGAGCCGGCGGGGGAGAGCTCGTCGACGCCGTACGCGCCGTGCACGACGAACGCCCGGTGCGCGCCGAGCCTCGCCAGGACGTCCGCAAGCGTCTGGACGAGAAGCGGCGAGTACACGCCGACGACCTGCGCGCGCGCACCCGCCGGGTTGGTCAGCGGGCCGAGGACGTTGAACACCGTACGGGCGGCGAGCTCGCGGCGCACCGGGGCAGCGTGCTTCATCGCCGGGTGGTGGGTCGGGGCGAACATGAATCCGAACCCGAGCTCGTCGATCGACTCCGCGATCCGCTCGGGCGGCAGCTCCAGGTTGAAGCCGAGCGACTCGAGGACGTCGGCGGAGCCGGTCTGCGAGGAGACCGAGCGGTTGCCGTGCTTCGCGACATGCGCGCCGGCTGCGGCTGCGACGAGCGCGGCGGCGGTCGAGATGTTGAACGTCTTGCCGCCGTCGCCGCCCGTGCCTGCCGTGTCGACGAGATCGGTCGCGCGCGGGCGAACGGGAACCACGTGATCGCGCATGCCCTCCGCGCAGCCTGCGATCTCGTCTGCCGTCTCGCCCTTCAGACGGAGCGCGACGAGGAAGCCTCCGATCTGGGCCGAGGTCGCCTCGCCGGACATGATCTCGTTCATGACCGAACGCGCCTCGGCACGCGACATGTCGTGTCCGTCGAGCAGACGCGCCAGGACCTCCTGGATCACCGGGACTCCAGGAAGTTGCGCGCGATGTCGCGGCCGAGCGGCGTGAGCACCGACTCGGGATGGAACTGGACGCCGTCGACGGGCAGCTCGCGGTGCCGCACCGCCATCACTTCGCCGTCGGGCGCAGTCGCCGAGATCTCGAAGCACTCGGGAACGGTCGTCGCCGCCAGTGAGTGGTAGCGGCCCGCGAGGAAGTCGCCGGGCAAGCCGTCGAAGATGCCGCGTCCGTCGTGCGTCACGACCGTCGCCTTCCCGTGCACCAGCTCGCGCGCGGCGCCGATCGTGCCGCCGTAGCACTCGACGATCGCCTGGTGGCCGAGGCACACCCCGAGTGTGGGCGTCGTCGCAGTGAGTCGCCGGACGATCGCCGGCGTTGCATTCGACTCCGACGGCCGCCCGGGCCCGGGGGAGACGACCAGATGCGACGGCGCGAGCCGCTCCGCCTCGTCGGCGTCGAGCTCGTCGTTGCGCCGCACCACCACCTCCGCGCCGAGCTCGCCGAACAGGTGCGCGAGGTTGTACGTGAACGAGTCGTAGTTGTCGACCAGCAGGATCACGCGCCGGCCTCCGCGAGCTCGAGGGCCGTCTCGAGCGCCGCGAGCTTGCGCAGGCACTCCTCGTGCTCGGCGGCGGGATCGCTGTCGGCGACGATGCCCGCTCCCGCCTGCAGCAGCGCGCGGCCGTCGTGGAGAACGACGGTGCGGATCGCGATGCAGGCATCGAGCGGTCCGCCCGGCAGTGCATAGAGGACCGCTCCCGCGTACGGGCCGCGGCGGTAACCCTCGAGCTCGGAGATGATCTGCATGGCACGAACCTTTGGTGCGCCGGAGACGGTTCCGGCAGGAAAGCACGCCCGCAGGAGGTCGAACGGGGTCACGTCCGGGCGAAGCTCCCCGGCGACCTCCGAGACGAGGTGGGTGATGTGCGAGAAACGCTCCGCCTCCAGGAATCGCTCGACCTTCACCGTGCCCGGCTCGCAGACGCGCGAGAGGTCGTTTCGGCCGAGGTCGACGAGCATCACATGCTCCGCTCGGTCCTTCTCCGACGCGAGCAGCCGCTCGGCGTCGCCCTCGCCCGGCTGCGTCGAGCCGGCGATGGGGTTGACGGACGCCCGCGTGTCCTCGCACTTGACGAGTGTCTCCGGCGACGAGCCGACGAGCGAGATGCCGTCGAGCTCGAGCAGGAAGAGATACGGCGAGGGGTTGACGCGGCGCAGCGAGCGGTAGAGGGACAATGCGGAGACGCCTGTCCGCCGCTCTGCCCGTTGCGACAGCACGATCTGGAACGCGTCGCCCCGGCGGATGTGCTCCTTGCAGGAGCGAACGCCCCGCTCGTACGTCTCCCGGTCGGGGAAGCGGACGGTCTCGTCGAACCACGCGCGCTCGCGCGGCAGTCCCGGCCCAGGCTCGCCGAGCAGTGCACCGACGTCGCCGGCGTCGCCGACGAGCACCTCGGCGAGGTTCCGGGCGTGGTCGAAGCGCACGAGCACGTCGGCCACGACGAGGCGGCTCTCGGGCAGGTCGGGTCCGGCGTCGGGCAAGGGCACCGTCGGCTCGAGCTTTGCAACGTGGTCGTAGCCGAGGTAGCCGACGACGGGCTGACCCAGCCGCTCGGCCTCGTCGAACGATGCGAGCCGGTCGCCGCAGCCGACGAGCGAGTAGCGGCCGAGCCTCCCCTTGTCGACCGACTCGAGCAGAAACGCGGCGCGGCGTTGCTCGCGCAGCCGGAGGTATGCCGCGAGCGGTGTCAGCAGGTCGGTGTCGAGAACGGTCGAGACGATCACGGGAACGAAAAAGACCCTTGCGGGTCTTCGGGGAGCGGTGCGGGCTGTTCAGGGTCGCGCGTCTACGCGGCCGGGCTCCCGCCCCGCTCTGGGCGCCAGGCCCACCAGTCGGTGCGGGTCGAGGAAGTCATCGGCCGCCAGGGTACGTCCGGGGACGCCCGTCCGCAAGTGCTTCAATGCGCAAGCTTTGCCCGCCCCCGAGCTCCTCACGTCGCTGCTGGCCGCGCCTGGTCCCTCCGGCCACGAGGAGGCTCCGGCACGGGTCTGGCGCGACGCGGCGTCGCCGTTCGCCGAGGTCACGTCCGACACGATGGGATCGTCCTTCGCTCGTGTCCGCGCCGCCGACGGTGCACCGACGCTGGCGGTCGTCGGGCACATCGACGAGGTCGGCGTCGCCGTCACGAACATCGAGGACAGCGGTCTCCTCTCGTTCACGACCATCGGCGGCATCCCCGCCGAGACCCTCGTCGGGCAGCGCATCGAGTTGCTGACGGCGGCAGGGTCCGTGAGAGGTGTGGTCGGACGAAAGCGTCTCTCGCGTGAGCAGCTGCGCGATCGGCCCCGCGTCGAGCACGGCGACTTGCACATCGACATCGGTGCGACCGACCGCGAGGACGCGGAGAGGCTCGTCCGGGTCGGCGATGCCGGCGTCTGGGTCGGCGAGCCCGTCGAGCTGCCGAACGGCCGGCTGCTCTCCCGCGCGCTGGACAACCGGCTCGGCGCCTACATCGCCCTCGAGTCGGCCCGCCGTGTCGCCGAGGCCGGTGCCGAGCTCGACGTCGTCGCCGTTGCCGCCGTGCAGGAGGAGATCGGACTCTTCGGGGCCCGCACCTCGGCGTTCAGCCTCGATCCCCAGGTCGCCCTGGTCGTGGACGTGACGTACGCGACGGACGTCCCGGGCGGCGATCCCTCGCGGGCCGGCCGCGCGGAACTGGGGCGCGGCGCGCTCATCGCACGCGGTCCGACGCTCAACAAAGACGTCACCGATCTGCTCGTGCGTGCCGCGGAGGAGGAGGACATCCGGCACGCGTTCGAGGTGTACACGACGCAGACGAACACCGACGCGGACGAGGTCCACTGGAGCCGCGCCGGCGTCCCGACCGGGCTCGTCTCGGTCCCGATCCGCTACGTCCACACGCCCACCGAGCTGTGCGACCTGGCGGACGTCGAATCGGCGGTCCGGTTGATCGCGGCGTTTGCCGCGCGCGTCGGCCGCGAGCGCTCCTTCGTCCGCTAACGTCGCCTGGTGGCACGCGCGGTCATCGTCAGCGCCGTTCGCACGCCGTTCGGCAAGCTCGGCGGCGGTCTCGCCGGGTACCAGGCGACCGAGCTCGGGGCGATCGCAATCCGCGCAGCGCTCGAGAAGATCGGTGTCGAGCCGCACGAGCCCGAGTACGTGATCATGGGCCAGGTGCTGCAGGGCGGCGCCGGCCAGGCGCCGGCACGGCAGGCGGCGGTCGGAGCCGGGCTGCCGAAGGAGACGCCGGCGGACACGATCAACAAGGTCTGCGCCTCGTCGATCCGCGCGATCGAGATCGCGGACTCGATGATCCGCGCCGGCGACGTCGAAGTCGTCGTCACCGGCGGCATGGAGTCCATGTCGAACGCGCCGTACCTGTTGACGAAGGCGCGTTTCGGCTACCGCCTCGGCGACGGCGAGCTGATCGACTCGATGGTCTACGACGGCCTGCGATCGACGTTCGACGGCCTGCACATGGTTCAGCAGAACTCGCAGGTCGCACGCGAGCTCGGCATCTCACGCGAGCAGCAGGACGCATGGGCCGCGAGATCGCACGAGCGGGCGGCTGCCGCACAGGACGCGGGGCGTTTCGACGACGAGCTCGTGCCCGTGGGGGACGTGACGGCCGACGAGAGCGTCAGGCGGGACACGACCGTCGAGAAGCTGAGCGCGCTGAAGCCGGTCTTCGACCCCGACGGGACCACGACGGCGGGGAACGCGCCGGGCGTGAACGACGGCGCGAGTTGCGTGGTCGTCTGCTCGGAGAGGTGGGCGCAGGCTCGAGGGCTGGAGCCGTTGGCGACGATCGTCTCGCAGGGATACGTGGCGGACGACTTTGCGTATCTGGCGCGGACCCCCGCCAAGGCCGGGGCGATCGCGCTCGAGCGCGCGGGGAAGTCGATCGCCGACGTGAAGCGTGTCGAGATCAACGAGGCGTTCTCGTCCGTCGCGTCGAATTCGACGAAGCTGCTCGGTGCCGACGAGGACGACGTCAACGTGAACGGCGGCGCCGTCGCACTCGGCCATCCGATCGGCGCGAGCGGCGGCCGCATCGTCGGGACGATGGTGCACGAGCTGCGTCGTAACGGCGGTGGGCTCGGCCTTGCGGCGATCTGCTCCGGCGGCGGCCAGGGCGACGCGCTCCTCATCGAAGTCTGAGTCGAGTCCAGCCGATCGTCTGATCGCCGCCCGACGTTCGTTCGTCGCGTCACAGGCAGCGCGGCACGAGGATGGGCGGCGCGCAAACGGGGAGCTGGTTTGCCGTCAGTCCCGAGGTCCGCGCGCCGCCACCGGGAGAATCGGCAGCGGCGCGCGAGCCCTTGAGCTGTCAGCTTCCCGAGCCCTTCTCTCCCGTCGAGGGATCCAGGAACAGCTTCGATCCGTCCGGGTGATCGAAGTCGAACAGGTTGTCGAGCGACCCGGTGACCGCGTCGTTCGCGCCGTTTCCGAGGCGCTCGCCGCCGAGCCAGTTGTCCTCGATGAAGCGGACGACGGAGCTCTGCGTCGTGACGGTGCCGTCGACGAAGTTCGGCTTGCTGTACGGCGAGATCACGAGCAGCGGCTGGCGCGGGCCGACGCCGCAGCGTGCCTGTTCGGCCGCCGGTACCTTCGCGGCGTTCGAGCCGCAGCTACCCGTCCCCGTGAGCGCGTCGAGGCTCGTCTGCGACTGCGTCAGGATCGGGCCCAGCTGGTGGTCGTACCAGCCGTCGCTGTCGTCGTAGAGGATCACCACGGCCGTCTCGTGCCACGTGGGCAGCTTCTCGAGCCGGTTGATCGTGTCCACCAGGAACGCCTGCTCGTCGAGCGGGTCCGAGTAGCCGGCATGTCCGTCCTGGTAATCAGCCGCCTTCAGGTACGACACCGCCGGCAGGTTGTCGCTGTCGGCGGCCGCCCAGAAGTCCTTCAGGTCGTACTGGTGGTTCGCCTGATCCTGGTGGCCGATCATCGCGATCGAGGTCGGCGGCAGGTGCGTCGGGTTGGCGGTGGACGCGTAGTACTGGAACGGCTCGTGGTGTGGGTTGTAGTCCTTCTGAGTCGCGCCGCCGATGTTCTGGTGCGTGCTCGTGCACACGGCCGAGAGGTCGTCGGAGCTGGGGTCACCCGAGACGTAGTCGGGGCTGGCGAAGCCGCCCTGGAACCATCCCCAGGTGATGCCGGCGTTGTCGAGCAGATTGCCGATGTTCTCGCCGCCCATCTCGATGGTCGCGGACGCCGACTTGCCGTCCTGGGTGCTGGAGCAGATGTCGAAGTTTGGATCGGCATCGCTGTAGACCGTGCCGTCGGCAGGGAACGAATCCGCAGTGCTGCCGCCCGGCGCCTTGGTGCACGGCGTGCTGTTGTAGACAGCGCTGCTCGGCCCGCAGATCGCCCCGTACGTGTTCGCGGCCGTGACGTTCAGGGCGCCCGGAGTCGAAGGGCCGAACGTGTCGCTGTAGGAGTTGTCGCTCATCGCAAAGCGTTGCGCGTAGTTCCACAGCCCGGTCACGGTGTTGCCGTCGTAGTAGTCCATGACCAGATTCGGTGCCGTTTGATCGGGCGGCGAACAGCTCTCGACGTCTGTGAACTGGACGAACTTGTCCATCGCTCCCATGTCGAACGCTTGCTGCTCCTTCGTGTAGCCGTGGTTCTGATCACAGGTGAGCGCCTGCGAGCGGTCGAGCCGCTGCGGATTCGCGCTGTTCGGGTTGTCGGTCGGCAGTGCACCCTGGAGCCCATTGACCGACGGGGGTGTCGGCTGCCGCATGGAACGCCGGCTCACCCGAAGGGTTGGTGGCGTTGGGATAGGTGCCGAAGTAGTGATCGAACGAGACGTTTTCCTGGAAGACGACCACCAAGTGCTTGATCGGTGTCGTCGTCGCCGGGTCGCCCTTCGCGTGTCCCGACGCACCGGCACCCGACGCCGCAGCGGCGGCGATCGCAGTGACCGCGGCGGTTCCCGCGAGGACGAGCAACGCGCGCTTGCGCAGCATGAATCCCCCTCTTCTCGCTGACTGGACTGCGCTCGAGTCTCCCGACGCTCGGCGCTGATGTGGGTTGCCGCGCCGTGACGAGCGAGTGACGGTCCGGGTGTCAGCGCAGGAGCTTGCGGTACCGCACCTCGACCGCGTGCACGCCCCACCATTCCTCGGTCTTCTGCGCGCCGTCGAGCGCCCAGCCGCCGCGCTCGTAGAAACCGCGCGCCCGCGAGTTCTCCTCGAGCACCCAGAGCGTCGCCGCGGAGTAGCGCGCGGAAAGCGTCCGTTCTGCCTGCGCCATCAGCGCCCGGCCTGCGCCTTGCGACCACCGGTCGGGATCGACGTAGATCGCGTAGAGCTCCCCGATTCCGCGCTCGTCGCGGCTCGGGCCGGTGGCGGCAAACCCGACCACGGTGTCCTCGCGGTCGGCGACGAAGATCGACCACCCGGGCGGCGGCTCCTCGAGCCGGTGCACCCACCGGGTCTCGTCGACCGGCAGCGCGTCGAGCTCGTGCGGCGGAAACACCTGCCGATAGGCCGCACGCCAGCCGTGGACGCGGATCGTCTCGATCGCGCGCGCGTCCGTGCGGGTGGCGGGCCGGACGTGCACGGGGGAACGGTACGCTCACGCGCCGATGCGGTCACTCGCGTTCCAGAGGCGGCCGGGAGCGTGAGGTTTCCGCATGTCCTCGTCGTCGGCGCCGGCCAGATGGGCGGGGGGATCGCTCAGGTGGTCGCCGCCTCGGGGCGGCGGGTCTCGCTTCACGATCCGTTTCCAGGCGCGGTGGAGCGCGGTCTCGAGGCGATGCGAAACAGCCTCACGCGCCTGGCTGCGAAGGGCGGCGCCGACCCCGAAGAGACCCTCGGCCGCGTCGTCCCCGTCGACGACCTGTCGCCTGCAGACCTGATGATCGAGGCCGTCACCGAGGACTCGGCGGCGAAGGAGGACATCTTCCTGCGGGCCGACGAGATCTTCCCCGCCGAAGGGGTGCTCGCGTCCAACACGAGCTCGATCCCGATCACCTCGCTCGCCGCGGTGACGACACGACCGGACCGCGTGATCGGCATGCACTTCTTCAACCCGGTGCCGGTTCTGACGCTCGTGGAGGTCGTCCGCGCCGTGCAGACGTCGGACGAGACGGCGGCGGCGATCGTCGAGCTTGCGCGTGATCTCGGCAAGGAGCCCGCCGAGGCGCGCGACTTTCCGGGCTTCGTCTCGAACCGAATCCTGATGCCGTTCATCAACGAAGCCGCGTACGCGTTGCTGGAAGGGGTGGCCGAAGCCGAAGCGATCGACACGATCGCGAAGCTCGGCTTCGCGCACCCGATCGGCCCACTCGCACTCGCCGACTTGATCGGGCTGGACACCTGTGTCGCGATCATGGAGGTGCTGCACCGAGGGCTCGGCGACTCGAAGTACGCGCCGTGCCCGCTGCTGCGTCAGTACGTGCAGGCTGGCCGGCTCGGCCGCAAGACCGGCCGCGGCTTCTACGAGTACTGATTCCGGCCGTGTCCGAGGCGAACAAGGAGCTCGTCCGCGCCTACACCCGAGAGGTGTTCGACGAGGGGAACGCCGACGCCGTCGACCGCTATCTCGCGCCGCACTTCTACAACCACGTGACGGGGCGGTGGGGCACCGAGGACTTCAAGCAGCTCGCCGCCGAGATCGGAGGCTCTGCCGGGAGCGCGAACGCGATCGACTTCCTCGTCGCGGAAGATGATCTCGTCGTCGCGTTCATGACCGTCACGCGCACCGTCCAGGAGGACACGCGGCTGTTCGGGTTCGACGTCCCGGGTGAGGGCCGGTCGTACACCGTTCACCACGTGCACGTCTACCGCGTCGCCGACGGCAAGCTCCGAGAGCACTGGGCCCTGCGGGACGACATCGGCATGCTCCGCCAGCTCGGCGTCCTCGAGGGTCGCTGAAAGCCGCTTACGCCGCGACCGCGAGCGCGGCCGTCGCGGCCGCGAAGACGTCGACCTCGAACGAGTAGAGGCTCGTGAAGTCGACCGCGCCGTTCACCTCGAGGACGACCCACGAGCCGAGATCGGCGGGGAGGATGTCGATACCCACGAGGTCGCCGCCGGTCGCGGCTGCGGCGGCGAGCGCGACGTCGCAGGCGTCCGGAGGCGGCGTCACCGGCTCCCTGCGTGCCCCCAGCGCGACGTTCGTGCGCCATTCGCCGGGTGCGGCGACGCGTCGAACGGCGCCGATCACCCGACCGCCGGCCACCACGATGCGAAGGTCGAACCCCCGCGGCGCGACGAGCTTCTGGGCGATTGCCCCCGTCGCGGCATACCAGCGCCGCCGCGAGAGATCGAAGAGCGCGCTGTCGATCTCCTCGGGCGTCTCGCAGCGGACCACGTCGCGTCCCCACGAGCCGAAACGCGGCTTGAGCACGAGCGGCGGCTCGAGCTCGGGCAGCGGCAGCCACGGCGCGACATGGACCGTCCGCGGATGCGGGACACAAGCTGCGCGGAGCGCGGCGGCAGTTGCGAGCTTGTCGTGCGCCGTGACGAGCGCGGAACGGCCGTTCAGCAGCGCGACGCCGCACGCGTCGAGCCGGTCGAGCGCCCACAGGCCCGGCTCGATACCGTCGAGCGACGAGAGCACGTCGAGCCGGCCGAGGGCCGTGTCGCCGGGGCCGAGCCGCGCCACCGCCTGCGCCGGCGAGAGGACCAGCCCGAGGCGGGCGTTCGTCGGCGTCACGCGATGCGCCACGACGGCGAGAGTCGACATTGCGGGAATCGTCGGCGAGGCGGCGTGGAAGCGGAAGACGCCGCGGCCAGGCCGTTGCCGGATCGCCGCGAGACCGTAACCCCGGCGGACGCTCGCGCTGCGTACGGTCGTCCGCGGGACGTGCGTCGCGCTCTGCAGGGGTGAGCCCGGCCGGCCTGGGGGACATACGCTGCGGCCCGGAGGCGGGAGGGGGGAACTGCCTCTCCGGGCCGCAGCGCGTTACGGTCCCCGGATGCCGCTCGTGCTCGTCCGTCACGCCTGGGCAGGCGACCGCACCGAATGGGAGGGCGACGACCGTGAACGGCCGGTCGACGCGCGCGGCGCCGAGCAGGCACGCAGGCTCGTCGAGCTGCTCGAGCCGTTTGCGGTGGAACAGATCGTGAGCAGCCCGTTTCTCCGCTGCGTGCAGACGGTCGAGCCGCTCGCGGAGGCACGGGAGCTTCCGATCGAGCGTCGGCCGGAGCTGGGCGAGGAGCACCAGATGACAGAGGGCATCGAACTGGTTCGCGCGCTCGCCGGCCGAGACGTCGTCGTCTGCGGTCACGGCGGGCTCGAGTATGCGGTGCCCCACACCCCGCGGTTCAAGAAAGGAGCCGTGCTCGTGCTCGGGCCGCGGCTCGAGCTGCTGGAAGCGTTCCGTGCCTAAGACCGTCTAACAAAACGCGTTCCGTTCGAGGTGTTTGAGGCAGATCAGGCTGCAGGCGATCGAGAGGAAGGCCTCGTGGATGTCGGATCGTCGTTCGTAGCGGACGCGGAGGCGG